>JAEEGL014816880.1_pt1 | contig 26975 bp, 23 predicted proteins | sample 9134231 | NCBI WGS metagenome assembly JAEEGL01 (sample SAMN16246548, study PRJNA631951) | gut metagenome | biome: gut microbiome; feature: rumen; material: fiber-attached | host: Bos | place: Iran: Karaj | collected 2018-10 | reverse complement strand
GCCGTACATTTCGGCGAGCTCGTTGATGGACGGGATCGCCCTGTAATAGTCGTCGTCCAGCTTTTCAACATACGCCACGATCTCGTCGCAGGACATTCTTTCAAACAGATCAGCGTTGTCCTCGCGGAGCGTGATCGTTATGGCGCGCTTTGTGTATTCCGGCAGAGGGCGGGAAGCGAGCCATTCCGCCTCCGTTTTATACCGGCTGATGTTGATCGCGGACTTTACCGAGTCCGGCAGTCCGTTGTAATCGTCCTGCGTGATCCGCGCAGGCTCCATCAGGTAGCCCCTGCCTCGATAATCCGGTGGGAACGCGGTGATGTGCCCGATTCCCGGTATCGCCTGCAGCGCGCGGAACAGCCCCGGAAGCATGCCGATGTTTTCCTTCGTAACGGGCACCGACGGTTTGCACGTGATCCCATGCGCCGCCGCGCGCTCCGCAAGCATCATCATGAAGTCGTAATCGCCCTTCCGGGCGGCAAAGGCGTCGTGATACGCCCGATCCCCGAAGAAGGTCGCGTCGATGGTTTTCACCCCGGCGGCGTTCAGCATGGACAGAAACCCTTCCGTCTCTTCCGGCGTCCGGATCCGAATTCCGTTGACCTGAAAAAACCCTGTATAGAAAGAACTCGCATCGGGGAGCCCATTCGACTGATTGAAGGCGATCGTGTCCGCCAGTTCACGATACTCCGCGCAGTACCCGACATACAGATACGGCACATAGGGAAGTCCTTTGTTTTTCGCCCATTCCACAAACCGCTGCGCGAGTTTCTTCGCCCTGCCGTATTCGACGTTGTCCGCCTTTTTGTCGGAGTGCAGCAGACAGTACCTGCACGCACACCCGCACGCCGCGCACAGGCACTGTATCCCGATCGAAGTTGTCTGCATTGTCATTCCCTCCTCATTGTGTTTTTGGGTGAACAATGTGCCATTATATCCGGTAAGTACAATAATGTCAAGAGAATTATTCCCATATGAGCCGAAAAATAGAAAACCGCCGGGAAAAACGCTTCCGGCGGCTGTCCATGTGCATTATCTCAGAATCCCATCTCGAACAGGGATACCTGGCTGGTCTCCGGCAGGCCGTTCAGGCAGCCCGCCTGGCGCAGCATCTCGATGGTGGACTTGGCCACCTTCCGGCGCACCATGTCGTCCTGGGAGATGAACGGCCCCTCGGCCCGGGCCTGCACGAAGGCCTCCGCGGCGCTCAGCCCCACGCCGGGCAGGGAATTGATGGGCGGCAGTATGCGCTTTTCCGAATCGATAATGAACTCCCCGGCCCGGGATTCGTACAAATCCACCCGGCGGAGCTTCACGCCCCGCAGCGTCATTTCGATGAGGATCTCCAGCATGGCGTACTCGTCGTCCTTGCGGCTGCGCTCCTCCTTTTCCAGGGCGTCGATCTCCTCCTGCATGCTGCGGTACACCATCACATCGTTTGCGATCATGCGGGTGCCGTCGAAGGATTCCGCGTTGCGCATCAGATAGCAGCAGTAGTATTCCACGGGATAGAACACCTTGAAATACGCGATGCGCAGGGCCATGGTGACATACGCCACGGCGTGGGCCTTCGGGAACATGTAGCCGATTTTCTTGCAGCTGTCGACATACCAGCCCGGCGCGCCGGAATTCCGGATGGCTTCTTCCATGAACGGCTGGAGTCCCTTGCCCTTGCGCACGGATTCCATGGTCTTGAACGCGGTCTCGGATTCCACGCCGAACGCCATCAGGCCGTTCATGATGTCGTCGCGGGTGCAGATGCAATCCCTCAGGGGCACGCCTGAGCGAACAACGTCCTGGATGTTCCCCAGCCACACGTCCGTGCCGTGGGACAGGCCGGATATGCGGATCAGCTCCTCCATGGTGGAAGGCCGGGTCTCCGCCAGCATGCCCCGGACAAACCGCGTGCCGAACTCCGGCACGCCCAGCGTGCCCGTGTCCACACCCAGGTCCTCCGCCTTGACGCCCAGCGCCTCGGGGGACGTAAACAGGGAGATGATCTGTTTGAACACGGCAGGGTCGTTCAGCGGAACCTCCTGGGGCTTTATGCCCGTAAGATCCTGAAGCCTACGAAGCATGGTGGGATCATCGTGGCCCAGGATATCCAGCTTTACCAGCACGTCGTGCATGGAGCTGAAATCGAAGTGCGTGGTGATGGTCTCCGTGGTCATGTCGTCCGCGGGATGCTGCACGGCGGTGAACTGATAGATGGAATACTCCTTCGGCAGCACCACCATGCCAGCGGGGTGTTGCCCTGTGGTGCGCTTGACGCCGGTGATACCCCGGGCCAGGCGCTCCTTTTCCGCGTTGGTATAGCTCAGGCCGCGCTCCTCAGCGTAGCGGAGCACATAGCCGTAGGCCGTCTTGTCCGCGATGGTGCCGATCGTCCCCGCCCGGAACACGTTCTCCTTGCCGAACAGTTCCTTTACGTAATTGTGGGCGACGGGCTGGTATACGCCGGAAAAGTTCAGGTCGATATCCGGCACCTTGTTGCCCTTGAAGCCCAGGAACACCTCAAAGGGGATGTTGAAGCCGTCCTTGCCCATGGGCGCGCCGCACTCAGGGCAGTCCTTCAGGGGAAGGTCCAGGCCGCATGTGTACTGCTCCGGCACGTCGAACTCGCAGTGGTGGCACTTGGGGCATACGTAGTGCGGCGGCAGGGAGTTCACCTCCGTGATGCCGGAGAGGAACGCCACAAAGGACGAGCCCACCGAACCACGGGAGCCCACGATGTAGCCGTCTGACAGGGATTTGGTCACCAGCTTCACCGCGATCATGTACAGCGTGGAGAAGCCGTAGCCGATGATAGCGCCCAGCTCTTTGTCGATGCGCTTTTGCACGATCTCCGGCAGGGGATCGCCATAAATGCTGACGGCGCGCTCCATGGTGAGCCTGCGCAGTTCGCTCTCCGCCTCAGGCCAGAAGGGCTGGAAGGTCTCCTTTCCCTCCGGGTGCGGAATGAACAGTTTGATCTCCCCCACCTTGTCCGCGATGGCGTTGGGGACGTCCACCACCACGCGCTTCGCGTCCTTTTCGCCCAGATATGCGAACTCTTTCAGCATGTCGTCCGTGGTTCGGAAGTACAGCGGGGGCTGGCAGTCGGCGTCCTCGAAGCCCTTCGTGGCCATGAGGATGGCCCGGTAGATGGCATCCGTGGGCTCCTTGAAGTGCACGTCCCCCGTGGCAGCCACGGGAATGCCCAGCCTGTCCCCCAGGGCGACGATCTGCCGGTTCAGGTCCCGCAGGCCCTCTTCGTCCTTCACCGTGCCCTCGCGCATCAGGAACGCGTTGTTTCCGATGGGTTGAATCTCCAGGTAATCGTAAAATTTCGCGATGCTTTCCAGCGTCTTCTGGTCCCGGCCCTCCACCACGGCCCGGAACAGCTCGCCCGACTCGCAGGCGCTGCCGACGATGAGGCCCTCGCGGTACTTTTTGATAAGGCTGCGGGGGATGCGCGGCGTGCGGTGGAAGTAGTGCAGGTGGCCTTCGCTCACGAGACGGTTCAGGTTTTCCAGGCCCTTCTGGCTGGCGGCCAACAGGACGATGTGGTAGCACTGGGCGGCGGTGTCTGTGGAATACGCCGTGTTGAGTTGATACAGCCTGTCGATCCCCTTGTGCTCCCTGACGTCTTCCAGCGTCCGCAGAAGCATGATGCTGGTCGCGCGGGCGTCGTGCACGGCGCGGTGGGCGTTCACAAGGGAAATTCCCAGCTGCTTGCAGATATTGCCCAGCTTGTAGCTCTTGAACTGGGGATAGTTGTTCCGGGAAAGCGCCAGAGTATCCAGCATGGGATACCCGAAGGGCATGCCCGCCTGCTGGAAGGCCCGGCGGAAGAACGCCATGTCGAAGGGCGCGTTGTGCGCCACCAGCACGGCGCCCTCGCAGAATTTCCGGAAGTCCGGCAGTACGTCCATCAGTCTCGGCTGTCCCGCCAGCATGGCGGACGTGATGCCAGTGATCTCGACGATCCTCGCCGGCAATTCACGCCCGGGATCGATCAGCGTGGAGAACTCCGCCACTTCCCTGCCGTTTTCGATGCGTACCGCGCCGATCTCGATGATCTCGTCCGCCAGGGGGTTCAGGCCTGTGGTCTCCACGTCCACCACCACGAACGGGCCGGAAAAATCCTGCTCGCCGGCATTTTCGATGATGCTGGCCGCGTCCTCGATCATATACGCTTCGCAGCCGGGGATCAGTTTGATGCCTGCCTTCTTCGCCGCGCCGAAGGCCTCCGGGAACGCCTGCAGCACGCCGTGGTCCGTGATGGCCACGGCTCTGTGGCCCCACTTGGCCGCCTGTTTTATCAGGTCTGTCGGCGAGGCGCAGGCGTCCATGGTGCTCATCTGGGTGTGCATGTGCAACTCAACGCGCTTCTCCGGGGCGGTGTCCTCCCGCACCGGCTTTTCCGCGGCCGTCATGTCCTGCACCATCAGCACCATTTCCCGCTTGAAATCGTCATAGCGGTATCCGCCGCGCACCGTGACCCAGTTTCCCTCTTTCAACGCCGCGGACACAGCCTCCACCTGGCTGGCCACGGACTGTGGATCCTCCTGGGAGCGCTTGCCCCCCAGGAACACCTTGCAGTTCACCGAACCGGTGAAGTCGGTCAGGGAGAACGTGACGATCTTCGTCTGGCTGTTCTTCGTGTCCCTGATCTCGAAGGCCGTCACCTCGCCGGTGACGGTGATGCGCCCGGAGGTCTCGCTGACCTCGGACATCCTGACGGAGGGCTCGCCGATGGCCTTGCCCAATATGGCCTCGGGGGAAGCCTTTCCGGATTTTGCCGTGGCGCTCCTGCTCTCGATCTCCAGCGCCGCGGCCATGGCCTCCGCCTCCCGGAGCCGCTGCGCCGCGATCTGCTGCAGCCTCTCCTCCTCGTTTCCATGTACCTGGATGGACGCCCTGACCTTGATGCCGAACAGCTCGTTCAGCAGCCGCTCCAGCAGCGCGTCCACGCCCCTGGCCTTCAGAAACGCCGCTCCCTCGCCGCTCTCCACGTTGACGCTCAGCACGCCGTCCTTCAGCTTCCAGCAGTTGGGGCTCCACTGCAGAAACGGCATGGAGGCCGGGCTCTCGTGCCCCACAAGCTCGCTCAAAAGGCCGGAAACGCAGTTCACGTCTTCTTCCACAGCCTCCCGCAGAGCCGGATAGCTGACAGTTACCTTTACGGGAACCATGGGGAAGGCGGCTGCAAGGCTCTTTTCGATGGACCTGTATTCCTCCCGCTTCAGCACCCTCGCGGCATACAGAGAAATGGACATTTCACCTGTCTGTCGGGAAATGCCCACGCGATTCAGCGAAATACAACCTGCCAGCGACTGGTCCGTCTTTTCGATCAGTTGTCTCCAAAGCTCCATGATCTATTCTCCGAATGCTTTCGTGATTTCCTGTCTCACCGCTTCCAGCTCCCGGCGGCGCCTTACGCGGAACAGCCTGCCCGGGGGCGTCTGTTCCAGCATGGCTTCGATCCGTCCCCGCTGCCTGCGACCGAAATTCCATATGTACTTCAGGAACTCCAGGTCCAGGCGCTCGGGGCAGCCCTCTCCCATGTCTTCGCGGGTTTTCCCATAGGAAAGCAGCACGCGTTTTATCGCGCCGTACAGGCACTGGCGCCTGGGCAGGTCCAGCCACACGACGGCATCGCAACGCGCCAGGCGCATGGGGATCGTCCGGCTGTAGTTGCCGTCGATGATCCACCGATCCTTCGCCACCTCAGAGGCCAACCGAGCGTCCAGTTCCTCTGCGGAAACGCTCACCCAGCCCGGCTGCCAATACAGCCTGTCGATGTGAACCACGGGCAGCTCCGTCGCGGCGGCCAGTTCCCGCGCAAACGTGCTTTTGCCGCTCCCGGGACAGCCGATGACCATGATCCTTCTATATTCCATACCGCCTATGTATCTCTTCGATGAGGATCGCGGCAAGGTCACCCCGCACCGCCCTGGGCGCTTCGCCCTTTACGAACAGCGCGCCGCCGTCCCGGCCGCCAGCGATGCCGATGTCCGCCTCCCGGGCCTCGCCGGGACCGTTGACCACACAGCCCATGACCGCCACCTTCAGCGGCACGTGCGTGTCCTTTGTGGCCTCCCGCACCCGCCGGGCGATTTCCTCCACGTCGATGCACGTCCTGCCGCAGGTTGGGCAGGATATGATTTCCACGTAGTCCTCCCGCAGGCCGCAGGCGCGCAGGATATCCAGAGCGGCGTACACCTCCTGTACCGGATCGCCGGACAGGGACACGCGCACCGTGTCGCCGATGCCCTCCATCAACAGCGTGCCGATGCCCACCGCTGACTTGGTCATACCGGTGTCCCGCGTGCCGGATTCCGTGACGCCAATGTGCTGCGGATACTGTGTCGAACGCGCGGCCAACCGGCAAGCCTCGATCGTCCTCACAACGCTGGTCGCCTTGAAGGACAGCACGATATCGTCGAACCCGGCCCTTTCCAGCATCGCAGCGTGGTTCAGACCGCTTTCCACCATGCCCTGGGCGGTGACGCCGCCGTACTTCGCCAGTATGTCTTTCTCCAGGGAGCCGGAATTGACCCCGATGCGCACGGGCACGCGATGGCGCTTCAGACAGTCCGCCAGCTCCCGCACGTTTTTCTCCCCGCCGATGTTTCCGGGGTTGATGCGCACCTTCGCAATGCCGTTTTCCACCGACGCGATGGCCAGGCGGTGATCGAAATGGATGTCCGCCACCAGGGGTACGGGACTTCTGTCCACCAGGTCGCGCACAGCGGCTGCGCACCGTTCATCGTATACGCTCACACGCACGATGTCCGCGCCGGCAGCGGCCAGCGCGGCGATCTGCCGTGATGTGGCCTCCACGTCCCGGGTATCGGTGTTGGTCATGCTCTGTATGGTGATCCTTCCGCCCCCGCCGATCTGCACAGGTCCCGCGAATACCGCTTTTGTCGCCATACGATCACCCCTCAGCGCGAAAACAGGGCGATGACGTCCTTGAAAGTAATCACGATGATCAGCCCGAACAGGAGCAGCAGGCCGATGGCGTGCACCATGCCCTCTTTTTGGGGCGGCACGGGCTTGCGGCGGATGGCTTCCACGATCAGGAATACCAGCCGACCGCCGTCCAGGCTGGGCAGCGGCAGCAGGTTCATGATCCCCAGATTCAGCGAAAGCAGGAACACGAGGTTCATGATCATGCCCCAGCCTTCGCGCACCTGGGCGCTCATGTAGGAGATGATGCCCACGGGCCCGGTCACGTCGTTCAGGCCCTGGCCGCGGAAGATCAGGTCCCGCAGCGTCTTCAGCATCAGACCGGTGTATTCCACCAGATAATTCCAGGATTCCGGTATGGCCTTCAGAAGGCCGTAGCGGTATGTGCCCACTTTTTGCACGTCAAACGTGATGCCGATCAGCGGGCGCACGGTCTCCCCGTCACTGGCCATTTCCGGCATAACGGATACATCGATCCTCTCGCCGTCCCGCAGCAGGGTAAAGTGAAGCTCGTTGCCGTTGTTTGCGGAGATATATTCCTGCAGCGCGATGACGCCGTCCACTCCCTGCTGGATCTCTTCGCCCTCCAGCGCGACGATGGCGTCCCCAGCCTGGAACCCGGCGGCCTGGGCGGGCATGTCCTCGTGCACGGAAGCCACCGTGGGTACGGTTTCCACCATGTCCAGCCCCACGGCTGTCAATAGCAGATATACCGCCAGCAGCGCCAGCACGAAATTCATGAAGGGCCCGGCGAAGACCGTCAGAAACCGCTTCCATACCGGCTGCTTCTCCATGGCGTCCGGGCGGTCGGCCTGGCCGTCTTCCACGCCCGCGAACTTGCAGAACCCGCCCAGGGGGATCGCCCGCAGGGAATACTTTATATTGTTTCTGGTCCAGCCCAGAACCCTGGGGCCGAAACCCACGGAAAACTCCAGCACGCCGATGCCGGTCAGCCGACCCATCAGGTAGTGCCCGAATTCGTGCGCCATGACGATCACACCCAATATTACGATGGCCGCCAGCACGTTGACTACATTGGAAAAGATTCCAGCAAACATTTACAGCCTCCCGACGGCCTTCCATGCGCGCTCTCTCGCCGCACGGTCCGCCTCGTATACATCTTCCAAAGACGGTATTTCTTTCACCGGCGTTTCGTCCATCACCCGAGCGATGACCTCCGCGATGGCGCCGAATGGGAGCTCCTTCCGCAAAAACGCCGCCACGGCCACCTCGTTCGCGCCGTTCAGGGTCACGCAGGCGTTTCCGCCCGCGTCCAGCGCTTCCTCCGCCAACCGCAGGCAGGGGAAGCGCTCACGGTCCGGCTCCCGGAACGTCAATTCTTTCAGCTGCGCGAAATCCAGGCGCCTGGCCTCGTATGGGATCCTCTCCGGATAGCCCATGGCGTATCCGATGGGTCCGCGCATGTCCGGCGCACCCAGCTGAGCCAGCACAGCGCCGTCCCGGAATTCCACCATGGAGTGGATCACGCTCTGCGGGTGCACCACCACCTCGATCATGTCCCGCGGCATGCCGAACAGATGATGTGCCTCGATGACCTCAAAGCCCTTGTTCAGCATCGTTGCGCAGTCCACCGTGATCTTCGCGCCCATGGTCCAGTTTGGATGCTTCAAAACGTCCTCCGGCGCGGCGTCGTGCAGGGATTCTATCGGCCAATCCCGCAGCGCACCGCCGGAGGCGGTGAGGATCAGCCGCGCCGCCGGGTTCCCGTTGGCCGCCTGCAGGCACTGGAATATGGCTGAATGCTCGCTGTCCACGGGCAGCACGGGCACTCCCGCCGCCTTTGCCCTGGGCATCACAAGGTCGCCCGCCGTCACCAGCGCCTCTTTGTTGGCCAGCAGCAGCCGCTCGCAATGCTCAAACGCGGTCCACACGCCGGACAGCCCCGCGATGCCCACCACGGCGCACAGCGCGTCCTGCGCGCCGGAAGCCGCCAGGGCCCGCGACGCGGCGTCCGCGCCGAAATACCAATCGCAGAACCGCACATCTTCAGGAATCGTCTCCGGCTCCACGGCAAGCGCCGCGGTCCGGGGCCTGAATTCCCGCACCAGATCAAACATCTTTTCCGCGGAAGTGTTCGCGGCAAGGCAAACTGCGAAAAATCGATCCGGATACCGGCGCACGATGTCCAGCGCCTGCGTCCCGATCGACCCTGTCGCCCCGAGTATGGCAATGGTCCGTTTGCTCATCGTAGTATTCCTGTGGTAAGCTTCTCACATACCGGTCAGTCTGAAAAATACGTAGCACACCGCGCCGCAGAACAGCACGCCGTCCATGCGGTCCATCATGCCGCCGTGGCCCGGAAAGATCGTGCCGTAATCCTTGATGCCGCAGTGGCGCTTGATGAGGGAGGCTGTCAGATCGCCGAACTGGCTCACGACGCCGGCCACCAGGCCCAGCAGCGCGAACAGCCACAGCGAAGGCAGCGTATCCTGCGCCCCGGAAAACGAAGGCACGGCGCTGCAGAGCCAGTTTGCGATGACCGGCACCAGCACGGCGAACACGATGCTGGACACAAGGCCGCACACCGCTCCCTCCACCGTCTTTTTGGGGCTGATCTCCGGGCTGAGCTTGTGCCTGCCGAACAACATGCCGCCAAAGAGCGCAAATGTATCGCTTACGCTGGCAATGAAGAACGTCAGCACCAGCGCCACGGTGGACACCAGCCTGCTGTCCAGGTCCTGCAGCGGCAGGATGAGCACATAGAATATGCCCGGATACAGCATGGGAAACACGGTTGCCACCAGGGAATCGAAATCCGCCTTGCCCCGCAGCACGATGGCGATCATGCCCAGCACCGTGCACGCCACCAGGCTCAGCAGCGTGGGGCTGATCAGCGTAAACACGCCTTCGTTCAGCTTCAGGTAAAAGCCCTGCGCCAGGATGGCCAGCACGCAGTAGATATATCCCACCCACTTTGCGGGTTTGTCCCCCCTGTGCTCAAACGCCCGGTACACCTCGTACACGCTGGTGAACATGCCCAGCATCAGGAGGATGCGCAGCGGCCAGCCCTGCACCGCAATGGCCGCGCTGATGGTCAGGATCAGGATAACCGCGGTAACAACGCGCTTGAGCACGACGTTACTCCTCCTCTTTTACCCCGCCGAAGCGGCGATCTCTCGCCTGATACTTGCGCAGGTCGTTCAGATACGCGGATCGGTCGTAATCGGGCCAGTAGATCTTGTCAAACACCATTTCCGCATAGGTGGTCTGCCACGGCAGGAAGTTCGACAGGCGCATCTCGCCGCTGGTGCGGATCAGCAGATCCACCGGCGGCAGACCGGCCGTATACAGTTCCTCGTCGAAGTCTTCCTCTTCGATGTCATCCGGGTCGATCTCGCCGGCTGCGGCCTTTTTCGCCAGAGCCTTGGCCGCCCGCACGATCTCCGCACGCCCGCCGTAGTTCAGGGCGATGTTCAGTTTCAGCCCCGAATTGTTTTTCGTGCGCTCCATGGCGTTCTTCACCGCGTCCCGCTGGGGGCCAGGCAGGCCCTCCACGTCGCCCAGGATCAGGATCCGGACGTTCTTCTCGTCCAGCTCGTCGATCTCGGAGGCGAAGTACTTCAGCAGGAGCCCCATCAGCGCCTCCACTTCCTCGTGGGAGCGGCTCCAGTTCTCGGTGGAGAAGGCATAGATGCTCAGCGCCTCAATCCCCCAGTCGTCGCTGGCGCGGATGATGTCCCTGAGCGCCTCTGTGCCGGCGGCGTGGCCCGCGGAACGCGGAAGGCCGCGGTTCACCGCCCAGCGTCCGTTGCCGTCCATGATGATGGCCACGTGCCGGGGCAGCTTGTCGGGGGGCAGCGCCGGCGCGCTGCTCTGCCCCGAAACCACGTTGATCGTAATGTACTTCTGCTTCGGCGCGAACACGCTGCCGAGCAGATCGGATAAACGCTTTGTAAACACGGCTTATCCTCCCAGGAAGAACGTCAGATGGACATGATCTCCTTTTCCTTTTCCGCGGCGATAGTGTCCATTTCCTTGATGTGGTTGTCCGTCACCTTCTGCAGCTCTGTCTCCGCCTTTTTCTGATCGTCCTCGGTGATGACGGAATCCTTCTTCATCTTCTTGACGGTCTCCATGGTATCACGGCGGATGTTGCGGATGGCGACCTTGCCTTCCTCGGCCATCTTCTTGACCTGCTTGCACAGCTCCTTGCGGCGCTCCTCCGTCAGCTCCGGAACCAGAAGGCGGATGGTCTTTCCGTCGTTGGAAGGATTGATGCCGATGTCGGACTTCTGGATGGCCTTCTCGATGGGTGTGATCATGTTGGCCTCCCAGGGGGCGATCACAAGCATGCGGGGCTCCGGAGAGGAGATGTTGCCCACCTGGTTCAGGGGTGTGGGCGTTCCGTAGTAATCCACCAGGATCTTGTCCAGAATCTGGGGATTCGCGCGGCCCGCGCGCAGCGTGCTCAGGTCCTTGCGCACGCCCGCGATGGTCTTGTCCATTTTATCGCCGGCGGTTTTGATGCTTTCCTTATACATGCGTAAACCTCCATATCGTATAATATCATGTGTGCGTTCGCACTTTCAGCCGATTCTATTGTACATTGTTTTGACCGAATTGGCAAGAAGAATTTTTCTGTTCCCGGCGCGGAACGCATCTCGCTGCCAAAGAAAAGGCGGCGCTCCCGAGGGAGCGCCGCATGAATGAGCGATTACGCCTTGCCGTTGCAGCCCAGGACGTTGACCAGCTTGTGCTTGACCATTTCCTTGATGGCAATGCGAGCGGGCTTGAGGTACTGACGGGGATCGAAGTGAGAAGGATTCTCGTTGAAGTACTTGCGGATGCTGGCGGTCATGGCCAGGCGCAGGTCGGAATCGATGTTGATCTTGCAGACGGCGCCGCGGGCGGCCTGGCGCAGCTGTTCCTCGGGAATGCCGACGGCGTCGGGCATCTTTCCGCCGTTTTCGTTGATGATCTTCACGAATTCCTGGGGAACGGAGGAGGAGCCGTGCAGCACGATGGGGAATCCGGGCAGACGCCTTGCGACCTCTTCCAGGATGTCGAAGCGCAGCGGCGGGGGCACCAGCAGGCCCTCGGCGTTGCGGGTGCACTGTGCGGCGGTGAACTTATAGGCGCCGTGAGAAGTGCCGATGGCGATGGCCAGGGAGTCGCAGCCGGTGCGCTCGACGAACTCCTGCACGTCCTGGGGACGGGTGTAGGAAGAATCCTCGGAGGCAACCTTGACTTCGTCCTCGACGCCTGCCAGGGTGCCCAGCTCGGCCTCGACCACAACGCCGTGATCGTGGGCATACTCGACGACCTGCTTGGTCACGCGGATGTTCTCCTCGAAGCTCTCGCCGCTCTTGTCGATCATGACGGAGGAGAAGCCGCCGTCGATGCAGCTCTTGCACAGCTCGTAGCTGTCGCCGTGGTCCAGGTGCACGCAGATGGGCAGATCAAAGCCGGCGGACTGCTCTGCGTCCGCGATGGCGGCCTCGATCAGCTTCATCAGGTAGACGTGCTTCGCATACGCGCGCGCGCCCTTGGAAACCTGCAGAATCAGAGGGGCATGCTCTTCCATTGCCGCTTCGGTGATGCCCTGGATGATCTCCATGTTGTTCACATTGAAAGCGCCGATGGCATAGCCGCCGTCGTAAGCCTTCTTAAACATCTCGGTAGAAGTAACGATTGCCATACTATTACACTCCTTTGCGTTTGTTTCCTTATAAGATTATACCAGCGTTGTGTGTGAAAATCAAGTCGCGTGGGCGAATTGCCCCGTTATTTAACCGAATATGACCGTTTCCGCGTCTCTGACCCATTCTTCATCTCATTTTTCAATGTTGACTGTTTCCGTTCTTTGTCGTATACTTATGACATAGAAATCATGATGGAAAGGAAGCGCTGTGATGCGTCTCGGCATATGCGCCCAGCCCGGCGCGCTTCCCGCGGCCGCGGCCGCAGGGTTCGATTTTGTCGAACTGCCCCTGTCTGCCGTAGCGGGTATGGAAAACGGCGACTATGAAGAGTTCGTCCGTTTGGCTGAGGATTCCCCCGTGCGCGCGGAGGTCTTTTATTCCATGCTGCCCGACGGCCTTCGCGTCACCGGGCGCGACGTCTCCGCGCAGGCCCTGCACGATTATCTCTCTCCCGCCTTCGACCGGGCCAAGCGCCTGGGCGGAGACGTGATCCTGCTGGACGGCGGCGCGGCGCGCTCCGTTCCCTTTGGCTTCGACGTGCGGTTTGCCTGGCGGCAGATGGAAAACTTTCTGCGGATGCTCCAGGGCCACGCCCGCCAGGCGGGCCTGCGCGTAGCTGTGCTTCCCCTGCGCCGGGCGGAAACGAACCTGCTGAACTATGTCTCTGAGGCCACGCTGATTTCCTCGCTGGTACAGATGGACTGCATCGGCGTCGCTGCGGATTCCCGCCAGATGGCCATGGTTTCAGAGCCAGATTCCGCGCTGTCGCTGGCAGGCCCGTCTCTGCTGCACGTCCGCGCCAACAACGCCATGTCCGGCCGCCTTCCCACGGAAGGCGACGGAGAAAAATACGCGACCCTTTTCCGTGCGCTGATCAAAATGGGCTATTGCGGGCGCGTCAGCTGCTGCGGCGATTCCGATCACTTTCCTGACGACGCCATAGCCGCCCACTCGGCGCTCTCCCAGGCTCTCTCGGAGGCATTGAAATGAACATCATCATCGTTGGCGACGGCAAGGTCGGCTACACGCTGGCCGAGTACCTTTCCAAAGACGGACACGACGTCACCATCGTGGACAAAAACGAACAGGCCCTCGCGAAGGCGCGCGATACCCTGGACGTCATGTGCGTGCTCGGCAACGGCGCGAACATCCGCTCCCTTTTGGAGGCGGGCGTGGAAAGCGCGGACATCATCATCGCGGCTACCGCCAACGATGAGCTGAACATGGTCTGCTGCCTCGCCGCGAAGCAGATGGGCGCGAAGTACACCATCGCCCGCATCCGCGACCCCGAGTACACGGAAAGCCTCACCATGCTCCAGAAGCGTCTGGACATCGACCAGGTGATCAACCCGGAACGCGCCACCGCCCAGGAGATCTCCCGCCTGCTGCGCTTCCCCTTTGCCATCAACATTGAAAGCTTCGCCCACGGGCGCGTTGAGATGGTGGAATTCCGCGTGGATTCCTCCGACCCCATCGTCAACATGCCCCTTTCCAAGCTGCACGGACGTTTCCCGCACATCCAGTTCACAGCGGCCCAGCGGGACGGCAACGCCATCATCCCGGACGGCAGCTTTGAGATCCGCGCCGGAGACCGCGTGTACGCCACGGGCGACCGGAACTCCGTCACGGATTTCTTCAAAAACATGGGCAAGAACACCAACCGCGTGCGCTCCGCGATCCTGGTGGGCGGCGGCCATATTTCCTATTACCTTGCCAAGATCATCGCCGGCATGGGAGTGCATCTGACCATCATCGAGATCAATCCCGAAAAGTGCGAGCGCCTGGCGGACCTGCTGGACGACGTCACAGTCCTCTGCGCCGACGGCACGGACCAGGAGCTGCTGGATTCCGAAAATCTCCGGGAGACCGGCGCGCTCATCTGCCTGACCGACCGGGATGAGGAAAATCTCATCACAGGCCTGTATGGTGTCCGGGAAGGCGTGCGCAAGGTGGTGGTCAAGGTCAACCGTATGAAGACCACCGACCTGATCGAAAACATGGGCATCGACAGCGTGGTGAGCCCCAAGCTTACCACGGCCAACGTCATCCTGCGCTCCGTCCGCGCCCTCAGCCAGTCCCAGGGTTCCGTCATCGAAAAGGTCTACGGCATGCTGGGCGGCAAGGTGGAAGCCTATGAGTTCACTGCCCTGGAGGGTGCTCCGTATCTGGACATCCCCCTGAGCAAACTGCACATCAAAAAGGGCGTGCTGGTCAGCGTGCTGGTGCGGGACCGGAAGAACATAATCCCCTTCGGTTCCGACCACATCGAGGCCGGCGACACGGTGATCCTCACCGCCCTGGCCGGCACCATCGTCAACCTGGAGGACGCGTTTGCATGAACAAGAGACTGATCGTGCGCCTTGCGGGCCGCGTGCTGCTGGTGGAAAGCGCCCTGATGGCGGTTCCCCTGATCGTCTCGTTCATTTACGGGGACGGGGACCACATGGCGTTCATCCTGTCCATGGCCATCAGCTGTGCCTGCGCGCTTCTGACCTCCATCCTCCGCCCCCAGAACGAGACGCTCCGCGCCCGCGAGGGCTTCTCCGTGGTCGCCCTCAGCTGGATTGCCGTTTCCTTTTTCGGCGGCCTGCCCTTCTGCCTGTCCGGCCGCGTGCCCTCGCTGATCGACAGCATGTTCGAGGCCGCCTCCGGCTTCACCACCACCGGCGCGACCATCCTGAGAGACATCGAGGGCATGTCCCGCAGCCTGCTGTTCTGGCGCAGCTTCACCCATTGGGCCGGCGGCATGGGCGTGCTTGTGCTGTCCCTGGCGCTCATCCCCAAGATGGGCGCCCGCTCCGTGTACCTCATGCGCGCAGAGTCCGCGGGGCCCGCTCCGAGCAAGCTGGTCCCCCGCGTGGGCGACACCGCCAAGATCCTGTATCAGCTCTACATCGGCCTGTCTCTGCTGCTGACGCTGTGCCTCCTACTGTGCGGGCTCTCCCTTTACGACGCGCTTCTGCACACCTTCAGCACCGCCGGCACGGGCGGCTTTTCCAGCTACTCCGCCAGCATCGGCCACTACAACAGCGCCGCCGTGGATGTCATCATCAGTGTTTTCATGATCCTTTTCGGCTTGAACTTCGCCCTGTTCTTCTACCTGCGCCAGCGCAACTGGAAGGCTGTGATCCACAATTCCGAAGCGCGCGTCTTCCTGTGCGTCGTGGGCATCGCCACGGTGCTGGTAGCTGTGAACATCTTTACCGCCCGGATGTACAATTCATTCGGCTCTGCCCTTCGTTACGCCTTCTTCCAGGTGAGCTCCATCATCTCAACCACCGGCTTTGCCACGACGGACTTCAACCGCTGGCCCCTGCTCAGCAAATGCATCCTCGTGACGCTGATGTTTATCGGCGGATGCGCGGGTTCCACGGCCGGCGGCATCAAGGTCATCCGCATGCAGATCCTCGCCAAGAGCATGGTCCGGGACGTTCGCCGTACCGTGCACCCCAAGGGCGTGTTCACGGTGAAGATCGACAGGCGCAGCGTAGACGAGAGCATCATCTCCTCCGTGCAGGGCTACTTCTTCACGGTCATTCTGCTGCTGGTTGCGGGCAGCCTCGTGCTTTCGCTGGACGGCTTCGGCTTTGAAACCACCGTTACCGCCGCAATCACCACGCTGTTCAACGTTGGCCCCGGCCTGGATCTTGTCGGGCCGGCCGGGGGCTTCAGCATGTTCTCGCCCCTGAGCAAGATCGTGCTGACGATGTGGATGATCATCGGCAGACTGGAGATCTTCCCCATTCTGATGTTCTTCTCGCCCACTGCCTGGCGGAAATGAGCGCGAAAAAAACCGGCGAAATATGCTATCGTCCGATAATTCCTGAAGCATTTGTTAAATTGTATCGCAGGGCTTGAAGAAAACGCTGTATCTGTGGTATAATACCGCTTGTGTGATCAATCGGATGCCGGTTCCGCCGGAGGGCCGACAGTCCGGTTCGAGTGAGGTGAATACCATGAAAGAAAATATCCATCCGAACTACGGCAAGGCAATCGTCCGCTGCGTTTGCGGCGAGACCTTTGAGACTGGTTCCGTGAAGAAGGAACTGCGCGTCGATATCTGCTCGAAGTGCCATCCCTTCTATACCGGAAAGCAGAAGCTGGTCGATACCGGCGGACGCGTGGATCGCTTCAAGAAGCGCTACGGCATGTAGCACCCGAAAGCACCGGACGATTGATTCATCCGGTGCTTTTGATGTGTCATCCGCGCGCAGGGAACGGAACGGACCGGATGCTTTGCGCCGGTCCTTTTTTCGTCGCATGGGAGGGTATCTATGAACAGGGATCTCCGCTGGACTGCCGTACCCGAAGGGCTGCTGGTGCTGACAAAGCGCCGGCAGGTCCTTGCCCGCCGCACCGCGTCGGGCAGCGTCAGCGTGTCCGTGGGCAAGGCTCATTCCGCCAGGGCAGAGTACGCGCCCTTCCTGCGCGGCCCCGCCCGCGCCGTGTGCGGTCTTTGGCGAATGCTGCGCGTCTGCGGCGGCAACAGGGCCGATGTCCTGGAAAAGGTTTCTCCACTGCGCCTCGGCCCCATCCGCATTTCGTCGCCCTCCGTCCTCGCCTGGCTCACGGGCCTCTGGCTTCTCCTTCTGGCAACCGCTGGCCTTGTCGTCATTCCCTGGGCCCTGGGCCTTGCTCTCACCGATCTGGTAAGTTTGCGCATTCACACTGCTTCCCTGCTGGCCGGCCTGTTCCGGGCGCTGCTGTTCATCCCCATCGTCCGCGCCGCCTCCCACGCGCGCTTCCTCCGGAGGCTTTCCATGTACCGCGGCGCTTACGGCAAGGCCGTCAACTGCGCCGCCGCGGACAAGCCCATGAACGTCGAAGAAGCCCTCGCCTGCCCCAGACTGACGGGCGGCAGCATCCAGGCCGTTGCGCTGCTGGCGGCGTTCGTCCTCCTGCTGCTCCTTCCGGTGCTGTCCGCGCCAAACATCGCCGTCGCTGCGCTGATCCGCCTGGCCGTCTATATCTGCCTGCTCTCCGTTCTTGAGGAGCTTCGGCGGCTGTGTCAGGGCCGCAACGGCCCCCTGAGCGGCGCAGTCAGCAAACTTTTTCGCACCTTCGAGAGCCCATGCGTCATGGAGCCTCACACGGAGGCGCTTGAAGTTGCGCTCAAGGCCCTGGAAGCCGTTTTGAGAAAGGAAGGCAAGGGAAGACAATGACCATCGGAGACTGGCAGAGGGAGGCGCGGGAGGCGCTGACCCGTTCGGGCTGCCCTGATCCCGGCGTAGACGCCTCCTGGCTCCTGGAAGATACGCTGAACATGACCCGCGCGGAACTGCGCTTCAGTGCGACGGAAGAGCTCTCCCCCGAACAGCATTCCGCGTTGGACGAACGCCTTCAGCGCCGATGCGCCGGGGAGCCCGTACAGTACATCCTTCGCCGCGCCGATTTCATGGGCCTGAAGCTCTGCGTCGACGACCGCGTGCTGATCCCACGCCCGGAAACCGAAACCCTTGCGGAGAGCGCCGTGGCGCGTCTTTTGCAAATTGGCGCACCCAAAGTGCTGGACCTCTGTTCCGGGAGCGGTGCCATCGGCCTTTCCATAAAATCGCTGGTTCCGGGCGCGACGGTCACGCTGTCCGACGCCAGCAACGGCGCGGTGGAAATCGCCCGTATAAACGCCCAATCGCTTGGACTGGACGTGGAGATCATCTGTGGCGATCTGTTCGCGCCGTTGGAGGGCCGGACATTCGACCTCATCGCTTCTAACCCGCCTTACATCCCCACAAACGAACTGCCATCCCTGCAGCGTGAGGTCCGGTGGGAGCCGTCGATGGCGCTGAACGGGGGCGCGGACGGGCTGAACTTCTACCGCGCCATCGCCGCCGAAGCCGGCGCTCATCTGAACGGCGGAGGATTTGTCTTTTTGGAAGTCGGCATCCGTCAGGCACAGGAAGTACTTGCCCTCCTGCAAAGCGGCCTCGATACTGCGGACGGCGGCATCATCAAGGATATATACGGCGTGGAACGCGTCGTTTGGGTAAGGAGATAATCCATGCAATTCGATCAAATGGAAAAAATCGCCCGGCAGCTGGAAACCGTGGAAGGGCGATATGAGGAGCTCTCCATCCGCGTCACGCTGCCGGAGGTCATCCAGGACACGGCGCTGTTTTCAAAGCTCATGCGCGAGCACTCCGAATTGGAGAACCTGATCGGCATCGCCCGGGAATACCGCCGCACCATGGAACAGATCGCTTCCGCAAAAGAGCTCCTGGAGGACCAGGACATGGCCGAAATGGCCAAGGAAGAACTGGCAGAACTGGAGCCTCAGCTGGAAGAAATCGCCCAGCGCGCCAGGATCGCGTTGCTGCCCAAAGATCCGGACGATTACAAGAACGCCGTGCTTGAGGTGCGCGCGGGCGCGGGCGGCGACGAGGCCGGTCTGTTCGGCGCAGAGCTTCTGCGCATGTATCAGCACTACGCCGCCAGCCAGGGCTGGAATTTTGAACTGGTGGAGGACGGCTCCACCGAGCTGGGCGGCATCAAGGAGAGCGTCGCGCTCATCCAGGGCAAAAACGTGTTTGCAAAGCTGAAATATGAATCCGGCGTCCACCGCGTTCAGCGCGTGCCCGTGACTGAATCCGGCGGGCGCATCCACACTTCCACCACCACGGTGGCCGTGCTGCCGGAGGCGGAAGACGTGGAGATCAACATCGATCCCAACGACCTTCGCATCGACACCTATCGCGCGTCGGGCGCGGGCGGCCAGCATGTCAACCGCACGGATTCCGCCGTGCGCATCACCCACATCCCCACGGGACTCGTGGTCACGTCCCAGGATCAGCGCAGCCAGATCCAGAACAGGGAACAGGCCATGCGCATCCTGAAATCCCGATTGTACGACCTGATGCAGTCTCAGCAGGACAGCGAATACTCCAACCGTCGGAAGCTGCAGGTCGGCACCGGCGACCGCTCCGAGCGCATCCGCACCTACAATTTCCCCCAGGGGCGCGTCACCGATCACCGCATTGGCCTCACGCTGTACAAGATCGACCAGGTCATGGAGGGCCGCCTGGACGAGCTCATCGACGCCCTGACGCTGGCCGAACAGACTGCGAAGATGGAGGCCCAGGAATGATCACTAAGGTGCTTCCCCCCACGGAAGACGCCATCCGCCATGCCGCGGAGCTCATCCGGCAGGGCGGTTTGGTGGGTTTCCCCACGGAAACCGTATACGGGCTTGGCGGCAACGGCCTGAGCGCACAGGCGGTGCTGGACATCTTCACCGCCAAGGGCAGACCTGCTGACAACCCCCTGATCCTGCACATCGCGGACGTCGGACAGCTCGCCCCCCTGATCGACGGCGAACCTTCCTCCGCCGCGCTCGCGCTCATGGGGGCCTATTGGCCCGGGCCCATGACGCTGATCTTCCCCAAGTCGGCGCTGGTGCCCTCCGCCGTCACCGCCAATCTGGGCACCGTGGCAGTGCGTATGCCCTCCCACCCTGTGGCCCGGCAGCTCATCAAAGACGCTGGCCTGCCCATCGCCGCCCCCAGCGGCAACCGCTCCGGACGCCCCAGCCCTACCACAGCGTCTCACATGCTGGAGGACATGAACGGGCGCATCCCCCTGATCCTCGACGGCGGGAGCTGCGAAGTCGGCGTAGAATCCACCGTCATTGACACCACCGGCGATCGGCCGCGGATCCTCCGGCCCGGCGGCGTCACACCGGAGATGGTTGCGGCCGTCGCGGGCTCCGCGGAGGTGGACAACGCGGTAATGCGCCCCCTCACCGATGGCGAGCGCCCGCGAAGCCCTGGCATGAAGTACCGCCACTACGCCCCCCGGGGCAGCGTGACCGTGGTGCGCGGCGGCCGCTCCGCCGTCGCCCGGGAGATCTGCCGGCTGTACGACGCTTCCAAGTGCAGCGCGCTCATTTTGGCACTGGAAGGCAACAGGGATCTTTATGGCGGCAGGCGGCTCATCTCCTTGGGCGGCGACGCCCGGGAAATGGCGCAGCGGCTGTTCGACGCCCTGCGGAAAGCGGACGAGATGGGCGCGGAAGCGGTCTTCTCCGAGGCCGTGGACGCCGAGGGACTGGGTTTGGCCGTCATGAACCGCCTCGACCGCGCCGCGGCGTTCCACGTGATCGACGCCGGCGAATAGCCTGCTCCTATTGAATACAGTCCATTCTTGGCGACAGGAGATACTGCCATGAACTTTTTCCTTGTCAACGACGACGGTCTGCGAGCCCCCGGCCTCACTGCCATGGCGGAGGAACTGCTGCGGCGCGGCCACACATTCCGTGCCTGCGCGCCCAGCGCGGAACGCAGCGGCTCCAGCCACAGCTTCGCCATCCACGAAGTCCTGCGGCCCGAAAAGGCACTTCTCGCCGGGCAGGAGGCGTGGTCCCTGGACGGCTCCCCCGCGGACTGCGCCTGCCTTGGGCTGTATCTCTGCCGCCATGAGACGTTCGACATGGTCATATCCGGCATCAACAACGGCTCCAACATGGGCGGTGCGTGCATATACTCCGGAACCGTCGCCGCCGCCATGGAGGCCTCCATGCGGGGCGTTCAGGCTGTTTCCTCCTCCGTTCCCGTCGGCGAGAGCTTTGGCTTTGCCGCCGAATACACCCTGCGCTTCGCCCTGTGGGCCATAGAGCACCCTCTCCCGCGCGGGGAGATATACAACCTGAATTTCCCGCGTCTGTCCAAAGTATCGGCAAAGGGCCTTCGCGCGGCAACACTCGCCCCCACCTTCATGGGTCCGCAGACCTATGACGATATGGACGGGGGCTACCGCCTGTCCTCCGGCAGCCCCTCCGACCCGGATTCGGACGATCAGGACGAAGTTCTCAGCGCCCGGGGCTTCATCACCGTCACCCCGCTGACGTGGAACTTCGCGGTCGCACCGCTTTTCGACCTTCCCGAAGGACTGTGACGCGTTCCCTCATAAAAAAGAGCCGCCGTTCCGCGCAGAATGTGACGGAACGGCGGCCCTTTCTTTTCGGCCTGTGCTTCATTCATCCGTGGTATAGCACTCCACGATCTCCCCGAAATACATGGTGTGATAATCGCCTGAGGGGTACGCCTTTGTCCGGATGTTTTCGTCCATGCGGTCGCCTGTCATGTCCTGCCGGAGCAAAATGCGGCACTCGAAATGCAGTCCGCACTCGCGGACGATGGGCGCGTTCACGGCCTGCGCCGGCGCGGCGGTGATCCCGTGGCCGTCGAACTTGTCCACATCCCTGCCGGAACGCGTTCCGGCAAAGGCCAACTGCGCCTTCAGATCCCCCGACGTAGGCACGCTGACGGTGAATTCGTTCGTCCCCTCCAGCAGCTCATATGTATGCCGCTGGGGCCGCACGAGCACTGTCAGCACAGGGCGGTTCCAGACGCAGCCCAGCGCCGCCCATCCGATGGTCATGGTGTTGGGCTTTTCTCCTCCCACATTCAGGAACGCGCCGCCGTTGGCCAGCCGCTGCGCCGTCAGGGCCATGGCGTCCTCATAGTTCAATCGCTTCATCCTACATTCCTCCTTTTGCTCAGTCTACCACGGAAACACGCGCCTGTCAACGCAAAGCTGTCGCCGCGATTCGGCTTTTTCTTCATCGCTCCGTTCTTTTTCATGATTTTTCTTGATTCATAGACAAAAATCCACTATAATGAAGTGTTGTGAGGTGTATTCTATGTTTATCGCAAACGGATGGCGCGATTACGAGGTGCTGGATACCGGCGAAGGCGAAAAGCTGGAGCGCTGGGGTGAGATCCTGCTGCGCAGGCCGGATCCTCAGGCGATCTGGCCTATGCAGCAGCCCGAATTGTGGCAGCGCGCCGACGCCCATTACCACCGCTCCCCAAAGGGCGGCGGAGAATGGGAATTCCTGAAAAAGCTGCCGGATCGCTGGATCCTTTCCTATGGCGACCTGCGCTTTTACGTGCGCCCCACCGGCTTCAAGCACACAGGGCTTTTCCCCGAACAGGCGGTCAACTGGGACTGGATGAGCTCCCTCATCCGATCCGCGAACCGCCCGATAAAGGTTCTGAACCTGTTCGGCTACACAGGCGGGGCCACTGTCGCCTGCGCGAAAGCCGGGGCCCACGTCACCCACGTGGACGCCGCCAAGGGCATGGTGCAGTGGGCCGGCGAGAACCGCGAACTGTCCCGCGTGGACGAGACCCGTGTGCGCTGGATCGTGGACGACGCCAAGAAGTTCGTGCTACGCGAGGCGAGGCGGGGCAACGTCTACGACGGCATCCTGATGGATCCCCCCAGCTACGGCCGCGGCCCTGGCGGAGAGGTGTGGAAACTGGAGGACGAGCTGTTCGGCCTGGTGGACGCCTGCGAAAAGGTGCTCGCCGAACGAGCGCTGTTCATGCTCATCAACAGCTATACCACCGGCCTGCAGCCCGCCGTGCTGAACAATATGCTGGCCATGACCGTCGCCAGGGACCGATCCGGCAGCGTGACGGCGGACGAAGTCGTGCTGCCCGTTACCGCCGGCGGCGTGCTCCCATGCGGCGCCAGCGGACGCTGGCAGGGCAAATAAACCGAAATATCCCTGATCCGAGGAACGAACATGATCTTGTTATCCGTTCAAAACGTATCAAAGGCCTTCGTGATGAATTCCGTGCTACAGGACGTGAGCCTGACCCTGCAGGAGGGCCGACGCATGGGCCTGATCGGCGTGAATGGCAGCGGCAAATCCACGCTGTTCCGCCTGATCGCCGGCCAGATGCAGCCGGATTCCGGTGAAATCATCCTCATGCGGGGCGCGCGTATCGGTATGCTGACCCAGGAGGCGGACATCGAAAGCGACCTCACCGTGCAGCAGGAATTAGAGCGCGTGTTCGAGCCCGTGCGCCAGATGGAAGCCCGTCTGCGCGCCATGGAGGCCGAAATGGCGGAAAAGCACGCCGATTCCGACAGTTTCCGTCAGCTCAGCAACGATTACGCCCGCCTGACCCAGCGCTTTGAGGACGCCGGCGGCTACGAGTGGCCCAGCCGCATCCAGGGCGTGCTTGCCGGCCTCGGCTTTGCCCGGGGGCGGGAAACCCAACCCGCGCGGCTGCTCTCCGGCGGCGAAAAGACCCGGCTGTGCCTGGCCCGCCTGCTGCTGACCCAGCCCGACCTGCTGATGCTGGACGAGCCCACAAACCACCTTGACCTCAAGTCCACCCAGTGGCTTGAAGACACACTGAAAAAGTACCGCGGCACCGTGCTGGTGATTTCCCACGACCGCTACTTCCTGAATTCCGTATGCGACTGCATGGCGGAACTCTCCATGCGACACATGGTGCAGTACGAGGGCAATTACGATCAATTCATGGTAAAGCGCCAGGCGGAGATCGAGCGCCAGCTGAAGGAATACAAGCTCCAGCAGGCGGAAATCGCCCGTCAGCAGGCCATCATAGCCCGTTACCGCATGTACAACCGGGAAAAATCCATCAAGCTCGCCGAGAGCCGGGAAAAACGGCTGGAAAAGATGGAGCTGGTAGAGCGCCCGGTGAGCGAGCAGAAGGTCCGCTTCTCCTTTGAGGCCCGTCGCCGCACAGGCGACGACGTGCTGTATGTCAAAAACCTGGCAAAGGGCTTCGACGGCCGCTCCCTGTTCCATGATTTCAATCTCCATCTGCGCGCCGGAGACCGCGTGGCCGTCATCGGCCCCAACGGTGTTGGCAAAAGTACCCTTCTGAACATCATCGCCCGGCAGCTTGTTCCGGACAGGGGCACCGTGGAGTTCGGCTCCAACGTGGACCTGGGCTATTACGACCAGCAGCAGAGCCGCCTGCACCCGGACAAAACCGTGCTGGACGAGCTCTGGGACGACTTCCCCCGCATGGAGATCGACCGCGTGCGCGGCGCGCTGGCGCTGTTCCTGCTCACAGGCGACGACGTGTACCAGCCCATCCGCACGCTCTCCGGCGGAGAAAAGGCCCGCGTGGCGCTGGCTAAGCTGATGCTCCGGAAGGACAACCTGCTTCTTTTGGACGAGCCCACCAACCACCTGGACATGGACAGCCGAGAGGTTTTGGAAGCCGCGCTGAACGACTTCCAGGGCACCATCCTAGCCGTGTCTCACGACCGCTATTTCATCAACAGGATCGCAAACCGCGTGCTTGAAATGCGCCCCGACGGCGTGAGCGAATACATCGGAAACTACAACGACTATCTGGAAAAGAAGCGCCTGGAGGACATCGTCGACGATACCGCGACCCTGGACGGCAAGACCCGTACCCAGATGGATAAGGAAAAGCGCAGGGCCCGGCTTATGCTTGAATCCAAAAAGGCGCTCTCCCAGCGCGTCGCCGCCCTGGAAAAGAGCATCGCCGAGGCCGAAGCAGACCTTCTGCGCCTGGAATCCGCCATGGCCGATTCTGACGTGTATAAGGACCCGGAGCGCGCCAAGGCGCTGGCCCTCGAGCACACCGAAGCCCGTCAGCTGCTGGATCGGCTGTACGAGGACTGGACCGAAGCCTCCGAAGCCTCGGAGGAAGTGAAATAGATTCGATGTGTTCCGCCGCCCTTGCACAAGCGGCGGAATGCTGATTCTGCCAGAACAGGAGGCGCAGGCGGCCATGGAAGATTTCGGCATCGGCGAAATGCTGGAAATGCAGAGAACGCTGCAGGAGAAATACAAGAGTCAATGGGAACCCCTCTGCGCCGACACGGGAAAAAACAAGCTACTCTGGATGGTTGGCGAAATCGGCGAAGTGATCGACATCCTGAAAAAGCGCGGCGACGAGGCCGCCGTCTCGGACCCCGCCGTGCGCCGCGATCTTTTGGAGGAACTTGCGGACGTTCTGATGTACTTCGGAGATGTCCTGCTGTGCTACGGCGTTACCCCGGAGGAGCTGAAACGCGCCTACGAAGAGAAATTCCGGCGGAACATGCACCGGTGGTGACGACAGGGGGCCGGAAGCTGATGCTTCCGGCCCCCCGTTTTGCGATTCGCCGCAGTTCCAGGCATACCGGCAAAAACCATGCGCTATTTCATCGTCTCCGGCATGGGCTCGATGGTGATCTTGCCCACCTTTCCCGCGCGAAATTCGTCCAGGATCAGCGCCGCGCCACGCTCTGTATCGAACCGTCCTCCGGAGAGCAGCCAGCCTCGGCCTCTGCATGCGGTTTCCAGCAGTTCCTGCCGCGTATCCGGCAGCGCGTCCGGCAGCTTGAAGCGCTCCCGCGCCGCGCCAGGCGCAAGCCGGCACAGCAGCTCCAGCAGCCCCGCCGCCAGATCCTCCGTATCCAGAATCTGATCCTTCACGGAACCGAGATAGGACAGCAGCCGCGCGCGGTACTGGTCGTCCATGCGCGGCGGGAGCATACCGGGTGTGTCCAGCAGTTCCAGATACGGGCCGATCTTTACCCACTGGCTGCTGCGGGTCACGCCGGGCCGGTCGGACGCCCGGGCCACGGCCGTGCCGTTGATCCGGTTGATGAAGGTGGACTTCCCCACGTTGGGAATGCCGATGACCATCAGCCGCACGGTCTTTTTTACACCCCGGGCCGCGTATCGCTCCACCACAGGCTTCGCGGCCTGCTGGATGCGGCCGAGCATTTCCTTCACACGGCCGCCGTTGGAATTGAACCGCATGGCCTCGACCCCGACGCCCCGGAAATACTCCAGCCAGCGGGAGGTCTCCTTGTCGTCCGCCAGATCGGCTTTGTTGAGGATCAACAGCCGCGCCTTGTTCTGGGCAAGGCGCATCAAATCCGGATTTCGCGTCGCGACGGGAGCGCGGGCGTCGCACAGCTCCACGACGGCGTCCACGGCGCGCAGCTGTTCCTCCAGCAGGCGGCGCGACTTGGCCATGTGCCCCGGATACCAGTTGATCTTCCCCTGGGCTGATCCGCTTTCCCGATTGTTCTTTTCAGACACTTGATCGCTTCCTTTGGGCTTTTTTTGCCTGTCAGCGCTGTACTAACCGATCACGCCGATGGTGCACAGCTTCCCGCGCAGCACATACCCTATCTTCCCGTAGCAGGCGTTCGACGCCGGATAATCCGCGTCCGTGTAAAGCATGGGCGTATATCCCATGTCCTTCACCATCTTCGTCACCTGATAGACCATGTGCTGTGCGTAATGCTTCCTGCGCTCCTCGGGCAACGTGCACACGTTGGCAATGGACGCCAGACCTTGATTGCGCTTGCAGGAACAGCAGGCCACGGCTTTCCCCGCGGCGTTTTTCCAGAAGAAGAACGTATGTCCGTCGATATGCTCCAGCGCCTTCTCCGCGCAGCGCTCACGGCTGGGAGCTTCGTCCCCGATCTCCGCATGGAACAGCAGAAGAAAGCTGACGGCCTCTTCCAGGTCTTCCGGCGTACAAGAATACAGTTCTCCGTCCGTCTCGATGGACGGCGCTGTGGGTTCCGGGCAGTCGTAGGCGAACAACCTCATGGCAATGC
>JAEEGL013861777.1_pt1 | contig 26975 bp, 29 predicted proteins | sample 9134231 | NCBI WGS metagenome assembly JAEEGL01 (sample SAMN16246548, study PRJNA631951) | gut metagenome | biome: gut microbiome; feature: rumen; material: fiber-attached | host: Bos | place: Iran: Karaj | collected 2018-10 | reverse complement strand
GACATAATCTTGTATCTGACGATGATGATAGAAGTCTTTTACAGAGAGTTTGAAGACAAAGGACAGTACTATTGGGCAAAAGAGCAACTGCTTAAGGTGATGTAGTATGGTTTACGAATTGGAAGACACATCAAGAGTAGATTAGTAAGATGAAGGAGCACATAGCACATCCAATTCCTCCATTTTACGATGCTGATTCGCAGGTGCTTATCCTGGGGAGTTTTCCGTCTGTAAAGTCACGCGAGCAGATGTTTTTCTACGGTCATCCGCAGAACCGTTACTGGAAGGTGATAGCTTCGGTATTTGACGATGAAGTGCCTGTTACGATACCGGCGAAAAAGGCGTTTCTCAAGAAGCATCACATAGCCATGTGGGACGTGATAGGTTCATGCGATATCGAAGGATCTTCTGATGCGAGCATCACTAATGTCAAAGCTAATGATCTGAATGTTATCCTTAAAGCAGCAGACATTAAGGCTATCTTTGTGAACGGAAAAACGGCATATCGCTACTACCAAAGATACACAGAGAAGATTACAGGAAAACCTGCAATATGTCTTCCGTCAACGAGCCCTGCAAACGCTGCTTGGACGATAGATAAGCTGCTCGCTGAATGGAAGCAGATCAACATGGAAAACGTAGATCTATCTGTGAATAACAGACCTGAATTGAATAAAGATCTTAACGGAGAGACATTTCGCAAATGGTACTGGCTCAAAGAAGAGTTGGTGCAGTTTTGCAGGGATAACGGATTGCAGGTTACAGGCGGCAAGACTGAACTGACAGGCAGGATCGCATTGTTCCTTGATACAGGAAAGATCGAAAGCGGAAAAACCATAAAGAGAAATGCCGCAAAGAAGAATGTTTCCGAGATCACTTTGGACAGTGTTATCGAATCTGGTTTTGTGTGTTCAGAGAAGCATCGTGCATTCTTCAAAGAACAGATAGGCAGTTCGTTCTCATTCAATGTTGCTTTCCAAAAATGGCTGAAGAGCAACAACGGTAAGACATATGCGGATGCCGTTGCTGCTTACCATGACATCAAAGAAAAGAGTAAGAAGGAAAAGACAAAGATCGACGGTCAATTTGAATACAACACTTATATCCGTGATTTCTTCGACAGGAACAAAGGCCGGTCTTTGGACGATGCGATAAAATGTTGGAAGTATAAGAGGAGTCTGCCGGGTCACAACCGTTATGAGGATTCGGATCTGAAAGTGTTGGATTAAACAATGAAAAAGATATTGGAAACAGAAAGATTATTCCTCCGCGAGATGACACCGGATGATTACGATGCGCTTTATGCGGTTCTGGCTGATGCCGAGATCATGCAGCACTACCCGTATGTTTTCGATGAGGAAAGAGTAAGGGCATGGATAGAACGCAACATGAGCCGTTACAGGGATAACGGCTTTGGTCTGTGGGCAGTGTGCCTGAAGGATACGGAGGAGATGATCGGTGACTGCGGTCTGACTTTGCAGAACATAGAAGGCGAGATGCTGCCTGAGATCGGGTATCACATCCGCAGGGATATGCAGCACAAAGGGTACGCCAGGGAAGCGGCTGCTGCGGTGCGTGACTGGGCCTTTGAGAACACGGATTACCCTGCGCTTTATTCATACTGCAAGTACACCAACGTCGGTTCGTACAAGACGGCGGAGTCTATAGGAATGCATTTCGAGAAAGAGTATCCTGATAAGGATAATGAGATCACGCACGTGTCTGTTATCAGACGAGGCGATGACAAAAGTTAATGATGATTTAATATCTCTTGCTCTATCCTGGTGTTATATACTTAAAACGGAGGAAGGCAATGAAGACAGCCATAGTTTTTTATTCCATGAACGGCAATGTACGATCTGTTGCGGAGAAGGTCGCAGCGGATACCGGTGCTGACATGATCGAACTCATACCCAAGAAGGCATATCCCGACAAGGGAATGAGAAAGTTCATGTGGGGCGGCGCTGCAGTAACATTCAAGGCAAAGCCTGATCTTGAGCCGTATACCTTCAATAAAGATAACTACGATATGATCATCCTGGGTTCGCCCGTGTGGGCAGGAACATTTACTCCTCCGCTCCGCACATTCCTGGACGGCAACGATCTGTCAGGAAAGAAGATCGCCGTCATCGCGACCAGTTCCGGCGGTGATGCCGGCAAATGCATAAACGCGCTTAAGGCTGCTGCAAAAGCGGATTCGCTCGTCGCATCCGTAAGTCTCATTGATCCGCTTACCAAGCCTTCGGAAGAGAATGACGCTAAGCTCAAGAATTTCATTGATTCGTTGCTTTCTGAATAACAATAACAAACCGGGAGAAGATGCCTCATGAAGATCAAGACGAAGACACTAAGCTACGAAGAAGTCATGAAGCTTCCTTCATGGGAACATAAGAAGCCGAAAAAGCCTTCCAGACTTCTTGCAGGCATCGGCAGGATCGCACTCGGAGGCGAGCTTAAGAAGGTCAACTTTACCTATGAGAAAGTCGATATGGAAAAGGCGGGCGACGGTCCCTGGCTGGTCCTGATGAACCACTGCAGTTTTACGGATCTTTCCATCGCTTTTGAAGTTCTCAAGGGCAAGCCGTTCAGCATCGTCTGCACGTCGGATGCACTGGTCGGCAAGGAGTGGCTGATGAGATCTCTGGGCAATATCCCGACGCGCAAGTTCGTGTCTGACATGACGCTCATCTCCGACATGGACTATGCGCTCAACAAGAATAAAGCGAGCGTGCTGATGTATCCCGAGGCAGGTTATTCTCTGGACGGAACCGGCACGAAGATACCCAGAAGGATGGGCATACTTCTCAAAAAACTCAAGCACCCGGTTGTCATGATAACAACTTACGGCGCGTTCACCAGAGACCCTCTCTACAACAATCTTCAGAAGAGGGACGTTAAAGTCTCCTGTCAGATGAAGTGCCTGTTTACTCCCGAAGATCTTGCGAACATGAAGGTAAGACAGATCGATGAAGTCTTGGAAGAGGCATTCACATTCGATTACTTCAAGTGGCAGCAGGATAACAAGATCGAGATAGACGAGCCGTTCAGAGCGGACGGTCTTAACAGGATCCTTTATAAATGTCCTCACTGCATGATCGAAGGAAAGACCATAGGCAAGGGCATCACCTTAAAGTGCAACGAGTGCGGTGCGGAGTATGAACTCGATACATTAGGATATCTGAAGGGTATTAATGTCGAGCCGAAGTTTACGCATGTCCCGGACTGGTTCGCATGGGAGCGCGAGCAGCTCAGGGAAGAACTCGAAAATGGAACATACCAGCTTGATGTCCCGTGCGACATCGCGATACTCAAAGATTCAAAGGCGCTGTATATGGTCGGCACGGGAAGGCTGCATCACGATGTAAACGGTTTCGTCCTGAACGGCTGCGACGGCAAGCTCCACTACGAACAATCACCCAATGCATCGTACAGCGTGAACTCGGATTACTTCTGGTACGAGATCGGAGACATTGTCTCCATCGGCACCAACGACTGCCTCTACTTCTGCTTCCCCAAGGAAGGCGATATCGTCGCGAAAACGCGTATCGCGGCAGAAGAACTCTACAAACTTTCCAAAGGCAAAGCATCTTCGGAATGATCCCGGATCCCCGTCAATAGAGAAGTCCGTCTTGACAGGCTAATTTGAATTAGCTATAGTATGGCTAATTGGAATTAGCCAAATCAAAGAGAGGTCAAGATGAATACCAAAGAAAAGATCTTGGATGAAGCCCTGACATTGTTCTCCGAGAAAGGATACGCCAACGTCTATGTGGGTGACATCGCAGACAGAGTGGGGATCAAGGCCCCGTCTCTTTACAAGCATTACAAGAACAAGAAGGCGATCTTCGATGCGATCATCGATGAGATGAACCGGAGATTCGAAGAACAGGCAAAGGTCCTTCAGATCAACGGAACAAACGCAGCGGCCGATGCCGGCATCTACGAGTCACTGTCTGAAGACCAGCTGCTTAAGCTCGGAAGGGAATTCTTCCTCTACTATCTTCACGACGACTACAACAGGAAGTTCCGGAAGATGCTTACCTTAGAGCAGTTCCACGACAAGGACCTGGCGAAGGTCTACTCGAAACTCTACGTGGACGATCCGCTCTCATACCAGGGAATGCTCTTCGGCTTCATGGTAACTGCGGGAGTCCTGAAGACCGACAATGTGGAGATAATGACTCTGCATTTTTACGCTCCCATTTACTACTTGCTCACAATCTGTGACAGAGAACCGGAGCGCGAGAAGGAAGCATTAAAACTATTGGACGAACACATCAGGCAGTTCGACAAATTATACGGAAGGAAAAATTAAAAAATGAAGATAACGGTAATCAACGGCACTGAGAAAAAGGGTGTCACATACAAACTCAAAGAAGCTTTCCTTGAACCTTTCAAGGACAAGGCGGAGATAACGGAATTTTATCTTCCCAGGGACTGCCCGAACTTTTGCGTCGGGTGCATCACATGCTTTTCGAAGAGTCAGGAACTGTGCAAGGATGCGCAGTATGTGCAACAGATAGAGAAGGCCCTGCTCGAAGCAGATCTTCTGGTATTCACGTCGCCTGCATATGTGTTCCATGCCACAGGTGCGATGAAGGCGATGCTCGATCATTTCGGATACAGATGGATGCCGCACCGCCCGGCGAAAGAGATGTTCGGCAAGCGTGCAGTCATCATTACGCAGTGCCTGGGAGCAGGTGAAGGCTCGACCGCAAAGGACATCAAAGACAGCCTGTCATGGTGGGGCGTAAGCTATATCAAGACATTAAAGTTCAAGCTGCTGGGCGAGATTCGCTGGGACAAACTTTCGGAGAAAAAACGCGCAAAGATGATATCAAAAGTAACGGGCATGGCAAGAAAATTCCTTGCTATCGATTATAATAAAAGAGCTCACACGAATCTCATCACGAAGTGCAAGTTCTATGCGGTACGAATGCTGCAGACAAACCTCGGAAAAGACGACCCGGAGTATACTGACTTCAAGTATTGGAAAGCGAACGGCTGGATCGATAAGGTAAGACCATGGAAGTGCGCTTCTTAAATGAGCAATGTAAACAAGATGAAGATAGTAACTGCGAACATTAATGACTTTGACGATGTCAGATGGATCACCGAGACAACGATAACGGCGGTCTATCCGCATTACTATCCGGCGGGTGCCGTCGAGTTTTTCTGCAGGCATCATTCGGATGACAAGATCAAAGCCGATATCGACGCAGGCAGTGTCTACTTGCTTGAAGATGAAGGCAGGACCGTCGGAACGATGACTGTGAGCGGCAACCACATCAACCGTCTGTTCGTACTGCCCGAATGCCAGCACAAAGGTTACGGCAGATACATGATGGATTTCGCGGAAGAAAAGATCGCGAAGGACCACAAGACGATCGAACTGGATGCGTCTTTCCCTGCAAAGAGGATCTACCTGAAGCGCGGTTACAAGGAGACCGAATACCACAGCATAGAGACAGGTAACGGCGACAAGCTCTGCTACGACGTTATGGTCAAGGAGGTCACATGATAAGAGAAGTCGTAAGGGAAGACCTGAATGAAATGCTTGAGCTCTACCTGCACCTTCACGAGACGAGCATACCCGAAGACAATGAACATCTTCGCAATACCTGGGATAAGATCGTGACAGATCCCGACTATCACCTCATAGTAAACGAGATCGACGGCAGGATCGTATCGTCCTGTGTATGCGTCATCATCCCGAATCTTACACGCGGTGTGCGTTCGTATGCTTTTGTGGAGAATGTCGTCACGCACAAAGATTACCGCGGTCACGGATATGCAGGCGAGTGTCTTGCTTACGCAAAGAAGATCGCCATTGATAACGGCTGCTATAAGATGATGCTCATGACCGGTTCAAAAAATCCGAACACGCATCATTTCTACCAAAAGGCAGGATACAGCAGCGAAGACAAGACGGCTTACTATCAGGGCCTGTAAAGGAAACAACATGAGTAATTACAAAGTAATCGACAGAGATACATACTACCGCAAGGGCGTATACCGTCACTTTACGGAAGACTGCAAGTGTTCCGTATCCATGACGGCAAGGATAGACGTTACGGATCTCGTATCGCTCTCGAAAGAGGCCGGCACGAAATTCTACATCAACTTCTTATACGTCCTGTGCAAGGCACTTAATTCCAGGGACGATTACAGGATGCAGTATCTCTGGCAGACAGACGAACTGGTCTGCTTTGACGTGATCAATCCCACGCAGTACATCTTCCACGAGGATACCGAGACATGCACTCCGGTATATACGGATTACGATCCTGATTATGAGACGTTCTACAAGAATGCTTCGGAAGACATAGAGAAGGCCAAGCAGACAAGAGAGTACGGTCTTGATGCGGCAGGTCACCCGAACTGGTTCGATGCATCTTACATCTCCTGGGTTTCTTATGATTCCCTGAACATCGAACTTCCGGACGGATATCTGTATTTCCTTCCGATAGTAAACTGGGGCAAATACCGCGAAGAAAACGGCAGGTTAATGATGCCCGTTACAGTGCGCGTGAACCATGCGATAGCAGACGGATATCTCGTGGCAAACGTATTCCGTCTCTTAGAAAAAGAGATGGCAGAACTGTGCAGCTTGAGGGGACTTACTGACAAATGAAAAAGTACAGCGTATTGGCGATAATTCTTTCGTTCTTGATCCCGACGGCAATAGCGGTTCTTATCGGACTGGTCATCGGCCTTATAGTAGGAAAAGAGGGACTGATATCCTTGTGGGTGGTTCTGGCAGTGCTTTTCTCATTGTCGTTCTATCCGGTCTACATGAACAGGGTAATGATCCTTTTTGCCAAGAAGACGATGGAAAAGAATTCCGGGAAGCAGAACTTCGGAAGGACATTTACATTCACAAACAAAAACACGGGCACGTGCGGATGTGTGTTCAGGATCGATGAGAGTTCGGGAAGGGTGGCATATGTGTCTGCCATGAATCCTTTTCAGTTCCAGATGTGTCACGCCAAAGATCTTGTCGATATCAATTCAAGTTATATGAAGGGACCGTTCGGCGGAACGAGATATGTGTATTTCACATTCTGCTATAAGAACAAAAGAATCAAGATCCCCACGTTCACGTCAAGGAACATGTACTCGCTCGGTTCTTCGTATGTGCAGGAAGGGCTCGGTAAAGCTCAGGACATATGTAATCTGCTCTTGAAGTTACAGTAACTAACTGTTATATAATCAACTTATTCCGGAACAAACGGCAAAAAAGGAGGTACATATGGACAAGGACACTTTGGTATCAATACTCGGACCTGCTCTGGTAATCGGTTTTATCGTCATCATTGTTCTTGCGGTCATCGCAGACAAGACGGCCAACAAGAGATTCGACAAGAAGATCGAAAGCAAGTATAAGATCAAAGAACAGCTCAGCGGCATGATGGTCACAGAGAACAAGGAACTGCTTATGTATCTCGGTTCCGGCACGCTTCACGGCTATAAGCTCTGGAACATTGAAGAGATCGTTTATCTCGGAATGAACACCATCAAGACACAGGCTACATTCAGCGGAGTAACCTTCTGCTTCATGGACGAGAGAAAGAAGGCAATGAAAGGCACATATCTCACGCCTTCTCACAAGCCGCTCCTTCAGAAGGGACAAACGACGTTCAACGCAGACGACGAAGAGGTCCTCTATTCAATTTACGACCTGCTGAAGAAATACAATTCCAATATTCAGATTATAAAGAACGGCGATGTCATCGACAGATGATCAGCTGACGGATTGCAACGATTTTTAACATAAGCCGCCAACTCTTGTAAAGCAGAGTTGGTGGTTTTTGTTTGCCTGCGCATATACACTGATGTTAAGATTTATGGCAAAGGTGGTAGATTTATGAGAAAGTCATATATTGACAACTTAAGGTGGGTAACGGTCGTGCTCGTCGTTATCTATCATGTGTTCTACATGTACAACGCAGAAGGATTGCCCGGTACTGCCGGGAAGATCACTGATCTGGAAGTGCAGTACTACGACATATATCAGTACATCGTTTATCCCTGGTTCATGATCCTTCTGTTCATCGTCTCCGGCATCAGCTCGAGATACTATCTGGAAAGACATACGGTCAAGGAGTTTATCAAGAGCAGGACGGTCAAGCTGCTCGTACCTTCGACCATAGGACTCTTTGTCTTCCAGTTTGTCCAGGGAATGATCAATGCTTCTCTCAGTGATGCGGGTGCGATGGAAGTTCCGGCATTTGTAAAGTATCTGATATGGTGCGCTTCGGGAATCGGAGTTCTCTGGTACATCCAGGTGCTGTGGGTAGTATCGATGATCCTTGCTCTTATCTTCAAGATCGATAAGGACCGCTTCTGGAAAGTATGCGGCAAGACAAAAGTCTGGGTATTGATCCTCCTGGGAGGACTTATATACGGCGCAGGCCAGATCCTCAACACACCCGTCATCGTCTGCTACAGATTCGGTCTTTATTCACTTGCATTCCTGCTCGGTTATTTTGTGTTCTCACACGATGAGGTCATCGAGGTAATCAAAGATTACTTCCCGCTGTTTGCCGCAGCCGCTGTTGGTATGGGTACAGCATTCTGCGTAATTTACTTCGGACAGAACTATGCGGACAATCCCGTATACCGTTCACCGCTGTTCCTTCAGTACGGCTGGTTCGGCAGCCTTGCGATGATCGGAGGCTTTGCTAAGTTCTTCGACTTCAGCAATAACTTCACCAGGTGGATGAGTGCCAGGAGCTGGGGACTTTATATGTTCCACTATCTGGGCATATCCGCCGTGGCGCTCTTCGTCGCAAAGCCGGGACTTCTTCCGGCATGGGTATGCTATCCGTTGAGCCTTATCGCAGGTTTTGCTCTGGCATATCTGCTGGGCTTCATAATCCCCAAGATCCCGTTCTTCAGATGGGCGGTGCTGGGCATCAGCAAAAAGAAAAAGGAGGCAGGAAATGTTCAAGGATAATCTGTTGTCGCTGAGAAAGATCCACGACATGTCACAGGAGGAACTCGCTGATGCGATAGGCGTCTCCAGGCAGACCCTGTCGAAATACGAGACGGGCGAATCCCTTCCCGATATCGAGAAATGCATGCTGATAGCGAACGTTTTCGGCGTGTCGGTAGACGATCTTCTGAATTTCGACCCGAAGGACGAGGACAGCCTGGGGCTCGGAGTGCCGCCGAGAGGAAAGCACATTTTCGGCATGGTCAAGATGGGGGACAAAGGGCAGATCGTGATCCCTGCCAAGGCAAGGAAGATCTTTGATCTTAACCCCGGAGACAACCTTCTGGTGCTCGGAGATGAAGGTCAGGGCCTTGCCATAATCAAGGAGAAGGGCCTTCTCGATCTCCTGCGCAACGCGAAGAATCCCCGCGGTTGAGCGACAGTAACACTGTTAAAGTATGATTATCATATAAAAATTATCGTGCGAACCTGACCGACATAAGATACAATTAATCGGATTTGATTAAAGTCAGGGAGGGCAAGACCATGCCTAAGATGAACGGTAATTTCATGAAGCTTGAGAAGAACTATCTCTTCATCAATATCGCGCAGAAGGTAAATGCCTTTAAGCAGGCTAACCCCGATGCCGACATTATCAGAATGGGTATAGGTGACGTAACCCTTCCCATCGCAAAGCCCGTTATCGAAGCAATGAAGAAGGGCGCAGATGAGATGGGCGTAAAGGAGACATTCCGCGGCTATGAAGACAGCGGTGCCGGATACGACTTCCTCAGGGAGCAGATCGCTTCTTACTATAAGAGCTTCGGTGCAGATGTTAAGCCATCCGAGATAAGGATCAACGACGGTGCCAAGAGCGACTGCGGCAACATCCAGGATATCTTCTCCGAGGATAACGTCGTACTCGTGACTGATCCCGTCTATCCCGTTTATGTCGATTCGAACGTCATGAGCGGCAGACAGATCATCTGCGCAGATTCGAACGAGGAGAACGGTTTCGCTGCAATGCCTGACGAGAACGTTCACGCAGACATCATCTATCTTTGCTCACCCAACAACCCGACAGGTTCCGCTTATACAAAAGAGCAGCTTGAAGTATGGATCAAGTATGCTATCGCAAACAATGCCGTCATCATCTATGACGCCGCTTACGAAGCGTTCATCACAGATCCCGATATCCCGAGGAGCATCTTCTGCATAGAAGGCGCAAGAAAGTGCGCGATCGAGCTTTGCTCTCTTTCAAAGACGGCAGGATTCACGGGTATGAGAGCAGGCTATACTGTCATTCCCGAAGAACTGGAATTCCCGGCACCTGACGGAACGATGATCTCCGTATCACAGATCTGGGGAAGACGCCAGGGCAGCAAGTTCAACGGTGTATCTTACCCCGTTCAGTGCGCAGCTTATGCCGTATTCACGGAAGAAGGCATGCGTGCCACACGCGAGAACATCGCTTACTATCAGGAAAACGCAAAGATCATGACAGAAACTCTGACACGCCTCGGCATCGAGTTCACGGGCGGCGTCAATTCACCCTATGTCTGGTTCAAGTGTCCGAACGGCATGACCAGCTGGGAGTTCTTCGATTACCTGCTGGTAAATGCGCGCGTCGTCGGAACACCCGGTGCAGGCTTCGGAAAGAACGGTGAGGGCTGGTTCAGACTTACTGCTTTCGGAGACAGAGACAGAACCATAGAAGCAATGCAGCGCCTCGAGAAACTGATCGGTTCAGCTTCTTAAGACGCTGCAGGTCTTGCTTATGGATGCTTCAGATCAGAAGCAGCGGTAGACTCCTCCGGGTACCATTCCGCCATTGAGCAGAGCAAGCTCTTCAACAGTGACCAACTGATATCCCTGCGCGGTAAGCGTGGGGATTATTGTTTGGCTGGCCGTAACCGTGCATGAGAGTCTGTCATGCATCAGGATGATCGAGCCGTCCTTAACGTTGGACAGTACGTTGTTGATGATCATCTGGGCATTCTTATTCTCCCAGTCGCGTGTGTCTACAGACCAGAGGATAAGAGGCTTGCCCGTCTGTGCGATTATGCTTGCGACAGTGCCGTTCTGAGCGCCTCCCGGAGGTCTCATGATGCTCGTGGGGCATCCGATGATCGCCTGGACTGCGGCGTCGGTGCTGTTAAGCTCCTGAAGGATCTTCTCTGTGCTGCACTTGGTCAGAGTGGGGTGATCCCATGTGTGGCTGCCGATCTGGCAACCCATGTTGTAAGCTCTCAAGAGCGTATCGGGATAGCCGCCAACGAGACAACCCATTACGAAGAAAGTAGCCTTTCCGCCGTTTGCTTCAAGGATGTCCAGGATCTGGCTGGTGTACTGCGTGGGACCGTCGTCGTAGGTGAGGGCAACCATCGGCTTGTCACCGTCGACTATCCTGTACACGTTGCCGCTGGCGTCAGTGTAGTAGAGTTTGTTGTTGGATAAAATGCGCTGGTTCGGGGCAAGCTTTCCGTTCTCGAAAACGAAATCCGTGCCGTCGATGTTTACCAGGCCGTTTGCAAGGCTTCCGCTTCCGTCGGCATTCTTAAGGATGTAGTATGTGCATCCGCCTGCGGTGATCCAGCCGGTATAGAGACCTTCACTTACGATCTTGTCGAAATCGCCGTCGCTGAATGTCGATTCGGATCTTACACTGCTGATGCCTGCGACATTGCCCGGAGCGCCAGCACCCTTGGCGGTCATTACGACCTGGATGGCCTCAAGTCTCAAGGACAGACCTGAAGTGCCTGCAGACTCGCCGTTCTTAGCCCAGCCGAGCCATCCGAAACCTTCGACATGGACACGGTAGTACACGTCGTAGTTCGAAGCCATGTTGCCCGTGAGTTCAATCTGTATCGCTTCAAGACGCTTGCCCATTCCGGTGGTGCCGGAGAGGTCGCCGTCGAATTTCCAATCCTGCCAGCCGATATCCTGTACATGTGTCCTGTACTTGATGCCGCCGCTGTATGAAGGATCCGATACAGACAGTGTTATTGCCTCAAGACGCTTTGCCTGACCGGTGGTTCCGGATACCGCGCCGTTTGCTTTCCAATCGGATTCCCAACCGTAGTCCTGTCTGTGTACGTGATAGATAACGCTGGATGAGAATGAAGGTGAAGACTTGGGCTCAAGCTTTACCTTGATCTCTTCGACTCTCTTGGATTCGCCCGTGGAGCCTGCGAGTGCGCCGTTGGCAACCCAGCCCTGTGCATCTCCGTAATCCTGGATGTGAGCTCTGTAGACAACGTTGTAATAAGCTGCAAGATCGCCTGTAAGACGGATCTCGATACCTTCGAGACGCTTGCTCTGTCCGGCAGTTCCGGCATCGGTTCCTGCAGGAAGCCACTCGGTCCATCCGATATCCTGGATGTGTACGCGGTACTCGAGCGAGCCGCCGTAACCTGTGTTGTTCTCAAAAGTGATGTTGATCTTCTCGAGTCTTCTCGCAAGACCTCTCGATCCCAGTGTCAGTTCGCCGGTCTCGGCGTTCCATGATGCACCGGTATCACCCTGGTCCTGAACGTGTGCCACGCCCCCGAGAGTGTATGTTGTCTCTGCTGTGGCGGAAGTGCCCGCAAAAGACAATACCATTGCCGCCGTGAGGATGGCGGAAACAATCTTTCTGAATGTCATGAGTAACGTTCTCCTCAAAATTTATTTACCCGGCTATTATACCCCTCATACGCGCATAATGTAAAAACGTTGTGGCAGGTTCTTTTGAAATCCGATAAGATTGAGAAAAAGGACAGGAACCGTAATATGGATACACCGGATAAAAAGGGTATGCCCGACATGAAGCGTAAAGAACGGACCATGAATCTGATCATGGCAGTCATCATGTCCGTGCTCCTCGGAACCATCGCCGTATTCCTTGCAAGAGCCGGAAAAGACGATGTCCAATTGCAGGCCATGCCTCCGCTTCCTGTCATGCTTATCACAAGCATTATTGAATCCGTGATCGCGGGTATAATCGTAGCCCTCGTATTTCCTCTCGGAAAGTGGGGAAGAGCTCTTGCGGCAAAGGCCGGAGCTAACCCGCCGGGCATTAAGTTCACCCTCGTAAACTGCATACCTTTTACACTGGTCAACACATTTGCGATAAGCCTGCCTTTGAGTTGCATAAGCATGGCTCAGGCATACTCGAAGATCGACATGCCGGTCAAGCCCTCATTCATTTCCATGTGGCTCGGACAGTGGATCGTCATGCTTCCGTTTGCACTTGTGGCATCTTATATCATCGCTGTCATCATCTCTCCTTTGTTAGTCAAAGCTGTCGGGCTCGGAGGCCCTCAGGGCGGTCCGCCGAAAGGCAAGCCGGAGACATAAAAGGTAGCAATAATTAACAGTTTATTCAGCCCCTTTTTCAAAAATTGCTGATATATTAGATTTATAATTTCATCCGATATAGGGAGGTTTGCATCTATGGGAAATATGCGTCTTGTTACAAGAAGTGATTTTGACGGTCTTGTATGCGCCATGCTCCTCAAGGAGCTCGATATGATCGGGGACATTAAGTTCGTTCACCCGAAAGACGTTCAGGACGGCAAGGTAGAGATCACAGAGAATGATATTACGACTAACCTTCCGTTCGACCCGAGAGTCGGACTTGCTTTTGACCACCACGAGACAGAGCTTATCAGAACTGACGAAGACGAGTTCCAGGGCAAGTTCATCTGCATCGGCGGAGCTAAGTCTGCAGCTCGCGTAGTATATGAATACTATGGCGGCAAGGATAAGTTCAAGACGGTTACGGAAGAGATCCTCGAAGCTGTCGACAAGGGAGACAGCGCTGACTTTACAAAGGAAGAGATCCTCAATCCTACGGGCTGGGTCCTCATGGACTTCCTCATGGACGCAAGAACAGGACTCGGACGTTTCCATGACTTCAGGATCTCCAACTACGATCTCATGATGGAACTCATCGATTACTGCGTTAACCACACTGTTGAGGAAGTACTTGCTCTGCCTGACGTAAAGGAGCGTGTTGATCTGTATTTCGAGCAGCAGGAACTTTTCAAGAAGCAGCTTGAAGAAGTGGTCAAGATCGAAGGCAAGGTCGCCGTAATTGACCTGCGCCCCCTCGAGACGATCTACGCAGGCAACCGTTTCATGGTATATGCTATGTGGCCTGAAGTTGAGATAAGCGTTCATGTCGCATGGGGCTTCAAGAAGCAGAACACGGCAGTCATGATCGGCAAGTCCATCATCAACAAGGCAAGCGACGTCGATATCGGCGAGCTCTGCTTCTGCTATGGCGGCGGCGGACATGCCAATGCCGGAACATGCCAGCTGGACAACGATGTTGTTGACGGTGAGCTTCCGAACATTATCGCTCAGCTGAACGGGGAGGCATAAGGCGCAGTCCGTATTGAATGAGAGCTGAGAGCAGTATAAAAAAAGCCAAGCACGGGGACATAGTAATGACTGCAAGGTCTTACTATGTCCTTTGTATGTCGTATCTGCTGATACCGGTCATCATCTTCTGCACGGGGTTCCTCAAGCTTTATATAGGCATCCCGATGGCTATCGCATTCGCGGCACTGCTTGTCTTTGCCGTACGCAGTCCCGGATATAAGAACAGCATCGGCAAAGACTTCATCAAATTGCCGCTGTCGTATGTAATCATATGCGTGGTGATCGCCGTCTTGCTGTCACTCGTTACGGGCATAGGCGAATTCGTATATGCACTCGAAGATCATGCTTACCGCCGTGCGATGCTGCGCGACCTTATCGATTATCCGTGGCCGGTCATCTACGATACTTCAACGCAGACCAATCCCGTTGTCATCGAGTATTTTACCGGGCACCCTGACAAGAGCGCGCTTGTGTATTACTTTACTTATTTTCTGCCCGCTGCACTCGTGGGCAAGCTTGGCGGAATGACTGCCGGATCCGTGGCACTGCTGATATGGAATTCCGCGGGATTATTCCTCATCTTCCTCGGCATGACGGTCTTTGCGAAAAGGCCTTCTTATGCGGGACCTTTCATACTGGTCTTCTTCGCGGGACTTGATGTTATCCCGAACGCGGTAAATGCGGTCTGCCACTACGACTGGTGGCTCTGGATGGAAGGATATGTTCCTTATCTTTGCTATGTCGCGAACTTCACTGAACTGTGCGATGTCTTCCATCAGATAATCCCGTGCTTCATCATCGTGCTTCTATTGATGACACAGCCGGATACGAGATCGGAAGGACTTTCCGCAGGTTTGCTCTTTGCATACTCGCCCTGGGCAACGATCGGAATATTCCCCCTGGCTATAGCTGCTTTCTTCCGCAAGGAAGGAGGAGCAGGCAAAGGCGTTACTGCCCTGAAGAATATCTTTACTCCCGTGAACATCTTGTCTGCGGGATTGATACTGTTCCTGTTCGGAAGTTTCTACATGAGCAATTCCGGTTCGATATCTTTCCAGGGAATAGCATGGACACTGTATTCCAATCCGCTCTTGTTCATTCCCGCTTACCTGATATTCATTGCAGTGGAAGTGCTTCCTTTTTATCTGCTTCTCCGCGGCAGGTGTCTTAAGGAACCGATGTTTGCCGGTGCGATACTTACGCTCATCATACTTCCGGTCTATGTCGTCTCGGAGATGAACGATTTTACCATGCGCGGATCCATGCCGGCGCTGTTCGTAATACAGCTTTACCTGACCGCTCTGGTCGCAGAAAAAGCGGCTGCAAATGAAGTCCCGAAGGAGACCGGCAAGAAGATAAAGACGGCGCTTGGCGCTCTCGTGCTCATACTCATGATGTTCCCGGCTCTTTTAAACCTTTTTGTCATCTTCGGCAACGAGATCTCAGGTTCAGAACCCAATTCCGAATACATCGGTTCTTACGGCAACATCAATGACGAGAGTTACCTCGGGCACATAACAAATAATTTCATGGCAGAGAACTACGAAGACTCGTTCTTCTTCAAGTATCTCGCAAAGGACTAACATGACGGAAGAATACCCTTATCTGTACGAGACACACCTGCACACCTGCAACGCAAGCGCATGCGGACACAACACCGGTGCGGAGATGGCGGACGCGGCCAAAGCAGCAGGCTATGCAGGCATCATCGTCACGGATCACAACTGGGGCGGCAACACATGCGTTGACAGGAGTCTTCCGTGGGAAGAATGGATCGACCTCTTTTCCGAAGGATACAGACAGGCAAAGCAAAGAGGAGACGAGATAGGTCTCGATGTCTGGTTCGGAATGGAAGCAGGCTTTAACGGAACGGAATTTCTTATCTACGGCGTCACTCCGGAATGGATGAAAGAGCATCCTGAATTAAGGGATGCTTCGCCCATAGAGATGAGCAGGATAGTCCATGACGGCGGAGGAATTTACGTTCAGGCACATCCTTACCGTGTGGAGGATTACATACCTGAGATAAGGCTCTTCCCGGATATCGTCGACGGAGTCGAGATGATCAACGCATCAAACAGAAAACCCGAGTATAATTCGCGCGCCATAAGTTATGCAAACGAGAACGAACTTCCCGGAACTGCAGGTTCTGATATCCACAGCGTTAACCTTCTCGGAGCAGGCATGGCTTTCAGGCACAAACTTGCATCGTACGAAGATTTCTGTGATGCGGTAAGATTCGGAGGAGACTATGTCATGACGGACGGAAAAGTGATGTACGGCAAGGACGGAAACATCATCAAATAGACCGGCGGCAAACTCGGATTCGGATTTATGCGTCTCCATCACAAAGGTGCCGGCATAGACGTGGCACAGACTTCGGAGATGGTGGATATTTTCCTCGATGCGGGCTTCACATATTTTGATACGGCATTCATATATCCGGGCTCGGAGAATGTCTGCCCGCAGCACATCAAGATCACCGATATGCTCGACAAGTGCAAGGAGACCTTTTAATCGTTCGGTGCGAAAGTAAGCGTTATCTCATCTGAACCGAAGAGCATCACAGCATCGGGATCGGTTATCGGAGCGGTAACCGTGATGTTGCCGTAACTGTCTATGGTGCCGGTGATATCATCTGTGGTCGAATTGTCATCGCTTCCGCAGAATGTGATCTTTCCGTTGCTTACGGTATATGTGCCGCTGCGGTCGAGTCCGCTCGTGGAAAAACCGTCTAACATGTCCGTGACCTGATCCAGAAGCTGCGACCTCATGTCGGCATAATCATTGTAGCCTGCGATCTTTACAAGCAGTTCGATCTGGTCGGTGGAAGATACGCCGAGCATGTTCGTAACGAGCTTATCGATGTTTGTATCGGCATAGTCGTAGAGCACGGCGGCAAACGTATCGCGGTCTATGCCGAACGAATACGTTCCGTCCTTGTTCAGTTCGAGGTCGACCTGGGCGACAATGCTTCCCGTAAATCCGTTCGCACAACCTGACCCTGCAGTCTCTTCTATCTTTGCATTGAACTCGTTGGTGACATCTACCAGCGCGGCATACGAACCTGAGTAATCACTTATGCTGAGAACAAGGTATCTGTATTTGAAGATGTCCTCGAACTCGCTTGAATTAAGATTGGTGATGTGCCAGGTATCACCGGTCCTTGTGAATTCCGCAGTGAAGACATACTGCATCTTCTCGCTTGTTGCCACTGCTGCGAGCAGTTCGCCGAGACTGTCGTAGCTGTTCTCCGACAGGCTGTCGTAATCTGCCATCTCAATGACGATATCACATGTGCCGTAAAGCCCTGTTATCTCTGCCGAGTCGGAATCTGCCGTTGCCGAGATCGTCGTCCTTACGCTGTTTGCAAAATCAACTTCGTCGCCGGTCATGCCTTCCGCAAGAAGGAACATGAGAGTGTCTTCATCTGTCATGCCGTCGTCTATCGAGAAGAAATCAGACGATGAGCCGGACTCGATGTAACCTGCGAGTTCTTCTGCCGTCTTGATAAGTGAAGCCCTGCCGATGGTGAATTCGGCGTTTCTGTATTCGAATATCTTTATGAACTCATCGCTGTTAAGATTGCTGACTTTCCATTCGTCATCTTTCTTCGCGAACTCGGCCGTGAAAGTGATGGTGTCCTTATCGCCTGAACTTACGGCAGACACGAGATCATCTATGGTGTCGTAATCGCCGTCTGTCAGCTTGACGTAATCTGCAAGAGAGATGATGATGTCGCATGTCGCATCATCACCGTCGACCTTAACGGATGATTCGTCTACGGAATATTCCATAGTCGCCCTGACGGCATCCGCGTACTTGTTTTCCTCTTCGGAGTATCCTTCGCCTGACAAGATGATGTTAAGATCCTCTGAAAGCTGCTTATGCTTCTTGCTCGACAGGGAAAGAATGTCCTCGGCGTTTCCGCTTACGATGGCATCACCGAGCTTATCCGCAGCTTCTATTACGTCCCTGCGTGCGAAGAAACTGCATGATGCGAGCGGCATGAGAAGCGTTGCGGCAATCAAAACGGCAGTTATCCTGCAGACCGTATATTTATTTTTCATAGTATTTATTCCCTTTTCCAATAAGCCTGTAACTACCCTTTCATTATATCCCAAAACAAATTGCGCTTTAACTGTTGACATAGTAGCAAATGTGTACTATCATACACGGTGTAGTAAGTATGCCAATACAACTAACTTATGAAATGGACCCTTCATTTCATTTGTCAAAAAATATATACTAATTATTGTTTGAATTTACAAAGGGGAGAAAACTATGGAAAACGTTGCACAGCCCAATACGGCGATCACACCCGAAGAGACCGCACGTGCGAACCAGATCATTGCCAGGATCAGGAACTACTACGCATCCAAGATCGTTGGCCAGGAGCAGCTCGGGATATCACTTCTCGTCTCCATGATCGCGAACGGACACATCCTTCTCGAATCCGTTCCGGGTCTCGCGAAAACGACAGCGGCAAGAGTCGTTACGGAATCCGTTAACGGATCGTTCTCTAGGATCCAGTGTACGCCTGACCTTCTGCCGAGTGACATCATCGGTACACAGACATTCAACATGACGAACAATACCTTCGAGACCAAGATCGGTCCGGTATATGCGAATTTCGTCCTGCTCGATGAGATCAACCGTTCCAGCGCAAAGACACAGAGCGCCATGCTCGAGGCGATGCAGGAGAGATCGGTAAGCATCGGCGGACAGACATACAAGCTTCCCGACATCTTCGTTGTCGTTGCAACGCAGAACCCTATCGAGCAGGAAGGCACATACGAACTGTCCGAGGCTCAGCTCGACAGATTCCTTCTTAAGGAAGTCATCACATATCCCGATAAGGCTCAGGAGATCGAGATCTTAAACAGGATAGAGAAAGATATCTATACGGCAGGCGGTGCCGTTGCAACAATGGAAGACGTACTGTTCCTCCAGCAGCTTTGCAAGAAGGTATACATCGCACCCACGATCAAGCAGTATATCGTTGACATCGTTCAGGCTTCGCGTAACCCGAAGGCATTCATCCAGCCCGAACTCGCATCTTATGTTGCGATGGGTGCATCCACACGTGCCGCTATCGCATTCATGGAGACAGCAAAGGCAATGGCACTCATCGGAGGCAGAGGTTATGCCACCCCGGATGACGTCAAGGCTCTCCGCTATGAAGTACTGCGTCACAGGATAATGCTGAATTTCGCGGCCGTAGCAGACGGTGTCAGCGAAGAGACGATAATCGATGCGTTCGTCGGAGCAATCAATACTCCATGAAACTCGAATATATCTCCAGAATAAAGGACGGTCTTAAAAGATATAAGACCATCGCAACCAGCAAGACAACGAGCAGGGTCCTCGATGGTTCTTATAACTCAATATACAAAGGCCGCAGCATGAACTTCGATGAGCTCAGGGAATATGTTCCGGGCGACGATGTCAAGGACATCGACTGGAAAGCCACTTCCCGAAGCCAGAAGGTGCTCATCAGGCAGTATATTGCCGAGAAGAAGCACAACATCATGCTGGTCATGGATACCAACCGCAGGATGCTCGCTGATTCATCCGCAGGCGAAGAGAAGAAAGAAGTCGCGCTTATCGGCGGCGGATCTCTTGCCTACATGGTCGCAAGCAACGGCGATTATGTCAGCGCCATATATTCTGACGGAGAGAAGCTGTGCCGTTTCCCGTTCAGGATGGGATTCCTCAATCTCGAGACCATTCTGTCCGGTTACAACAAGGCAGTTACGATGAAGAATACATCGACCATTGATGCGTCGCTCGAATTCATCATCCGCAACATAAGAAGAAGGATGATCATCGTGATCGTCACCGATATGGAAGGCATCAGCAAGGTATCGGATTCGCTTCTGAGACAGCTGATCCTCGTGCATGACGTGCTGCTGATCAATGTCAGCGATGCGGATGTTTTCGGAAAGAACGTGTACGGCATAGAGCAGAGTGATTACCTGCCCGCCTTCATAACCAGGAGCAAGAAGCTCCGCCGCCTCCAGCAGGAGGAAAAGATGAAGATGCTCGCCGCGTGCGACAACAAACTCAAAAAGAACGGCATTGCCATGACGACCATCAAGTCTTCAAGACATGTAGAGAGAGGAATAATAGAGCTTCTTGAGAAGCACAAATTAAGGAAGTAAAAGATGCCTACAAGTGTCACATTACAGAAAATGCTTGATTACTCCACGGGACCGATCGCAATAGTCGGTTCGCTGCTGGCGCTCATCACGCTCGTGGTCGTCATCTATATCCTTGTACGCTTCATCAAGAGCAAGAAGAGCAAGCGCAAGCTGACCGCAAAGGCGCTTCTCTGGACAAAGCCGGATATGACCAAGCTCAAGGCAGAGTATCTTGCCAAGCTTGCAAAGATCGAATCTGCTTTTGAGACGGATCCCACCAGCATCCGTCCCACATACGAGAAGATGAGTAAGCTCATCAGGGATTTCGCATACCGTGCAACCGGTATCGAGGTCCAGAAATACACTCTTTACGAGATCCGTCTGGCAAACATGAATGCACTTGCGGATCTTGTCGAAGAATACTACGAGCCTGAGTTCGACAGGATCGCGGAAGGCGACGCGAGAGAATCGCTTAAGAATACAAAGAGGATGATCACGGAATGGAACTGAAGTACGAGATAGCTTTATATATCTGTGCGGCAGTGGCGGTAGTCTATATCGTTCTTGCTTTCATCAGTTTCCGCCGCAAGAAGAAGTATAAGGGCGGCGCCAAGGTTGTCGTTCCGGATTACCTTAAGCAGATGCCTTACTACAAGTTCAAGGTGCGCTCATACAAGGTAATGAGATTCCTTCTGTCGCTTACCATAATCTGCAACATCCTTCTGTCGGGTTTCCTCATGGCACGCCCGTATAAGACGGAGACCACCGTCATCGAGAACTATAACAGAGACATCATACTCTGCCTCGATATATCCACTACGGTAGACGAGCTCAACGCGATTCTCATCGACAAGCTCATCGATGTCGTGGAAGACCTTGACGGACAGAAGTTCGGCATCGTTATCTTCAACACGACGCCTGTCCTTATCTGCCCGCTTACGACAGATTATGAATACGTCGTTGATACACTCGAGAAGCTCAAGACAGGTCTCGAGATGAGAACCGATTATTATGACGGAAAGATCGGTTATTCCGACGAGTATGCAGAATATGATGCATTTCTCAGTAACGGAACCCTTATAGGCAACGAGGACCGCGGATCGTCGATCATCGGTGACGGTCTTGCTGCCGCTTCCATGGATTTCGGCAACATAGAAGAAGATCCGGACAGAACGAGGATAATCATATTCGCGACCGATAACGATCTTCAGGGAGAAGAGATCATCACGCTCCCCGAAGCCGGTCAGATGTGCAAGGACAAGGGCATCATCGTGTACGGTATCGGAACCGAGTACATGTACTCTTCGGACCGCACACAGATGCAGAAGGCAGTTGAGAGCACCGGTGGAGAATTCTTCTACGGTGAGAGCAAGACAGCCGTAAAAGACATCGTATCCGAGATAGAAGAACAGGTGGCAACACTCGATGATGCCACATATGAGATAAGAGAGACAGACCAGCCGGAGACGCCGTTCTACCTGCTCCTGGCAAGCATTACCGCGATGATACTGCTTGCGTTCGTAACGAAGGTATAAGCCCATGCAAGATATCATGATCAATCCGATAATCCCGATATGGGCAATGGCGATAATCTGTGTGGCGCTGCTGTGTCTGAAGAGACGCGGAGTCATACCTTATATCAGACAGATAGTCATCGTCATATTGTTATTCCTTATCAATCTCAGACCGATGATACCGGACAAGAATATCAAGGTGACACAGGACAAGTTCCAGTGCAAAGTCGTATTTGTTGTTGACGATACGATCAGCATGCTCGCAGAAGATTACGACGGAAAGAATCCGCGTTTCGACGGTGCCAAAGCTGATATGGCATACATCGTCGATGAGCTCGAAGGCGCCCAGTTCTGCGTTATCGATTTCAATAATAATGCGCAGGTACTGACACCGTTTACCGATAATCCGGAATTCGTCAAAGCCGTAATAGACAGCATCTATCCGCTTGATTACCTGTACGCATTCGGAACCAATCTTAGCGTGACAAAAGACGTGCTCGAAGATGTCCTTGAGAATACTGAGGACGACGATATGCCCGTGTACGTATTCTTTATCAGCGACGGTGAGATCACTGATGATTATGCACTCAAATCGTTCGATGATCTTGCTGAATATATAGACGGCGGTGCGGTAATGGGTTATGGCACAAAGAAGGGCGGAGTCATGCACTACTATGATTCCTACTACGAAGAGTACAAGACACTTATGGATGAGAGAGATTATCCCTACGAGCCTGCAGTATCCTGCATCGACGAAGACAACCTCGAGACGATCGCGGATGACCTCGGAATTAAGTATGTTCACATGGATAGACAATCAAGGATAGATTCTACTTTGAACAAGATAAAGAATGGTACGGACATAGATACTGAAGAGAATACAAAGAGCGGTTATACCGATATCTATTATTTCTTTGTCATTCCGCTCAGCATCCTGATAGCATACGAGTTTATAAGCGTTAAGCGCAGAGGTTGATATGAGGATCACTAAGAGAGTCGTAGTCGGAATATGGGTATTGCTCGTGATCTTCATGGGCGTCCTTCTCCTTGCTTATTTCAGCAACAGGAACATGATCAAGAGCTTCAAAAAAGAGAAGTATGAGTTCAACCAGTTCGGATTCATGGGCTTTACAGAGCCTTATGTAAATCCGTACAACAGGGGAAACATCTTCTATTCATTGGGTGATTATGACCGTGCCATCGCAGAGTATGAGACGGCACTGTCCTATGATCCGTCGGAACCTGCAGACTGCATGATAAGGGTCAATTACGCACTGTCGCTGCTGGCACCCATCGATGCCGACAATGTAACCGAGGACAATATCGACGAGGTTCTCGAGATACTCGACGAAGCAAGGGAGATCCTTTTGGAGAACGGATGTGCGACCAATGACGGTGACGGTCACGACGATGAGGCGCAGAAGCTTAAAGACGAGATCGACGAGTTCGAGCAGGAACTGCTGAATCAGGTCGAGCCGACACCTACACCTACGCCTACGCCGGAACCTTCGCAAGATCCTTCAGATCCTACGAACCAGCCTACACCTACTCCTCAGGACGGACAGCCGCAGGAAAGCGAGATGACTCCTGAAGAGCAGCTTGCCGAGCTCCAGGACCAGGGACTTGAAGAGAGGGTCGGCGGTTCTGAAGATGATATCTGGACAGCTGAATGGAACTGGGGAGACGTGGCTTACTGGTGAGCCGCTGCCTTATCGGACTTCTTGTATAACGCCTTAAGGATTATCGGTACTGAGATCGAAGTCACCAGGATCAGCAGGATTACGGGCGTAAAGAATTCCTCCGTGATGAGGCCTGCGGAAAGTCCCTTTGAAGCAGTAATGAGTGCGACCTCGCCTCGTGTCATCATGCCGATTCCTATCTTGAGCGAATCGTTGCCGTTAAATCTGCAAAGCTTTGATACACCGCCGCATCCGATGATCTTGGAAAGGCAGGCAACCAGCACGAAGCAGATGGAGAACATCAGCAGTTTTATGTTCATTGATTCGAAAGATACCTTCAGACCGATGCTTGCGAAGAAGACAGGTGCGAAGACCATGTATGCGGAGATGTCGATCCTTCTTTCGACGTAAGACGCATCCTGAAGGTTGCACAATACGACACCTGCGACGTATGCACCGGTAATGTCTGCGATTCCGAAATACCTCTCTGCTACAAACGCCATTATCAGGCAGTAAACGAGAGATGCGATCGGGATCCTTCTCGTGTGCTCATAACGCTTATCGAGCCACTTGAAGACCTTGTATACGACAAAGCCGGATATGATCGCGATAGCAAAGAACAATACGGCTTTGAATACGATATTCCAGACATTGGTCTCGGTTCCCTTGGCACTCAGTACAAAAGTCAGCGCGATGATGCCGATGACGTCATCGATGATCGCAGAACTTACGATCGTCGTTCCGACGGTGCCGTTTATCTTTCCGAGTTCCTTGAGTGCGGCAACCGTAATGCTGACGGAAGTCGCAGCCATTATCGTTCCGATGAATAAGCCCTGGAGCATCTGATCAGAACCCCATTCGCCCCAGCCGTAGAACGACATGAACAGTATCGTACCGCCGATTATGGGGACAAAGACGCCGGCACAGGCTATGAAAGTCGCCTTAACGCCTGTCTGCTTGAGCTTTTGCATATCGGTGGAAAGACCTGCTTCGAACATGAGCATGATGACGCCGATCTTTGCCATCTGTGAGATAAAGGCGCTCTCGTCAACGAGGACCGGGAGCGGCGATGCTGATAATGCGGGAATCGTATTGTTGAGTATTCCTACTACGGCAGGACCTATAAGGACGCCGGCAAGTATCTCGCCGACGACTTCAGGCGCACGGAATTTGCGCGCCACGATGCCGAACAGCTTGGCGACGCACAGGATGATAGCCAGATCTCTTAAGAACGAAAGACTTTCCAAATTCCACCTCTTGGCTTTGTAGCCGATAATATTTATAACACGCACGGATAACGAGGGCTTGAATAAAACTACACAAAAAAGCCCGCAGAATGACTGCGGTCCTTAAGGTTTATGACAAGAAACACTACATTAGCGAAAACTGCTTGTGATATACTAGTGGCGTCATAATACAGAAGTATTAAATGGAGGAGTGTTTGTTATGAGTAAGATGAATTGGATAGTTGAATGCCTGATCTCCATGGTTACATGCGGACTGTACGGCATTTTCTTCTGGTATAAAGTCGACAAGAACATGCGTGCCATCAATCCCTACCCCACCAAGCAGGTATTGAATTACTGGCTGGCTCTGCTTATCGGACTTGTTACCGGCGGTATCGTAATGTGGGTCTACTACTACCAGGTATTTACGGCTCTTGAAGAAGAGGCGACCAAACTTGGCATCAACAGATTCTACAGCCCGATCATCTCCGTGCTCATCATGTTCGTACCTTTCTACAGTTTCTACTATCTGTGCGACTACGAGAACACGATCGCAGAGGCAAAGGGCATCCTGCACTGATAACACACGATGAAGGAATTAGAGTACCCGTTTGATCCCGACTATATTCTGCGTAAGAAGAAGGCCATAAGAAGGCAGCTTCTTGAGCGGACCGATGTCAAATACGTCGATAAGAAGATCGCGATCCTCGGAGGCTCCACCACAAGCGACATAAAGCAGATACTCGAGCTGTTCCTGCTGAACTACGGCATCAGGCCCGAATTCTGGGCATCCGAGTACAACAAATTCTTTGAAGATGCAGTGTTCGGCAACGAAGAGCTGGATGCCTTCGCGCCGGACCTCGTTTTCGTGCACACGACAACAAGGAACATCCCGGAATACCCCTGTGCAGGTCAGTCCCCCGAAGTGGTGGACGGTCTTCTCGATGAGACGTATCAGCATTTCGAGAAGGTGTGGCAGTCCCTTGAGGTAAGGTACGGCTGCACCGTCATCCAGAACAATTTCGAGATGCCGTACTTCAGGCTCTTGGGCAACAGCGATGCCACGGACATCCACGGCAGGCTGAACTTCGTAACGAGGCTGAATTCCAGGTTCCACGAGTACGCGAGAACACACGGCAGTTTCTTCATCAACGACATTAATTACATCTCCGCAGAGTACGGCATCAAGCGCTGGGCAGACCCCGGTGACTGGTACAGATACAAGTATGCGCTGAGCGTCAGTGCGATCCCGGACTTCGCGTTCAATCTTGCCCGCATCATCAAGGCTATCTACGGCAAGAACAAGAAGGCGATCGCGCTCGATATGGACAACACCCTCTGGGGCGGCATCGTAGGTGACGACGGTCCGGAGAACATCCATATCGGTCATGAGGATGCGGTCTCGGAACTCTATACCGAATTCCAGCAATACGTTAAGGCTCACAAGGACATAGGCGTGCTTCTTACGGTCGCTTCGAAGAACGACGAGGAAAATGCCCTCGCAGGTCTTAACAGGCCTGACTCCACACTGAAGCCGGATGATTTTCTTGTCATCAAGGCAAACTGGGAGAACAAGGACCGCAACATCGTGCAGACCGCGCAGGAGATCAACATTGGCGCGGACAGTTTTGTCTTCGTCGATGACAACCCGATGGAACGAGACCTTGTCGAAAGCAATATTCCGGGCATAAGCGTGCCTGCTGTGGGCGCACCCGAGACCTACATCGGGACTATGGACAGGAACGGATACTTTGAAGTAACGGGACTTTCCGACGAGGACTTAAAGCGCGGCGACATGTACAAGGCAAACATAGAACGCGCCAGGACGCAAAGTTCTTTTGACAACTACGAAGACTACTTAAGGTCGCTCGAAATGGAGGCGGACATCGGACCGTTCCCGCCCGTATACATGGAAAGGATCGCGGAGCTCACCAACAAGAGCAACCAGTTCAATCTTACGACCAAGAGATGCAGCAGGGCAGAGATAGAAGCCTTTGCAGCAGATCCCAAATACATTACGCGCTACGGAAGACTCGAGGATAAATTCGGTGACAACGGCGTTGTCGCAGTAAGCCTCGGACACGAAGAGGACGAAGCCGGAGCGAAGG
>JAEEGL011790819.1_pt1 | contig 26975 bp, 9 predicted proteins | sample 9134231 | NCBI WGS metagenome assembly JAEEGL01 (sample SAMN16246548, study PRJNA631951) | gut metagenome | biome: gut microbiome; feature: rumen; material: fiber-attached | host: Bos | place: Iran: Karaj | collected 2018-10 | reverse complement strand
TTTACCACCAACCGAGAAAAGGTGGATGTGTTGAAATGGATAGTTGCCCAACCTAATTTTACCGAATTGAAACGGTTGTCTATGTCGGACAACAAAATTTTCACCTTATACACAAACCAATATGATGAAATATTGAAAACTGGCGAGATTCCCAATAATCTGCAAATTGCACAGAAGTTTGCGAATAATGGATATGACGTGTTTCTTTTACCAAATCCATCCCAAACGATAAGTGCGGATTTTATTGTTCAAAAAAAGACCTGCTTATATTACATTGAGGCAAAAACATTAAACGGAAAAAATTCCCTTGATAATCGTTTGGATAAAGGTTCGCACCAATCCGACTTTATCGCGGTTAATATTATTGGCACCAATAGTGCTCGTTACATAGCAACAACGGTTAAAAATGCTTTTATCAACAATCAACAAATTAAATGTTTGTTTTTATTTAAAAGCAGTAGGATGGTGGTCATAAATAGTAAAGTAGCGACATCACAGAAATTTTGGAAGGATTTTTTACGTGACTGGAACAAGCAAAAATAAAACGAGTAGGATTACTCCTACTCGATAACGGTGTTTTCACGTAGATACTCCGTTTCACGAACTTAATCGGTTTTGCTCGAATGGTTCAGGACTTTCGTCTTTATGTTGATACATAAGAACGCCGCAAATATACAACAACAAACCTCGGTTGTCAATATCTCCGATGCGATTTATTGTATTACACATTGTGCATTATGAATTATGAATTGTGCATTGTTAGTACCTAACGGCATTACATTCCATAACAATCCATAACTAATAATCAATAACTCCTACCTAAATTGCGCATTTCGCATTGAGCATTACGCATTAAAAAAGGCCCTCACTTTCGTGACAGCCTTTTTCCTTAGTAATTATCAGCGACTTATCGTAACAGCATCACGCTTCCGTATTTCACTTTCTTGCCACTGCCGTTATCAAAACCGTCCCAAACCTGACCGTCAAGGAATGTGGCCTCCATTTTCCAGATATATGTATCCGACTGCATTGGCTTGCCGTCATAGCGACCATCCCAGTAGCCAACGAACATTCCGTCTTTCACTTCGTTAGAGAACCACAACAGGTTGCCCCATTTGTCGTAAACCGAAATTTCGCACGTTTGCAAGTTGAAACCTTTTGGTTGGAATGTGCGTACAGCGTGAGCTGGATTCGATGGCGAGAATGCTGTTGGAACAAACAACGATGATGACAAGTTCACGAAAATACATTCCGTGTATGTGCTTGTACAGCCGTAATCGTTTGTGACTGTTAAAATTGGACAGTTGTAACCATAGAGGTAATGTCCTTCGTGAATTGGGTGATTACGCCAATTAAATGGTATAACCGTGTCGATTTCAGCAGGATCGCTGCCTTGATGACCGAAATTCCATGCCATAGTGTATTCAATTGGCAAAGGAACAGGCTCGCCCAACGAGTTGGTTGTCCACAAACTATCCTGAATAGTGCTGTCCTTAAATTCAATTACATTCGACGAACCTGGCATTGTCCACGTGAAGTGGGCTACCGGAGCTGGTGCAACATGAACAATCAATGTATCGAAGCCTTCGCAACCTGCCCATGTTTGTTCGTACACAGTCAAAGTGTCAACACCAGGTTGTTGCCAATCTATATAGCGCACCGAGGTAGATGTCGCGTCTTTTGAATAGTTCAAATTGTCGCCAGTAACCGTCCAGAAATATTGGCTGGTTTGTTCAAATTGCGTATAGTAGCTTTCGCCAATTGAACCCATACAAACCGAATCACGTCCAAACAATTTCGTGTGTGCGCCTGGAGCTACGACCAAATCAACCGTATCGACTTCACTCTTACAACCAATGAAATTTTCTTCGTCGTAGATGTTCATATCGTAGATTTCAAATTTGTATGTACCCGTATCAAGTACCGAACCAGCTTGGAATTTATATTTTGGTCCATGAAATTCTTCTGGCAGCGTACCGCTCAAACTCTTCCATACTACATTTGGACTTCCCAAAGCCTGCAACGCATCAATTTCGTCACCTTGACAAATCACTTTCGAGAACACAATCGGTTTGCGAGGTTGCGCCTTGATTGAATAATTCAAATACACTGGGTTACTCTTACACGTCATTGTTTCATCGTAGCGGCACGCAAACACAGCGGAAATTGTGTAATCGCCCGGCACATTCAAAACGTTTGTAGCCGTGATGTTATGTTCTGCATTATCAACCATATTTTTCGTAATTGTTCCATTCGAGATTTTCCATTCCACGAATGATTTTTCCGTCAAAACAGGTTGAAAATCAGTAGCTTGAATCGTAGCAACTGGGTCGTAAATACAAAGTACCGTATCGTTTCCGATTGAGAAACTTGGCACATCAATCACGTGAAGGATAGCTTCAACCATCTCGCTCACACAACCATTACGTTCACGTTGCACGTACATAATTTTGTCTTTACTTCCAACTTCCTCAACCATAGGAGTATAAGTATAACCCGAAGCCATTAGTGTGGTTTGGTCGTCGGAATACCATTTGTCGGTCAAACCATCGGTAGAAAGAGTTGGAATGTTCGTGTCGCCGGCACAAATACTTGCTCCAACCGTTTTTGGATTTTCTGGAGTTGGATATATTTGATATACAACCATTTTCGTTGCACCTTCGCAACCACGGACAGTTTGCGTAGCATAGTATTTATGAGTTCCGCGGCTCATGTCGGTCACCACATACGAGGCATCTTCAATCAACAAATCGGTAGCATTTACATCAGAATACCAACGAATGCGTTCACCTTCGGCAGTCAAAGTTGGTTGTTCATCGTATTCGCACAAACGTGCTGGCGCCTCGGTAATTGAAGGAGGCATTGGCAACGCTTTGATTTCGTAGGTTACTTCGGCAAGAAGACTTTCGCAACCACGAACTTTCTGCGACACATAATACGTATAAACATCTATAGCCTCAACCGAAGGTTTATAGCCTTCCTCGCTTGCCCGCAACGGTTGCGTTTTAGCCGCATCGGCATACCAGTTCAATACGGAGCCGCTTTCGCCTTGTGCTTTCAAATACACTGCTTCTTCCTCGAAACAGATTTCCTTGTTTTCAACTTCAGGTTTTTCTGGAATAGGATTAACGGTATAGACAGTTGCTGTTCTTTCGCTGTAACAGCCGTTGTTCAACGCAACGCCCCAAACAGTGTGGTCGCCAACATCTTCCAAATCAGGAACAAATGTAGCACCCGAACCAGCAGCCATACCTGTCGGCTCACCTATTTCACCTGGATTTTCGGTAAACCAAACAATGTCGCCAGCATATTGTGTAGCAATGAATTTCGGAGCTTCTTCCTTGAAACAAACTTCTTTCGGAGCTGCTGTCACTGTTGGAGGAAGTGTTTTCTTCATTGTTACGGAAACCTTCACAGGCTTGCTTTCGCAGGCGAATGTTTCAGTTACGCCATACAAATCCTTGAACTGCTGAATGTTAGCATTCGATTCTGTCACGTAGTAATCATATACTTTCGCATCAGAGTCGGTAGTGATATTCGACGGTGTGAACTTGCCATCAGCAGAGTTACCCAATTCCGTCGTTTTTTCCGCATCCAAATAGAAGTGATATACCGAGCCACTTGGACGTTCAGCCCATTCGCCGCCAGCAGCCGACAATTCAGGAGCTCCGCTGTACAAACATGCTTCAGCATCGGAAATCACCACCGAAGGAATCGGACAGTTCGCTATGGCAACTATCGCTTCGGTTGGCTCGCTATAACATTCGTCAACAAATTGACGGGCATAATAGTATTTTCCATTGATTTCCACATCGGTTCCATCATCAGTTGTCAACGACTTTCCTGTACCAACACGAACTTGGTCGTTTATCAACGTTTCCGACGACAACCATACCACATCGGCTCCCGTTTCCAATTGGCTGGTTGCACTCACGGTAACATTTTCAGCCTGACCCGTTAATGCGTAGAAACCTTTTGTTTCAACTGGTGGCAAATACAACACCGAAATAGGAATATCCTGCGTGTTTACACAACCTTTGGTGTCTTTTGCCTGATAAGTGATTGTGTAATCTTTCACACCAGCATTTTTACCATTTTGCTGTGCGTAGAAAATACCATTGTCGCTGATAGCATCGGCATCGCCGGTGATTGTCCATGTAGCGGTGGTGGCACCATTAGCCGAAGTGCTCGAAGCACGAACTTTCGTTTCTTCGGTTGTATAGCAAATCGTACCTGGTTCGGTAAATGTGATTTCCGGCAAAGGCAACACAGTAACAATCACATCAGTTTTTGGACTTCGGCACGTTACCGTACTTGTAGCCTCTTCAGCTTCGTATGCAACAGAGAATTTCGTCACTTTAGCTTCAGAATTGCTTACCATAGTTGGAATGAATACCGCACTATTGGCACCACTGATTTCGTTACCCGATTCGTCGAACCAAATCCAATTTGACACTCGGCTGCCTGTTGCCATTGTTTCAACCGCAGCACCTTCCTGAGCAGTCAAACTGCCGATTGGTTTATTCAAACAACGTTCTATGGAGTCAACCGTAGGAGCTTCCCATGGGCAATCCAACAAATGCAATGTAACTTCCTCTGGCGCACTTTCGCACGAATAATCGTCGGTTTGTGTAATCCAATAACTCTTGCGGAATTCCTTCAACGAACCAACTTCAGCCTGAAGCGCATCCAAATCAGGCGCATAGGTCGAACCTGCGGCAGTTTGTGTAACTGGCGACAATTCGTTTGCTTTTGTTTGGGTATCGTACCATTTCATAGTTTTTCCCGTACTGGTTTTTGTACCATCAAGCAAATCGTTTGGTATTGTGGCGATTTTGCCAATCAACCAGATGTTTTCACTTCCACTCGGTTTGTCCATAAAATGAGCGGTTGTTTGCGATGTTTCCGTCGTGCTACAAACAGTACCATCGGCATACGGAGAACTTGTCACCGTATATGAGAATGTAACTTCCTCATTATCGCCTTCGTAGTCACCCGGCATCCAGTTGAAACCATCCAACGTACCAACCGAAGGAGTAAGCGTTCCATTTTGAGGGTTAACCGTCACAGGAACAGTTTCAGAACCTTTCGCACAGATGTGTTCTGGTGATTCAATCGTCACCTCAGGATTGTCAACCACGTGAAGTGTGACTTTTGTTCCTGGCGACCAGCACTGTTCCTCTCCATCGTATTCCGCAACGTAATATACATAATCATTTGCAGCCGTTACATCCACTGAACTTGCTGCTGGAGTGAATGACGTGCTTTCATCCTGCAATATCCAAGAATCGGCTTCTGTACCATTCTTACCGACTGGGTTTTGGGTCAGCCAAGAAATTTTCTGGTTGGTCAACGTGCTGGTCTGCGTAGCAGTGAATTCCTTTAATTCCGTACCAACACACACATATATGTCGGCTGATTTTGGAGCTTTCGCATTACATTTTGAAATGTTGGTCGTAACCATAACGCTATCGCTATAGCAACCAGAGCCGTTCACCGTCAACATTGAGCGTACCAAGTAATGATATGAACCAACCGCAGTTTCAGGGCTTTCATAGCTTGTTGACTCCGAAACAATAGTTTTTCCATTTTCAGGATACCACCATTGCAGCTTGTCGGCAGGAGCGTTCATCGTTGCCTCCATTGGTATCATGCCATTCAACACGTCATTGTTTATCATAGCATTTACATCATCACCTGGAGTTGGAGTAGCAGGTTTTTTAACTTCAATGCTGTATGTGTTACTTACATTTTTGCATTGGAATTTATCAGTAAACGTATATGTGAGGGTATTTGCACCCACTGTTTTTGTCTTAGGATCAAACACATTGCTTGTAGCCGATGCCGTACCTGTCCACACTCCCGAACCGCCATCGGCAGGGTCAACAGTTGTAGAGATTTCTATTGCTGCACCGTTGTAGCAAAGTTCAGTTGGATTTGTATCGTCAATAACCACCGTTGGCAAATCATGGACAACCACAACATCGGTTGCTGGACTTGCAGACTGACAACCATTCGGGTCAGTATAAATCAACGAAATTGTATATGTTCCTGCTGAATGCATTTTGGGGTCAAACGCGCCTGTGGTAGCATTTACGGCACCACCGTTGTCAACCGAATAATCAAACGAGCCATTAGCAACAGTTCCTGTTGTGGAAATAGTAACCTCGTCGCTATTATTTCCGCTTACGCACACGCTTGCATTGCTGACTTTGATAGTCGGAGTTGGCAAGTCATACACTTCAACCGAAGTTGATTGTTGGGCTGCAGGACAACCTTTGTCGCTCACAAAATCGTAAGTAACTGTGTGTGTGCCCACGCCAGCTGTCGAAGGCTTGTATGTTGCCGATGTTTCGCTTGCTTTTGTCACATTGCCAGTCCATGTTCCAGTACCAACCACGCCTGCCGGGGTGATTGTGGCAGTAAGTGTTTGTTCGTTTTCATCGGAAACACATTCGTTTGTCAATGCGGAAAGTTTTGTGATTGGAAGTGGGTCGATTGTGATTGTTTTCTGTGAACTTCCTTTACAACCTTTTTCGTCAACCACGCTTACTTTCACCACATAATCGCCTGATTCTGCCAAATTCGAGAATGTTGGGCTTTGAATTGAAGTTGCATCCAATTTTGCCGCACCCGAACCCGACCACGTTGTTGTTTTGTATGTACCTTCCACATTCAGCGAAATTGCCGTTCCTTCGCAAACCTCAAAATCTGGCAAAGCGGTAATCACAGGGCTCAACGTGTCGTCAACCGTTACTGTTGCCATTGCACGCTCGCTTTCGCAACCGTTCAATGTTTGGCTGACATAAAAGAATGTTTTACCCACATCCGCTTTTCTCGTTGACGGAACTGGAGCTGTTGTTGATGCCGTGCCACCCGTTTCGTTTGTACCATACCAATTGAGCGTGGCATTTGCCACAGCAGTTCCTTCTATAGCCGAAGGGGTATCGTCAACGCAATAGGCTTGGTCTTTCACCGTTGGTTTTTGCGGAATTGCATAGAACGTAACGGTAATCGTCTTCGTTTCTTTTGCATCGCAACCATTTTTATATGCCAATGTGAGTGTCACATCAGTATCAACTGTCACCGCTTTGGTAAGCGAAACCGAAGCACCCGAGCCAGTGATGTCATCATCGCCAGTCCATGTGTATTCGCCCGAACCGTCGTCGCTCACTGTGGAATTGAATGTAATTGTTTGACCGCTACAAACGGCTTTTTTATCAGATGTCAACGTAAGAATTTCAGGTTTTTCGTTGATTACAACAGTAACTTCCGACACTTCGCTCACACAACCTTCGGCAGTAGCCTGAATCGAATATGTTCCTGATTCTGATTTCGCCGACAAAGTTTTTGTCAAACCTGAATTTGTGAACGCCGTGCCATCTTTCTTCCACGTAGCCGATGCGCCTTGCGTTACTTCAGCCGAGAGCTGGATAGTTCCCTCGCCTTCGCAAATTGCATCATTATCGGCGGAAAGATTCACCTCTGGCTTCGGATTGATAGTAACCGTAGCCTTGGTTGTTGGCAATGTGGCAGCCTCACAATATTTGTCGCTCAACGCTGAGATTGAGTATGTTACAGATGAACCTGGAGCCGTTGGCAAGGTTGGAGAGAATGTTTTCCCGCTTGCAAGCGTTTGTTGCGACGACGTTGTCCCGTCGGAATACGTGAACGAGAATGTGTTTTCTCCAGTAAACGTGAATTGAACTGGTTTGGTGATTGTTTCGCCTTCGCAAATCACTTGACCACCCGAAATTGCCACCGTTGGAGCTTCTTTAGCAGTAACAGTGAATTCCGCTTGCGATTGACACGAGGTTGCCGTTGGATAATTCACATCTTTTACCAAAACGATATATTTCTGCGAACCTTCCACATCATCGTATTTTACCGACAAAGGCAGAGTAGCAGCGGTTTTCGAAGTAATGATGTTATTCGTTTCCACGCTACCTTTATACCATGTGTAGCTGAAATTGTCGGTACTTTCCTGCGAAGTTACCGTCAACGTTGTTTGGTCGCCAGGACACAACAATTCTTCGCCGCCAGTGATTGAGATTTCTTTTGGTTCTTTACACGTTGGACATTCAATGTACGTAGGAATAGCTGGCGAAATTGCGTAGCTTGCACAAGGGTCATCGGGGTTGAAAGCCGATTCCGCCGTGTTTTCCATTGTCCATTTGCCACCAGCAACCACACGGAAATAAATCACATCGCCATCGTGTGCCGAAGCGAATGCCGTACACGATGAAATATCCTTGAACTCATCAACAGTGATTCCGCCCACATTCTTCCACGAAGTTTTCACATCAGGCGTTGTGGAATATTGATATTGGAAATAGGTGTTGTTTACACCACCGAAATATTGTTTCAACATTTCCGAAACTTTCGCAAACACTTTCACACCGTCGCCTGAACACGTTACCGTGTCAGTATCAAATGTGGTCAAATCATAGTATGCTTTGATTTGCGGTGCCGAACAAGCACGGATGATAATATCGTCAATTACAAGGTCATTACCATTTTGGTCAACATTACTATTGTTGATTACGTCCAAAATGATCGCATCGGAGCGTTCCAAATAAATATCGCCGGCAAGTTTCACCCACGTACCCGTACCACCTTCACTTTCAATGGTAGCTGTACCACGAGCTTCGGAATAATTCGAAGTATTTCCTTGTTCAGTCAATCGGATTGTAACATCCACAGGATTGTACGTGCCATTTGCAGAGTTTGTGAATACAGTAATATAACATTCATAGAACAACTGACGGTTTTGGCACAAATTATCGATTGTACGAGTGTACAACGATTGACCTCCCGTGTTTGGTTTACAGTTGATGAACAACGCGCAGCCTGGAAGTTCGCCCGAATGGTCAACCGACGGATCAACTGGATTACGCGGACCACCAATACGACCTGCCCATTCCAACTTCGCACCATTAACTGGCGTTCCGTTGTATGTGGTGCCATTATATTGCGTCAACACACCAGCCACACAATAATCACCATCGTTCAATGGACCTGAGCTACTAAACTGACAGCCAAGTGGAGCAGGTGAAATTTGAGCCCTAAACGGTGTATTTGTTGTCTTTCTCACCTGTTTAGGATTGGTGATGTCGGAAAAATCCCATACTTTGTACGTTTTACCCGAAGGGTCGCTGTCAATATCAAATTCACCAAAATCTTCTTTGAAAATCACCTTACGCGAAGCAGGAACGCTTGTGCCGTCAGGAAGTGTGACTTCGCAACATTTCATAGTGGAAACTCTCAACGAATTCGAGGTAAATGTTTTCCCCTGTGATTTCACTTCCAATTTGTATGTATGCGAAGCAACAGTGGCAGGCGTTTCAAACGAATACGCAGGAGCGTTCGCACCCGAAATCGCACGATTGTCTTCGTACCATTGATAGGTTACGCCGCTTGTGTTGTAGGTGTTTTTCAGCAACAACGAAGCAAATTCACCAGCACACACTTCGGAACCGTCCAAACTATAGATTTGCGGATCGATTTCGCCATACACCTTGATGCTTTTCAGCATAATTGCCGATGTTTGACTCGAAGAGTTCACATATACGGTCAATTTACCATCGGCACCAACGGCACTTTTGGTGAAATTCGATGCGGTTGCGCAACCGTGGTCAGTTTTTTGGTTACTTGAAAAACCTACATCCGAACCATTTTTTGTATTGTATTGGTCAGGGTTGGCAATCAATTTAATTTTCGGGTCCAAACTTCCATATTCCGGACGTTGGTTTCCTGTATTGTAATTCACACCTGGATAACCATAACTCCATTCTTCGCTGTAATCAGCAACAAAGCAATATTCCACCTCAACAGTATAGTTTGCGGCAGGTTTCAAACCCGACACTTGGAACGTAAGCATGGTTTCCTGCGAACTCATTTTTGGCAGAACCAAGCCCCAATGGTCTTCGTTGTTGTCGTACAGACGGAATGAATCCAATTTTGCGGCATTGTTCGTCACGGCGTAGTATTTTCCATCAACAAACGTACCTTTTTTCTTTTTCACATCAACATCAGCATTAGGCGTCAATGGTAGATTAACGGTAATCTGAGGTTGAATAATTCCCAACCACCCTGTGATTTCATTCACACTTACATACGCTTCGTTTTCGTATCCAGCGCACGAGAAATCAGTACCCGAGACCAATACCGACTGTGCGTGTACACCAAACGAACATATAACGCCCAAACAAAGAGTCCAAAATTTACGCCACAAATTGTGTTTCATTTTCTTTAGATATTAATTTAAATTTTTGCAAAGATAAGACAATCCTTGGAAGGGAAAAGTTACAGAAAATATAATGTTGACGATTATTTTAGATATTTTTCCCTTCAACATGGTTTGAGCCCTTCGGGCTACTTTCCCTGGCTTGGCATGGTAGAGCCCTCGAAGAGGGCAAATACACATAACCGAGGGCGTAGCCTTCGGTGCATGTGGGAAGATTCCTCCCTCCGCTATCGCTTCGTTCGGAATGACGGCACAACTAAAGAATCTAAAAGAGAGAAGAGGAAATTTTGCTCTGCAAAATTTCCTCTTCTCTCTCCTATTCATCTTCATCAAGAACGTCATCCCGAACGAAGTGAGGGATCTCGTCCACTACCGAAAGAATTGGAACAGAAACCGACTAAAATTCAAAATTAAACCGAATAAACAATCCTTTGGTGCTATTGAGATCGGGATGGTCGAGATAGTTCAGTCGCCAAATATATTCTAATCGAATGAATTTCAGCAAATTAGTCACACCGATGCCAGCTTCCATATACGGATATTTGAGTTCGTATGTGTTTGCAGGCAACGAAAGAACCGAGCCATTGTCGTTCAACATCCGTCCGTAACATGCTTTGAATGTAAGCAATTCACGGAGTTTTAATTTGCGCAACCCCCAAATTTTATTGAAAAAGAATCCGTTCAAGCCATATTCCACATACAAATTCACAAATGCATCGCTGGCAAATTCCATATAATTCATGTGGTTAAAATAATACTGTCCGCTACCGCCCGTTTCGTTTCCTCTATGAATTTCGAGCAACGGAAACGGCACTGGCGACGAAATGTAGCCCGCCTCAACAACGTAGTCGATTTTTCCGACACCAAGCAGCACATTGTGGTTCACGACCAACCGAAACTGATTGTACCAATCGTGCATATTCGGCATAGTATATTTTCCACGCATAAAATTGCAGTGGATAATAGGATAGCGCGTGGTGATGTACGTATGGCGGAAATGGTCAATCGACACCTCTTCCTTGAACGAAATGCGCACATCGAAGGTGAAATCATACGTACGGAATTTGGACAGTTGCGTTATTGTATCGAACTGATAATATGGCGGATTGTAGTGCGACGCACGAATAAATCCAGGCTTTATGGTAATATTTTTATTGATTTGTTGTTCATACGCCGCCACGCCACGCTTCACCAGATACACCGCATCATTCTCGCTTTGCGTGAGCAACGCCGAAAACAAGTTGTCGTCGGACTGCACAAGCACATTTTCACGAATCAAGTCGAGTGGCTGGCGAAAATCGCCGATTCTATAAATATTCTGGTCGTAGCGGATATGGATAGCGCCAAAATTTGTGGTAGGCACACGCAAAGAATATTGTGCGCCGAATTTGAATTTCTGGTTTCGGCAGCCATAGCCAACATAGCCACCCAACATCATTTTGTCGTGGAATTGTTTCGAAGTTCTCGCACAAAGATTGAGTCGTGTTCCTTCGATTTTATTGCTTTGTATGAAATACAAATACGGACCGAAGTCGATTTTCCAAAGCGTAAGATAACCATACAGCAACATATTCATAACCTTGTTGCCCGCCTTAACAGCAGGAATCTGGTTGGTTTTCTCAATTGCCTGCTGCGTAACCAAATCAAGGCTGGTGAGCGTGTCGGGACGATACTGCGAAAGAAACGAAGTGTCACGCTGGCCGTAATCGCTTCTACGGAGATTGAACCGCCCTGGAACGACGCGGTTTTGCAAATAATCGTTGATTTGTGCGCTGTCAATTATGAAAGTCGTTGACTTTATGGCAGTTAGTGGTGTGTTTATAGCCTTATAAGCCGTGTCCTTCGACAATTCAGGAACAAATTCCGCCGTCATTTTCTGTTGGCGGTTAAACCACTGACCATCCGCGGTTAACTGATATTTTTCAAACAAACGGAGTTTCCGCACAAAATTCAGAATTGAAGTCGGTTGCAACGTTGCGTCAATTTCAGCCAACGCTCCCGAGTCTTTTTCTATAATCATATAGCCATAGAACGCCAAATCCTGGGAATTTTTTGGGCGGAACCGAATGCGGTAATACGTTCTGGAATTGTCAACAATGGAATCGTCAAGATAATAGCGGTAATACAACATTGCCTGCGTGGAAATCGGGCTAATGAAATCCTTTGAAAGAAAACGGATATTATTATAGAAAGACATTTTTTCGTTGAGCGAGGCCATATACTTTGTAACGACTTCGTTTTCGGCAAAACTTACACCGTGTTGCGTTTTTACAATTTCTTGTATTTCAGGAAGTTTATTTTCCTGCCGCTTTTCGTAGTTCATATATTCCGAAAAATACATCGGCACGTTGTACGTGTTGTCATAGTCGTTGGTTTTAACCAACACATCGGCATGTTTTCTGAAAAAGCCGAGGTCAAAAATTGTACTGTCAATGCCGCTTAAACTGAAATTCAGTTTATTGTAGGAAATCAACTCAATATTTTTCACATTTTCAGGGCGGTTGTCCCGTCGGTTGTGGATAGCCTTCTTCACAATAGGAATAGCAGGATTCTTGCCCGGACGGACAGTAATCGCATCAATTTGAATGGCAACGGGAATCATTTCTATTTCCGTTTCGGCTGCGGAAATCCGATTGCCATACACTTCCAAATCCTTGTAGCCAAGGGCGGAAATCAAAACAGTATCGGATGACCTCACCGGTCCGATGGAAAAAGAGCCATCGATTTGGGTAATCACAGCATTGTTGGTGCCTTTTAGCCACACGCTGGCGAATGACAGCGGTTCCTTTGACTCAATGTCGATTATCTTCCCCGAAAAAGTTGTTTGCGCAACACCCGTAAGAGCTGCAAAGAGCAGAACTGCAAATACACTAACGAACGATAATCTTTTTAGTGATAACATTTTCGTTTTCAATAATTTGGATAAGATATTCACCCGAAGTCAAATCTGCTGTTTCAACCTCGGTTTTCTCACCTTGAATAGCAATTGACTTCACAATCTTTCCTTGCAAATTTCGCACCAAAATAGTACCATTCCCCGTTTCCGAACGAACCGTCACGCCTGTAAGTGCGAATGTCGGATATACGTTACCCGTTGATTCTGAAACAGTTTCAACAGCTTCAGGTTGTTGATTTTTATACACGCACACTTTTATCGAGAACTGGAGAGAGAGACCCGCGCCAGTTGTTGCACCATCGTTTGCCGCAAACGTAATTAACGTTGTTCCCGTTGCTTTTGGTGCTGTTCCGCTTACCACAAATGAATCGCCATTGTCGGCAACCCGAATCCACAACGGTTTTGAGACAAACGTAACAGGAAAATCCTTTTCTTCGGCATCAGCCACTAAATCTTTTTTGAGAAGCGTAATTGAAAACTCTTTTTCATGTTCGATAAAAAGCGTATCGGTAAAGATAACCTTCGGGCATTCATTCACGAACTGACGAGGCGTTCCATTCCATAATTCAAACATAGTCTGGCCGATTTCGGAATTATTAAGGTATTTACCATGTACAAAATCCCATTCGTCGGCATATTGGTTGAGCAATTCGCTACCAGCACCTTTCGCATAAAGAGGCACAAGTTGGTTTGTGTGGTCAAGCGAATAATACGCCATACCTGGGATGTTGCCTTTCCCGTTATCTATAATCTGCCAATGGTTCAACATAATTGAGTCCTCCTTGAGCGTTGGGTCAGCGACAAAACCTGTTTCATGGTCGGCGGTGATGATAAGGAGTGTTTCATCCCAGCTACTATTTTTCTCAACCCACGCAACAACGGAATCCACCGTTCTTATAAATTCAATTTCTTCCTCAATTTGCCGTCCCGGCTGGTTTTTATGTCCGCCATTGTCAACCATGTCGTTTTCAATCATAACGAAGAAACCATTTTCGTTTTTCGACAAACAATTGAGAGCGGTTTTCCCTATTTGCCACAGTTGCGGCATTCCTTTGTTCCAATCGTCGTAATGAACTTCGTTGACATTCGTTCCTGTTCTATAAAATTGCATAGAACCATCGACGGGCATAATTCCAAACAAGCGTTTAGGAGTTTCGCCTGTCATATATTTCACAAGCGAAGCGCTGTCTTCCACAAAAGTCCAAGGGTCAGGCTCGCCGTCGCCGTCAATGTCGCGGACAGTTGTCCAACCAGAATTTGAAGCCACAGCATATTCCGTTGCCCCAGCACGAAGACCATCAATAATTTCTTTTCCCCCAACGTTGGTATAGTCAGGTTTGCTAAGCAATTGAGCATTCACATCGTATTCAGGATGAGCACAGCCAATTATCACATCGGCATTGGACTCTATGACAGCCTGACGGGAAAGCTCGCCATAGTTTGTCCGCGACGCATTGTTGGTGAAAAAAGAGCCCGGTGTCGCATCGTAATATGGACTATTGGTCGCCACCCCTGATGCTTTGCCGATTTCTTTTGCATAGCGTCCGATTGATTTAAGGGCATTTTTGTTAAGGTCAACGCCCAAGCAATAATAATATGTTTTTTGACCTGTAGCCATAGCTGTTCCTGATGCTCCCGAACACGTTGCATTTTTCCGTTTCCAGAAATATTTGGTGTCAGTCCATGCCAACCGCGATTCATACGTATTGTTCCATTCCGAAAGACGGTTTGTGAAACTTGAAGTTGCAGAAGCGTGGGTACAGTTCCAAAGTTGTACAGGGAAACTTTCAAAAGAAGCTTTGTTACCTGTGTAATATTCCGCTGCTTTTATAGGCGAAATACCACAACCGTCGCTCACCATAAAAATGATGTTTTTCGGTTTTTTGATTTCATTTGGCATAAGACGGAAAATAGTCTGCGCAATTTCCGTGTTACTAATGTAACTACCTAAGACATAGTCAGTTTCGTCGGCATAATTCTGCAACAACTTACTTCCTTCTCCTTTTGCGAAGAGCGGAGTTAATAGATTTGTGGAGTATTCGCTATTATACTTAATATCATCGGAAGATACTGACAAAAAATTAGATACTGGGGTTTCCTTATCGAATGACTTGCTTGTAAGATAGCCTTGTTCGTATGAGCCAACAACTATCATAAGTGTTTCGTCCCAACCGCTGTTTTGTTCTACCCAGTTGTTCAACGAGATAATGTATCGTGCAAAGTCGTCCATTGCTGAAATTGTTGCGTCAACATCCTGTTTTTCTGCTGCACGGGCTGCTTTTGTAAATTCGCTTACGAACACAAAACCATTTTCGTTGCTTGCCAATGCGTCCAAACCTTTGGTACTTGCTGTAGCATATTCTGTTGTAGAAAGGTTATCTTTCCCGAAATACACACTCTTTTCAAACGAAGTAGGGAATGCATCCAACGAATTTGTTAGCGTCCAATGTTCATTTGAACCTGTTGGATCTGCATTTTTTGAATTAATAACCAAATCAATGTTAGAACTTAGTAGTTGAGCAGTAAGTTTTTTGTACGCGTCTTCGGTATTTGCAGCTTCTGCGTGTGAAATGAACGGCAACACGGCATTGTTTGAGGTAAGTGCGGCGTCGGTTGCAATTCCTGTTGCTTTTCCTTTTGCAATAGCACGTTCAATGATAGTTTCCAATTTTTCACCGTCCATATCGTAGCTCACCGCATCAAGAGCCGGTTTCACTCCTGTTGCGAGTGCGGAACCTGCGGTGATGGGATTCATAGGAAGCGAATCTGCATATTCAAATTCTTCCCAAACTCTTCGCACGTGGTAGTCGCCACGATAAGAATTAACGTGGTAATAATATTTGTTGACGTAGTTTCCATCGGCCACATATTTCTTGCCGAGAGATTCCCAATATGTTGGATAGTTGCAAACGGCAAGTTGAACATCGAAAGTAGGGAAACTTTTGTTGTTGTACATTATTTGAGCATGGTTGTAGCCAACGCCATCAGCCATAACAAGAATAATGTTTTTAGGCTGCGCAAAACCTATTGCCGACAAAAACACACAAACAATCAGAGATAGACATCTTTTTTTCATCTTACAATTTTTTTAAGGTTACGCAAATGTAGGAACTTTTTGAAATTATTGAAACAAATTGGAGAGATTTCGAGCGAAAGCAATTTTCCTTCGGTATTTTGTGATTTATTTCAACACTGTTTGTAAAAATATTCAATAAAATCACTGCAAATTTTAAAATTCTTCTATATTTGAGCATTTGTTAATCATTAAAATTTAATGCGTATGAAGAAATTTTTTACCTTAGTTTCAGTATTGTGCGCGTGTGTGGCCAGTGCCTTTGCACAAGCACCACAACTTAGTATCGAAGGAGAATCCTGGGATACCATGTATGTGACAATTCCTTACGAGAAAACTGAGCTCGATAGGAACAACGATGGAATAGCCGATGAATGGTTGGCTGGAAGTAGAGAATATTTGGAGAACAATTTATGGGATGAAATAGAGAAGGAAGGAGCATTTTCATTCTATTTACAAGGTACATCCACATTCACTGGTAAGTTGATGATAATAATTGCCGACGACAGCGAAGATGCAAATAACTGGGCTGCCCTAACAGACCCAATCTACATTGAAGTGAACAAGGACAAAGAATTTGTTTACTCCGGCTACACAAGAGTCATCAACACCGAACTCCAAACCACCGATGGTGCAAATGGGAAAATCGGAGATGAAGTGAAAGGCGGTTTGGTTAATCCAAAATATTTTATGGCTGCATTTCCTGAAGAAGGAGCGGAAGCGGAAACAGACATAAAACTTACATTTCCCCGTTTGGAACTTCGTTACACCCGACCAAACGAAATTATTGCGATTTCTATTCCCAACATTGACGGATTTTTGGGAGATGTGATTGAACCAATAAAACTAACCGATTATTTTATTAATCCGTACAATACAGATATGTGGTTTGAACTTGAAGGACACGAACAAGAGGAAGAATCATATCCCCCATTGCTTCAAGCAAAACTTGATGGCGAATATTTGAGAGTTTCCGCACTCGATTACGGAGAAAGATACTTTATGATTATTGGATATACAATGAATCCAAACGCTGAAGAAGGTGATGACTGGCCCTACATTACACAACAAAATAGTGTTTACGTAAACGTAAAGCCACGCAAATCGGCAGAAGAATCAGAATGTGATTTGAAAATATCTTTTGATGTGAAAGAAATTTCTTGCTCTGAAAAAACGGACGGAAATATTATTGCCAACGTAACGGGAGGTGTTGAACCTTATTCATACCGCTGGAACACAGGAAGAACATCAAATGGTATTTACAATGTAGGATACGGATATTATTATGTGACTGTTGTTGACGCAGAAGGTTGTTCCGCATACGAACAAGTATATCTTGAAGAACCATTTATGGTATATGATTACGAAAAAGAAAATCCAACATGTGGCAACGAAGACGGAAGCATTACTTTTCCACCTAACGATTTTAATACGAACTACACATATACGTGGAATACTGGCGCAACTGGCAACACACTCGAAAATCTTGCCGCTGGTACTTATACTGTGACTATCACAAACGAGAAAGGTTGCACAGAGCAAGAAACTATTTGCCTTCAATATCAAGACGGTCCACTTTTTGATGTACGAGGAGGAAAGGCTTCTTCGTGTACATCAAACGATGGTTCCTATTTCCTAAATGACGCCAGTGATTGGTACTTAGAAGATGTTACTATGTATATAAACGACAAAGAAGTAACTTCATTTAATTCTTCTCATAATATAGAACCAGGAATATATAACTTTGCGATTGTGGATAAGGAAACAGGATGCCGTAATGAACAAACTGTTGAAGTTGGAATCTATCCATTCCCAAAACCTGAAGTCTATGCTGTTACATATAGCGAGGATTCCAAATCGGTTGTTGTGATGTGGACGTACGATTATACGTATTACGATAATGGCAAGACAGAGGAATTGTTAAGTTTTCTTGAAACTATCGACTATTTCACTGTTTACCGTGAGACAAGCGAAGGTAAAGGTGAATATGATTCTGTTGGCTACGCAAAAGCTGCTTTTCCATTGTTCCAAGATGAAAACTTACCAGAACCAAATGGTTCATACCGTTACAAAATCTCGGCAACCGACAAGTGCGGTAGAACATCTCCTATGGGCTACGGAGAAAACAAGACAATCGGTCTTACTATGGACACCACAGTTGTAGTAAACGAGGATGGTTCTGAAAGCACTACGGTTGATCTTTCTTGGACTCCATACGAAGGTAAATTCCTTGAATCATACTTAATTTACCGAATCACTAAAGATGGAAATCTTGAGGCTGCAAAAGTTGGTCCTCTCACAACCCACTACACTGAAAAGCTTCCAGCAGGAACAAAAGGTTATTTCGTAGCAGTAAAATTCACCGACACACTGTATCTTGACGAAAACAACGTTCCAGCGCTCAAAGCTGAAAGCGGACCATTCTCGTTAGCTCTGAGTAACGTGGCTGAATTGGAAAATGCCGACGCAGTTGCTTCTGTTGATAAAGAACTCGCTTTAGTATATACTGCAAATAAATCAATTGTAGTTAATGGCGCACAATCAAGCGTAGCCGTATTCGACTTGCAAGGCCGTCCCGTTACAAAACAGACAGCAAATGGCACCGTGACCATTCCTATTGCAAAAATGGGAATCTACATCGTGCTTGTTGACGGAAAACAAGTGTTCGAGGTTATTGTGAAATAATTCGTCACACTACACATAATTTCACAGGGGCACATTTCGATGTGTCCCTGTTTTTTTTGCTGACAAACGTAAAAAAGCGAGGGTATAGTTGCCGTAACCAACGCGAAAACGTATAAGGTAAAATAAGGTGCAGTCGTTAGTTCATATTCACCGCACTGAACGCATAGGCAGGGATTTGCCCCAACGCGAGTGCGAGATTGTCAACAAAGTCCTGTAGTTTAGCCTTTTTTAGCATTGGACGGGTAATCAACGGCACATTGGCACGAAGCGTCACTCTGATTCGTGTGTCGTACGGTGCTATTTGTTTGAGCTGAATCCATATTCTAAACATTTCGTTTCCTTCTGTACCGATTTTAAGCAGTTTGTACGGCTCTTTTTCGAGAATGGAAAGCGTAATGCTCATTGCCTGCATTGCTTGAATAGTAATGGTTTCGCTCGTTACGGAAACCTTGTCTTTTACTTCGGCGGGAAGCATTGACGCAAGGTTTCTGAAATCGGACACAAAATTGAACAGTTGCTGGTCTTGGCAACTGTTCTTTGTGATTTTGCTTACGTATTCAAAATCTTTTCCCATTAAAATTCAGCAGATTTTGGATAGCGTGGGAACGGAATCACGTCGCGGATATTCGTCATTCCTGTCACAAACAACATAAGGCGTTCAAAGCCAAGGCCGAAGCCCGAATGAGGAACCGCACCAAAACGACGGGTGTCCAAATACCACCACATATCCTTCATTGGAATATGAAGTTCTTCTATACGTTTGTTCAACTTATCGAAATCGGCTTCACGTTCCGAGCCACCAATGATTTCGCCAATGCCAGGAAACAAAATGTCCATTGCGGCAACGGTTCTACCATCAGGATTTTGTTTCATATAGAACGCTTTGATTTCCTTCGGATAACCAGTCAAAATCACAGGTTTTTTGAAGTGTTTCTCAACCAAATAGCGTTCGTGTTCGCTTTGTAAATCGGCACCGAAACCTTCAATTTTGTATTTGAACTGACCTTTCTGGTTCGGTTTTGAATTTTTAAGAATGTCGATAGCTTCGGTATAGGTAAGTCGTTGGAAATCATTTGCAAGCACAAATTGCAATTTCTCAATCAACGGCATTGTGCGTTCCGATTCCGGTTTAGATTTTTCTTCCTGAATCAGACGTTCCTGCAAGAATTCCAAATCTTCGCGACAGTGGTCGAGCGCATATTGAATCAAATATTTAAGGAATTCCTCAGCAATATCCATATCGTCGTTGATGTCGGCGAATGCGATTTCTGGTTCTATCATCCAAAATTCAGCCAAGTGACGAGTTGTATTGGAGTTCTCAGCACGGAATGTCGGACCGAACGTATACACCTTCGACAACGCCATACACGCAAGTTCCACTTCCAATTGACCAGAAACAGTAAGGTTCGCCATTTTTCCGAAGAAATCTTCGCTGTAATCCACAGCCCCATCTTCGTTTTTCGGCAAATTATTCAAATCTAGCGTAGTGACTTGAAACATTTCGCCAGCGCCTTCGCAGTCTGAAGCCGTGATAATTGGCGTATGAATGTTGTAGAATCCACGTTCGGTGAAGAATGTATGGATAGCATAAATCATATTGTGGCGGACGCGCATAATGGCACCGAACAAATTCGTACGGAAACGCAAGTGGGCATTTTCACGAAGGAATTCCAACGAGTGTTTTTTCGGTTGGATAGGATATTTGTCGGGGTCGCAGGCACCAAGAACCTCGAACGATTCGGCAACAACCTCAACGCGTTGTCCCTTACCTTCGGAAGCCTTCAGTGTTCCATTCACGCTCAACGAGCATCCAACGGTGATTTTCTTCAAATCGTTTTCGTTGAATTTCGCCGTGTCGAACACGATTTGCAGATTTTGCAATGTAGAGCCGTCGTTCACAGCGGCAAACAGCACGTAACTATTTCCTCTACAGTTTTTTACCCATCCTTTTACAACAACGGGAGTATCTAATTCTGTGGCATTTAGAATAGCCTTGATTTCAGTTTTTAAAGACATACGTTAATTTTTTAAGACTTTCATATATTCTGATAATGGGTATTCGCCCAAGTCGCCCCAACGGACTTCAAGTTCGTTGCAGAAATCCTTTTGATTATACTGCGATGCGATTTGATAAATTTGAATAACCGTGCGGATATAGTCAATTTTATCACTTTCAACTTGTTTTGCAAACGCTGGTTGTTTACTCAACGAATTGTACCATTCAACTTCGTCAATTAGATTTTCGGCATACGTTTTCAATTCGCGGTTTCCTGATTCAAAATCGTTCAATCTGTAATAGATGTAGGCTGTAGTGATAACCGCATCGTCGAAATACGGGAACTGCCAATCAGGCATAATTTCGCACAATTTGTTCAGCACATTTTTCGCCGAATCAATTTTATTTTCAGCAGCCAATTCAAGAGCCAACGAGTTAAACATTTGGCGAATGCCAATCACGCGGGTTGTACGTTCGTGGAAATGATCCATATACACGCCTTTCTCGCCCATTCCACGCCATTTATATACATTCATCAATTTATCGTACAACACATCGGTGTCGATGTATGGAATACGGCTGTCGCTATTTTTCACAGGAACAAATTTGAAGGCAAATCCATCGTAGCGCAAGTAGCTGTCCAATCCCAAATCGCTTGCCGACGACTGGCTTGTGAAATACAATGGTCTATCCCATTTGTAGTCATCAAGACAATCATAAATCACTAACTTGTTCTTATACACATTGTTATCCTGCAATGTAAACTGAATTTCGTCCACAAGTTTTGCGGAATCTTTTCGTGAAATTGCATTGTTTTGCAGAGCAAGCTGTTTATCAACTTCGAATTTCAGATTTTTCGCAGGAATGAAATTGTATTTGTCGCCATAGCGGTTCACCAGCATTTTGTCGTCACGGACAACTTCCATAGCGTCGTGGAGACGGACATAATTATCTTTCACATTGCTAAATTCCTGTACCACAACCATATCGCGAATGCCTTTGCCAACTTGTTCGCTGGTCAATTTCATTGGAAGCGGAGCCGATTCATACGCTTGACGTTTCATTTGTTGTGCGTACCAGTCAGTAGCCAACAGCGGCGTACACAATACACGCACATCGGTGCGCACGCCTTCAATTTCCTGAATGTACCACAATGGGAATGTATCGTTATCGCCAGCGGTAACAATCATAGAATTCGGGTCGCAACTTTGCAGATAATTGTAGGCAAAATCATGGGCTGTGTACCGTCCCGAGCGGTCGTGGTCGTCCCAGTTTTCGGTAGCCAACAGCACTGGAGCAGGAACTGTTATGAGCAATGTGGCAACAAGTCCCACAGCAGTACCCAATTTCGGATTTTTCAGGGCATTTTTCACAATGCTGAAGATTGCCAACACACTCAGTCCTATCCAAATACAATACGCATAGAACGAACCGGCATACGCATAGTCACGTTCACGGGGTTCGTATGGTTTTTGGTTCAAGTAAACAATGATAGCCAAACCTGTCATAAGGAAGAGCAAAACCACCACAAGCGAATCATATTTCCGTTTGCTCAGATGGTATATCAAACCAAGCAAGCCAAGCAAGAACGGCAACATATAATACACATTGCGCGACGGCATATTTTTCGCCTTTTCGGAGATATAGGTTTGGTCGCCGACCAAATGCTTGTCGATTGCGTTGAAACCAGTAATCCAATTGCCATGCTCTATTTCGCCGTGTCCCTGAATGTCGTTTTGGCGACCACAGAAATTCCACATAAAGTAGCGCATATACATATGGCACACTTGATAAGAGAAGAAATAGCGCAAATTCTGACCGAACGTTGGCATATTGTAAGTCTTTCCCTCACGGTCGTAGCGGACTTTACGGGTATTTACGCCATCCTTTATGCCAGCCCACGACTTGTATGCCCGAATATGATGGGCCTCGCGGCTGTACATACGAGGGAAGAATGTGCACATATCAGGATTCCACACATATTCCATACCATTGCTAACCTTTTCGTATTTGCCATTTCGCGGAGTATAGGTGAATTTTTCCTTGAATTCAGCGCTGCCGTCGGCTTTCCAAACGGGCGATGCATTGTAGTACGGACCATACAAAATCGGTGTAGAACCATATTGCTCACGGTTCAAGTACGACAACAACGAGAAGGCATCCTTAGGCGCATTTTCGTTCATTGGCGTTTCAGCATTAGAACGAAGAATAATCATAGCATACGAAGAATATCCTATCATTATCACCATCAACACATTAACCACCGTGTTCAGCACATATTTATTTTTCTCGTTCACGTAGTACAATCCCAAAATAATTCCCGCAAATATTACAATCCATACCAACACACTGTCGGTAAGAGTTGGAATACCAAGGAGAAGAGCAATAAACGTAACCACGCCAACTTTCAACCATTTGTTGCAATTACTTTTTGTAAGAATAATGCCCGCAATAAATGCCAAAGCCACAATCACCAACCAAGCTACAAGTCCCGACTGGTAGGGCATTCCAAGAACATTCACACAAAATAGTTCAAAGCCCGAAGCCACATCGATGGAACCAGCAATGATTCCCCACATCATAAACGCGATGAACACAAACGAAATCAAACAAGTGAAGATAATTCCTTTTATTGAAGGTTCAAATTTCTTGAAATAATACACAAACACAATTGCGGTGATTGTCAATAAGTTAAGCAAGTGAACACCGATTGACAAACCCATTATATACGCGATGAGTATTATCCATCGGTCGCTCCCTGGTTCGTCAAAGTGGTCTTCCCACTTTAAGATTGCCCAGAAAACCACGGCAGTAAGCAACGACGACATTCCATAAACTTCGCCTTCGACAGCCGAAAACCAAAATGTGTCGGTAAACGTGTATGCGCCTGCACCAATCAAGCCAGAACACAAAATAAGAATGATGTTTGTAAAATTTAATTCACTGTCGCTGAAGAACTTCTTGGCAAGATGCGTGATAGTCCAAAACAAGAACATGATAGTGGCACCGCTTGCCAAAGCCGACATTGTGTTTACGCACGCTGCAATTTGTTCGGGCGACGAAGCGAACAACGAGAAGAATCGTCCCAACAACAAGAAAAATGGTGCCCCGGGCGGGTGACCAACTTCCAATTTGCCAGCTGTGGCAATAAATTCTCCACAATCCCAAAGGCTTACTGTCGGCTCAATTGTGAGCAAATACACAATGGAAGCCCCTATAAATGAGATGAATCCTAAAATGTTGTTATACAGTCTGTATGTTTTCTCCATCAGTAAGAATTTAAATTCGCGCAAAATTAGATAAAACTATTGAAATATCGGTTTGTAATCGTCATTTTTTAGTTCCATCCTTGTGCTTTCAAATGCACATAATCGCCTGAACGGCTGACCATCATAAGTCCCTGTTCCGCATCAACTATATTGCCAATCACCGCCACATCGGGAACTTGTTTCACCTGCTCGTACTGTGCAAGCGGCACGGTAAACAATAATTCATAATCATCGCCACCGTGTAAAGCAGGAATTATCGGTTCCATGCTAAATTCCTTGCAAACCTCGCCTGTAGCCTCGTTGATAGGTATCTTTTCCTCATAGATTTTACAGCCAACGTTCGAGTTTTTGCAAATATGGAACAATTCCGACGACAAACCATCGGAAATGTCAATCATAGCAGTTGGGACAATTTTCGACTTAGCAAGCGCATCAACCACATCTTTCCGAGCTTCTGGTTTTAGGCAACGTTGCAGAACATATTCATACCCAGCGAGTTTCGGTTGGTCGCCTTTCCCTTGGTTATACACCGCTTTTTCGCGTTGCAAAATCTGCAAACCAGCATACGCCGCACCCAAGTCACCCGAAACGCAAATCAAATCAGTTGGTTTTGCACCTTTTCGGTACGTCACGTTTTGTTTCCCTACAGTACCCAACATTGTCACGCTAATCGCCATTCCTGTCATCGACGACGAGGTGTCGCCGCCAATCAGTTCCACGCCATAGTGTTCGCATGCCACACGGATTCCGTCGTACAGCTGTTCAAGCGCATTAACGGTAAATTTTGCGGAAACCGCCACAGAAACAGTCGCCTGCTTTGGCGTGCCGTTCATTGCGTAAATATCTGAAAGACTTTGCATTATAGCTTTGTAACCAACATGTTTCAGTGGTGAATACATCAAGTCGAAATGAATGCCTTCGAGCATCAAGTCGGTTGTAACAAGCTGATATTCAGAATCGTTTAGTTCCAAAACAGCGCAATCGTCACCCACACCTTTAATGGTGGATTCTGTTTGTTTGAAATTCTTTGTAAGTATGTCGATTAACCCAAATTTGCCGACTTCCTCAAGCGTTTTTTGTTTTTCCATCTTTTCAAATTTTACAAAGCGATTACCCTTTTATAGCTTTTACAAATCGATTCTTTCCGAAGAAATCTTTCCGGATCTCGCAATTCACAAAACCGTAGGATTCGAATAGCGCAACAGTCTCGTTTCCAAACGATTCGTTAATTTCACAATACACTTTGCCGCCATCCACAAGATTTTTTGAGGCAAACCGCGCAATCGCATCGTAATATTGCAACGGATTACTGTCGTCAACGAACAACGCCAAATGCGGCTCGTAGTTCAGCACATTGGGACGCATGTCTTTTTTCTCGGAATTGCACACATACGGTGGATTGCTCACAATTATATCATAATCAGCAAATTGCGACATATTTTCCTCGTCAAGCATATTGGCAAGGCAAAACGTGACATTCGCCTGAAGTTGCTGCGCATTTTTTTGCGCCACATCCAACGCTTTTTCCGAAACATCAACAGCGGTGACTTTTGCATTTCTCACGTTTTTTGCAATCGAAATCGCGATGCAACCGCTTCCTGTTCCCAAATCGAGAATTTTTCCCGAACAATTCGAGTTTTCCTTGATAATCCAATCCACCAACTCTTCAGTTTCGAGGCGCGGAATCAGCACCGACGGAGTTACCGAGAACAACAAACCGTAGAAATCCGACTTTCCACGCACATACTGCACAGGTTCCGACTGTTCGAGTCGGCGTAGGCACGTTTCGAAATAAATTTTTTGTTGTTCCGAAATTTTTTCATCACGGCTCAAAAGCAACGTGGTTGCCGAAAAGCCCAAATTTTCAGCTATCAATTCAAATATCGATTGAATTTCTTTTGGCTCATAAAGTGTTGCCAATTTCTGCTGAAATCCTATTTTTACATCATTAATTGTCATACGGCAAAGATATAAGAATAACAAGAAAATACTCACAATTTTTCACAAAACTGATGAACGACGACAAAATCTATATGCAACGGTGCCTTGATTTGGCGCAAAACGCGTTCGGAAACACCTACCCGAATCCGATGGTCGGGTGCGTGATAGTGCACCACGGCGAAATTATTGGCGAAGGCTTCCACCACAAGGCTGGCGAGCCGCACGCCGAAGTGAACGCTATCAATTCCGTGAAAAATCAGGAACTGCTTTCGGAAAGCACGCTCTACGTGAATTTGGAACCGTGCGCCCATTTCGGAAAAACACCTCCGTGCGCCGATTTAATCGTTGAAAAAAAGATTAAACGTGTGGTTGTTGGTTGCGTTGACACATTCAGCAAGGTTTCGGGCAAAGGAATCGAGAAACTGAGAAATGCCGGTATCGAAGTCACACTCAACGTATTAGAACAGGAATCGCGGTTTTTGAACCGTCGTTTTTTTACCTACCACGAAAAAAAACGTCCGTACATTATTTTAAAATGGGCGCAATCAGCTGACCACTACATAGATAAGTGTGTCGAAGCAAAATCGTCGCCAAAAGGTGTGCGCATAACCGACGAAACATGCCAAAAACTCAATCACCAATGGCGTTCGCAGGAACAAGCAATTTTGGTGGGAACAACAACAGCAGTGTGCGACAATCCAAGCCTCACCACACGGTTGGTCGAAGGGAAAAATCCGTTGCGCCTTGCGTGGGATTTACACGACAAAATTCCAGCAACACACAATTTGAAAGACGACAGCACAGCGACCATCATTTTTTCAAGCAGTTATCATAAAAATACGGAACAAACTGAATATGTGCAAGTTACC
>JAEEGL010057590.1_pt1 | contig 26975 bp, 26 predicted proteins | sample 9134231 | NCBI WGS metagenome assembly JAEEGL01 (sample SAMN16246548, study PRJNA631951) | gut metagenome | biome: gut microbiome; feature: rumen; material: fiber-attached | host: Bos | place: Iran: Karaj | collected 2018-10 | reverse complement strand
TATTTGAGATAATACTAGTTAAACCTTATAATAATGAGAAAGTTACTCTTAGGTGATGAGGCTATCGCCCAGGGCGCGCTTGACGCGGGTCTGAGTGGCGTGTATGCCTATCCGGGTACTCCCTCGACCGAGATCACGGAGTACATTCAGAATTCTAAGTTAGCGGTGGAACGCAACGTTCATCGCCGCTGGTGTACAAATGAGAAGACGGCTATGGAAGCCGCTCTGGGTATGTCCTTCATGGGCAAGCGCGCTCTGGTCTGCATGAAGCATGTGGGCTTGAACGTGTGCGCCGACCCGTTCGTTAACTCGGGTATGACGGGTGTGAATGGCGGTCTGGTGGTCCTTGTGGCCGATGACCCCTCGATGCACTCCTCGCAGGATGAGCAGGACAGCCGCTTCTACGGCAAATTCGCGATGATTCCCACGCTGGAGCCCAGCACTCAGCAAGAGGCCTATGACATGATGGAGAAGGCCTATGAGTTGAGCGAGGAGGTTTGCCTGCCCGTGCTCATGCGCGTGACGACCCGCATGGCTCACAGCCGTGCCGTGGTTGAGGTAAAGGAAACGCCGCGTGCCGAGAACGAATTGAACTATGACGCCAAGGCCAGCCATTGGGTATTGCTCCCCGGCAACGCCATCAAGCGTAACATCACGGTGACCGGCCAGCAGGCCGAACTCGAGGAGCGTGCCGTCAAGAGCGAGTACAACAAGTACATCGACGGTGCCGATCACTCGATGGGTGTCATTGCCACAGGTATCGCCTATAACTACCTGATGGAATGCTACCCCGACGGTTGCCCCTATCCCGTGTTGAAGATCAGCCAGTATCCCATGCCCAAGGAGCTCATCCGCCGCATGACCGCTGAGTGTGACGCTGTGCTCATCGCCGAGGAAGGCCAGCCCTTCGTCGAGGATCTGGTGCGTGGCGTGATGCCCGGTGATGCCGTCATCAAGGGTCGCCTCACCGGCGAACTGCCCCGAACTGGCGAGTTGAATCCCGACGCTTTGAAGAAGGCGCTGGGTCTGCCCGTGAGTGAGGGCTATCCCAGTTGCGAGAATGTCGCTCCTCGTCCCCCCGCACTGTGCCAGGGTTGCGGTCATCGCGACGTTTACACCGCATTGAACGAGGTGCTGAAGGAGTATCCCAATGCCCGCGTGTTCGGCGACATCGGTTGCTACACCCTGGGCTTCATGCCTCCCTTCAAGGCCATCCACTCGTGCGTAGACATGGGTGCCAGCATCACCATGGCCAAAGGTGCTGCCGATGCCGGCCAGTGGCCTGCAGTCGCCATCATCGGTGACTCGACCTTCACCCACTCGGGCATGACCGGTCTGCTCGACGCTATCAACGAGAACGCCAACATCACTGTCATCATCAGTGACAACCTCACTACCGGTATGACCGGTGGTCAGGACTCGGCTGGTACGAACAAGTTCGAGGCCATCTGCCGTGGCTTGGGTATGACCGACGAGCACTTGAAGGTGGTTGTTCCCCTGCCCAAGAACATGCCCGAAATCACGCAAATCATGCGTGACGAGATCAACTATCGCGGCACCAGCGTGATTATCCCGCGCCGCGAGTGCATGCAAACTTTACAACGTCATCTCAAACAAAAGAAAGCACAGGAGGCAAAGCAATGAAAACCGATATCATTTTGTGCGGCGTGGGTGGACAAGGCATCCTCTCCATCGCTACCGTGATTGGCGAAGCAGCCATGCACGAGAATCTTTATATCAAGCAGGCCGAGGTTCACGGCATGTCGCAGCGTGGCGGTGACGTGCAGTCCAACCTGCGCATCAGCAGCAATCCCATCCACAGCGACCTCATCGCAAAAGGTTCGGCCGACGTGATTATCTCAATGGAGCCGATGGAGGCCTTGCGCTATCTGCCTTTCCTGAGCAAGGAAGGCTGGATCATCACCTCGAGCAAACCCTTTGTCAACATCCCCAACTATCCCGAGTTGGACACCGTGATGGCCGATCTGGCCAAGGTGAAGAACGTCATCACGCTCGACATCGAGCAACTGGCCAAGGATAACGAGATTCCTCGCTCGGCCAACGTCATCCTGCTGGGTGCTGCCCAGAAGGCCCTCGGCATCGAGTATGACAAGTTGGAGAATGCTATCCGCCGCGTCTTCGGCCGTAAGGGCGACGCCGTGGTTGATGCCAACCTCAAGGCGCTTGCCATCGGAAAGGAGGCCCAGCGATGAAGCCCACACCCATTAGCCGCGAGATCATCGACCGCGCGATTGACGAGTATGGCATCCAGGACTATGGCAATGCCACCATCCGTGAGGTGAAAGCCATTGCTGCTCGCGCCGAGCGTGAGTCTGGCCAAGAGTTCATCAAGATGGAAATGGGCATCCCTGGCCTGCCCGCTGCACAGATCGGTGTCGCAGCACAGATCAAGGCGCTGCAGGACGGCTGCGCCCGCCTCTATCCTGATCTGCCCGGTCAACCCATGATCAAGGACGCCACCTCGCGCTTCATCAAGGCGTTTATCGATGTGGATGTGCCGCCCGAGTGCTGCATCCCAACCGTCGGCTCGATGCAAGGCACCTTCGCCTCGTTGCTCACCATCACCCAGAGCGACAAGAAGAAGAACAAGGCGCTGTTCATCGACCCGGGCTTTCCCGTGCAGAAGCTGCAGCTCGAAATCCAGGATGTCCCCTACGAGACCTTCGACATCTACGAGTTCCGCGGTCCCAAGTTGCGTGCCAAACTCGAGGAATACATGTCCAAGGGCGATGTTTGCTGCCTCATCTACAGCAATCCCAACAACCCGGCATGGATCTGCCTCACCGACGAAGAATTGAAAATCATCGGCGAGCTCGCCACCAAGTATGATGTCATCGTGCTCGAGGACCTGGCCTATTTTGCCATGGACTTCCGTGTGGACCTGAGCAAGCCCTTTGAGCCGCCCTTCCAACCCAGCGTGGCCAAATACACCGACAACTACATCATGCACATCAGTGGCAGCAAGGCCTTCTCCTATGCTGGCGAGCGCATCGCGATGACCTGCATCAGCCCCGCCATCTTCAACCGCCACTATCCCGACCTGGCTGCCCGCTACGACGGCCTGCCCTTTGGCAAGGTGTTCATCACCCGCACGCTCTATGCCCTGTCTTCGGGCACGAGCCACAGCGCCCAGTACGCGCTGGCCGCCATCATGGACGCTGCATGCGATGGCAAGTATGACTTCCGCGACGATGTTATCGTCTATGGCGAGCGTGCCCACAAGCTGAAGGAGATTTTCACCCGTCATGGCTTCCGCATTGTCTACGGCATGGACGGAGACCAGCCCATCGCCGACGGTTTCTACTTCACCATCGGCTACGGTAATATGACCAGCGGACAGTTGGCGCGTGAGTTGATGTACTACGGCGTGAGCGCCATCTGCCTGGCAACCACAGGTTCATGGCAGGAAGGTCTGCGCGTGTGCACCTCGTTCATCCAGGATCACCAGTATGAGATTCTTGATGAGCGCATGGCCATCTTTGCCGAAAACAACCCGATAGAATAAGTTAGGAGTTGGCATCCGCCCTCTAACACCTAAAGCTTATGACTTAAGGTGATTTGTTAAGAAACTGTATTTTCTGATCTCTTGATTGCACGTTCAACAAACTGCGGGAGCGCTACTTCAGTGAGCGCTCCCGCAGTTGTGATGTGTACTGATGTTTTAGAAGTCAAAGTTTAGAAGTCGAAGCCGAGTGAGATGTAGGGGTAGACCTGGTGGGTGAAGTTGCTCCAGCTCAGTGAGCCGCCCAGGGGGCCGACAATGCTGTTATAGCTGTAGGCGAGTTGTACGCCCCAGATGGGTTTGCCGTCAAAGATGTGACTCAGCTTGTTGTTCTGCTCGGCGACATTTCCCTTGACCATGATGTAGTGTTCCTTGAACAGGCGTTGCTGCACCTTGAGACCCGCCACGAGTACATTCTTTTGCATGACATGGCAGTGGCCAAAGCCAGCAAACGGCAGTTGCTGGTTGTAATAGATGCCACCGCGGTTGCCGCCCATCATGTTCTGGGCCGTGGCGGGAATGTCAGCGCCCAACAGCATCTGGCCATAGAGCGTGGGCTGCAAATGGGTCGTGGAGGTCAATGGCATGGTCCAGCGCCAACGGGCACTCACCTCGCTGAATCCGGCATGACCTTTCCATTGGGCAAAATTGTCGGTGTAGTAGGCATATCGGGCTTCGGCTCGCATACCCGAGTGAGTGAAGTACCAGTGGTCTTCGCTGTTGTATTGGGCGCGGGCATGATAATTGAAATAGTACTCGTTTTTCCTGAATTCGCTCACGCTCCATGCACTGTTCAGGACATCATAGTGGTGGTAGTGTTCCCATGCTATGCCCAGATCAACGTTCAGGTTGAGCGCGTCGAATGAGAATAGCATGGCATTGGCCTTCTGATAGACGAACTTCAGGTTGTCCGAGCGGTGTTTTCCCTGGTAAAGGTCAATGTCCTCGTGCCACATTTCGTAGGAAACACCCACCTTGCGGTGTGGCTTGGGGATCATGGTCCATGACAGGCGGCCCATGGTGCGCATGCCTAACCTGAGCGTCAGGTCCAGCGTCTTGTTCAGTTTGTTGCCAAAATAATAGGTAGCGCCGATTTGGGCAGCCACAAGTTCCTCCATGTCATAGCGCAAACCAACGCTGGCTTTGATGGAGTTTTTGGCATTCTCCTCATTCACGAGTTTGCCAGCCTGGGTGTTATCGATGTCACTCAGGTTGATGATGCTGTAGTCGGGCCTGTAGTCGGCAGGAACACCGGCTTTTTCCTTCAGTATCATGATGGAGTCCATCTGGGCTCTTGTCGCTTCCTCGCCGCGCTTGATGAGCTCCTTGATGGCCGAGCGGTAGAAATGGGCTGCAGAATAGCCCCGCACGGGGACACGGATGATGAGGTCGCAATACTTGTCGTTCTCATCGCTGCGGTTGTGGATGTCGGCTCCCACCGAACGCTCCAGGATATCGGACGTGGAGTAGTATTTATCGTTCAAGCCCAAATCGGTCCTGACACCGATGACGATGTCGGCACCCATCTTGCGGGCCAGGTCGGCAGGGAAATTGTTCTTGGTGCCGCCGTCAACAAGGATGTAAGGATCCATCCTCACGGGAGCAAAGACGCCCGGGACAGCCATGCTGGCGCGTATGGACCTGGCCAGTGAGCCATGGTCAAGCACCACCTCGCTGTCGGTGACCAGGTCGGTGGCGATGCACCCGAAGGGGCGGGGCAGTTTCTTGAAGTCGATGTCCTCGGGCTGGCGCAAGTAGTGGCGCAAGGTTTTCTCGACGTTGATGCCGCGGATGAAACCACCTGCCAGTGTGTCCTGGCTTTTGTCCAGGAACAGGCGGTAGTCGAACAGGTAGATGTTCTGTCGCTCGCGCTCGTCGAGGGTCTGGTTTCTCATCGACAGACGGTCTCGCAGGATGTCGCCCCAGTCCATGCTGTTGACGATGGTCTCGATGTCCTGGGCATCATATCCCACGGCATACATGCCGCCGATGATACTGCCCATTGACGTGCCGGTGACCATGTCGATGGGGATGCCGGCCTCTTCCAGCACCTTGAGGGCACCGATGTGGATCGTGCCCATGGCACCGCCGCCACACAGCACGACGGCGACTTTCTTGCGCTCTTTTTTCTCTTGGTCCACTGTTTGGGCAATCGTGCTGATGGTTGTCAACAGCAACATGATGTAGATGATGAGTCGTTTCATTCGAACATTTTTTTTGCAAAGGTACTGATTTTTGATAATTCTTGTTACCTTTGCGAACAACTAAAAACCTGACTGCAGTATGAAGACTTATCTTGTGACGGGAGCCGCCGGTTTCATCGGCTCGAACTTTGTGAAGTATATCCTTGACAAGTACGGTGATAACATCGAGGTCATCATCCTTGACGCCTTGACCTATGCCGGCAATCTGGCTTCGATCAAGAACGAGATTGAATTGCCCAACGTGACCTTCGTGCGCGGCGATGTGGGTGACCGTGAACTGGTGCGGGAACTCATGCGTGAAAACGATGTGGACTACATCGTTAACTTTGCTGCCGAGAGCCATGTGGACCGTAGCATCACCAACCCGCGTCTGTTCCTCGAGACCAATATCCTGGGCACCCAGAATATGCTCGATTGTGCCCGCGAGGCCTGGTTTGTAGGAAAAGATGAAAAGGGCAAAAACACTTATGCACCGGGCAAGAAATATCTGCAAATCTCGACCGACGAGGTGTACGGGTCATTGAGTAAGGACTTTGACGAGCCGCAACCGCTTGAGGTGAGCGACGACGTGCGCGAGGTAATCGAGGGGCGCACCGACCTGAAGACCTACGGTCGCCAGTTCTTCACCGAGGAAACTCCGCTGGCACCGCGCTCGCCCTATTCGGCCAGCAAAACCAGCGCCGACCTCATCACGATGGCCTATCACGAGACCTACGGTCTGCCCGTCAACATCACCCGTTGCAGCAACAACTACGGTCCCTATCATTTCCCCGAGAAGCTCATTCCGCTCATCATCAAGAACATCCTTGAGGGAAAGAAGCTTCCCGTGTATGGCAAGGGCGAGAACGTGCGCGACTGGCTCTATGTCGAGGATCACTGCAAGGGCATCGACCTGGTGCTGCGTCAGGGCACCGTGGGCGAAGTTTATAACATCGGCGGCTTTAACGAGGAGAGCAACATCAACATCGTCAAGCAGGTCATCGCCATCATTGCGCGCATCATGCGCGAGGAACCCGAGTATCAGCAGTTGCTCAAGTGCGACCTTGACGTGATCAACGACGACCTCATCGAGTTCGTCACCGACCGTCCCGGCCATGACATGCGCTATGCCATCGATCCCAGCAAGATTGCCCGCGAGCTGGGTTGGTACCCCGAGACCCCGTTCACCCTGGGCATCGAGAAAACTATCCGTTGGAACCTCGACCACCAGCCCTGGGTGCAAAGTGTCACCAGCGGCGACTACCAGCGCTACTACGAGGAAATGTACGGCAACCGATAAGATGTAAAACAATTACAACAGAAGCGGATTCCACAGCTGTGGGACCCGCTTCTGTTGTATCGGGTAAGTGTTTAGTTCTGTTTAGTCAGGCCACTGATTGGTCAACAAATAGTCAATTAAGGCGGTCAGGTCATCCATGTTCACTTTGCCGCTCGGATCACAGTCTGCATTTGTAAGGCTGATTCTGGTAGCGTCATCTGTTAGCAAATAATTGATCAGGTCGGTTAAATCATCCATGTTGACATTCTCATCCATGTTGACATCGCCACGCATGGCTTCGGGTATCCACTCGTTCCATATCGTGAAGAATTCACCATCATTGGGACTGTCATACATTCCTTCTTTTTTAGCAATGGCCACAGTTTTATATTCACCAATGCCAAATACACTAAAATTGTAACTATCGCCAGTAAATGAACCTTTCTTGATTAAATGGTCATCTCGAGAAATCCAATAGTAAACGGTAGCACCCACCTCCTCGTTGCTAAGATAGACAGTTGCTTCCCATAAATTGGTAATTGCATAACCGCACATGGGAGGGGTGCAAGTCTCGATGAGCTCGAGCATTGAATCTGTCTCATAGGTGAAAGTAGCCTTCGGCAGATTAGTCTCAGTCTCGTAAATGTATTCACTGCTCCAATAATCTTTCTTGTAACGGGCCATACTTGTGACTTGATTGGTCGCTTCGCCCTTGAATTTAGTGGAATGAGAGAAATTTGCCCTTTTTGGCTGAGTCTGAACCAGCAGGTTGCCGCCATTATACTTAAAAGGCTCATTAAGATAGAAAACTAACTCTGTTTCACCAGGTATCGGACCATATAAAGCGACAACGGTCGCACCTGTGAGCATAGTAGTGGATTCAAAATGATCCTGTTCAACTTCCATCAGCGCAAGTTGCAGATTAGCTTGTGCGAAGTTGCCAAAAGCATCAACGGGATAGAATTTGACAGCGGTGATCCATTTATCTTTCATGTCAATGAGCTTATCGGCTGGATAAATGGACTGACAAAGAAGATGTCCATCATCCATCTTGAGACCATAGAACGGAGAATATTGGCACTCGGCGTTGCCATCACAAATGGTCAGTTCATCGGCCTGAGCAACAAAGGTCATAACGACCAGAGCAAATAGAGTCAATGTAATGTTTCTCATAATAGTGGAGTTTAAAAAGTTTGGCAACCAGTACCCGATTGCGATATGTGATTAAATACAGAAGCGTGGCACTGATATGATTTCTTCCGATAGAGGTTGTGAGAATACCCTAGTACGAGAAATGTAACCAGTCCACGCTATAGGTGAACCGTTACACTTTCCTTGCGTACTGTAGAAGTTTCTCACATTTCTATCGGCAAGACGAGCATAACGCTTCTTGATGTCAACTATGTATTGTGCTTCCTGTCGGAACACGGCCGTAAAGTTACAAAGATGTATTGGATTGTCAAAAGAAAAGAGGAAAAACTTAGTATGTCATTGAATTTATGTTCACAAAATTCAAGAATGTCGGTTTGGTTGATTACCTTTGCAGTGATTTGAGAAATAGAGTAAAGGAATATGGGAAATCTTGGATATGGAGCAAACCCGACTCACCCAGGCGAAGTGTTGAAGGATGAGATTGAATATCGCGGAATCACCCAGCGCAAGCTAGCTGAGAGTATGGGTTTGGCTTATTCGGTTGTGAATGAGATTCTTAATGCGAAACGACCCCTGATAGCAAAGACCGCCTTGATGTTTGAGGCGGCACTCGATGTGCCTGCCGACTCGCTTATGTATCTTCAGTCGAAGTACAATATGCAGACGGCGCGTTCTGACAAGTCTATTATTGACATTCTCAAATCCATCCGCAAGATGGCAGCAATGCTCTGATAATGTAATTGAATTGAAGATGAAGTATCGAGTGGTTTTTGAGTTCCAGAGCGAGGACTCGGCGATGAGCGATGTGTATAATTGCAAGGATGAGCAGCAGGCACAAGAGAAATTTGATGAGTTGCGCGACAGCCTGATGCATGTTGTTGAAGGCGTCGCCGGCAGCCAGGTGGTTGACGAACCGTCAAATTACAGCATCATCAATCGTGAGGCCGGCCTCTATGGCTATGTGCGCTTGTTGTGTGATTAAAATTTTTAAGATAAGATGAATAAGACGATGCAATGGATGATGGTCGCCATCCTGATGTTAAGCGGCTTGTTGGTTTCCTGCAAGAGCACTCAGCAGGCGGCCTATGATAAGGTGTATGACTCCAGTCAGTTTGTCACGATCACCGATGTGGTGCCCGATGCGATTCTGGAAATCAGGTATTACAGCACCTATAATTTTGTGGGTGCCCGCATCGACGGCTATGAGGCCCCCGTGGCGCTGATGACACGTCAGGCAGCCGACAGCCTGCGCGCCGTGAGCGATGACCTGAAGGCTCATGGCTATCGGTTGAAGATCTATGACGCTTACCGCCCTCAGCGCGGTGTAGATCACTTCATGCGCTGGGCGCTGGATGTGACCGACACGTTGACCCGTGCCTACTTCTATCCCTATCTGACCAAGGAAGAGGTTTTTGAGAAAGAATATGTCGCCAAGCGCAGCGGTCACTCCCGTGGTTCGACGGTGGACTTGACGTTGTTTGACATGAAAACCGGTAAGGAATTGGACATGGGCGGCACCTTTGACTGGTTCGGTGTCGAGAGCCATCCCGACTATTGCGGTGATCCCGAGACGCTGGAATACCGTCCGCAGGAGGGTGGCATCACGTCAGAGCAGTTCTACAACCGCATGGTGCTGCGCACGGCCATGTTGCGTCACGGCTTCAAACCCTTGGATAACGAGTGGTGGCATTTCACCCTCAAGAACGAGCCGTTCCCCGACACCTACTTTAATTTCCCTGTTCGTCCGCTTTAATCGCGCATAAAACGCGGGCGCCGCTTGAGCACCACGTCCTGCCAGCTGGCTTCATAGTCCAGTTGGACAGGCGGCAGTTCGCGTATTGACCACACCGACCAGGGCTTCTCGTAGTAGTCCAGGTTGAAACACTTGTGATAGCCGTTGCTCACCAGCGCGGCGGTCACGCCATGGTCGTTGTCGGTGGGGTGGACATGGGTCATCACGATGTCAACTGCATGGCGATTGATGGCCTGGATGATGTCGGCGGTAGCCGTGTCCTGTTTGTGTGCCGGAACGCACCAGTACTTGACGGCTGGCAACGCGTCGGCCATCGTTTCGGCTCCTTGCTCGACCTGGCTGTAGCAGATGGAGGGATAGTCAAACTGTGACAGCACATTCACTGTGGCATAGTAGACGTGCTCCTTGTCCTTGTCGTTGTTCCACACGATGGAAGTGTCCAGTGAGGTGTGGTTGATGGCATAGTCGGCTATCACGCACAAGGCAGCAAGCGCGACGAGCCATCGGGTCTGGATCAACGAGACGCGTCTTTTTTTCCACAGCCATGCCACAACCGACACCGCCAAGGGGAAAAAGACGAAGGCCAGGATGCTGAAATGGTAGTAGAACAGTGCTGAAGGCAACAGCGTCATCGCCATCCAAGCAGTGACCACTGCTGGCAACCACTTGTGCGTTTTTAATTGTAGGGTCGCCAAAGCAATGCCAGCCAGGACAAGGACGACATAGGCAAGGAACAGCCTGCTGTGCAGCAGGTCGCCGAGCAATCCTTTCAGCGGGGCCACTTGTGCCACGATGTCGTTGCTGTAAAAACCAGCCGTGGCCATGAAATACTCGTTGATCATGGCGGTGAGGCAACCTTGAGCCGCCAACACCAGCACAATAGGCAATACCACAGTCAACAGGCCGATAAACCATGCAGCGAGTCCCTTGAAGAATCCGCGATGCTCACGGATGATGACCCACGCTGCAAGCAAGGGCATGATGCCCTGCACCACAGCGATGTTGAACTTGATGAGCAGCAGCGCGCCCGTCGAGAGACCAAGCCAATAGCAAGCCCATGCCGTGCTGCGTTTGCCCATGTCATGACCGAAGCACACGGCACACATCTTCCACAACGACAGCGACAGGAAAAGGTGACACCAGTTCTCGGCCCTGATTTCGCGGTGGAAGGGTGGGAGAAAGAAGGCGAACGTCATGAGCAGACTACAGATGACTGCATGGCGACGAGGCACAAACAGCAGTGCGGCACGATAGGTGAAATAGAATGTTCCCGCATAGGAGAGCGTGCTGAGCCACCACACGCCCGTGTAGTCATGATGACTGAAGAGCCATCCGATGCCATAAATCAGCCACAGCAACGGACCCTTGCTGTCGGCAAAGTCGATATAGGGCTTCAAGCCTTGCATCCACCACTTGCCGGCCGAGAAGAACCAGGCGCTGTCGCAACGGTCATATAAATCGTGAAAATAACTGTCGGGCGAGAGAAATAAAAGCAGCAAAACCGAATAGAGCCAAAAGCAGAGAAACACCTTTGGTTCGAATGCTCGCGATCGTGAGATTGGTAGCGTCATCGGGATTGCTGATGTGAGTGCCACAGTGGGCGTTGAATATTGTAAACCCCACGTCACACGACTTGGATAGACTCGCGTGTGGCGTGGGGATGTGGTCCCACTTGGGCTTGAACCAAGGACTCCCTGATTATGAGTCAGGTGCTCTAACCAACTGAGCTATAGGACCGGCTTGGATGGCTTGCCATCAAAAACGGCTGCAAATTTACTAATAAATCAGGAATTGACAACCATTCCGGCAAAATTTATTTTCAAGAGCCATTCAAACAAGCAACGAAAAGTGAGCCCAAAAGAGTGAAATGCATAGCAAAAAGTCAGGAATTGGGTGAAAAACAAGAAAAAAGCAGCGCATAAACATTTTTTTACATTTTTTAATAGATTATTTTGTTCTAATTAGAGAAATATTTAGTTAATTTGCAACGTCAAAAGAGAAAATGCTTTTATGGGGTAAATATAGTTTTCAAGTATTAGTAATTATTGAGGGTCTCAGCAGTGAATGCTCAGACCTTTCTTTTTTCCTGAAAATGAATTCATCAATAAATCTATAACGATATGAAAACAATACAAAAATCGCGTTTACTTATTACCATGCTGTTTGTCATGGCTGTTGCCGTGGCCAACGCTCAAAGCATGAAGATGGTTGTTGACAGCAAGGGCGAGCCTGTGGGCCGCCTTATCGCGATCAATGAGACCACCTACACGGTGGGCATTCAGGACAATTGCGAGATTACCAAGAAGGGCCACCGGGTGGTCACCTTCAGGGCCAAAAACGGCCAGGGTGTGGTGTACCGCGATCAGACCCGCACGGACAACTTCAATGTGCGCAAGAGCCCCTCGACCAAGGCACGCGTCATTGCCAAGATCCCCGACACCACTGCGATGGGCTATGTCCCCGAGGCCTATCCCTGTTTGGGAAAAGTGAAAGGGTGGTACAAAATCCGCATTAACGGCAAGGTGGGCTACGTCAGGGATTACCTGATGGTGTGGGACGGCATGAGTACGTTCTAAACGGGTTCCTGTGCCGGGAAATGCTCGGCCATCTTCATTAAGGTGAAGATGCCTTCACGGCCCATGTTCATCATCAGGTCGAGGATGCTCAAGTCCGGGCAGAATCCGCTTTTAGCAGTCCACATCTGGTAATAAGGCACGTTGTCGATGGGCAGCGTGTCGTTTTTTTTCATGGCGATGCGCCCTCGCAGATCGAGCGTTTCGCCTTCAACTTTTATCTCTGTGGATATTGGATAACGAGTGACAAGAGGCAGGTCCATGAAATCGACGATGACCTCATGCAACTGCCGGTTGAAGTCGTGCAGATAGCGTTGCGTGCCGTTGATGACGCGTGACAGATCGTCGGCGACATAGTCGAAGTAGGGTGTGCGACCGTAGGCTGAGAACAAGGCGCCCCAGTGCAGGCGGCGCCAGTCGCCGTGTTCCGAGATGAGCACGTCGCGCAGCGGCGTCATCATGTTGTTGGTAGAGCCCACAAGAGGAACGGTGAGGGTTTGCACGCCGTTAGGGCCGTCGATGCGGTAGCGGTGATGGCTGTGGCGCAGGGGTAGATGCCGCTCGTCCAGGTCGACCAGCAACGAGCCTGCCTTGAGGGCCGCCGCATAGCACCGCACGCTGGCGGCACACATGCTGCCCATCACAACTGCAGTTGCCGATGACTTAAGCATTCAATACTCTTTACACCTAAAGCCTAACACCTAAAGCCTAAAGCCTACTTCTTATCAGGATTAGGCATCTTGAAGATGCGGTTCCAGCGGATGCCGCCGTTGAAGAGCTTGTGGTCCTTGTCAAACGAGATGAGGATGATGGACGGTGTGCCCACGATGTGGTCCTCGGGGACAAAGCCCCAATAGCGTGAGTCGAGCGAGTTGTCGCGGTTGTCCCCCTGCATCCAGTAGTAGTCCATCTTGAAGGTGTAGCTTGTGGCGGGCTGTCCGTTGATGAAAATCTGACCGCCTTTCACTTCCAGGTCGTTGCCCTCGTAGTTCTTGATGCAACGCTCATACAGTGGCAGATTCTGCAACGTCAGGTCCACTTTCGCACCCTTCTTGGGAATCCAGATGGGACCGTAATTGGCATGGGTCCAACCGTAGTCAGTGCCCACGGGATAGGTCATCAATGTCTCGCCGGGATCGGGCTGGATGCGTTCGATAGTCTTTATCCATGACAGAGATTCCAGCTTCTTTTTCATGTCGGCTGTGAGCGGCAGGATGTACTGGTTGCCTTGTCCGTGGCGGTCATCCATGCTGATGCCCAACTCGTCATACAGATCGTTGTCGATGAATGTGCCGTCGGTCTCTACATAGTAGAAATACTGCACGTTCTTGGGTTGGGGAACGGCCTTGCCGTTCACATAGACAATACCGTCCTTGATTTGCAGTGTCTCGCCGGGCAGACCCAAGCAACGCTTCACATAGTTGTCGCGACGGTCAACGGGGCGGTAGATGATGTCACCAAAGATTTCCTTGTTGTTGCGCACCACGTCACGGCCGCGCTCGGCACACAGGGTGTAGTAGTCAGGATTGGGCATCTTGAGGGCCACTGTGTCGCCGGCGGGGAAGTTAAACACCACGATATCCATGCGCTCCACATTGCGCAGACCTTTCAAGCGATGGTAACTCAGCTGCGGCGTCTCGATATAGGACTTGCAGTTGAGGATGGGCAGGGTGTTCTGAGCCAGTGGGAAGTGCAGAGGTGTCTGCGGCACGCGGGGACCATAGGTCACCTTGTTCACCCACAGGAAGTCACCAGTGAGCAACGATTTCTCGAGCGATGAGGAAGGAATCTGGTAGTTCTGACCCACAAACAGGAACAGGAAATAGACCAGCACCAGAGCATAAACGATCGCATCAATCCAACTCATGAGCGTGCGCAGCGGGCCGGGCTTCCAGCCTTTCCACGCGCCCCAAGGGATGTATTGCGTCAAGTAGATGTCGGCCAACAGCAGCAGACCCAACAGCAGCAACGGGTTACCCATCCAGATGGTCCACAGCACATAGAGCAGTGCTACGGCTCCGAAACGTGCCCAACGGGTCTTTTTCACGCGCCCCAAGCGCTCCTTGAGCGAACCGGTCTGACGAACATATTCCTCTTCTTTCTTATCCTTTTTATTCTCGATATCGTTTGCCATGTTTTTGATGTTTGGAAAATATTTGCTGCGAAATTACTAAATAATGTGGAAATGGCACTAACTTTGCACTACAAGAAACATTTTTTAGATATATTTGGCGGTGCCTTAACAAAAATCAAATAGATTTGTTTTTTGTTTTCGGTTTGCGCATAGTTAATGAACAGTTATGAAAATCAACAAGATTATAGCACCAGGTGAGACCATCATTTACGAACCGCGCTTGAGCAAGTGGGCTTACCTGCACTTGGGACGGTTCATCCGCAATCTCACCACAACCATCTTTGTGAGCGACAAGCGCTTTTTCCACAGTCACGGCTGGGTACACCGTCACGCCCATGAGATTGTCATCGGCAAGGTAGAAAGCATCCTGGTCGAGCAGAACTTTTGGGGCCGCATCTGCAACTACGGCACAGTGAAAGTATCGGGCACAGGTGCAGGCACTATTGTGCTGCCCTACATCAAGCGTCCCCTTGAATTCCAACGCCAAGTGCGCGCCATCCAGGGCGCTGGATTGAGCCCCGTTAACTGATGTGACGCTCGTGCTATGCCTATCATTGAGATCACATCGCTGGAGCAGGCTGGGGTAGAGGTCTTCGGGACACTCACCGAGGCACAGTTGCGCAATCGTCTGGAGCCGGACAAGGGCATCTTCATCGCCGAGAGCCCAAAGGTCATCAATGTGGCCCTGAATGCTGGCTTTGAGCCACAGTCGCTGTTGTGCGAGCGCCGTCACATCACGGGTGATGCGGCTGGCATTATCGAGCGATGTGGTGACATCCCCGTCTACACGGGCGAGCGTGACCTGCTGGCATCGCTCACGGGCTACACCTTGACGCGCGGCGTGCTGTGCGCGATGCGTCGTCCCAAGCCCAGGAGCCTTGACGACATCTGCCGCTATGCTAGCCGCGTGGTGGTTATCGACGGCGTGACCGACACCACCAACATCGGTGCCATCTTCCGCTCGGCGGCTGCTTTGGGCATTGACGCAGTGCTGTTGACACCCACGTCCTGCGACCCGTTGAACCGTCGTGCTGTGCGCGTGTCGATGGGATCGGTCTTCCTTGTGCCGTGGACATGGATTGAAGGCCCTGTCACGCCCACATTGAACGCTCTAGGTTTCCACACTGCCGCAATGGCGTTGAGTGATGACTCCATCCCGCTCGATGACCCGGTCTTAAAAAGCGAACCTCGTCTAGCCCTTATCATGGGCACCGAGGGCGACGGCCTGGCCCATGACGTCATCACGGCTGCCGACCACGTCGTGCGCATCCCCATGCAGCACGGTGTGGATTCCCTGAACGTGGCTGCCGCCTCGGCGGTCGCCTTCTGGGAACTGCGCAAGAAATGACAACAACACCAAAACAATAATTTGCAATGAAAAAGAATTCCGCCAAAACGAAAAAGGCTGCTGCAAAAGCAAAAAAATCGCTTTCGAAATTCAAAATTCCCAAGAACCTCCGCGCTTGGATGAAGGAGTCTCAATTCATTGCCACCACGTTATCCATTATACTGACTTTCGGTACGACTGGTCTGCTCGAGCATTGCCAGCGCATCAAGGACCGCAAGTTGTCGGCGATGATGGTAATGGGCAACATCGAGACTTTTGCCCGCAAGGTGGACCTGATGGCCGACGGTATGTCGCATCGCGATTCCATTGCCACATGGATGTTGAGCCTGCCGCAGGATTCACTCGACCTGATTCCTGCCGCCGAGATGGTTAACCTCATCAATGAGGTCATTGCCGGCATTGATTTCCTGACTCATGACAAGACCGCCGAGAGTATCTTCAGCAACAACATCGAGACGTGGAAAAACATGGAGAAGTTCGAGTTCATCGACAATGTGGGCACCTGTTTCTCGGAGATGAACGCCGACGAGAACTATTGGAAGGAATGGGTGGAGGATTTTGAAGAGGCTGTGAATAACGTGCTTGAGCATCCCGAAGAGCACTCCGGTGAACGCACCTGCACGAAACTGCTGCGTAACAGTGTGTTCCGACAAAAGATTGAGAGTTTCCATGTCCGGAAGGCTTGGTTGGATTATATCTCAGCCAGGTACCGGTACCTCAATCAGAGAAGTATGAGAATGATGGACATCGAGCAGGCAGAGGTCGAAGCCTTTGCCGACCAACGGGAAAAGGATTTCGACATGAGCGATTCGGCGCCAAGGCAATCCCAATTCCGCACGAAGCCGCTTAAGGCTGACAGCTTGACGACCCTGCGTCCTATCTCCCAGCACATCGACAGCATCATCAAGGGATATATCAAGCCCACGACACCAGAGTAACGGCAATAACACAGTCAACCGCTATGAACTCGAATGTTCATAGCGGTTGATTATTATGGTCTCAGCGATGTGGCTAATAGGTCATTTGGCGTAGAGCAGATTCAGGATTTCGTTGTACTGTGTCTCGCTCTTGAGTCCGTCGTTCTTGAACAGCATGATTTTGTCCATGACACGGTCCAGATACTCGATGCTCTCGTTTTTCTCCTTTTTGTTATACACTTTCCAGTACTTGGTGCCCTTGAGGCCTTTCTCGAATTTCTTGTAAAGATCGGTGGTTGACGAAGCATACTTCCATTTGTTCTCGGCAAGTTTCTTCTTCATTTTCTCCAAGAAGTCCCTCAAGTCTTTGGTGTACTCGCCGTATTTTTCGACAAGTTCTTTCTTCTTGATGACGTCCTTGGTTTCCATACCATCGAAGCTGCGCAAGGCATCTTCAACATCCTCTTTGTTGTAGGGAGCATAAAGCACGTCAACGATTTCCTGGTCATAGACCAATTCGTCACGAGTGGTGAATTTATCCTTGCGGGTCTTGATTTCCTCTTTCAGCTCTTTTTCGAGCGCCTTTTTCTGTGACTCGAGTTCCTTGAGTTGGGACTTGAGGTTGTCGATGCGCTCTTCCATATCCTTGATGGAGGTCTCTTTCTCTTTGATGTTCTTTTCATGTTGCTCGATGTCTTTCTCGAGTTGCTCAACATTCTGGGTCGTGGACTGAGCCAATGCCGTCGGGGCAGTTGCAAAAGTTGCCGCAATGATTAAAGCGATGGCGATGAGTTTGATTTTCTTCATAGTTAAATTGACTTGGATGATTAATCTTGGTGCAAAGATAATACTTTGTTTTTGGTTTTCAAATGAAAGATGAGGTTTATAGAAAGCGAAAGTGCGCTTTTTCACAAAAGCACACCATCTTTATAACCAAAATTCAAGTATATATGTTCTTCTTGTTTGTTGTCTTTCTTATTATTTTCAGTGCAAAGTTACAACTATCCTTTTGATGTGCCAAATAATTTGGCAATTTTTTTTGTATAAAAATGCACTATATTAATCAATAATGCCGCGCAATAGTCTGTAAAACAGATAATTGCGCGGCAAAATATGTTATAAAGCACTTTTGGTGTCCAGTCCTATTTTTCGCGGAAAAACAGGTTGATGGTCGTACCATGCAGATTCCAGTTCTCGCGTATCTTGTTCTCCAAGTAGCGTTTGTAGGGATCCTTAATCCACTGTGGCAGGTTGCAGAAGAAGATGAACGTGGGCACATGAGCCCCCTTGAGCATGGTGATGTACTTGATTTTTACATACTTGCCCTTGACTGCAGGAGGCGGGAAGGCTTGAATGGCAGCCTGCAACACGTTGTTCAGCTGCGAGGTGGGAATGATGATTTGACGGTTGTTGTAGACGTCGACAGCGGTCTGCAGCACCTTGTGGATGCGCTGCTTGGTGAGTGCCGACCCGAAGATGATGGGGAAGTCGGTGAACGGTGCGAAACGTTCACGAATGGTGGCTTCAAAGTGATCGATAGCCTGCTGTGACTTGTTGTCCGAGATATCCCACTTGTTGACCAGCACGACAAGTCCCTTGCGGTTCTTCTGGATGATGGAGAAGATGTTCACATCCTGGGCCTCAATGCCACGGGTGGCGTCAATGAGCAGGATGCACACGTCACTGTTCTCGATGGCACGGATAGAGCGCAGCACCGAGTAATACTCGATGTCCTCGTTCACCTTGTTCTTCTTGCGGATGCCAGCGGTGTCCACCAGGTAGAAGTCGAAGCCGAACTTGTTGTAGCGCGAGTAGATGCTGTCGCGTGTGGTGCCTGCAATATCGGTGACGATGTTGCGCTGCTCGTCCATGAGTGAGTTGACGAGACTTGACTTACCGGCATTGGGCCTGCCGACAATGGCGAAGCGGGGCAGATCCTTGTCGATGGGCTCATCGCTTTTTTCGGGCATCTGCTTCACAACCTCGTCCAGCAGGTCGCCGGTACCGGTTCCGTTGACTGCCGAGATAGAGAAGGGCTGTCCCAGACCCAGAGAATAGAACTCGGCCTCGGCATACATGCCCTGGTTGTTGTCGTCCTTGTTGGCGACGACAATGACAGGCTTGGATGTGCGGCGCAGGATGTCTGCCACGTGGTCGTCCAGGTCGGTGATGCCGTTCTTGCTGTCGACGACAAACAGAATGACATCAGCCTCATCGATGGCCAGTTGCACCTGCTTGTTGATTTCCTCTTCAAAGATGTCCTCACTATTGACGACCCAACCGCCAGTGTCCACCACCGACATTTCCATGCCGTTCCACTCCATTTTGCCGTATTGACGGTCGCGGGTGGTGCCGCTGGTATCGTTCACGATGGCGTCGCGCGTTTGTGTCAGACGGTTAAACAGGGTTGACTTGCCCACGTTGGGCCTTCCCACAATTGCTACTAAGCGTCCCATATCAGTTGTTAGTTATCAGTTATCAGTTGTCAGTTCTTTTACTCGATGTATCCAAAGGCGCGCAGCTTGTTCTCTTGATTGCGCCAGTCTTTCTCTACCTTCACATAGAGTTCGAGATAGACTTTCTTCTCGAAGAATTTCTCAATATCTTTGCGGGCCTCGATTCCCACATGTTTGAGCTTGCGCCCTTGGCGCCCGATGATGATGCCCTTTTGTGTGTCTCGCTCGACATAGATGACGGCCATGATGTGGATGGCAGTGTCGCTCTCGTCAAATTTCTCGACGATGACCTGGGTGGCATAGGGTACCTCCTTGTCATAGGTCAGCAGAATCTTCTCCCTGACAATCTCGGTAACGAAGAAACGACTGCTGCGGTCGGTGAGCGCGTCCTTGCCGAAGTAGGGCGGGCTCTCGGGCAGCAACTCGACGATGCGCTTCATGATGTTATCCACGTTGAAGTTCTCGAGCGCACTGGTGGGAAACACCTCGGCATTGGGGAGCAGTTCCTTCCATTGGTCGATGATGCGCACCAGTTCATCATTGCCCTTGAGCAGATCAATCTTGTTGATGACCAGCAAGATGGGGATTTTTTCCCGTGCGACACGGTCAAGGAAGTCCTGATTCTTAGTAGGAGTCTCGATCACGTCGGTGACATAGAGCAGCACGTCGGCGTCAACTAGGGCGCCAGTCGAGTACTCCAGCATGCTCTGCTGCAAGCGGAATTTGGGCTTGAGCACACCGGGAGTGTCGCTGAAGACAATCTGGTAGTCCTCACCATTGACGATGCCCATGATGCGGTGGCGTGTGGTTTGCGCCTTGCTGGTGATGATGGACAGACGCTCGCCCACCAAGCGATTGCTCAGTGTGGATTTTCCCACGTTGGGGTTTCCCACGATGTTGACGAATCCTGCGCGATGCATTTTTTCAGTTTATTATTAATCGCTAGTCAATAGTTCGTTAATCTATTCAAGAAGCATCGCTACTCGGGCTTTTCATGTCGTGAGTAGTGATGCTTCACTGATGTGTCATGGCGCTTTACAGCGACCAGATGATGTAGAGTGCACCCCAGGTGAATCCTGCGCCAAAGGCGGTGAGGACCAGCTTGTCACCTTTCTGGATGCGGTGCTTGTTCTCGTCAAGGCACAAGGGGATGCTGGCAGCACTGGTGTTGCCGCGATTCTCGATGTTGACGAGCACTTTCTCATCGGGGATGCCAAGGCGTTGGCCCACGGCCTCGATGATGCGCAGGTTGGCCTGGTGAGGCACGAACCACTGGATGTTCTCGTTGGTGAGATTGTTGCGCTTCATCACATCCTTGCTCGAGGTGAGCATGTCGATGACGGCGTGGCGGTAAACCGCACGACCTTCCTGGTAAACGCAGTGGAAGTTGGCGTCAACCGTCTCGTGGCTGGTGCGCAGTGCCGATCCACCGGCCTTATATACCAGATGTTCCAGACCTGAGCCGTCCACATGGAAGATACCGTCCATCACGCCGATTTCCTCTTCGGTGGGTTCCAGCAGCATGCATGCTGCTGCGTCACCGAACAGGGGGCAGGTGGCACGGTCGTTATAGTCCACCATGCTCGACATCTTCTCGGCCGAGACAACAATGACCTTCTTGTAGATGCCGGCACGAATAAAAGCGGTTGCCTCGTACAGGCCTACCAGAAATCCGGCACAAGCAGCCTGGATGTCATAGGCGTAGGCTTTCTTCTCGATACCCACACCATGGGCAATGATCGAAGCCGTTGAGGGAAAACGATGGTCAGGATTAGACGTCGGGCAGATCAGCAAGTCGATGTCGTTGCGATCGGTTCCGGTCTCCTCGAGCAGCTTGTTCACTGCCTGGATGCCCATCCATGACGAGCCTACCGGCTTCTTCAGGATGCGACGTTCCTTGACACCGACACGAGTTGTGATCCACTCGTCGTTGGTATCCACCATCTGTGAAAGCATCTCATTATCCAGAATGTCGTCTGGAATGTAGGAAGCGATGCCTGTAATCTTTGCGTTCAGCATAAGCTTGAAAGCGTTTTTTTTGTGTGTTATAAAGCCTATAGATTGAAATAGGATATCCTAAATGAGGTTGAATTGATGATTCAGCTTCAGCTCATTCAGGATACCATGTTTGCTTGATCTCATGTCACGGGTTTCATGCGAAACCGGTGGGCACGGGATTTAGGCTTCCTCCTTGTTCATCACGTTCTTGCCGCGGTAGTAGCCGCACTCGGGGCATACGGTGTGATAAACGTGCCATGCACCACAGTTACTGCACTGAGCGATGGTCGGGGCCACAGCCACGTCGTGGGTGCGGCGCTTAGCGGTACGAGTCTTAGACTGTCTTCTTTTAGGATGTGCCATTTTTTTGTTTTATTTAAAAGTTATTGTTCCTTCAGTTTTCTTAGCGCCTCCCAACGGGGGTCGGTGCCGGTTGTTTCACTCTCGGTAGTCTCCTCGCCGTCGGGGACGGTCTCGACGCGATGACTGTCAAGCACATTCAGCATGACGGCGCTGCAATCTTCCTCGTTCTCATGACAGTGCGTCATCGGGATAGCAAGAAGCACGGTGTCGCGCACCAGGGGTGCGGTGTCCAGCTCTCGCCAGTCCGACGGCACAATCAAGAGCTCGTCGTTGCTGTCGTCAAGCTCTGTGCCCATTTGCTCCACGTTCAGGCAGTAACTCACCTCCACCGGCAAATCCAGATCTTCGAGGCAGCGGTCACAAGCCACTGTCACTGTTCCGTGGCACGAAATTTCGAGTCGATAGGTGTTCTCGCCTTTGCGGGTCACATTCAGTGTGGCGTCCACGTCAGCTCGACGCACCTCGGCATCGCTTTGTCCGTTAAAAAACGACTCGTCCAGATGACACTCAACCGCATGAGTGCCAAATGGTAACGTCTTGATTTTCAACTTCAAAGCATCTACCATCTCCTGAAATTTTCGTTAAAGCGCCACAAAGGTATATCAAATTCCGTTAATAATCAACGTTTTTCGCTTTTTTTTTGTCTTGCCAGCGTTTTTGCAAGTTGTGATAAGAAGTGCGAAAACACTTGTTTTGAACCTTTCGGCGTTTTCGTTGACCTTTAGTAGAGTGGGGCGAGGCGTCCGCTCTTGAGCCAATCACGGTCATGGCGGCGTTTCCACACGCGGTTGTCGATGTAGAAACGGCAGGTCACCTGCTGCCAGAACCCCGAGCGGCCGCTTGATGCGTGAAATATCAGCGACCCCGTCAGGTCAACAAAGCGGTTACTCACGATGTGGAAGATGGCATCGGTGCGGCTGTAGGCGCGGTTGCGGTAGTAGGGGTCTCCCAGGTTGAGCTGGCTGCCGAATTTGGGATACAACGGCATCAGATCCTTGCCCAGGAACAGCGTTTCGTCGAGTTCGATCCATCGCCAGCGGGCTGTTGCCGTGGCGGTGAATCCGGCACGGTTGCGCCAGCGCTTTTCGCTGCGGTCGCGCTCCATGGCGATGATGGCTCCGGCATCAAACCGCAGTGAATCGAGTGCGGTGCGGTGCGACAGATCGATGGCCAGCATGGGATTGATGAGCAGGTCGTCATTGACATGTTCACCCTCGACATTGAGGCTTGACTTTGCCAGGTGGTTGTATTGCACACGTCCCACAGCCCTCAAGGGTCCGGCAACACGCCAGTCGTTATTGAATATGACGGTGAAAGCCTCACGCTGACGCTCGCTCTGCATCTGTCGCCAGTCCACGGCGAGTTCAGTATAGCCTGCGGGCTTGATGAGCTGGGCCATGATGCCGCGCAGATTGGGTTGGCAGTAGTTCAGCGAGTCGCTCCACAGGTATCGCGGCATGCGCTCCACCATCAGTGAGCGAGGCATGAGTCCTGCAGTGACGTGCCACCCGTCAGCGCGGTTGTATCGGTAGTAGAGCGTGGGCAGTACCTTGTATCCGCTCAAGTCGTCAATCATTGGCTGATACCACACGACGCCACCCTTGAGCTGATGCTCACCATCAAGCATCGAAATCCCCAACTCTGGAGCCAGACGGGTGAACATCATGGTCTGGTCGGGAGTGAAGTTGTCACCGCCCTCGCGATTGTTGAGCAGTACGCTCGCATCAACGCTCCATTCCACCTCTTGGGCACCAAGAGGTGAAACAGAGAGCAAGATTGTCAATATGGCGCAGAGCCGTTTAAGCATCGGCGGGCAAATGGATGTTCTCGATGCCGGCGTTGAGGCGTGCGAGGGTTTCCTCGCGTCCCAGCAGTTGGGTGATGTCAAACATGTGAGGACCGCGGCACTCGCCCACCACGGTCAGGCGGAAGGCGTTCATCACGTTGCCCTTGTGGTAGCCGCCGTTGTCAATCCATTCCATGACCAGGTTTTCGCAGGCTTGAGCATCGTCAAAGTCGGCGTTCTCGAGCAGGGCTGCCAGTTGGCGCATCAGCTCGGGAGTCTCGGGTTTCCAGCGTTTGCGGATGTCCTTCTCGCTGTAGGTCGTGGGACGCACGAAGAAGAAATTGGCCTGATCCCACAAGTCGCCCACAAAGTTGGCGCGGCTCTTGACCAATGCCACGACGCGGGTGATGAACTCGTCGCTGAAGTCGGCGACATTCACGCTGTGAGCCTCAAGCGCGGGCTTGAACATCTCGGCCAGTTTGCTGTCGTCCATGTTGATCAGATACTCGTGGTTGAACCACTTGCCTTTCTCGAAATCAAATTTCGCGCCCTTGCGTGAGCAATGGTCGATGGAGAATTCCTTGATGAGTTCGTCCATCGAGAAGATTTCGCGGTCGTCACCGGGGTTCCATCCCAGCAGGGCAAGGAAGTTGACCACTGCCTCGGGCAGATAGCCTGCCTCGCGATAACCGCTGGAACGGTCGCCGCTCTTGGGATCGGTCCAGTCCAGGGGGAACACGGGGAATCCCAGGCGGTCGCCGTCACGTTTGCTCAGTTTGCCCTTGCCGTCGGGTTTGAGCAGCAGCGGCAAGTGAACAAACTCGGGCATGGTGTCTTCCCATCCGAAGGCTTGATACAACAGCACGTGCAGCGGTGCACTGGGCAGCCACTCCTCGCCGCGGATGACGTGTGACACCTCCATCAGGTGGTCATCCACGATGTTGGCTAGGTGATAGGTGGGCAGGTCGTCGGCACTCTTGTACAACACCTTGTCGTCGAGAATCGACGAGTTGATGGTCACGTCGCCGCGCAGCAGGTCATGAACGACCACGTCCTGGTCGGGCTCGATGCGGAAGCGCACCACCCATCTCTCGCCCTTGTCCATGAGGGCTTTCACCTCGTCGGCAGGCAGGGAGAGTGAGTTGCGCATCATGCCGCGAGTGCGGGCATCATACTGGAAATTCTTGATTTCAGCACGCTTGGCTTCCAACTCCTCGGGGGTGTCAAAGGCATAATAGGCTTTGCCTGCATCCACGAGCTGTTGCGTGTACTTGCGGTACAAGTCGCGGCGCTCGCTCTGCTTGTAGGGGCCGTAGTTGCCGCCCTCGCGCACACCCTCGTCGATGCCGATGCCCAGCCATTGCAGGGCCTCGTTGATGTATTCCTCGGCACCGGGCACAAAGCGTGTGCTGTCGGTATCCTCGATGCGCAAAATCATGTCGCCGCCGTGCTGGCGGGCAAACAGGTAGTTATACAGTGCTGTGCGCACGCCGCCGATGTGCAGCGGTCCCGTGGGTGATGGCGCAAAGCGCACTCTTACTCTTCGTTCCATTGTCGTGTCCTTTATATATTAATGTATAATTGTCTTGATAGTATTACAGCAGCAAGTCGCTGATGGCTTTCATCGATGCAAAATCGGTCTGGTCCACATGGGTGGGAGTGACGGTGACATAGCCGCGCTCAAGCCAGTAGTAGTCGGTCAGGCCCTCGTTCTTGTCGGCAATTTCAAACTCTCCCGTCAGCCAGTAGTAGTCGCGGCCCGTGGGGTCCACACGGTGTTCCCACTCGTTGACCCAGCGGCCCATGTCGCCTGTAGTCACCTTCATGCCCTTGAAGGGACCATCCATCTTGGGGATGTTCACGTTCAGGCACACATCCTTGGGCAGCCCGTCCTTTAGTACGCGCTCGGTGATGTGCCTCACCACTTCCTCACACACGCTGGTATCGGCGTCAGAGCTGTAGTCGCCATAGGAGAACGCTACACTCGGCACACCGTGTAGGATGCCCTCAAAGGCGCATGCCATGGTGCCGCTGTAGAGGGTGTTCAGCCCGCTGTTGTAGCCGTGGTTGATGCCGGCGAGCACCAGGTCGGGCATGTGGTCGGCCATGAGTTGGCTCAATGCGAGCTTCACGCAGTCGGCTGGAGTGCCGGTCGCCAGATAGACCGTGAGGCCCGGCTCCTGTTTCAACAGTGTCGTGCGCACGGGATTGACAAACGTGATGGCGCTCGACTTGCCGCTCTGGTGCACGGCGGGAGCGACGACAAACACGTCGGCCATCGTGCGTGCCACCTTGATGAGCGACTGGATGCCGTTGTAGTTGTAGCCGTCATCGTTGCTGATGAGGATGAGAGGTCTCTTTTGATCCATTTGGTTTGTTTCGATAAATTTGGGTGCAAAGATAGTGCAACTCGAACACAATAGCAAATTTATTTGCTATAGTTGGGACGCTGCCTGTCTTGCGCGAGCCACTGTGAGCGAAAGTTGCATTTTTTTATGGAGTTTTCGCAGAAATGGCGTAACTTTGCCATGCTAAAAATAAATCTAATCAAAATCAAGACTTATGAGACTTATCATTGAACCGGATTACGAGAAAGTGTCAAAGTGGGCAGCCAACTTCGTGGCAGGACGCATCAATGCCGCCAATCCCACACCTGAGAAACCTTTCAAACTGGGATGTCCCACCGGTAGTTCACCACTGGGTATGTACCGCGAGCTCATCGCCATGAACAAGGCTGGCAAGGTATCATTCCAGAACGTCATCACCTTCAACATGGACGAGTATTGCAACCTTCCCGAGGAACACCCCGAGAGTTACCACTCCTTCATGTGGAACAATTTCTTCTCACACATCGACATCAAACCCGAGAACGTCAATATTCTTAACGGTAACGCCCCCGACCTGGTGAAAGAGTGCGCCGACTATGAGGCTCGCATCCAGGCAGCCGGCGGCATCGACCTGTTCATGGGCGGCGTGGGCCCCGATGGGCACATCGCCTTCAACGAGCCGGGATCGTCGCTGACTTCTCGCACCCGTCAAAAGACGCTCACTCAGGACACCATCATCGCCAACAGCCGTTTCTTTGACGGCGACCTGAACAAGGTGCCCAAGACTGCGCTCACCGTGGGCGTCGGCACTGTGATGGATGCACGCGAGGTGATGATTATCGTCAATGGCCACGGTAAGGCTCGCGCTCTGCAGCAGGCCATCGAGGGCGGTGTGTCGCACATGTGCACCTTGAGTGCTCTGCAGATGCATCCCCATGCCGTCATCATTGCCGACGAGGCTGCCGTCGATGAGCTCAAGGTGAGCACCTATCGCTATTTCAAGGATATCGAGAAAGACAACCTGTAAACCGCTACAGGTCTCTCCCTGATAAAAACAGTTCACCCTATAGATACTATAGAAACTATAGCGTCTATAGGGTGAAGTTTTTTTGTGCCCCTAGGGCACAAAAAAAGCTGCTCGGGCCTAACGGCGGGAACAGCTTCAAACTTTCTTGTTGTAAAG
>JAEEGL014405064.1_pt1 | contig 26976 bp, 25 predicted proteins | sample 9134231 | NCBI WGS metagenome assembly JAEEGL01 (sample SAMN16246548, study PRJNA631951) | gut metagenome | biome: gut microbiome; feature: rumen; material: fiber-attached | host: Bos | place: Iran: Karaj | collected 2018-10 | reverse complement strand
TGGCTGGCGACGGCCCGGGAAGATAGGTTGCGGCCGGTTTTATATTCCTCAATAGCTCAGTCGGTAGAGCGTTCGGCTGTTAACCGAAATGTCACAGGTTCGAGTCCTGTTTGAGGAGCCAAATAAGAGCATCGGAATCCCGGTGCTCTTTTTGTTTGTTCTTTTGTATGATGTCTCTTTTTAGTGTATTATTAGTGAATGTATTACATTAATCCTCAAATTAAAAAAGTTCATAGAATATTTGATCAGAATGAGCGAAGCGGGTATTTAAGACTCGACCTTAATGAGAATCCCGATCCGATACCTGAATATATTGTTAATAGTGTCCTTAATGAAATCACCCCGGAGTTTGTCTCTCAGTATCCTGAGACATTTCCTTTTCAAAAACGACTGGCTGAATATCTTAACACATCTTATGAGAATGTCTGCCTTACTAACGGATCTTCGGAAGCAATCCGATATGTTATCGAAGGCTTTACTTCTGTTAATGGCAGGATAGTGGGTGTAGCACCTTCTTATTTTATGTTTCAGATTTATTCGCAGATGTACGACCGCAATATAGTTCAGGTTAATTATGATGACAACATGACTATGGACATAAGCCGTATCATAGATGAACTTACTGACGATACACAGCTTCTTATTCTGGTTAACCCCAATAATCCTGTTGGAAATGCTTATACGGTTGAAGAGTTTGAGACTCTTATTGATGCGGCGGAAATCAAGAATATAACTGTGCTTGTGGATGAAGCCTACTTTTATTTTCACCCGTTAAGTTTTATGGAATATGCGCTTTCACGTGAGCATATTTTTGTCACGAGAACTTTCTCGAAGCTCTTTGCCATGGCCGGCTGCCGTCTGGGTTATATAGCAGGATGGAAGGAAGGCGTTAAGATTGTACAGAAACTATGCACACCCCATAACGTAAACGGTTTTGCGTTAAAATTTGCTGAAAAGCTTATCGACAATCCGGAAGTTGTAGATGAAATGATCGCTAAGTTTAAGGAAGGCAGAACATATCTGATCGAACAATTGGATTCAAATGGATACAGTCACCTCGGTGATGCAGGTAACTTCATCTTTGTAAAACCTAGAACCGATGCAGATCAAATAGTGGACAGAATGAAGAATGATTACAAAATCTTAGTTAAGTCATACAATGGAATTGGTTCTATGGGCAAATGCCTCAGGGTATCAATAGGAGGCAAAGAAACTATGGAAAAGTTTGTCACGGCTCTGTTACAGGTGGACAGCATCTCATAAGATTATAGAGGTAAACCATGAAAGCAATTATATTAGCAGCCGGAAAAGGTACAAGAATTTCCAGAATGATTGAAGATATACCGAAGAGCACATTGCCGATTGACGGTGTACCGCTCATCAGGAGAACTGTTAATTTATTAGCGGAATACGGTATCGAGTCTGTTGTATGCGTAGGATATCAGAAAGAGAAAATATTTAAGGCGCTCGAAGGCGTGAATTGTTCATTCGCCTTCAACCCTTTTTATTCTGTTACCAATAGTATAGCCAGCATATGGTTTGCCCGTGATTATCTGAAGGGCGACATTCTTATAATGAATGCTGATGTTTACATCTCTAGAAGTATTCTTGAACTGATCCTTCAAAGTAAAGATAAAGTCACAATGGCGATTGACAAGACAAGGATAGCTGAAGGTGACTATTTCTTTAAGATTACCGATAATGGTTCTATCACCAAGTATGGTAAAGGTCTTCCCATCGAGGACAGAAGCTGCGAATATGTAGGTGTATCTAAGATGAACAGTGACTTTGTAGAAGTGTTTTCAGACCGCTTGATCCGGATGATTGATAATGGCGAATATGATAAGTGGTGGGAAGATGTTCTGTATTCGTTAACTGATACATATGATATCAACACAATTGATGTTGAGAAGAACTTCTGGTCCGAGATCGATTATTTTGATGATTACGAACGAATCCTTAAACATATAGAGAGGAAAGATAAATGAGCGAAGGCAGAGTTTATACGCAGAAGATAGATATCAACAGTGAACACACAAAGTCATTTTTTAATGACAGGGCTAAAAAATCCGACAGTATGTCCAACCCGTACACTGCGGTTCTTTTGGGAGACCAAAGCTCGGACCGTGCAGGTAAGTGGGACCAGTTTGAGAAGTCATTTCTGGTATCCGAGATTGATTTTAATAAGTCAGATGTCACACTTGATATCGGATGCGGAATGGGAAGACTTGCTGAACTACTGATACCTTTGTGCGGCAAATATATTGGTGCCGATTTCTCGGAGGAGATGATCAAACTTGCAAAAGAAAGATGCAGCAGCATTGAAGGCGGCGACCGCGAGTTTATAACCGCATCTTTTAATGATGTGGCTGATCATCCGGAAAGATTTGATAAGAAGATAACCAAGCTTGTAGTAACCGGCGTAAGCATGTATATCAATGATAATGCACTGGAAGAATGCTATAAGAACATCTTAAATCTTATGAGCAAATCCAGCCTGTTGTATATCGAAGAGACGGTAGCAATTAACACAAGACTTACACTCGATGATATTAAGTCAGAATCTTTAAAGAGTAATTATGATGCTATTTACAGAACTCCTGAAGAATACAATGAATTCTTTAAGATATTTGAAGAAAACGGATACCAAAAGATAAAGCAAGGATTCTTCCCTAATTTTGACGGAGAAGACCGTTTTAAAGAAACAGATCACTGGTACACGATCTTTGTAAGAGAATAATACATAGAGGGAATCGAGATGTATCTGTATATTGACCCTGGAACAGGAAGCATGCTCTTTGCTGTCATAGTAAGCATAGTTGGTTTCCTGGCATATATAATTCGAGTCTTATGGGTAAAACTCAAGTTTGTTCTGTCACGTGGAAGAACTTCAAGACAGGTGGCAAACAGAATCCCTTTATTGCTTTTTGCCGAGTCAAAGAGATATTGGCAGGTTTTTAAGCCTATCTGTGAAGAGATATCCCGAAGAGGAAAGAAGGCTGTCTATTGGACAACCTCGGAAGATGACCCCGCATTTGATTCCGGAATCACGGGTTTAAAAGTTGAGTTTATAGGGTCGGGAAATAAGGCGTACGCCAAACTTAATATGGTGTGTGCTTCAGTTCTGGTATCTTCCACTCCCGGACTTGGAGTATATCAGTGGAAGAGATCGAAACTGGTAGATTACTATATCCACATAAACCATGCAGCAAATGAGATAGCTTTATACAGGATGTTCGGAATCGACTTTTACGATGCTGTCCTGATCTCCGGTAAATATCAGGAAGAACAGCTTAGGGAATTGGAGCAAAAAAGATTCCTTCCCCAAAAGGAAGTATGCATGGTTGGTATCCCGTATATGGATGCTATGAGACAAAGAGTTCTGACAGCAGAACGCAAAGAACATGAGAATAAGTGCGTTTTGCTTGCTCCTTCATGGGGACCAAACAGTATTTTCAATAAGTATGGTACCCGTGTGTTGGATGAATTAGTAAAAACCGATTACGATATTATTGTAAGGCCCCACCCTCAGTCATTTATAGCTGATCCGGAGATGATGGAAGGGATAATTGCTAAATTCCCCGAAACAGAGAAACTCAAGTGGGACAGAAGCAGCGAGAATTTTAATTCTTTGAACGAAGCAGATATTCTTATATCTGATTTCTCGGGAATCATATTCGACTTCACCTTGGCGTTTGATAAACCTGTTGTTTATACGAAGACCGATTTCAATACCGATTGTTATGATCACTATTGGTTAGACAGGAAGACGATATGGACAGATGACATTCTTCCTTATCTTGGAATAGAATTGAATGATGATAATGTCGCTGATATCAAAAGTGTCATTGACACCTGTCTGAATGAGACAAGGTTTAAAGACGGCAGGGATAAGGCCAGATCTGAAACCTGGGAACATATGGGAGAAGGGGCTAAGAGAACCGTGGATTTCATATTATCTAAGGTTCAAAAATAGAAAGGTGTCTTAACTTGACCAAGCCTATTGAGCAAAAATATAAGTATATGCGCATCCAGGGACGGGAACTTGCCTCTAACACCCTTTATGCCAAGGGTGTTTTCTCTATGGCGTGGAAGCTGATTGCCGATAAGAAGATGGATGAGGAAGATGCGGATCTGTATAGGGAGATAGACGCCTGGTTTGCAGAGAATCTTCCTTTCCCCGAGCCGTGCATGAAGAAGGAGAAAGTTGTTTGCTTCTTTAAGACCGAGAACTACGCTGAGATGATGAAGATGATGCGTCCCGCTCTCTGGCTTTTGGAAAAATATGAGCAGCCGTATTTCCTCGTATATACAAACACTCCGGGTCAGATCGTCTATGAGGACAAGTACCAGATAGCGGTCAAAGTGGAAGATATCGTTATTGAAGAATTCCCCGAGGACTTCAAGACTTACGAGACAAAGGAAGAACGGGAAGCCCGTAAACAAAGTTCACATTAATTTTTAATTACGCACACCACGCCCCTGTTATTATCTGATTATACCGATACAATACGGAGGTGTGCGATGATAGACGAATTCAAAAGATACATAATAGATGATTACGGCAAAAAGCAGGTATTCGCAAGTTTTCTTCCGGGACTTTCAGGCAGGGACGGAATACCAATCTGGTCTTTCTACTGTAACCGCGGTCAGGGCATCACTTCCTTCGGCACAGAGAATAAAGATAATTCCATTATGGAATTCTATCCGGCACATCAGGCGTATCAGCTTGTAAGAACTCACGGATTCAGAACGTTCATAAAGCAGGGGGATAGCACAAGGGAAGCATTTGCCGATGAGACGGCAAGGACCCGTATGTATATCGGTTTCAACACGTTCACGATCGAAGAGGAAAAGGACGGGATTCTAACCGAAGCGTCCTACATGACTTTGCCATCCGAGACCACTGGTGCGCTCGTAAGAACCGTAAGGATAACCAATAAGAGCAAAGAAACAAAGAGCTTAGAGGTCTTAGACGGCATGCCGGCATTAAATCCCTTCGGCGTCTCGATGCAGGATCAGAAGGAATTAGGTCAGACCGTAACGGCATGGATGCAGGTCGAGGACCACAAGACAGGTCTTCCATACTACCGCGTCAGAGCAAGTATCGTGGACTCTATCGATGTTCAGGAAATAACCAAGGGGAACTTCGCCTTTGCTTACCCTGAAGACGGGGAACTTCTGAAAGTTTATGTCGACCCCGAGGTCATCTTCGATTACGACCTGTCGTTTATAGATCCGGTCTCGTTTAAGGACGGCACTTACAAGGACAAAACACAGAACACGAGCAACAATGTGCCGTGTGCTTTTTTCGCGCAGAGCAAGGAGCTCAATGAGGGACAGACGCTCGTATTTTATGAGGTTTACGGCAACAGTAACGGCAAGGACAGGCTCAAGGCGCTTGCAGAGAAGATAGAAAAAGAGGGAGCGTCGTCTTATTTCACACGCAAGTGGGATGAGGCCTCGGGCATGGCGGATGACATCATATCGGTCATCGAGACCAAGACAGGCGACTCGACCTTCGACGCTTACTGCGAGCTCACTTACCTTGATAACTGCCTGCGCGGCGGTTTCCCGGTAAAGCTCGGGGACAAAGTCTTTTACATGTACTCGCGAAAACACGGCGACATGGAGCGCGACTACAACTACTTCACTCTTGCTCCCGAGTACTACACGCAGGGAAACGCGAGCTTCCGTGATATCTGCCAGAACAGAAGATGCGACATCCTGTTCACGCCCTACACAGGTCAGATGAACGTGAAGATGTTCTTAAGTCTTATCCAAAGTGACGGCTTCAATCCTCTTAAGATATCAGAGGCAAGATTTGTTATGCCGGAGTCGAAGGCACAGGCATATCCTGAAGGACTCAGAAGCATTCTTACGCATCCTTTTACTCCCGGTGCCGTCGCAGATAAGATGATAAGCCTGGGTCTCGAGGACGACATCGATGAGACAGTCTCAAGGGCTCTTACCGATTCCGAAGCCGGAATCAACTCCGAGTTTGGTGAAGGCTATTGGACGGACCACTGGATATATACGCTCGATCTCGTCGAGAGTTACCTGAGAGTTTACCCCGACAAGAAGGATGACCTTTTGTGGGGTGAGGATGACTGCACTTACTTTGATACGAAGTGCTTTGTAAATCCCAGAAGATTAAGATACGAGGAGACGGGCAAAGGTCTTCGCCAGTATCATCCGATCAGGGAACTTCCCGGTAAGAAGAACAAAGGAAAGCTCATGACGGATGCATCCGGCAATGTGGTGAAAGTAACTGCAGGCGAGAAGCTGCTTCTTCTTTGCGCCATTAAATTCATGACGCTCGACTCTTACGGAATGGGCGTTGAGATGGAGGGCGGAAGACCCGGCTGGTACGATGCCCTTAACGGACTTCCCGGTCTGTTTGGTTCTTCAATAAACGAGTCGATGGAGCTTGTCCGTTACCTTGAATTCATGATCGATTCCATGCCCGTATCAGGCCGCATGACGCTTTCAAAGGAAGTTGCAGGGCTTATAAAGTCGATCGATTCTCTAGCTTTGAACGGCTGGCAGGATATGGCCACATGGAATGCTTTAAATGAGATAAAAGAGAAGTACAGAGAGGATACGGCAGAAGGATTCTCGGGCCAAAAGGAAGAACTTGAAGCAACTTATGTGAAGGATATCCTCAGCAACATGAGGCAGATCGTAAAGCGCGGTATCGCAAGAGCAAGAGCGCTTGGCGGCGGAAAGATGCCTTCATATTTTGCTTTCGACGCGCTTACTTATGACAAGGATGAAGACGGAATTACAGTCCTGTCGATGAGACCCGTGGTAATACCGAGGTTCCTCGAATCTTATGTGCATAACTTAAGGCTCAAGCATTCGGAGGAGAGAAAGCATCAGCTTTATAACGAGGTCAGAGACGGGCTTTATGATGAGAAGCTTAAGATGTATAAAGTCAACGAGTCCCTCGCGGATGCTTCCTTCGAGATAGGAAGATGCAAGGCTTTCACACCGGGGTGGCTTGAGAATGAATCCATCTGGCTTCACATGGAGTATAAGTATCTTCTTGAACTTATCAAGAACGGACTTTACAGAGAGTTTATAGATGACTTCAGAACCTGTGCGGTTCCTTTCCTCGACTCCGGCATATACGGCAGGTCCACTCTCGAGAACTCGTCGTTTATAGCCTCGTCCGCTAATCCGAATCCGAAGATTCACGGAAGGGGATTTGTCGCGAGACTTTCAGGTTCGACGGCGGAATTCATCGACATGTATGAGATCATGATGTTCGGCAAGGCGATCTTCTCTTATTCGGAGGCGGAAGGTCTTGTGTTCGCACCGAAGCCGACGATCCCTTCGTATCTTATCGGGGACGACCTTACTATAAAGACTAAGCTTCTCGGTACGATCGAAGTGATATACAAGCTTCCATCAAAGAAAGACATCATCCCGGGCGAGTACTCGGTGACGGGTATAAGCATTGACGGAAGGCTTAACGCCGGAAGTTATATAAGCGGATCTGATGCCGAGGCAATCCGCGTTGGCAATGTAAAGAAGATCGAGATAACACTCGGGTGACTAAGCGGGGATTAAAGCGGTATAATCTCATACGAAGTTACGAATGAAGGAGATATATAAAAGTGGTTATTGATTTTAATAAGATGGCTGAAGAAGCCAAGCCGAACTTCAAGGGCGGACTTAAGGAATACAATGTAAAGATGTTTACGGACGACACGAACAAGATAATGCATGGCCGTCTCGTGCCGGGAGCATCGATCGGATTCCACACACATGAGACCGACCAGGAGGTCATCTATGTGCTCGAAGGTGAGGGTACGGTCATCAACGGCGAGGGCATTCCTGATGATAAAGCTTTACCGGGACAGGCTCTGTACTGTGCCAAGGGGCAATCCCATTCACTCGTGAATACAGGCACAAAGGATCTTATATTCTTTGCTGTTGTATCAGCCGTATGAGTGTGATATATTTACTTCAATATTTAAGCAATGGGGCTTTTCTTTCACAGGGGAAATGCCCCCTTTTTTAGGAAATAAACCGGAGGATACTGGCAATGAGCGGGAAACGATATCTGGTCCTTCAGAACGGAAAAGTGTTTGAAGGAGAACCTTTGGGAGCAAGCGGAGAGGAGATCTCCGAGATAGTCTTCACTACATCAATGACGGCATATCTTGAGACATTGACCGACCCGAGTTATAAAGGCCAGGCAGTCGTACAGACATTCCCGCTTATCGGAAATTACGGCATTATAACACCGGATAAAGAAGGCGAGATGCCGCGCGTATCGGGCTATATCGTAAGGACCGCCTGTGACAGACCTTCAAACTTCAGATGTGAAGAGCAGCTCGATAATTATCTTAAGGAAAACAATATTATAGGACTTAAAGGCATTGATACCCGCGCGCTTACAAGAGTCCTCCGTGAATGCGGAACCATGAACGGAATGATCTGTGATGATCCTTCCCATGCAGACCTTGAGAAGATCAAGGCATACAGAATAACCGATCCCGTATCAGAAGTTACTGCCAAAGAAAAGAAAGTGTATGAGCCCGAAGGCGATAAAAAAGCCGTCGTTGCTCTTTTTGATTACGGTGTTAAATACAACATCATAAGAAGTCTGCAGCAAAGGGGATGTGAGGTTCATCTGTTTCCCTCATTTGCTTCCGCCGAGCAGATCAAGGAGATAAACCCCGACGGTCTGTTCCTCTCTAACGGCCCGGGAGATCCGGAGGATAACAAGGATGCTATCGAGGTTCTTAAGCAGCTAAGAAAAGAGAACTATCCTACGATGGGAATCTGCCTTGGTCATCAGCTTCTTGCACTGTCGCACGGTTTCAAGACAGGCAAGCTTAAGTACGGACACAGAGGTTCCAATCACCCCGTCCGTAACGAGGAGACAGGAAAGATATACATAAGCTCTCAGAATCACGGCTACGAGGTCTTAAGTGAGAGCATTGATGAGAAGGTTGCAAAAGAGCTTTTCGTAAATGTTAATGACGGTACCAATGAGGGCATCAGGTACCTTGAGGAGAACGCGTTCTCAGTGCAGTTCCACCCCGAGGCATGCGGTGGTCCGCAGGATACCGGTTTTCTCTTTGACGAATTCATGAAGATGATGGGAAGGTAAGATTATGCCGCTCGACAGAAGTATCAAAAAAGTTCTTGTTATAGGTTCAGGCCCGATCGTAATCGGCCAGGCAGCTGAGTTCGACTACGCAGGTACGCAGGCGTGCAGAGCACTTCGCCAGGATGGAATCGAGATCGTCCTTATCAACTCGAATCCTGCTACCATCATGACGGATAAGTCGATGGCGGATAAGATCTACCTCGAGCCTTTGACGCTCACCACGGTTAAGCGTGTCATCGAGACCGAGAAGCCTGACTCGATCCTGTCGGGATTAGGCGGACAGACTGCTCTCACACTTTGCATGGAGCTTGCCAAGTGCGGCTTCCTCGAGGAGCATAATGTAAAGCTTCTCGGTTCGTCCCCCGAGTGCATCGACAAGGCTGAGGACAGACAGATATTTAAGGATACGATGGAGTCGATAGGACAGCCTTGCATTCCTTCAGAGGTAGTAACCACAGTTGAGGATGCACTCGCGTTTGCGGGCAAGATCGGCTACCCCGTAATCGTTCGCCCTGCGTTCACATTAGGCGGAACCGGCGGCGGAATAGCTAACGACGAGGCAGAGCTCCGCGAGACCGCAAGAACAGGTCTTGCCGCAAGTCCCATCACGCAGATACTTGTCGAAAAGTGCATAGCAGGCTGGAAGGAGATCGAGTTCGAGGTCATCCGCGACAAGGCCGGCAACACGGTTACGGTCTGCTCGATGGAAAATATGGATCCTGTCGGTGTGCACACAGGTGATTCGATAGTTATCGCTCCTGCAGTCACACTCTCGGATAAGGAATATCAGATGCTCCGTACAGCATCATTGAAGATAATCGAGGCATTGGGAGTTGAGGGAGGCTGTAACTGCCAGTTCGCTCTAGAGCCGAATTCGTTCGAGTACGCGGTCATTGAGGTTAACCCCCGTGTATCAAGATCATCGGCACTCGCATCCAAGGCAACCGGTTACCCCATCGCGAAGGTTGCTACCAAGATCGCGCTCGGTTACAGATTAGATGAGATTAAGAATGCCGTTACGGGTAATACTTATGCTGCTTTCGAGCCCGCGCTCGACTATGTTGCAGTTAAGTTCCCGAAGTGGCCTTTTGATAAGTTCGTATATGCAAAAAGAGACCTCGGTACGCAGATGAAGGCGACGGGTGAGGTCATGTCCATCTCCGACACCTTCGAGTCTGCTTTGATGAAAGCGGTAAGAGGCGCGGAGATATCGGCCGACCGCGTGAGGATTCCGAAGTTCGGGGAAACGCCTCTTGAAGACATCATGGAAGGATTGTCAAAGCCTACCGATGAGAGACTCTTCTTCATAGGCGAGGCGCTCTACAGGGGTGTTACCTGCGAGCAGATCCACGAGATAACAAAGATAGATATGTGGTTCCTCGATAAGGTCAACAATCTTGTTTCGTACGAGAAGAGCATTGAAGGCTCCTCTGTTACTAAGCAGAAGTATATCGAAGGAAAGAAACTCGGATTTACTGACAGAACGATAGAGAAGATATCTGGAGCATCAGTTGATGAGTCCTTAAAGATCACGCCTGTATATAAGATGGTAGATACCTGTGCCGGTGAGTTTGCAGCTACAACGCCTTACTTCTACGGCATCTATCACCTGCCTGAAGAAGGCGGCGAGAATGAGGCTGATCTTATCTTCGAGCCTCAAGAGCAGCGTGAGAAGAAGACCGTTATCGTTATAGGCTCAGGTCCTATCAGAATAGGTCAGGGCATCGAGTTCGACTATGCGGCTGTTCACTGCGTGCATGCTTTGCAGGAATTAGGCTTCAGAGTAGTTATCATAAACAACAACCCCGAGACTGTTTCCACTGACTTTGATACGGGTGACAGACTCTACTTCGAGCCGCTCGATCCCGAGGATGTAATGAACATCATAAAGCAGGAGAATCCCTTCGGTGTCGTTGTTGCATTCGGCGGTCAGACTGCCATCAAGCTTACTAAGACGCTTGCTAAGAACAACATAAATATCATCGGAACTTCTGCGGATTCAATCGACATGGCTGAGGACAGAGAGAGGTTCGATGAGCTTCTCGAGAAACTCGACATCGCACGACCGAAGGGCTTCTCGGTGTTGACCGAGGCAGAGGCTTTGGATGCGACAGCCAAGATCGGTTACCCTGTCCTGTTAAGACCTTCTTATGTTCTCGGCGGACAGAACATGATCATCGCATTCGACGATGAGGATGTTAAGGAATACATGAAGATCATCCTCTCGCAGGGTATCGAGAACCCCGTGCTTATCGATAAATATATCCAGGGCCGTGAGATCGAGGTCGATGCCATCTACGACGGTAAGGATGTTCTTATCCCGGGCATCATGGAGCACGTCGAGAGAACGGGTATCCACTCGGGTGACTCCATCGCGATCTATCCTGCTAAGCACATCTACGATGACATGGCAAAGAAACTCGTTGATACCACGAAGTCTCTTTGTGAGGGATTGAATTCAACAGGTATCGTCAATATCCAGTACATCGTAAGCGACAACCGTATCTATGTAATCGAGGTTAACCCGAGAGCATCAAGAACGGTTCCTTACATGAGTAAGGTTACGGGTGTGCCGATGGTCGATGTTGCGATTGAGGTCTCGCTCGGCACGAAGCTTGCCGACATGGATTACGGCACGGGCTTCTACAGGCAGTCTCCCTACACTGCGGTTAAGGTGCCTGTGTTCTCTTTCGAGAAGTTAACTGACGTTGATACACAGCTTGGCCCCGAGATGAAGTCCACGGGTGAGGTTTTGGGCGTCGGCAGAAGCCTGTCGGAGGCTCTTTATAAGGGCCTCGTTGCCGCAGGTTACAAGATGTACAAGACGGGCGGTGTCTTCATCACAGTCCGTGATTCAGATAAGCAGGAGATAGTCGAGATTGCAAAGAAGTTCGACACATTAGGCTTCGAGCTTTATGCCACGGGCGGCACCGCGAAAGTGCTCTCGGAGGTCGGCATGAAGGTGGCTGAGGTCGCGAAGATCCACGAGTCTCCCGAGAACAACACGATATCTTTGCTCGAAAGCGGCAAGATCAACTACATCATCTCGACCTCGAAGAGAGGAAGACTTCCTGCACGCGATTCCGTTAAGCTTAGAAGACGTGCCGTCATGCTCGGAATCCCTTGTCTTACGGCTCTTGATACCGCTGATGCACTTGCAGATTCACTGATGTCGAGATACTCGGAGATCAACACCGAGCTTGTTGATATCAACAACATGAGAGAGAAGAGGAAGGTCGTCGAGTTCACGAAGATGCAGGGTATCGGCAATGACTACATCTACATCGACTGCTTCGAGAAGATGGTCTCATCTCCCGAGTCTCTTTCAGTCTATATGTCCGACAGACACTTCGGTGTCGGCGGTGACGGTATCGTTCTCATCGCGCCTTCGAAGGTGGCTGATGCGAGGATGATCATGTATAACCTTGACGGTTCCGAGGGGAATATGTGCGGTAATGCGATCCGCTGCGTCGGTAAGTATATGTACGATGTAAGAGGACACAAGAGAAGACACATGACCATCGAGACCAGAAGCGGAATCAAGAAGCTTGAGATGATGACATCAAATGATGAGGTAGTCCGTGTTAAGGTCGATATGGGTGAAGCAATACTCGATCCTACTTTGATTCCGGTTAATCTCGAGCCTGACTCAGAGGGCATGGTAGTAAACCGCAATGCAGTTATTGAAGGTGAAGAGTATAAGATCACCTGCGTATCCATGGGTAATCCTCATGCTGTTGTCTTCACGGAACTTGTGGATGTATTGGATCTTGAGAAGATCGGTCCTAAGTTTGAATTTAATCCGCTGTTCCCCGAGAGAGTCAACACAGAATTCGTTAAGATCATCGACGACCACACGATTAAGATGAGAGTCTGGGAGAGAGGTTCGGGCGAGACGATGGCATGCGGTACAGGTGCATGTGCAGCCGCTGTAGCCGCTGTTCTTAACGGATACTGTCCCAAGAATGAGGACATAAGAGTTATCTTAAAAGGCGGCGACCTCGTTATCAGATACACCGACAGCACCGTCTATATGACAGGCAACTGCGCGAAAGTATTTGAGGGTAGAATGGAGATATAAATTTATATTAAAATATACATATGAGGTTCGGTCTTAAAAAAGATCTTAAGACACTTATGTGTATCGTCTTCGCCGCGGTCCTCATGGCCGTCAACATAAAGACGTTCGTAAGAACGGGCGGTCTTTATCCGGGCGGAGTTACGGGACTTACCATTCTCATCCAGCATATAGTAGAGAAGCTGTTTGGTTTCACATTGCCGTTCTCGATAGTTAACTTCGCACTTAACGGCGTGCCGGTCTATATAGGATTCAAATATATTGGCAAGAAGTTTACTGCATACTCGATACTCATGATCATACTGTCGAGTATATTGACGGATATAATCCCCGGATTCTATGTAACAGAGGATATCCTTCTCATAAGCGTATTCGGAGGAATCATCAACGGACTTGCGATTAGTATTTGTCTTCTGTCCGGTGCGACATCGGGAGGAACGGACTTTATAAGCATCTTCCTGTCGGAGAAGAAGGGCGTCGATACATTCAATCTGATACTCGGATTTAATGCCCTCATCCTGCTTGTCGCAGGTGCCATCTTCGGTTGGGACAAGGCTCTGTATTCCATCTTCTTCCAGTTCGCATCGACGATCGTAATAAGAACGCTCTACCTTAAGTTCCAGCAGGCAACGCTGTTCGTGGTTACGACACATCCCCAGGAGATATGTGACAAGATCTACGATATATCCATGCATGGGGCGACCATCATTGACGGTGAAGGTTCATTCGGTCACAGCGAGAAGCATGTTGTATATTCAGTTATCGCGCGTTCTGATTCCCGTAAGGTAATAAAGGCAATCAAGGAAACAGACCCCGAAGCATTCGTCAATGTATTGCGCACGGATAAATTATCGGGTTACTTCTACTATAAAAAAGAAGATTAAAGGAGAATTAAGATGAAGAACGGTATCAAGATTGCTGCAGTTTTGTTATGCACTGCTGTGCTTTTCGCAGGATGTTCGGCTCAGGATGCGGAACAGACATCTTTGTCGGAAACGTTACCAAGTGCTGATACGGCGCTCGAGAGTGAGACCTCTGCTGTGGCGCAGACAATTGAGACTTCCTCGGAAACCTCACAAACAACAGCAGAAACAACAATGCCTACGGCAAATGAGGAAGGTGCATTTGATTTTGGTACAGACGTCATCGAGCTGTCGTCAGAAGATCTCGTTGACGGGGTTTGGGCAGATGTTATCTCGAACACCATGGCGGGAAACAATGTCTCTCCCGCGTTGTCATGGGAACCCGTTGAAGGCGCACAGGAGTATGTTATCTACATGGTGGATACCACAGCATATTACTGGTACCACTGGAAGATGGACGGAGTAACCGAGACTAATCTCGAGCAGGGATTCGGAGGAACTTCCTATATAGGACCTTATCCGCCTCCGGGCTCAACACACACATATGACATATATGTGGTTGCTTTAAGAAACAGCGTGGACAGGGTACGCGGCTCGCTTAACACTCAAAACGAGAATTTCCCTTCGTTCTTATACCAGCTCGACACCGATATAGACGGCAACAGCGGCAATATCATCGCCATGGGAAGACTCTCGGGTACTTTTACCGCGCCTTAATACTCCTCCAAGGATTCTTAATTAGCATTCATTGATATTTGCCACAAACAACGCGGCTCTCCTAATCTGAAATATGTAAGAATACAATGCATTAATATCAGTTTAGCGAGATCGACTATGAAGAGATTAGTTTCAACCGCCCTGATAATGAGGATTATTCAATGAAGAAGTTTTTGGTAACAATACTAAGTATAATCTTACTAACAGGATGTCACTATCATGCAGAGGTTGATAAATCATTAGTTGGTATAGTGGATTGTATTAAAGAAGGCTGCCCGATGAAGGTGGATATTTCTGCTCATGATGGTCGTAGAGACCACAAACCGATTATAACTCTAGGCGTAATAGTATATACTGAAGATGTTGAAGAACAATATGTTATTGTTAATTCAGTTATTAAATCAATAGATGAATATTTAATAACTCACGATGATATCGAAGGAAGTTTGCAAGAACTGCTTGTATGTTTTGTTTTACCCGATAACCAATTTAGCGGAGTTCCGGGAGATGCATTGTGTGAAGTAACTAATCGTTCTGAAAACGGAGTTTTTGAGAATTCGTTAGTTGAAATTAGGCCGCTTGAATATGGTATAGAACATATTAATGAAAGCAGACTTGTTGGTGATCATGTAGAACATACGATATACAGCATATATGAAGTCCCTGACAGCGACTTTCCGGGAATCCATATTATGAGAGTTCAATGGGATATCGAGGACGAATTAATAGATGAATATTTATCGTCTTGGCCGTCTATCGATACTGTCTATGTAGATACAACCGAACGTGCGGAAGAATTACATGATAGATATCCTGACATAACATTCATAGGAAGTGATACAAACGAAAACGGTTAGGATTGCGGTGATTACCGAATCTTTTGGTGAACTGGTGAGCCAACTGGCTTGCATGGAGAATGTGCAATGAAAACAACTGTACTGATATCAAAAGTCGTGGTGTTGTTAACGGCGATACCTATTATACTGCTTTATGCTTTCTCGAGTATTAACACATACAAAACTCAGAATACAAGACAACAACTATTTAGTTATGTTTCGCCCAATGGTTCTTACAGAGTAGATATTGTGAATCGGGGGGATGATTCGCATGAAATCTGGATAATTGACGATAAAGAGAATATAAATTCGATAATTGATATCAGCAATAATCTTGATGATACGATAAATGATTATGATGTTGAATGGATGAATGACTATGTATTGATTCATATTGTACGAAGTTCGTACACGATTAAGATTAATTATGATTCATTGGATGGAAGAATGGTCAAACCTCGCACTACCTCGATTGTCATGCCGTTTGTCAAGGTGTTTTTGCTTGTTCTTTTCTTGTTGTTTGAAGGATTGTTTTTGTTCCATCTCAAGCACGAAAAGAAATACATTTTACTAATGATTGTTGCACTTATACTGTTTTCCTCGATCTCTTCCATGGAATACAATAAGAGTTATCATCCTGATACTGTCAATGTTCAAAATGAATCTGAAGGATTTGTCAGTAAAGCGAATATATCGATTTCTTCGAATACGATGACTTTCAGGCATGCCAATTATATAGACATGTTTATGCTATTTGATACAGATGAGTTTATTACTATTTCAACCCCGGTTAACGGAAACTCAAATCAAAATGAGTATGATTTCTGTATCTATGAGGAATATGCCAATCTGAGTGTTGTTGGTGAGGATAACTTTGCGTTTGATCTGATATTTGATGGTCCGGATGGAGTCAATTCATGAAAGACAGAACGAAAACAATTATCGGAATAGTGATAAAAGCTATATGGTTATTGTTATGCTTTCTCATAACCGTTTTAATAATCAGTTATCACAATGGTTTCTTTTCACATTCGGATCCGGAATTTCTATTTAGTGTTTCCTCGCCTGACAATGAATATAAGATAACTGTAGCATATGCAGGTGAGGGTATTAGCGGATATGAGAAAGATGAGATTTGCTTGATCAACAAAGAAGGACTGTATTTGGCATCATTTGTATTGCCTTTTAAAAAAGATGGTATTACTCGCGTAAAGCCGGATAATATCAACATAATCTGGAATGAAGACAGTGTACTTATTCATGATATCGGATCCGATTATTCCATACGGTTAAAGTATAGTGATCTAGGCAATAGAGATGTTAAGCCTGTTCATCTTGAATCTGTTAAAAGATATGTATTCTCGATATCGATTATAGCAATCAGTGTTTTTCTGACACTTGCCGTTTTCTGCCCAGCCAAAAGACGGATGTGGATCATTGTAACTGTTGCAGTAGTGCAATTGTTCATATCATATAATCTTTCATTCAAAAAGGTTGAAAGAAAACTACGCATCAACAGAAATTTTGTTGAGGGTGAGGAAGATGATTACAGTGTTTCCCTGACAAATCAAAACTACAGGATAGAGTTAGAACAATTGAATTGTATTTATGTACGATTCGTTTTTGATGAGGGGGGTGATTTGGATATGACAAACCCTATCAAGGTGTATATGAACGGAAGTATCGAAGAATCAGAGTTCTTTGTCGAGTTTGAAGAGGATATATGTCATGTTCGGGTCGAGGGAGATGAAAACATGGCGTTTGATATAGTTCGTTATTATGATGAGTAGCATGACTTAAGTCTGGTTAAAAACAGTATCACAGCTATGCCGTATATTGGATTCGACGTTATCCGTTAATACCTCATGGTAAAAGATGATATAATAGCGTATCTTAATTAAAGAAGAGGATACTTATGCTTAGTGATATTGAGATAGCCGAGCAGGCCGTACTTGATCCCATAGGTGAAATAGCAAAGAAAGTCGGGCTTTCTGAAGACGAGCTCGAGTTCTACGGAAAATATAAAGCAAAGATTCCGCTAAGTGCCATTAAGGCAAGAAGCGGTAAGAAGGACGGCAAACTCGTCCTCGTTACAGCGATGAATCCTACTCCTGCGGGAGAAGGCAAGACTACGGTAAGTATCGGACTTGCCCAGGCGATAAATAAGCTTGGACGTAATGTCATGCTTGCCTTAAGAGAGCCTTCGCTCGGCCCCGTATTCGGTATTAAAGGTGGAGCTGCAGGCGGCGGCTACTCCCAGGTTCTTCCGATGGAGGATATCAACCTTCACTTTACGGGGGACCTTCATGCGATAACTTCAGCAAACAACCTGCTTGCTGCCATGATCGATAATCACATTTATCAGGGCAACGAGCTTCGTATAAATAAGGACAGAGTGCTTTGGAAGCGCTGCATGGATATGAATGACCGTGCCTTAAGGTCAATAAAGATCGGTGTGGGCGGCGGAACAAACGGCGTCGAGAGAGATGAGTCCTTCTCTATCACGGCGGCTTCCGAGGTAATGGCTATCCTCTGTCTTGCTTCTGACCAGGATGACCTTAAGAAGAGGCTTGGAAACATCGGTATCGCTTACGACGAAGACGGCAAGCTTCTCAAGGCTTCCGATCTTCATGCCGAGGGTGCGATGGCCACGCTTTTGAAGGATGCCATCAATCCTAACCTCGTTCAGTCTATAGAGCATGTTCCCGCGCTTGTTCACGGCGGACCTTTCGCTAATATCTCGCACGGATGCAACTCGCTTATTGCTACGAAGACATCCATGAAGCTTGCTGATATCACCATCACTGAGGCGGGCTTCGGTGCTGACCTTGGAGCGTTCAAGTTCCTCGACATCAAGTGTCGAAAAGCAGGAATCTGGCCTGACGCATGTGTCATTGTCTCGACAGTAAGGTCTTTAAAATATAATGCAGGAATACCCAAGGAAGAACTTACAACACCTAATGTTGCCAAAGTTGCAGAGGGCTTCTCGAATCTTGCAAAGCATATTGAGAACATGAAGCAGATGGGACTTCCCGTTGTAGTTGCTTCTAATAAGTTCCCGTCTGATACTCCCGAGGAGATAGCTGAGCTTAAGCGTCTTTGTGAGGAGAATGGAGCTTCTTATGCTCCTGCCGATATCTTCGCTAACGGCGGAGAGGGCGGAATTGAGCTTGCACAGAAGGTTCTTGATGTGCTCGACAGCGGCGTCGCCACGACACCTTCTTTCGTTTATGATCTTAACGATCCTGTCGAGGAGAAGATCCGTGCAGTTGCGACTAAGATCTATGGTGCTTCAGGTGTGGATATCCTTCCTGAAGCTAAGGACGCGATAGACGGCTTTGTTAAAGCCGGTTACGGCAACCTCCCTATCTGTGTTGCCAAGACACAGTATTCGCTGTCTGATGACCCGAAGCTTTTGGGACGCCCCGAGGGATTTACTCTTACGGTAAGAGAAGCCCGTCTTGCTGCGGGCGCAGGGTATATCGTTATCCTGACAGGTAAGATCATGACCATGCCGGGACTTCCGAAGAAACCTGCAGCTCTTAACATAGACATAGATTCTGACGGTACAATACACGGCCTGTTCTGATGCGCCGGGGACAGTATCCTAATCCTACTTTCCTCAACAAGGCTGAGGGAATACGCAAGAAAAGACATACGAAGATCGTTGCTGCTGCAGCGGTTTTGGTCTTTATTGTGTTGTTTGTGTTATTTATAAGGACGGGAGCGAAACTTGAGAGGCTCTATGAACAGGAATACCCGGATCTTGTCGGTGCGGCTACTGCTGTAACTACCGAGCACTCCGAGGCAGTACCCGTTCTTGAACCTGTTCTTACGACCGAGACTACTGAACAGACTGTTCCCACAGAAACGCAGGAAGAATTAGTTCCCATTATCCATACGGAGCCGACAGCAGAGACGATCGATGTCACGGATCTGTCGGCAACGCCTTTTGAAGAGCCGGAACCTTTTTACTTCAGAACATCGTATCCTTTACAGACGATCTCGCATGAGCAAAGAGATGTCCTGCTTGATGTATTAAAGCAGAATGTACTTGATTATATAAATAATACTGTGGGCGAGAGGATATGCTTCAGATATATCAATCTTGATACGGGTGAGACTTTGGGTATTAACGATCTTGAACCGATAGTCCCTGCAGGAGCATTTGCACTCCCGATCGAGATGACCTACTGGCACCGTGTTGATATGGGATTCAGCTCTCCCGATTACATAATAACTTATGACGGTACGCAGGTTCCCGGTCATTCGTCGACTATAAATGAAATATATCCCCCCGGAAAGATGTTCTACTTAAGAACTCTTGCCAATCTCGCGATAACTGATAATGATGATTATGCGTTAAGTGTAATACTTGACCGTTCAAACGGGATCGAAACCGTGTGGAATTATCTGTCGACTATAAGCGGGTATGTGAACTTTACCGAGAATGCGACATATAGGGATTTTCAAAACTCTTTAATGAGAGGACCGGGAAGGACTTCCTGTTACGACATGGCTGCGTATGCGGAGCGGCTGTACTACAACTATCTGTCACAGCCCGATGTTTACCAGCCCCTCATCAACGATCTTGCTTATAATCCTATAAGATCGCCTTTCTCAACTTCATTCGGCGAGGATGTTCCGGTACTTCATGTTATGGGGCGCAATGAGACATTCAACGCCTATACCGAGGTTGCAATAATAGATGCTTCCGAGCCGATTGCCCTTATCGTTTACTGCGAATGCGTATCATTAGACAGGGCTCAGATGATACAGGCTGATTTATCAGGTTATGTGGCGAATTTCCTGAATGCCTGTCATACGGACAATCCCTCATAAACCCTTAAACTACGAGATTTTGTAAGTATTTAACAAACCACCACAATATATAGGGGTTATTAATTGACAAAAACTCTTAACACTGATATTATCAGTTTGTATTTTTATTTGGAGGTAGCTCACAATGATTATCAAATCCGATTTGGAATCATGCCGCGCGAAGCTTCAGACAATGATTGGATGTACAGTAAGACTTTCATCCAACGGCGGACGTAAGAGGCTTATCATCCACGAGGGCGTAGTTGATAATTGCTATCCTAACGTTTTCACAGTAAGATGCAGACGCGAGTCAGACGGAGCTTTTGAGATCGTTTCTTACAGCTATATCGATGTACTTACAAGAGCAGTAAGGATTGCAATTCCTGCTGAGGCCGCAGATACGGCAACTGCAGTTTAATAAGAACGACAGTTAGTTTATTTAATATAATAAGCAAACAACGGGCGGCGGAGTCTACTTCGCCGCTTTGATTTTATCAAAGACGCTCCCTTGGGGGCGGGAAAGCCAAGTAATAATGGATAATAACAGTCCGGCAGACAAGTTAACGGAGATATCCCACGAACTTATGGCAATTGCCAATGATGCACTTCTTTATACCAAGGACGGGTTTGATGTGCAGCGGTTTAAAAGAGTAAGACAGATAGCGGCGGATATCCTGGCGATATCGGCGGATAAGATCACGCCTGAGGATGCACTGGCGCTTTTCGAGGAGAATGAAGGATACCAGACTCCCAAGATAGATACGAGGGCTGCGGTCTTTAATGAGAAGGAGGAAGTGCTCCTTGTAAGGGATTACGACGGTAAGTGGGCGATGCCGGGCGGCTGGTGCGAGTACAACCTTACGATCATGGAGAATACCGTGAAGGAGGCAAAGGAAGAGGCGGGGCTTAATGTGGAGCCCGTTAAGCTTGTGGCTGCACACTCTAACCGGTGGCATAACAATCCAAAGTCATACTTCTATATAACAAGATTCTTCGTGCTTTGCAGGAATCTCGGGGGCGGCTTCGAGGCTAACGAGGAGACGAGCGAGGCACGATACTTTGATGTGGATGCTCTGCCCGGGGATCTTAACGATCATAAGTGTTCTCCTGAGCAGATAAGGCTTTGTAAGCAGGCACTTCATGAAGATCATTGGGTGCCCCGGATTGATTGAAATTCGTTTGTGAATTTTAACAAATACTTCCTTGTTCCGACACCCATTTGAGTAAAAAAGCCGAATTTAATTTCAGGCGGTTAATCTTTGTTGACTTGATATCCTCTTCAAAATATACTTTGCACGGAAGAATGAACTTAATCTTTACCGGGAGAGTATTACATGGCAGAAGACAAAGTCATATTTAACTGCGAGACTGCTGATCTTCAGATGAAGGCAGTGGCGATGCTCGTTCAGAAGGCATCGGATTTCCGAAGCACTGTGTATCTTGTAAAAGACGGACACAGAGCAAATGCCAAGAGCCTTTTGGGCGTTATGTCCCTCGGTATCGAGAACGGAGCTACGATTGCGATAACGGCTGACGGAACTGATTCAAACGAAGCCGTTCAATCTTTGGTAGAATATCTTAAGGACCCTAAGGTATGACACTTAATTAAAAGATGAAGCAAACAAGTTTCGACGCGAGGTTAGATGCAGTACCTTTAAGTCCCGGAGTTTACCTGATGAAGGATGCTTCGGGATCTGTTATTTATGTGGGAAAAGCGAAGAAGCTCCGTAACCGTTTGAGGTCCTACTTCGGCGGCGGGCAGATAACCCACCCGAAGGTCGCGGCGATGGTGTCACATGTCGCTGATTTTGAGTATGTGGTGGTAGGATCCGAGACCGAGGCCTTGCTTCTTGAGTCCAATCTTATCAAGCGCTATATGCCCCAGTACAACATCCTGCTCCGCGATGACAAAGCGTACCCGTATGTATGCATCACGCTTAATGAGGAGTACCCGCGCGTGTTTAAGGCTTTTCGCCCTGATGAGAAGGCGAGGGCGGCAGGGGCAAGATACTTCGGCCCGTATATGGGAGGCGACCTTTTTAACACCATGCGTGCATTAGAGGAGATATTCCCGCTTAAGCGCTGCCGCAAGGTCTTCCCGCGCGACATAGGCAAGGAGAGGCCGTGCCTTAACTATCACATCGGAAAATGCATGGCTCCGTGCAGGGGAGAGGTTTCTTCCGAGGACTACAGGAAGATGATCTTCGATATCGTGGCTTTCTTCGAGGGCCGTTACGACGGCATCAAAGACCAGATCACCGCGGACATGATGAAGGCATCAGAGGACCTGGACTTTGAGCGTGCGGCGGTGCTTCGTGACCGCCTCGCGGCACTCGATAACATAACACGCAACCAGCGCGTCTTCATGGAGATAGAGCGTGATGTCGATGCTATCGGCGTTTATTCACAGGCGGGCGAGACGTGCGTGAGGAAGATGGAGCTGCGCTCGGGCAGGATCGTCGGCTCTTCGACTTACTTTATGAATGGCGATATGGGCTCGGTCACGGAGCTTGTAACAGGTTTTATTACGCAGTACTACCCCGGAAATGTCAGCATACCGCCGGTCATTCTCGTTCCGAAACTTGATGAGGATGACGACTGCGAAGCCCTGGGCGGCTTCGTGTCTGATGAGGCAGGCCACAAGGTCCGCGTCTATACTCCGGAGAGGGGCGAGATGCGTGAGCTGCTTAAGATGGCCGAGCTTAATGCACAGGAGATGATGGTGAGAAGGATCTTGCGGGGAGGCGGTGCTGAGGCAGACCCCGCGGCCGGCATGAGGATACTCGAGAAGATGTTGAAGCTTCCCGAAGACAGCCTTCACAGGGCGGAGTCCTACGATATCAGTAATCTCGGTAATGACGACATCTGTGCAGGCATGGTCGTGTTTAAGGACGGCCGTCCCGACAGACAGTCTTACAGGCTTTTCAAGATGAAGACTGTGGTTACGCAGGATGACTTTGCTTCCATGCGCGAGACTTTAACACGAAGGTTTAAGCACGACGGTAAGGACGGGTTTGAATACCCCGATATAATCCTCGTCGACGGCGGCAAGGGGCAGCTCTCGGCGGTCGCCTCCGTAGTGCATTCGCTCGGCCTCGACAAAAACATCCCTATGGTCGGCATGTTCAAGAATTCCAGGCATCGTACGGCCGGCGTTGTGCTCGAGGACGGCACCGAGTTTGTTCTTGAGAACCGGAACCCTTCGGATGACGATGTCGTTCTGTTGAGGTTCCTGTCTGCCGTGCAAAACGAGGTCCACCGCTATGCGATCACATATCAGAAGAAACTTGCCAAGAAGCGCAATATCCGTTATAAACTCGAGAATATAAAGGGAATAGGCCCCGCGAAAAGGAAGGCGCTTCTTGCTGCCCTGGGTTCGATAAAAGCTGTTGAGGACGCCGATATCAAGGCTTTGTCAGAGGTTAAAGGGATAAGTGCCGATGACGCGGAGAATATCTACCGTTATTTTCATGAGGAGGATCAGTGATGGCTATATACGCGATGGCGGATCTTCATCTTGCGCTCGATAATCCTGAGAAGACCATGGAAGTCTTCGGGGATGCATGGAAGGACTACATGGAGAGGATCAGGCTGAACTCAGGCGTGGTGGGCTCCGATGACCTGTATCTGATTCCGGGCGACCTGTCCTGGGCCACATATCTTGAGAATGCCGATAAGGACTTCTCGTTTATCAATAATCTTCCGGGAAGAAAGCTCATAATAAGGGGCAACCACGATTACTGGTGGGGAACTGCGAGTAAGATGCAAAAGCAGCTTATTGATAAGGGCTTTGATACGATCACGATACTTCGTAACAGCGCTTATGTCTGTGATGACGCGGTAATTACGGGGACCCGCGGATGGAAGCGTCTTGAGGATGACGGCGTTACCGAGGAGGATACCAAGATCCATAACAGGGAGCTTGCGAGGATAAAACTGTGTCTCGATTCTTTGAAGTCGGCTGATCCCGGGCATGAGAAGACGCATATTTTCATGATCCACTACCCCCCGACTGGTCGAAATGGAGCCTGCTGTGACTTCTCGGATCTGTTGGAGGAATCCGGGCTTGTCGATATCTGCCTTTACGGACACCTTCACGGGCGTGCTCATTCGCAGATTTTCGAGGGGGAGAAAAACGGTGTCAAATATTTTTGTGTAGCCGCGGACTACCTGAAATATAAGCCTTTGCGGGTTTTGTGAACATATTTTTGTTGCCAGAATTGCATATATAATATATAATAAACGAACGGCAGATGAGCCTGTTTTCCGATAGTATAACTTCGGAGCAGGCTCTTCGCATATCTACCAGTCTCAAGGAGGGTTTCAATGGCAAGCAGCATGACAGGATTCGGCCGTTGCGAGAAGATCTTCGGAACGCGTCGTTACTCAGTCGAGCTTAAATCAGTAAACAGCCGTTTCTGTGATATAAGTATCCGCATGCCGAAGCTCTTCAATTACGCTGACGCCAAGATAAGAAAACTCATATCCGATAACCTTATCCGCGGCAAGGTCGATGTATTCATCAATTATGAGGATTTCTCCGAGGGTTCGGCTGAAGTAGCCATTAATGAAGGTCTTGCAAAGGCTTATTCCGATGCACTTTTGAAGATTGCCGAAGTTACGGGCAGACCTGATGATTCGAATTCATCGAGGATCTCTTCGTTCCCTGATGTTCTTGTTACAAGACAGGCGCAGATAGATGAGGATACCATCTGGAGCGAACTCGAGCAGACTGCTATGGGGGCCCTCGAGGGCATGAAGCAGATGAGGGAAGTCGAAGGAGAGAATCTTGCGAAGGATATCATCGGTAAGATCGATGAGCTTGGAAGAATCAGGGATGAGATCGACGAGCATGCTCCGAAGGTCGTTGAGGACTATAGACAAAGACTTTCCGAGAGGGTTGACGAATTATTGGGTGAATCAGGCAAAGCATTCTATGATGAGGCAAGACTTGCATCCGAGGTTGCTGTATTTGCAGATAAGTGTGCAATAGATGAGGAGCTTAAAAGACTCGTCAGCCACTTTGGACAGGGAAGAAACATCCTTCAGAATGACGCACAGGTCGGAAAGAAGATGGATTTTCTTATCCAGGAGATCAACCGCGAGACGAATACGATCGGGTCGAAGGCTAATGATCTTGAGATAACCAACAGGGTCCTTCTTATGAAGAACATCATCGAGCAGATGAGAGAACAGATCCAGAATCTGGTGTAAGGGGGAAGGAAGAGGATGAAGTTTACGGATATCGGAGGCGGAAATGTGGCTGCAGCATCCAGAGTTCTGTGTGTTGCATCGGCAGATTCCGCACCTATCCGCCGCATGATAACTGAAGCAAGAGACAGAGCAATGCTCGTTGACTGCTGTGCAGGTAAGAAGTGCAGAAGCGTCCTTATTATGGACAGCGACCATATCGTGACGAGCGCCCTCGAGGTGGCAGTCGTAAGGAAAGGTCTGGAGGAATAAGTATGAGTAAAGGTTTGCTTATATCTGTATCGGGTCCTTCCGGATCCGGCAAGGGTTCAGTTCTTGCCAAGGTAAAGGAAGGGAATAACTCATTCGGCACATCCGTGTCCGTAACGACAAGAGCTCCCAGAGAAGGTGAAGTGGACGGCAAAGACTACTACTTCAAGTCGAAGGATGAGTTCGTAAGGATGGTCGAGGAAGGCGAGATAATCGAATACGATGAATTCGTCGGCAACCTCTACGGCACACCGACTATTCCTTTGCAGGAGATGAGCGAATCAGGAACGGATGTGCTTCTGGATCTGACGATCGCGGGAAGCATGGCTTTGAAGGAGAACTTCGAGCAGGCCGTAACAATCTTCCTAGTTCCGCCTTCATACGAGGAGCTCGAGAACAGATTAAGAGGAAGAGGCACCGAGTCGGATGAAGATATCAAGGCAAGACTCGCGGTTGCAAGAGACGAGATAGACAGATCGGGCGGATTTGACTATGTAGTCGTTAATGATGATCTTGACGAAGCTGCTGCTAAGATCGAAGCGATAATTAAAGCTGAGAAGTGCAGACTCGTGAGGAATATAGAAAAGTTAAGAGAAATGACATAAAAAGAAATGGAAAGAGGTACTAAGAAATGTTAACGGATCCTTCACTCGAACAGTTGTTACCCAAGGCAAGTTGCGCATACGAACTCGCAGTTCTCGTAAGCAAGAGAGCAAGCCAGCTCGTAGACGGCGCTCAGCCCATGATCCCCGATCAGGCTGATAATGCTGTTTCCCTCGCTTGCAAGGAGATCCTCGAGGATAAGGTCGAGGGTGTTAAGGGCATTCTTCCCAAGGATGCTTACTCTGTTCCTCTCACAAGAGAAGCAAAGCTTGCTATCGAGGCTGAGAAGAAGGCAAGAGAGCAGAAAGAGATGTTCAGAAGAGATGCTCAGGCTGCAGACATGGCTTTCACAGAAGAGAACCACACACCTGCCACTGTTGAGATCGTAACCGAAGCAGCAGCTCCGGAAGAAGAAACTTCTGAAGAGTAAGGAGAGCGCCGGATGTCTAATTCAGAGAAGATGGACAAGAT
>JAEEGL012692815.1_pt1 | contig 26978 bp, 26 predicted proteins | sample 9134231 | NCBI WGS metagenome assembly JAEEGL01 (sample SAMN16246548, study PRJNA631951) | gut metagenome | biome: gut microbiome; feature: rumen; material: fiber-attached | host: Bos | place: Iran: Karaj | collected 2018-10 | reverse complement strand
CGGCGCACCTGAAGACCATAAAAAGCCCTGATGTCACAAGCAGGCGCTGAACGAGTTCGAACCGCTCCGGAAAAAGCGGGAAGAACCAGAACGCTGTCAGTAAAAGGCCAAGCATCCCGTAGTACTTCTTTCCGCTCTCTTTCAGATACTTCGAGAAATACATGCCGCACATGAATTCCGGCAGCCGCAGGAAGAACCAGCGGTCACGGGCTTCAAACAGCGGCACGTCGAAGAAAGCAAGAAGCGCGGCCCATACGGCTATCGTCAGCGCCGCAGTCAGGACCGGCTGCCTCTCGACCGCCTTTTTAAGAAACGGGAAGCACAGGTACATCAGGATCAGGCAGCCCAAAAACCATTCCCCTGTCACATAGAAATTCGGAAGGATCTCCAAAAGATATCCGTCCATTCCGAATACCGACAGGAGGATCGTCCAGGCAGGGATCCCGGCATAGCGTTCCGGAAAGAACGCAAGCGTCCCAATGAAGCCAATGATAAAAACGACGTAAAAAGGCAGCATCACCGACCGGAACCGCCTCTTAAAGAACGACGCGGCGTTCTCTTCCCGTGCCGAAAGCATAAGGCTTGCTCCGGAGACCATGAAAAACAGGCTGACCGCGACCGCGACGGGATTGCATGCAAGACCGCTTTCGCCCGTTAAGATCCGCGGCAGGCAGATGCCTGCCGACCGCTTCGAGAACTCGACGAAAAAGTGGTACACAAAGATCAGCAGCATCGCTGCCGTCCTCATGATATCGGGATACAATAATCTCTTTTTCATCTGAAATCCGGAATATCCTGCGGCCTGTATTCTCCGATGACGTCCATCAGGTCGCCGCTCATCTTGAAGAATTCGTCCGTCATCCGCTTATGACCGGGGTATTTGCCGGACTTGTAGTTGTCGATGACGGTCTGATACCGGTCAAACGCCTTGTCCACAGCATCCTCCCATGAAATGTACAGATCATCCGACACGGGTCTGCGCACTTACGGGACCAGCTCCTGACTCTCAAAAATGCGCATCAGCATGACCTCCAGCGATGCGGCATTCTCGTCTATCAGGAAACCGTTGCGCTCCTGCGTGACTCCTTCTGCGGCGCAGCTGCCGGCAACGAGCACAGACGGGCAGGAACACGCGGCCGCCTCGCGGACGACGAGCCCGTTCGTATCGAACGTGGACGGAAACAGGAACAGATCCGCCCGGCAGTACCAGGCCCTGAGCGTCTCTCTGTCGTACAGCGGGCCGAGGAACAGGACCTTATCGTTAAGTCTGAGCGTATTTGAATAGGCCTTGATGTCCTCCTGCTCGTCCCCGCGGCCTATGAATACCATGCGGAAATCATAGCCCGCGCTTTTCACTGCGGCCAGTGCATCCAGAATGATCCGGATGCCTTTGTACCAGAGAAGCCGGCCGACGAACAGGAAGACCGGCACGTTCTCAGGCATGGGTACGTTGGCCGTCAGTTCACGGATACGTTCCTCCGGGAGCCTTCCCTTCGGGATGTCCACGCCGTTCTCCATGACGACATAGTCGCCCTCATAGCCGATCGAACGAAGATTCTCGCCGGCGCCTTGACTGACGGTCCAGACTTCATCGCAGGCACTGATGTTGTCGACCAGCGTCTTCAGGATGCCGTCCTGAATCGTGCGCATCTTGACGATGCGCTCGATGTCGATGTCAAATTTCGTGTGATACGTCATGACGAGCGGGATATCTAGCGGTCTTGCCGCCGTCCGTGCAAGCACCGTCGATACAAACGGGCAATGACTGTGCAGAATGTCCGGCTTGAACTGCTTCAGACGCTTCTGCGTCGTCGGCGAGAACGGAATGCCGGCGATGTACCCTGCCATCTTCCGGATGTCGATGCCCGGATAACGGATGATCGGATACGGAAAAGCCGAATCATCGGCATCCGGGTGCTCCGGCGTTATGACGATCGTCTTCTGTCCGCGCTTCGTCAGGATGTCCGCATAGTTCATGACGGTGTTCGCAACACCGTCAATGATCGGTGCAAATGAGTCGTTCAGCAGTGCAACACTCATTCTTCTGGCTCTCATTTTTACTTCCCCTTTTTCTTCCCCTTTTTCTTATCCAATACGATCAGGATCACGGCGGTAATGATGCTCACAGCAGCAATCGCAAGACCGACGATGATCAGCAGTTCGAAAGGAATGCCGAAAATCCCCGGTGCGACCAGGTCATTAAGGACCGGAACGAAGATTCGTCCAGGCAGAAAACCGGTCAGCATATTCATCAGATCTCCTCCTTTATTCTCGCAGGAACGGCCGCGTATCAGCGGCGTCCCGCCTTCAGCTGCTCCCGTTCTACAGAAGCAGGTTCAGGACCAGACCCGTCCCGTAGGAGCAGGCGTTCAGGATTAGGGACAGCAGCATCGGCTTCACGGCTGCTTTCAAGACATCCCTGAATCGGCCGTAAACGAAGCCCTCCGTCAGCACGACCAGCGCTTCGACGCCCAGCTGGAACAGATAGTAGCCTTTTCCCGGCACCAGTCCCGATGCCATGCACAGGAACACTGCGGCCGGATTCGTCAAAACGTTCGCAAGCAGGACGATCAGCAGTCCCTTTTTTGTCCGGATGCGCAGAAGAAACGCAAGCGCCATTTCGATCGCCAGCGTAAGCCCCAGTGAGATGCCGAACGTTTTCAATATTCCTGTCATCGTTTGCCCCTTCTGAACAACAGGACAGCAGCCAGTAAAAGTGCCAGCGAAACAAGGCAGATGGCGGGGCCTAATAGCTGTCCGGGCAATATGGGCCGCATTCCCGCGAAGCCCGGTACGATCCCAAGAAACAGCGCCGCAGTCAGCAGGCCGAACGAGAAGCCCTCGAGTCCGCGGAACCTGTCCGCGATCATGTAAAGCGTCACCGGCATAGTCATGTTGAACAGAAAGAGGGCCGCGACGCCGGCTGCCGGTTCGAACGAAAAGAAATAGCACAGGGCCGCCGGGATCAGCGTGGCAGTCATGACTTTTGAAATGCCGAACCTTGCCGTCAGGAAGCCGCCGGCCATCTTGCCGAGCACTATTGCAAGGGTACATATGAAGCCGTCCCAAAAGCCGGAACGCCAGCTGAATCCGATCGCGATCCCCGTATAAGAGCGCAGCATGACGACGATGAAGCAGAACGCAGCGGCGATGATCGCAGAAACAAGTTCCTTCCCGGTGATGCCCGCATCGGATGCGGGAAGTTCCGTAAATGCTTTTCCTTCTTCCTCCGCCGTAAGATCGTCAGCGCATTCTCCGTCTATCCGGCCTTCACGCTTCTTAAGAAGAGTCCCGAAAAAAAGAAACAGCGAAAGATACACGGCAGTCATGATCAGCATGATCAGCGTCACCGGCATCTTCTGCACTCCGTTTCCGAAAAAGGTGCCGAGGAAAAGCCCCATGGCGCCCGGCGCGACAAATATACCGAGCGCAGCTCCGCGAAGATCCTTTTTCCGATCCTCCGCGATCGTGCCGATGCCCCCGCCGACGTGGAACAGCGCGTTGCCAAGTCCCAATACGGCGGGATGCGTGAACATGCCGGTGACCGTCAGCAGCGCGCCGCACATAGCACAGGCAAACGGCAGCCTCTCCTCTTTTCCGGGCAGGCGCTCCTTTAATCGGTCCATCAGAGCGCCGAACGGCAGCTGCAGCACAAAAGCGCAGAAATCATAGATTAGAATGAACAGCATCCATTGCGCATCCGGACGGAACCGGGAATACATGGCGAACGCGCACAGCCCGTCCGTCATAAAATGCAGGACTGCATAGAAAAACGTCTGCATAGTGCTTCGTCAAAGCTCCTTTGCCCGGTTGAATGCCCGTACGACGGCGTCCTCCGTGTTTTCGAAAAAGCTGCCTTCCTCCAGCGCGGACAAACCTGCGAGCGTCGTCCCGTACGGACTGCAGACGGCTTTTCTCAGCGCTGCCGGATCCATTCCGGTCTCCGACAGGAGGACCGCCGTCCCCTTTACGGTCTGGACCGCCAGGGCCGTGGCTTCTTCTTTCGTAAAGCCGACCCTTTCACCGCCCTTAATGAGCGCCTCGATGAAATAACAGATAAACCCAGGGCCGCTTCCGGACAAGCCCGTCCCTGCGTCGATCATCTCCTCCCGCACTTCCAAAAGTCTCCCGGCGTGCGAAAGGAGAAGTCTGAACACATCCTTTTCCCCTCCTTCGGCGTCTTCAGAACACCAGACGATCATGCCCTCGCCGACCGACGCCGGAAGGTTCGGCATGAGGCGGATGACCGGAACGCTATTGAGTCCCGCGAACATGCGAATCCTGGACACCGGAACGCCGGCTGCCATCGTTACCAGCACGAAGCGGTCCGTCCGTTCCTGAAGAACGGGTCTGATCTCGTCAAACAGGGCTTCCATTCCCTGCGGTTTGACGCCGAGGAATATCTGCGTGCATGTCTTCGCGATCTGAACGGCGCTCGAAAGAAGCGCCCCCGTTTCTTCAGCAAGAGTTTCGGCCTTGGAGATCGCGCTGTCGGCGAGCATGAGCTGTTCCGGCCGCACAGACTTCGATGCGGCGCGTATCAGTGCGCCTCCCATGTTTCCGCATCCGATGAACCCGTACTTTTCCATGTCTATTTCCTCACCTGTCCGTTTCCCCGGACGATATATTTGTAACTTGTCAGTTCCTGAAGCCCCATCGGTCCGCGCGCATGCAGTTTCTGCGTCGAGATGCCCATCTCGCAGCCGAGTCCGAAGCATCCGCCGTCCGTAAACCGGGTCGACGCGTTGACGTAAACGGCCGCGCTGTCGACATACGTCGTGAAATACACCGCCGCTTCATCGTCCTTTGTCAGGATCGCGTCGCTGTGATGCGTCGAATGCGCGCCGATATGACTGACAGCCTCCCGGACATCGGAAACGATCTTGACCGCCAGAACGTAATCCAGGAACTCCGTATCATAATCCTCTGTGCGGGCTTGCGTTCCGGGAATGATCCCAATTGCCTTCTCGCAAAGTCTTAATTCGACCGGCACAAGTCCTTTTCGTGTCCTTTCACCGACCAGTTTTTCTTCAAGCCGCGGCAGGAATTCTTCTGCGATCTGCTCGTGTACAAGCAGCGTTTCGCACGCGTTGCAGACCGACGGACGCTGGGTCTTCGCGTTATCGACGATCGCAAGAGCTTCCGGAATGTCCGCTGTCTTGTCGACAAAAATGCTGCAGATGCCGGTGCCGGTCTCAATGACCGGGACTGACGAGTTGTCGACGCAGGCCTTGATGAGGCCGGCGCTTCCGCGCGGGATCAGAAGGTCCACATATCCGCGCGCCTTCATCAGTTCCAGCGCGCTCTCCCTTCCCGTATCCTCTATGAGCCATACAAGATCTTCCGAAAGCCCGGCTTTCATAAGTCCCTGTCTCATGGCGCAAGTGACCGCCCAGGCCGAACGGTGCGCCTCCTTGCCGGAGCGCAGGATGCAGACATTCCCGGACTTGATGCACAGCGCGGCCGCGTCGCTCGTCACGTTCGGCCTGCTCTCGTAAATGATCGCAACGACGCCGAATGGCACCGCTACTTTTCTGAGCTGAAGGCCGTCCGCCGTCATGCGCTCATCTAGCACGCGTCCGACAGGATCCGGCAAAGAGGCGACCGCCCGGATGCCGTCTGCCATGTCACGGATGCGCTTTTCGTTCAGCATCAGCCTGTCCAGCATGACCTCGCTGATCCGGCCGCGTGCGTTTTCAATGTCTTTTTCATTTTCCGCAAGGATAAGCGCCGTTGCATCCTCGAGTGCCTCCGCCATGCAGATAAGCGCGAAGTTCTTCCTGTCCTTGCTTACGCCCGCAAACAGCGGAACGGCCTGTTTTGCCTGCCTTATGATCTCTGCCGTCGTCATCTTTGCTGCCTCTTCCTTCAGGGAATAAACCTGGTCCCGGCGGCCTCACCGGCCACGATCCGGTACAGGATGTCAGGATCGCTGCCATTTGCAATGACCATGGAAACACCTGCCTCCATGCACTTCTTTGCCGCCTCCAGCTTCGTTTTCATGCCTCCCGTGCCGACGCCCGAGACCGAGCCTCCGCCAAGCGCCATCAGGCGTTCGTCCAGCGTGTGCACTTCGCTGATCAGTTCAGCCGCCTTATCCTTATGCGGATCCGCGGTATACAGTCCGTCGATGTCTGACAGCAAGATGAGCAGTTCTGCATCGACATTCACCGCAACGACGGCGGCTAACGTATCATTGTCGCCGATCACGATCTCTTCGGTCGCGACCGTATCGTTCTCATTGATGACGGGGATCACGTTCAGCGCAAGCAGCCGCTCCAGCGTGCTCATGAAGTTCTCTCTGCGGTCGTTGTTCCGGATGTCAGATGCCGTCAGCAGGATCTGTGCGACCGTATGGTTGTATTCGGAAAAAAGCCTGTCATACACGTACATGAGCTCGCACTGTCCGACCGCAGCCGCAGCCTGTTTCGTCGCCATGTCTTCCGGACGTCCCGAAAGACCGAGTTTCGACGCACCCATGCCGATCGCGCCCGAAGAGACCAGAACGATCTCATTTCCGGCATTCTTCAGATCGCTTAAGACCTTGCAGAGCTTCTCCGTACGTTTGATGTTCAGCCTGCCGTTCTCATATGTCAGTGTCGACGTGCCGATCTTGACTGCTATCCTCATCTCTGCCTCCGCCAAAGTTCTTTCAGACTGACGACCCTGAATACGGGCCTGAGCGCGTCGCGGTGAAGAACACAAACGGAACACGCATAGCCCGGGATCTTTTTATACTCAAAAAAAGCACAGTTCTTAGGAATCGTGCCGTTTTTCCCCGGCAGAACCGAAAAACTTCCGAACGGCTTCTTTAAGCCTTCGCCAAGTGCTTTCACATAGCTTTCTTTCATGGTCCAGACCCTGAAGAAAGCGCGCCTCTTCCGCTCCTTCCCGTGCCTTGAAAAAATGTAGGCCTGTTCTTTGCCGGAGAAAAAGCGTTCGGCCACCCTCAGCAGTCCGTCTCTTTGTTCCTCAATGTCACAGCCGACTTCGTTCTTTGCGATTACGCATAGAGCATAATGGCCCGAATGAGCCAGGTTGAAGCGGATATCCGGAAAATGCAGAAGGCAGGGCTTTCCTCCGGGCCCTTCTGCGGCCCCAGACGCATCATCCGCATCCAGTCCCTGATCCTGCAGGGCGCAGCAAAGCAGGACGCCTGCGCCGAGCGACAGCCTCCGGTCTTTCTCCTGCAGAAGACGGCCGATCTTTTCTTTCCGGTCCTCCGGCATTCTTTCGTACCATGCTTCAAACAGCTCCGGGTCCTTCAATTCATCCGTATCGGCAATGTAAACGACCGTTTTCATGGGCTTTTTCTCCGGAATCTTATAATAATCCTATTATACCATTATGATGCTATTTTATCGGCTTGCGGCTTAAATTGCAAGGGTCTCGGCCCATTTTCGCCTTGCTCCGGGTGCAAAACCGTGCTATGCTTCTTCTGTTGACGGAGGTACGGATGAAATGACTTACGACAATCGCCTGATCGCAGGGAAGCTTCGCCGGTGGGAAGGCTACCTGTCCAATTACAAGCTGCCGCTTTGGGAAGAGATCCCGGATCTGGGCCTGTTCATGGATCAGGTCATCGAACTGCTGAAGCAGTATCTGGACTATCTTCCGCCTGAGTTGAAGGAAGAACAGTTCATAACGGCCGCGGCGATCAACAACTATGTCCGGACGAAGGTCATGCCGAAACCGGTCAAAAAGCGCTATTACCGCGTCCACATCGCTTATCTGATCATCATATGCACCTTGAAGCAGACGCTCAGCATTTCGACGATCGGCCACGTGATCCCGCCTGAGACAGAGGAGGGCGAAGTCCGGCGCATCTACGATTCCTATGTCCTTCGCCACCGTCAGGCTGCCGATTATTTCATCGAGCAGGTGCGTATCGTCGCAGGCCCGATCCTGGAGCACGAAGATGACGGTTCCCCTGTTGCAACAGGCGACACCGGAGACCTTATCACGTTTACCGCCCTCATAGGCGGCTTCTCAAAACTGCTTGCCGAAAAACTGCTGCTTTTGGAAGGGAAAACACTGGAGAACGGCGGCAGTATCGAGATCCGGAAAGGGAAAAGAAACCGAAAAGCAGACTGAGCTGCGCAAAGTTAAACAATAAATGCCCCGGCTTTCAACTCATGAAGGCCGGGACATTTGCATTCATTTGGTTTATGCATGAGATTATTTGATGTATCCCTTCTGTCTTAAAAGACTTTCCGGGGCGATCTCATAGTCATCGTAGCTCATAAAATGAAGGCAATAATATGCACTCCCAGGATAACTGATGATATCGACCGTCACATTCGGCGGCAGCACATCCGTAAGCGATTCTATTTCACTGACCGCATTATTGCCTGCATATATGACATGCTTTTCGTAACCGTAATACTCTGCATTAGACGGTCTTCCATAGGTCAGCATAACGGAAGTGTCGCCCAGTCTGGAAACAACTCGCCGTTCGAGTCTCCATCCCCAGAAAGGCCTGTTGAGAAAGAGCGCTATCGTCATCACCTGACCGTTCTCCAAAATGGCTTCCGGCGCAAAACGGACCAGATAGTCATTGTCTTCAGCGTCTTTTCCATAATGTACAAGGTATCCGCCATGTCCGAGTCTGCTCATTCCTGCCTTTCGCAATGCCCGGTCATAACTTCCGCCTCTGACAAATGCGTAAGCAACCAGAACGATGACTGTCAGTACGGCGACCACGTGAACAATCTTTTTCATGGCTGCCCAAAGCAGAATTCTTCTTCTGCCTCTTCCTGTGTTAATCTCCTTACTCCAAACCTTTCATATAGTTCCTGATACAGCCTTTCGATCTGCTTTGCACACTTTTCATTCCAGGCAGGATCATCGATCATGCTTGCGCGCTCATAGCCTCCGCCTTCTGATGGAACAAGTTCTCCGCCGGCAAGTTCCGACAACTCCCAAAACTCCAGTTCTCTGAACAGGCTGTCTCTTTCCGCTCTTTGTTTCTCGGTCAGAAAGCGTTTCTCTTTTTTTACGGGGTCAAGCGTTGATGCCGGTCCTGAAACATCTGCAGCGGAAGTCATCAGACCCATTGTTGCAAAACATAACAAAGCACAGCAAAATAGTTTCACAATCTTTTTCATGCTCTCCCCTTTATTGAAAGTGCAGGACCTGCGCTGATTCCCGAAAGATATTCAGACCCATCTACTTCTTTTCTATCCCGGAAATGACGGAGATATATCCCAAAAGACCGTCTTGATCGATCTCTTGTGTTTCCGATGCGGCTTCGGTTTTAACGGAAGAAGTTCCACCGACATCCGGTTTTTTATGCCGCTCTTTCCTGAGTGCATTCTCTGCCGCAACCAGATTGAAAAAAGGGATCCAGGCATACCATGTCTTTTTGTAGCCTGTATTCTTCAGCAATCGGAAAATAGCCAAAGCAAATAAGAAATAGGTTCCCAGGAACAATGACACGACGCCGGTTGAAAGAAGGTAGCTGCTTTCGATCGACCTTCCACCCGGATTGATGAAGCCTTCCTTTTCTTCGTTTATGGAAGGCTCTTTATAAACGCAAAGAATCCTCTTGTAACTATACACCTCTTGTCCGGTCTCATCGCTGCGAGAATCCATGGAGTCAGCCGTATAATCGATAGTTATTCGGTCTCCCTGCACGAGACCTGCGTCCTGCCTGATCAACACATCCGACATACAGAATTCAAGCAGGACTTCCGGTCCGTCTGATCGTAAAAGGCATTTATAATAATCTCCGTCTTTCTCAATGATCTCGGCGCCTTCACAAGTAAACGATTTCGTGATATGAAACGACCTCAGCTTCTCTGCTTTGATGGCTTTATCATAGTCTATGATCAGATACGCATCCTTATATTTCCAGCAGTCAAATGATTCCCTCGAAAAATCAGGCATTCCCCAAACCACTCTGGCCCTGTCACTTGCGCGGACTCCTTCTTTCTCAACAAAACTGGAAAAACCTGTCCTATATGTTTCTTCTTTAGTCGGGAACGACTTGTCACGCACGAAAATGCCTTTATTCCCCGAAAGAATAATCAGCCCCACTCCAATCAATACGACAAGAAGCGCGACAGAGACAAGCACGATAGCGGCGATCTTTCTCCTGTTGTTTTTTAACAAATTGCTGACCGGTACTGAATCAAGAAGAATATGCGCAACCGCCTCGGGTTCTCCGATTGCCTGAGCCAGTTGTTTCGTGTCCGCACCCATTAATGATTCATCATCACTCAGTTCATTCTCCAGCTGACCCAGGAGTTTGTTTTTTAATCCTCTTCCGCACTTTAATCCTTTACCGACTTCGTGACAGTACCATTCAATCGCAGGTGTTGCTTTCTGTCTCATGACTCACGTCCTCTCTTGTCAGATGCAGAAACACTTCAGAAAGGCTGAAATACTCTTCCAAACACTCTCTCAAATAGGCTTCTCCTTTAGGAGTAATGGCATAGTATTTTCGCGCCCGGCCCTCAACGATCAGTGTCCGGTGCTCCGAGATATACCCTTCTTCAAGCAAATTATCAAGAATCGGATACATGATGGATATCGTATACCTGCCGCCGCTTTTCTCTCGAATTGCAGCCGAGATCTCATAGCCGTACATCGGTTTTTTCTTCAAAACTGCCAGTACGATGATCGGCGAAACAGTTCTTTTATAATACGATTCAAATGAATGTGTCTTGTCAGGCATAATCGATTCCTTTGATATATATGTATCATATATATATTGCGCTGTCAACTATGTGGCTGCACTTTTTTTTGCGCTCCTCATCCGGACAGCCATCAGTTTTCGGTCTCGCCGGCATTTCCCCCGTCTTCTCCGGAAAATTCACCTGCAGTCTCCTCAAATTCAGAATCGCCCGGACCCGAATTGCCGGATGCATCCGCCGCGGCTTCCAGCGCTTCCGCCGTCACTGAGGCAGTCCTTTCGTTCTCCTCATTCATCCCGTCGGTTGCGCTTTCGCCGGTCACTTCCGCCCGGTGCTTGCGCTCGCTTGTGTCCATCAGATGCCCGATCAGCAGACCGATCAGCAGGCCTGCCGCCGCGCCTATCCCAAGCCTGTTCCCGATGATGCCGAGGGAAAGGCCGATGCTTATGCCCAGACACATATAGACCGGCAGCCAGAGCGAAGGCCCTTTTTCTATCGAGATCCTGCCGTCGTCGCCGTGCAGAAGGCGCTTTCCTTCCGGGTTCTCTACGTACGGCATCCCTTCCGCAACGACCCGGTACACGTCCTGCTGCGCGAATGCCCAGTCTGCCATTCCTTCCAGCGCTTCTTCCATAAAAGTGCCATCCGCGGCACCCGTTCTCGGAATGCAGACCGCCTCGACGGTCCCCATCTTATGAGGTCCGCAGAAATGCAGATAACCGACAGTCTCTCCTGTTTTCCTGAGCGCTGCCTTCCATACCGTGAACCAGGGCAAAGCGTCGCGGTTCTCCTGTACTTCCGTCAGCTTCCCCGTCAGCAGCTTACGCCATTCTTCATCCCGTTCCGTCAGGATCTGTTCCGCAAGCGCGGCATCATCCAGCGCTTCCAGAATCAGTCTTTTCGTCTTGATTGATATCTTCCCCGCCATCTTTCTACCTCTCTTCCTTCACCGGACGCCTCCCTGTCCAGCAGATGTCCGGTCTTCTTTCGGTAAACAAATATATTTTATCACATCTTCAGGAAGTTTGCACGAAAAACCATTGAGCGAAAATGAGCGCATTGTATTGATTTTGCTTGAAATCATAATGCTTTAGTCAATTTTTCCGCCGTTTATTGACTGAAAATGCACCATTTGATAGATTAGCGATAAGGAAATTGTGAGGAAAGTGTGTCCTCACGTCAGAAGAAAAGCAGAAAAAAGGAGAAAAACCATGAAGAAGTTTTCTTTGAAACATCTTCTCCTGATCGCTGTGGCCGTCTTCTTCCTGGGACTCGTGATCGCTTACGGCGTCGCGACGAACGGCGGAAAGACTGAGTTACGGCGTCTGTCGGTCATGACGGACCGCGGCGTGGCGATCAGCCTGGAAGTGTACAAACCGAAAACGGCTACCAGAGAGAATCCTGCTCCGGCTGTCATGATGATCCCCGGCGGCAACGCCAGCGTCGAATACATGTCTGACGCAGGCATGGAACTTGCACGCAGAGGCATCGTCGCGATTGGCATCGAGCCTTACACGATCGGCCAGTCCGACGTAGAGAAAGACAATCAGGGTCTCGGCTCGGTCGACGTCACCGATTATGTTTATCATCTGGACTTCATTGACACCGAGAACATCGGCTACATCGGCTGGTCCATGGGTACTTCCCGTGTCAACGCCGCCATGTACGTTCCGGATCCCTCAGGCGCTACCGAGAAGGTCAAGGATATGTTCGGCAATGAGAACGAGCAGCCTGTCCAAATCATCCGCGAAGGCGTCAAGGGCGTCCTGTATGTAGGTGCCGGCAGCCCGCTCGATCCGAAGTACAAGATCAACTCCGGTCTGTTCGAAGGCAAATGGGACAACCTGTATCGCGGCGACAGACGTGAGATGTACAAGAACCCGCAGTACGCAAAGCCTCTGGGCGTTGACGAGTTCGAATTCTGGAAATGGTACGGCGATCCGTCGAACGGAACCGGACGTATCATTTACGAAGGCTGGACCGGCCATACGATCGGCCTTTCGAGCTACACGTTCGTCAAGTCAGCCTGCGACTTCTACACGAGGACCTTCAACCTGAACAATGACCTGCCGATCCTCTTCCTTTGGAAGGAAGCCGGCACGGCTGTCGCCTTCATCGCGATCATCGTCGCGCTGATCGCGCTGGTCCTGATCCTGCTTGACACCGAGTTCTTCAAGAAAGACCTCGTTGCGAAGGAGCGTCCGGTCGTTCAGGCCGGCAAGTGGTGGCTCGTCCTCATCGGCCTTGTGCTTCCCGCACTGTTCGGTGCCGCAACCGCCGCATGGGCCGTCCCGACAGGCCAGGGCATCCTGAACAAATGGGTGTCCGCAGACCTCATCCACGGCACGAACATCCAGAACGTCAACGGTCTGGTCTTCTGGCTCTGCTGCCTGCAGCTGTTCGGCCTGGTGCTTTGGTTCGTCATCAACTTCGTCATCGCGAAGACAGACAAGAAGGCACTGAAGGAGCAAATCACGCTGCCCGGCACGCGCTTCGGCGTCATGATCCTGAAAGCGCTGCTGCTTAGCTTTGCCGCTCTTCTTGGCGCGTACTTCGTCATCACCTTCGGCGAGCAGCTCTTCAAGATCAGCCCGCGCTTCTGGAAAGTCCAGATGAACAGCCTGACAAGACTCAGGATGGAGAAGTTCATCACCTACTTCCCGCTGTATCTGATCCCGTTCCTGGTAGCGAACTACCTGCACTCGACCAGCTTCTACATCGAGGACAAGCCGGTGAAGTCGACGATCCTCTTCTGGCTGGCAAACGGCCTGCCGCCGATGTTCTTCCTGATTTATGCGTACGGCACGATCGCTCTCTTCCACACGACCCCGATCACGAGCCTTGGTATGTCCAGGGCAAACGGTTCCCTGGTCGACGCCGCGATCATGATGGTCCCGGTCGGTATCCTGGCGAGCGTCCTGTACAGAAAGACAAAGAACTTCTATCTGCCGGCCATTCTGAATGCCATGTTCTTCACATGGATGGCAGTCGCGACAGACCTGATCTTCATCGGTTCCTGATGATCTTCAGCACAACAGAACACTCTCTTAAAAAGGGGCTGCGGTCAAACCCGCAGCCCCGTTCTTTTCCGTCTCTGTTTGGAACGCTGCATGCAGCGTCCTGTTTTACGCCCCCTACCGTTCCCTCTGTCTCAGCTCCCAGAACGCGACCGCGCTTGCGGCAGCCACGTTCAGCGAATCCACGCCGTTCATCATCGGGATCTTCACGATGTGATCGCAGGCATCTGCTGTCTGTCCAAGCAGCCCATTCTCTTCGTTCCCAAACAGAAGCGCAAGCTTCCGTACATTCTTAAGCGCCGGGTCGTCGACCGGCACCGCTCTTTCGTCAAGCACCATTGCCGCCAGCGCAAACCCCGCATCCTTAATTGCCTGCAGACTGTTACCGTAAAATTCCCTGTAAGCATCCTCAGGACCGTTTCCGCCTGCTTTCTGCCTTCCGCCGATAAAAGTCCATGGGATTTGGAACACCGTTCCCATGCTCACGCGTGCCGCGCGTCTGTACAGCGGGTCCGCTGACCGCCTGGTCAGGATGACGGCATCGAAGCCTATCGCGGCCGCAGACCGGAAGACGGCGCCGACATTGGTCGGATTCTCAACGTTTTCAAGCACCGCGATCCTGGACGCCCCGCAAAGGATGTCATCGAGTTCAGGCAGAGGACGCCGCCGCATCGCTGCAAGAAGGCCGCGCGTCTGCTGAAACCCCGAGACCGAGGAAATCACGTCCAGATCCGCCAGATAAACCGGAAGATCTTTTTCCGGAACACTGGCATAAGCACGTTCAAGCACTTCCCGTACCTGGCCGTCCACGCCCGCAAGGCGCCTGTCGATCAGCATCGATACAGGCTTATAACCCGCGTCCAGCGCGCGCATGATCACGTTCGCCGTCTCGGCGATGAACAAGCCAGGCGCGGGCTCATAATACCGCTTCAGCTGCGGCTCGTTGCAGGACGCATAGACCTTCAGTTCCTCAAGCATGTTTACATCCGCATCAATGAACATCCGTTTCTCCTCCTCCGGCATCTCTGCCGGTCCCTTATGGTTATCATATACCAAACAGCGTGGCTTTGGCTACCCTCCGGGCGAATCTTTGTGCATCGGCCGTTTTCTGCCGATTAGGGCATTGAACCGGCAGTGGTTTTTGTGTACAATGAAAGAAACATAACGAGACCGACCGGCTTCGAATAAGGAGGACACTGATGAAGAAACTGATCAATGCGCCGGAAGCGTTCGTATACGATACGCTGGACGGCATCTACCATGTTCATGCGGACGTCGTGACGTTCACGGACAATTCCAAAAAAGCCATGGTCCGGCGGCACCCCGTTCCCGGAAAGGTCGCCCTTGTCACGGGAGGCGGCTCAGGCCATCTTCCGCTCTTTCTGGGTTATATCGGAGACGGCATGCTGGACGGCTGTTCGGTAGGAGAAGTATTCGCTTCTCCGGGTGTCGACGACATGCTCTCCGTCACAAAAGCCGCTGACAACGGCGCCGGCGTTCTTTACATCTTCGGCAACTACGGCGGTGACAGGATGAACTTCAGGATGGCCTCGGAACAGGCCGGGTTTGAAGCCGGTATCCGTGTCCTGACCGTCATCGGCAAGGATGACGTCGCGGTCGAGAACCCCGATACCCGCCGGGGGATCGCCGGCATCTTCTTCGTCTACAAGTGCGCAGGCGCCGCCGCATCGGAGATGCTTCCGTTAGACGAGGTATACCGGATCGCCTCGAAAGCATCGGCGAACGTCTTTACGATGGGCGTCTCTCTTTCCGCGTGCACGCTCCCGCGCGTCGGCCACCCGAGTTTCGAGATCGCGGAGGATGAGATGGAGATCGGCATGGGTATCCACGGCGAACCCGGAGTGCGCCGCACGAAGATCATGAGTTCTCAGGATACCGTGGATGAGATGCTGAAGAATATTCTGTCGAAAGCAGGACTTGAGGCAGGCGATGAGGTATCCGTCCTTGTCAACGGTCTCGGCGCGACGCCGCTCGAAGAGCAGTACATCGCCGCCGGACGCGTGCAGGACGTTCTGAAGGAGAAAGGGATCCGTGTTTTCAAGACCTATGTGGGTGAATTCGCGACGTCAATGGAGATGGCGGGTCTGTCGGTCTCGATCCTGAAGCTTGACCGGGAACTGAAGCATTACTTATGCGCGCCGGCAGACGCTCTGATGTTCCGGCAGCATGCACTCTCGGAAGACGCCCCGTGCGTAGAAGCAGACCTCTTGGCTGTGGGCGAGCGGCCGGTCTATGCTGTACTGGACAGCGAAGAAGTCCCGAAGCAGAATCCTGAAAATCTGGACTGCAGCGACATGAAGAGGCTCTTCTCCGCCTTCAGGGATGCCGCTCTTGAGCACCGGGAAGAATTGATCCGGCTGGACAGTGTCGCAGGTGACGGTGATCTGGGCATCACGATGGCGGATGGTTTTACGGCAGTCGAAAAACTGTTGTCGGAGCACAGGTTCTCCGACGTCGGCGAACTGTTCTACGCAGCCGGCAAGCATTTCTCCGTTGCGGCTCCCTCCAGCCTCGGGACACTGATCCCTTTCGGCTTTATCGGTGCGGGAAAAGCCCTCCGCGGAAAAAGCGAAGTTTCATATGCGGAATTCGCAAAAGCGCTGGAAGCCTTTGAAGAGGCCGTCGCATCATTAGGCGGCGCGAAAGTCGGGGACAAGACTTTTCTTGACGGCTTCGATCCCGCTGTTCGGTTGCTGATTTCGGCAGGATCTTCTGACATGGTCAGAGCGCTGCTGCCGGAAGCAGCCGCAGCAGCCAGACGGGGCGCCGAACAGGCGACGGATCTGGTCGCTAAATTCGGGCGCATCTCCTTCAGAGTCGAAGGTTCACGCGGCATCGTCGATCCGGGCAGCGTTTTTGCCGCACTTTTGATCCAAACAGCGGCAGATACGTTGTCATGACATCCGAAACAGCCATTTAGGAGGCATAAAGAAGGCCGCGCGGGGGTTTTCCGTGCGGCCTTCCTTATGTCATGAAAACGGTCATTTTGCGTATTTAGCGAACCAGTCCGTGATCTCCTTCAGTCTGCGGATCCTGTGCTTCGGTTTTCCGGAACGGGACAGCTCGTGATTCTCGCCGTGGAACAAGCAAAGCCTTGCGGGCACGCCGTTCATGATAAGCGCCGTGTACATCTGAAGCCCCTGTTCCAACGGGCACCGGTAATCCTGATCGGAATGAATGAACAGCGTCGGTGTCTTTACATTCTTTGCGTACTTTAAAGGAGACTGCTCCCATAACTTCTCAGGCGATTCGAACGGGTCTCCTGCCGTCTGGTCTGCGGCAAAATGCGGTCCGATGTCCGACACGCCGTAAAAGCTGAGCCAGTTCGAGATCGACCGCTGGGAGGCCGTACAGCAGAACCTGTCCGTATGTCCGATGATCCAGTTCGTCATAAATCCGCCGTAGCTGCCGCCCGTCTCGCAGATACGCTTTTCGTCGATCTGCGGATAAGCCTCCAGCACTGCATCGGTAAAGTCCATGATGTTCTCAAAATCGGTCTTTCCGTATTCCCCGCGGATGTCCATGAACGCGCTGTCGCGGCCGTCGCTGCCTTTCGGGTTGCAGAAGAACACGAAGTATCCCTGATTTGCCCAGAACTGCATCTCATGGTAAAAGACCGGCCCGTAGACCGTCTTCGGTCCGCCGTGGATGTCCAGCACCGCAGGATACTTCTTTCCGGGATCGAAATCCTTCGGCTTCAGCACCCAGCCGCCGATCATGTAGCCTTCACTCTGCGTCTCGATAAACTCGGGAGAAGCGACGTAGACATCGTTCAGCACATCGTCGTTGAAATGAGACAGTTGCCTGACCTGCCCGTTCTCAAAACTGTACAGTTCCTGCAGCTTCATGTCGTAAAGCGCGATCAACAGGACGGTATCATGAGCTTCCGTGAGCGTGAATTCATCGATGCTGCCGGGTTTCAAGAGCACCGGCGAAGACTTGCCGTCCGCTTCCAGCCGATACAGGACCGCGTCGCCTTCCCGCGTCGTCACGTGGTAAAGCGCATCCCCCTTCGTCCGTGCTTCTCTTCCTCCGCCGTAGCGGCAGTCGGAACCGACGCTGCCGTACATGCTGTATTCTTCCTTTCGGATCAGCGTCAGCGCACCGGTCTTCGGATCCAGAAGATACACCCAGGCATTCTCGTTCAGGCCGTGCCGGCATCCAGCAGTCGCCGCAAGGTAGACGATGCCGTCCGCGACGGCGATCATGCCTCCTTCCAGCGTCTTTTGCTCCGTCACGGTCCGCTTCTGCCCTGTTCTCCACTCCACGGCGTCGACCCTAAAGCCGACACGCGACCGTCGAACGGTATAATCTGCGAGCGTATAAAGGGCTTCGTTCCCAAGGATCTCGACCTGTGAAACATTCTCCGTCGGGGCGCTGATCCGCTCGATATCCGCTTTTCCGTCCTTCAACGTTACAAGGAACAAAGCGATTCTCTTTTTATTGACGAAGCCGGCTCCGTTGAACCAGAACGGCGATTCGTCCAGCACTTCATAGTCCTTGTCATCCGCAAAGGCTTTCAGCGTCTTTTTCTGATCCTCTTCCGGCAATTTGTAATAGTCCGGGCAGTTGACGTCGATCATGCCCGTTACCGCAAAATGCGTCTCATCAAGCACTTTGAGAGATCTCGCGGCAAACGGAAGCGTCATGAAAGGCACTGCCTCACCTCCGTGAATGTCGATCACGTAATAAGCCGTGAACGGTTCCATGGCTTCTGAACGTTTCTTTTCCGCTGACGACCGTACTGCAGGAAAAAGCAGTCTGTGTGAGTCGAGCCACGTATAGCCGCTTTCCTTTCCCTGTCCGGTCAGTCGCCGGATCTCTCCGTTCTCATATAGATAGATGCTGCTCTCGTATGCGTTCTCATCCATGTCGGCCTGTGATACGACGAAGGCCGCAACCTTTCCGCCGGGTGCATACTCCACGCCTGATAAGAACCGGTAGTTCCTGAACTCGTCCAACTGCAATTCTCTCATGATGTCTCTCCCTTCAGTTTATCTCGGCCGTATCCGGTCGATCATTCGCTCCATTCGACCCAAAAGCGCAAGGTCACGTTCCCTTCGCCGAGGGTCTCAAGCAATTGTTCACGCGTCGTGTTTCCGATCTTGGCGATGCGTGTGAAGCTCCATGTGTTCGTGTCATAATAGACCGTGATCTGATCGCCCTCGTACAGGATGACGTCTCCGGGCGCCGTGGTGATCCGCTCGTCGTTCCGCGGCAGGGTCCAGGGCAGGCTTCCGACCTTTTCAAAATGCCCATAGTCACGCGCGTCGACCTCAATGGGTCCGGCGCTCAGCTTCTCAGCAAGAGCCCTTGCCGATGAGTTGTCCTCCAAGTGCGCGTAAAGCCTCCTGCCGTTTGCCTCGATTACGAGCACCGGCATGACTTCACCCGCACGACCTTCCGTTTCTTTCACTGTCTCTCCTTTCCAGTCGATGATCCCGCCGAATTCACAGACGTTCTCATAGCCCATATCCGCCAGTTTCTGCGCAGCCTGCTTGCTTCGGTTTCCGCTGCGGCAGTATACGAGGATGATCTGTGTTAAGTCCGGAAGCGCGTCCGGCTTTTCCGTCCCGATGGTCTCGTTCGGTAAAAGCAGCGCTCCCGGAATGTGTCCCGCATCGAATTCATCCTTGCGCCTGACGTCAATGACGACGTGCCCATCGTTCTTCCCCATCATCATCGCGGCCTCTTCCTGCGTGATCTGTCGGTAGGCCTTCGGCTTTTGTTCTCCCATGCAGGCTGACACAAACAGAGTCACTAAAACGGCGGCGATGAACATCACACCCTTCATTTTTCATTCCCTCCTATTTCACTTTACAAAAAAAGCCGTCCGAAATCAATACCAGGGTAAAAAAGAGCATTGCCCGGAAACACATGCGGTGGTAAAATCAAAACAAACGACATCCATAACGGGAGGAATGCAATGACAGAGTTAGAAGCTATTTATGAACGCCATTCGGTCCGTAATTATCTGAATAAGCCGATCGAGCCTGAAAAGGCCGAACTTCTTGAGAAAATGATCGCTTCCTGCAACGCGGACGGCAAACTGCACCTGCAGTTTTTGCCTGACGCCGGCAAGACCTTCGGTCGTCTGATCAGCCGCGCGATGGGGCTTGGCAGCGCGCCGAGCGTCATCGCCTGCGTAGGGCCGGACGGCCCCGGCCTGGAGGAAAAGATAGGCTACTTCGGCGAGCGTGTCGTGCTGTTCGCGCAGACGCTCGGTCTGAACACCTGCTGGGCAGGCACGTACAGCGCAAAAAACGTGCCCTGCGACATCCGCCCGGGAGAACGGCTCGTGATCGTCATCGCCATCGGCTACGGCGCCGATCAGGGACGCCCGCACCGTTCGAAGACTTATCAGCAGGTCGTGACGGGAGAAGGCCCGAAGCCTGAGGATTTCGACCTGGGGGTCGAGCTCGCTCTCCTTGCGCCGACCGCGATCAACCAGCAGCGCTTCGAGTTTCATTTAAGTCCGGACGGGTCTGTGGACATTCTGGACAGGAAGGGGCCTTTCAGCAGCGTGGATCTGGGCATCGTGAAGTATCACTTTGACGCGCGGAAGGCAAGATAAGAGCTGTCTTTGGCAAAGGTCTTTACCCGGAGGTCAAAACGATGGAAAAACTGACGCTTGAAAAAGCAAAGGAACTGAACGCAACGATGGTGACCGAAGAACACCTGCTGCTGCATGCGGCAAACGTCTCTGCCGCGATGGGCGCGATGGCGGAGCACTTTGAAGAGGACAAAGAACACTGGGAAGCCGTCGGTTTCCTGCATGACTTCGATTACGAAAAGTATCCCGAAGAGCATCTGAAACACACGGAAGAGCCGCTTCGCAAACTCGGCGTGCCGGAGGAAGACATCCGTGCGATCCTTTCCCACGGCTACTCGATATGTACCGACGTCGAACCGCTGTCGCCTATGGAAAAAAGCCTGTTCATGGTCGACGAACTGACCGGCATCGTCCAGGCGGCCGCCAGGATGCGGCCGAACGGCATCACGGACATGGAAGTCTCCAGTTTCATGAAAAAATGGAAAGACAGGAAATTTGCGGCCAAGTGCAACCGCGAACTGATCCTGCAGGGCTGCGGGATGCTCGGCATGGACATCCGGGACGCCGCAGAGATCGTGATCCGCGGTATGAAGGAACATGCCGAAGAATTACAGCTCTCCGGAAACGCCGGATAAATGCTGAGAAAACAAACCGCAAAAAGAACGGGACAGGCGAAATTGCCTGCCCCGTTCTGCTTTACGGTCCTTACGTATAAAGCTTTGCTTTCGCTTCGGCCGTCAGTCCGGCACGCTGATCGTAAAACAGTTCCTGACTAGATGCGCCGCTCGTCACGTACCAGCGGTCGGATCCGTCGAATCTGCTGACGATGATGTTGACCTGGCAGCCAGCCGCATTGCTGCGGACCCAGTAAACGACGTTCGCACGGCCCTGCTGTTTCAGGCTCTGGCTGTTCGCCGCTTCTGTCAGCGGTGCATTGTAATGCAGTTCGACGGCAAGAGGAACTGCCGGCTTGAAGCCGTTTGATGCCGCAGCGCCGCAGAAATAAGCACGCGGAAGCCATCTGTAATCGTCGTCCGTCAGGCGCTCGTTGAAGCCGGTATTCCAGCCGGCAAGACCTCTGTTCCCGCCTTCAGTGAAGCCTCTGCCGAACGGCTCAAGGTCCGCGAACAGATATTTCATCATGCTGATGCCGGTCTCATAGTCTCCGGTCAGTGCCATGACGCTGTATACCCAATAGGCGGCGACGCTGCCCGGATCCTTCACGTCCACGGCTGCCTTCAGTTCATCCAGCGTCTCCGGCAACCCGTTCAGCGTGACGACGCGGTCTTCGGTCCATGCGGACGGAAGTCCTGTTTCCGCTTCGGCGTTCTTTCCCGCGCCTGCCAGGATCTTATCAAATAAACCCATACTGTCCTCCTTTAAGTCGTATTGCGGGACGAAAAAGGCCGTCCCTTTATTTTTCGGCAGGTTCAATCCGCCTGCAGATACTCATTCTGTGCCAGGAACAGCGCGCCGACGCCGTGCCCGTTATTGTCGATGACCTTCTCCTGAACCGTGTAATACCTGTAAGTGCCGTCGCGGTGGATTCCGGTGTCCGGATTCGTGCCAAGGCCAGCAGAAGCGCAGATGCCGCCGAGATGGATCCTGCCGCCCTCTTCCTTCAGATAATGCGCCAGAACGCTCTCATACACTTTCTTGCCAAGCGTCTTCCACTCCTCCGGGATCATGCCGATCCTGGAGGCCTTCATCATCGCGTATGAAAGCATCAGCGAACCGCTCGTCTCAAGATAATTGTTCTCGCTTTCCTCGCGGTTGAAGACCTGATACCACATGTCTTCGCGAAGGTGCGGCAGCATGCCTGACAGCAGTTCAGTCAGTTGCCCGGGCAAAGCGTCCAGTCCTTGCGGCCCGTCGTCCTTCACGGTCTCAAAGACCTCCACGAGCGCCATCGCAAGCCAGCCTACCGAACGCAGCCAGACGTTCGGCGAAAGCCCGGTCTCGGGATCCGCCCAGAACATCAGCCTCTTCGTGTCGCAGGCATGATAATAAACGCCCTCATCTTCCTTGAAGCACAGCGCGCGAACGTTCCTTAACTGCGTCAGCGTATCGCTGTAGTCCTTCTTTTCCCCGAACCGTTTCACATAGCCCGTATAGAACAGGTGTGCCATGTACAGTCCGTCCAGCCAGACCTGGTTCGGATAGTTGATCTTATGCCAGAAGTTGCCCTGCTCCGTGCGCGGAAAAGCCATCATCGACGCATAGAACCGATCCGCGAGAACCCTGTACTTTTCATCGCCGTACTCATCGTAAAGGTACAGCAGGGCGTTTGCCATCGAGATCTGGTCGGTGCTTGCGTAGCTGAAATCGATCGTCTTCTCGATGCCTTCATCGATCAGCCCGTCGATGAACTCTTTGATCAGCCTGATCTCCACGTCGTTCCCGGTCAGCTTCCCGTGCCTGTAATAGCCCAAAAACAGCAGGGCGCGTACGTACGCCCAGTTGGCCAGCGGCTTGTTGCCGTCGGCGGCGCGCATCCTCTCGAACGCCACGGGCATCATCTGGAAGCGCAGTGCCTCCACCATTGATTCCTTCATCTACTGCCTCCTTGTCTTATCGTATCTTCCGGACCGTCACGATGGCCTCTCGTTCATCCGGATCAAAAAAGACCACACTTACCTCATAATCAAAAGACGAACCGTTATTCATCAGCGGTGCGAACACGAAAGCGTCTGAGCATTTTTCCATGGAAAAGGTGTCGCCGGGACCGTACAGATCGTCGACCGTCAGTGAATCGCAGGCCTGCCAGAACATTTTGTGTTCGTTCCTGCGGAAACGCGCGCTTCCGTCGGAAGGCACGATCTCGATCATATGGCAGAACCGGGAATCCTCCGAAAGCACCGGATCGATGCCATTGGAATTCCAGAAACGGGGCCAGAGCTGCACCCCCTTTCCGGACCGCAGGTCCCGTACGGCCTCCATTAGTTCTTCCTGCGTTTCGACAGGCCTCTTCTCCCCGCTGACCCGGATCAGCCTGCCGTCGACATGGCAGACACGCACGCCGCCCTGCATCCGCGGATCGTCCGGGTCCGTCTGCACTTCGTTGGACAGCAGCTGCCAGTCGTAGCCGTTCGCGGCGTAAGGCGCCATCACGTCGATGAGTATGTATTCGTCGAAAGCCGTTTTATTCCATCCGGATGCCGTCGGGATCAGCAGCGCGTCCGGAACTTCGGACGAACAACCAAGCTTCAGCGTCATTTCTTCCCGTGAACCGTCCGCAACGTACGGGTCCAACCATCCGCAGGCAAACCGGGAGTAGGAATTCCAGTCTCCGAAGTTTGACGCCTGCATGTCGAACATGCCCAACGCGTCAAATGTATCCTGATCCTTGTAGGGCATTGGATCGTAATAATCCTCCAGGCCGAGCTGATGTCCCGTCTCGTGCAGAAGAACGCGGTTTCCGCCCGACTGCATTGCCGGCCGAAGCGGTTCTTGCAGGCTCTCGTACAGGATTTTCGAAAAGCAGTGAATGGCCGGCCTTTCCCGGTCCGGGTCAAACCCGGCCGTTGGCGAGGCGTTCCCGTATATGACACGCCTGTAACCGTCCCCGACTGTTTTTAACGTATCTTCCCCGGTCACGAACCAGAGCATGTCCACGTAACCGTCTTCGTTCTTATCCCAGTCTTTCGGATCGCCTTCATATTGTCCCCGGAACGTGTCAAACGCATCGTAAAGCAGCCGGTGGCCGTAATTTTCGTCACTCGTGAGAAGATAGGCTTCCCGGCAGCTTAGTCCGGAATCGTAATAGAAAAAGTAATAGTCAAAAGAAATATGTCCGTAGGAATTGCAGCCAAAATAGGTCGAGACCGAATCCAACGCCCTTCCAGGACCGTATTTCCCCCGGAAACTGTTCTCGAACTGTTCCCTGTCCGGGACATAGCCGTCCGTGAATTGGACGAAGATCACCACACCCGCATTCGTGCCGTTTAAGACCGCTGCGCTCCTGCCGATGTCGTACGTGGTCAGCGCGCTCGGCATACGCATGACGGGATCCGTGAAGACGGCCGTCAGCGTCATGTCCCCGCCGACCGTATCTTCGTCAAATCGCCATCTGCCCGCAATGCCTTCCCCATACCAGCCTTCGAAGGTCTTTCCGGGGACCTCTGAAAGCTCCGGTTCCGTTATCCGATCTCCAAGTTCCACACGCTGCATAGCTGAGAGTTCCGTGCCGTCGGAAGAAACAAAGCGCACCGTATGCATTTCCTGCTCCGTCGTGACCTGTTCCGTCGCGTCCTGGGTCGTCTCTACCGATGCTGTCTCTGACGTTTCGCGAATGCTTTCTGGCGCGGCTGACGTGAGGGTCTCTTGAGCCGGCCGTTCAGATGACGGGATCGTGATCGGGGCGCACGAAGTAATCAGCAGGCTGACTGCCGACACCGCCGCCATCATGATCCGAAACCGTTTCCCTTTCATCTGCGAACGTTCCTTTCTGCGCCTGATGCATCTCATGCCGTTTATATTGATTACATTATAAACGATTTCTCCCTGTTTGTCATTGCACATCTGTATTTTTTTCGCGCTTTCACATGTCCTGTCCGTCCTTGACGAACGCTGTTTTCTCCGTTATAATCAGCGTGTGAGTACAGACTGAGGTGCATCGCATTGTCTAATACACGTTCCGCATCATCCGCGTCTCATCATAAGAAGATCGGTCCGCTCGGGATCGCGCTCCTCGTAGTTGCGATCCTGTTTTTGTTTGCTTTCTTTTTGAAAGACATCCTGATCCCCGTGCTGAAGCTGGAACTTGAAAAGAACGTGGAGGGCGCTGCCGCCCTCATTCAGGACCGCGGCATCCAGGGATATCTGACGGTCATTCTCGTCGAAGCGCTTCAGATGGTCGTCGTCTTCATCCCGGCCGAATTCATCCAGATCTCCAGCGCCTTAAGCTTTCCGTTTCCCCTCGCAGTCCTTTTATGCGATCTGGGTGTATGTCTTGGTGCGAGCATCATCTTCATTCTTGTCCGCATCTACCATGTGAGAAACGATGCATATGAGAAACAGCAGCAGAACATCGCCGAGTTCTCCGATATCGTCCACGAACGGAACACGGTCTTCCTTCTTTATTTTCTGTTCATCATGCCCCTCATCCCCTTCGGGGCGATCTGCTACTACGGAAGCGGCAGGAAGCTCCCTTACGGCAAGTACATCCGCACGGTCGCGACAGGCGTGCTGCCCTCGATCGTCACATCGAACCTGATGGGCGCGGCAGGACTTGCCTTTTTAAGAAGCAGCCTTCCGCTCTGGATGCTCGTCCTGATCATCGTCTTTTTCGCTCTCCTGCTCTTTACGGCAGGCATTCTGGTCATCCGCCGCTTCTATTTCCGCGACAAGGCCGGCACGCCGGAATCCATGACGAGCCTTCTTGTCTTTTTCGTCATCCGTCTGATCATGATGAACCGGCAGAAGCTCGTGATCCGCGATGAGAAGCTCGAGGAAGCCGGCACGCCGTACATCATGCTCGTGAATCACGAATCGTTTTTCGATTTTTACTATGTTTCCAGGATGCATCACCCGAAGAATCCGGCGTACCTGATGAATGAGCATTATACGTCGCGGCCGGTGGCACGGCGCATCACGCGCTCCATGGGCATCATTCCGAAAAAACTGTTCTATCCGGACATGGTCTCGGTCGCGGGCATCATGCGCACCATCCGAAGCGGGTATCCTGTCGTCATTTTCCCGGAAGCGCGCCTTTCACCTGACGGATGCTCGAACGAGATCGTTGAAAGAGGCGCGGCTTTCTATCAGAAACTGGGCTGCGACCTCGTGCTGACCAAACTCTCGGGCGCCTATTTTGCAAAGCCGAAGTGGCGCAGGCGCATGTACCGCTCACGTGTCACAGTCAGCGTTGAACGCGTCCTGAAAAAAGAGGAGCTCTCCGCGATGAGTCCTGAAGCGCTCGATGCCCTGATCGCATCCACGCTGTATCAGGACGCTTCTTCCTCCACTTTCACGCATTACAGGCAGAACACGAAGGCAGCCGGGCTCGAGCAGATCCTTTACCGGTGTGCAGACTGCGGCAGCCTCTATACGACCGTCAGCAGGAAGAACACGCTCTCCTGCACGAAATGCAAGGCGTCTCACACGCTGGATGAGACTTATCACTTTGTCTCCGGTCCCCCGACGATCTCCGCTTATTATGACAAGATCCGCGCAATGGAGGAAGAAGAGGCTGATCATTTCGTGCTCGAAGCCGATGTCCGTACGAAGATCTTCGGCGCGAACGGCGGTCCGACAAGAAAAGAGCGCGGTCACTGCCGGCTCGATCCGTCAGGCTTCCGATACGTCTCTTCGTCGTGCGACTTCACGATCCCTGCGGACCGTTTCCCGGCCCTCGCTTTTTCCTGCGGCAAAGAATTCGAGTTTTATCATATGAACGAGCTCTATTATTTCTACCCGCTTAAGGATCCCAACCAGGTCGTGCGCTGGGCGGTGTTCATCGACATTCTCTCGAAGAAAAGGCGTGCTGACGCACATTGATCAAAACGCTTGGTTCCGATAGCGGAACCGGGAAAGGAACTCATGAACCGCAAAAAGAAAACGACGCTGATCAGCATCAATACCCGGACCTTCCTTCAGGTCACGGGACTGCTCTTTTGTCTTCTCATCCTGTCGGTCGCGCTGACCTACCTGATCCCGGGCGGCACTTTCGGGCTGCTTCCGAACGGGGATCCCGACTACCTGAATTACATTCCTCTTCCCGGCAAGACCGGCATCCCGCTCTGGAAAGGG
>JAEEGL016494244.1_pt1 | contig 26980 bp, 22 predicted proteins | sample 9134231 | NCBI WGS metagenome assembly JAEEGL01 (sample SAMN16246548, study PRJNA631951) | gut metagenome | biome: gut microbiome; feature: rumen; material: fiber-attached | host: Bos | place: Iran: Karaj | collected 2018-10 | reverse complement strand
ATGATGGATAAGCTGGGTATCCCGATGCCCGAAAGCGGCATGGCTACTACAGTTGAAGAGGCAAAGGCTATCGCAGAAAAGATAGGCTATCCCGTAATGGTACGTCCTTCCTACGTGCTGGGCGGCCGCGGTATGGAAGTGGTTTATGACGAAGAGAGCATTACCGAATATATGAAGGCTGCTGTTGGTGTAACACCCGACAGACCTATCCTTATCGACAGATTCCTGCATCATGCATTAGAGTGTGAGGCAGATGCTATCAGCGACGGTACACATGCATTCGTACCCGCTGTAATGGAGCATATAGAGCTGGCCGGTATACATTCAGGTGACAGTGCCTGCATGATCCCGTCCAAGCATATACCTGCAGAGAATCTTGAAACTATCAAGGAATATACCAGAAAGATCGCAGAGGAGATGCATGTCGTAGGTCTTATGAACATGCAGTATGCTATCGAGGACGGAAAGGTATTCGTTCTGGAGGCTAATCCCCGTGCCAGCCGTACCGTGCCTCTGGTTTCTAAGGTATGCGGCGTGCGTATGGTACCTATTGCGACCGATATCATTACCGGATCGCTTACCGGCAGACCTTCGCCGGTACCGGAACTTAAGGAGAAGGAGATACCTTACTACGGCGTAAAAGAAGCAGTATTCCCCTTCAATATGTTCCAGGAAGTGGATCCCATCCTTGGACCCGAGATGCGTTCTACCGGTGAAGTGCTGGGTATCAGCAAATCCCTGGCCGGTGCATTCTATAAGGCAGAAGAGGCTGCAAGCGCAGGCCTTCCTCTTGAAGGAACAGTGCTCATTTCCGTTAACCGTAAGGATAAGCCCGAGATAGCAGCTGTAGCAAAGAGCTTCCACGAGGCAGGCTTTAAGATCATGGCTACAGGCACTACCTGCGATCTGATCGTAGAAGCAGGCATCCCCGCAGAGAAAGTCAAGAAGCTCTGCGAAGGCAGACCCAATATACTGGATCTGATCACCAACGGTGATATACAGCTTATCGTTAATACTCCTGCCGGCAAGGACAGCATCAGCGACGACAGTTACTTAAGAAAGGCAGCCATAAAGGCGCATATACCTTATATCACAACAGTTGCAGCGGCAGCAGCGGCAGCAGACGGTATCCGCCATGTGCGCAAGCACGGCAGAAGCGATGTAAGGTCTCTGCAGGCATGGCATCAATCTTAAGGAGGAGCCCGCGCGTAGCGAAAGCAGCGTGTCATTCTGAGCGGAGCGAAAAAGTGAAGCAGGAAATCTATGATTTCCGAAGCTGAACTTTCCTGCTTGGGAATCCTGACAGAATGGTATTTATCCATAAGATAACAGTAAGACAGTAATAAGGAGAGGATTATGAAAAAGAAGATAGTAACCACAGTATTAGCAGCCGCTATGGCTGTAAGCACCCTTGCGGCCTGCACAAACAGCGGTTCCGGAACCGGCACTGCAGGTGCATCAGGGGCAGAAAAGGTTAAGGCAAAGGTTCTTGAGTTTGACCTTACCGAGGAAGAGTATGCTTTTGCGGTAGACCAGAACCAGCCCGAGCTTTTGAGCTCTGTAAACGAGTACATCGCGCAGATCAAATCTGACGGTACTTTCGATGCCATCTGCGAAAAATATTTCGGAAACGGAACACCTACCCCGGTCGTAAGCGCAACGGAAGATCCTTCAAAGGAGCAGCTTCTGGTAGCTACCAATGCGGCCTTCGCTCCCTTCGAGTATATGGAAGGCGATAACTACTACGGTGTGGATATGGAGATCGCACAGGGCCTGGCTAATTATCTTGGCAAGGAGCTGGTCATTCAGAACATGGATTTTGATGCAGTGCTCCTTTCGGTAAACCAGGGCAAGTCAGATATGTCCATGAGCGGCCTTACCGTAACCGACGAGCGTAAGGAGATAGTTAACTTTACCACATCATACTATACCGCATCACAGCGCCTTATCATCCGCTCCGATAATACGGAATTTGATTCTGTTTCGGGAGCTGCAGATATCGAGGCTATACTTAAAGGCAAGGATTCATCCGTTAAGGTTGGTGTGCAGAACGGTACCACAGGCCAGTTCTATTGCGAAGGCGATGAGGAATGGGGCTTTGACGGATTTAATATGACTACAACAGGCTATAAGAATGGTTCGCTGGCTGTACAGGATCTGTTAAACGGTAACCTGGATTATGTTATAATCGATGCCGCACCGGCAAAGTTCATAGCAGAGTCCATCAATAATCTTCAGTGATCTGAATGGGTGATATTTCTCAAAAATGGGACAGGTTCCTCAAGTACTTTATAGAGTATGAGGGATACAAAAGAGTACAGACGGGGCTTAAGAACACGCTTATCATAGCTGTTCTTGGGCTCCTTTTCGGCACACTTATAGGTACGCTCATCGCAGCGGTAAGGGTAATGCCCAAGTATAAGCGGCTGCCCAGGATATTAAACGGTATCTGCTCCTTTTATGTCGGTTTCTTCAGGGGGACGCCAATGGTGGTGCAGCTATTGCTGTTCTATTATGTGCTGCTGCCCATCCTGGGAATAAAGATAAGCAGTGTACAGGTATCCGTCCTGGTATTCTCCCTTAATTCCGGCGCATACATCTCCGAGATGATGCGTGCGGGTATACAGTCCGTGGATCCGGGGCAGATGGAGGCCGGAAGGGCAGTGGGACTTTCCTTCTCGGCGACCATGATGATGATAGTCATACCTCAGGCCATCAAGAACATATTGCCCACATTAGGCAACGAGTTCATCGCTCTTATCAAGGAAACCTCGGTAGTAAGCTTTGTAGGCGCATCCGACCTCTATGTGGCATTTAACTACATAGGCAGCAACAGTTACGAATTCATGGTGCCCTATATCGTTATGGCTCTGATATACATAGTGCTGGTGGTTATCATCACCATACTTATAAAACTGATGGAACATCATTTTGCAAAGAGTGACAGAAGAAAATGAGTGAGACCAAAGCAGTAAACACATGTGCAGCAGATGAAGTGATACTTAAAGTCGAAGGCCTTAAAAAGGACTTTGGTGATAAGCATGTGCTCAACGGGATAGACCTTACCGTCAATCGCGGCGATATCATCTGTGTAATCGGGCCTTCAGGCTCTGGCAAGAGTACTTTCCTGCGCTGCTTAAACTGTATGGAGGATCCCACTGCGGGTCATATCATGTTCGATGGCGAAGATCTTGCGGATATGTCTGTAGACATCAATCTCCACAGACAGAATATGGGCATGGTCTTCCAGCATTTCAATCTTTTTAACAATAAGACCGTTATCCAGAATATAATGCTCGCTCCGGTGCATACCGGAAAGAAAGCCTTCCGCAAACTCAAGGAAAAGAGCGGTTATTCATCTGTCGCCGAGATAAAGGATAAAGCCCGGAAAGAAGCCATGGAGCTTCTTAAGCGCATCGGTCTTGAGGACAAAGCCGATGTATATCCCTCCACCTTATCCGGCGGACAGAAGCAGCGTGTGGCCATAGTGCGCGCGCTGGCCATGAAGCCGAAGGTCATCCTTTTTGATGAGCCTACCAGTGCACTCGATCCCGAGATGGTAGGTGAAGTTTTGGACCTTATGCGTGAAGTGGCTGCAGAGGGCATGACCATGATCATAGTTACCCATGAAATGGGTTTTGCACGTGAGGTGGCCAACCGCGTGCTCTTTATAGACGAAGGCGTTATCCTTGAAAGCGCCACACCCGCCGAGTTCTTCGGCAATCCCAGGCACCCCCGCCTGAAGGATTTCCTATCGAAAGTATTATAAAAACCACGAAAACCACGGGGCCGTCCCTCGTGGTTTTATTAGTTTGCGGGATCGTTGAGCAGCAGGCATGATCACGGACGCGCTCGATTCCGTCGCTAAGAGGCTTTACGGAACTGCCCAAGGCTTTGAGAACCGGCCGAAACCGGTCGACATTCGGCATCCCTGCCTCATGTCTTCCTTGCTCAGCCATCCGGGCTTCGCATTTCTGATGTATACAGCAGTTCCTACAGCCTCTAAGCTCCTCCATAGGCGGTCCGTGATTCATGCCTGTCTGCTTCAACGATCATCGGTACCCAAAAAAAACCACGAGGGACGGCCACTGTGGTTGTGATGAGCAGACGGTTTACACGGAGATGGGCAGCTGCGCCGAATGCGGTCAGGTACATGGGCCGGGGTAGCCTATGGAGGAACCTAGCGGTTCTTGAAGCAGCTGTTTTCAATAGGGATGAGCCGCCAGGACGGCGGCGAAAGGGAGGAATGAGGCAGGGATGCCGAATACCGACCGGTCCCGGACACAGCCTTTGCCGTGGGCTGCTTCATAGAACCGCTTGGTGACGGAATCGAGCGCCCCGGCCTGTACCTGCCGTCTTCGGCGCTTGACAAACAGCTGTAAACCGTCTGCGGCAACCAAATCACAAAAACCACGAGGTCCGTCCCCGTGGTTTTTTGTGACGTGGGTTACATAATTCGATATAGTCAAATGAAGGATTATGTGCTACAATATATAGTCATGAAACTATGTCTGGGGGAAAAGATATGTGTGGCATAGCGGGCTTTATCGACGGAAACGTAGATAGGGCGGGCGTTTTAAAAAGCATGACCGATGCCCTTGCCCACAGGGGCCCGGATGCGGAAGGGTTCTGGCTGGATAAGGACAGCGGCGTGAGTCTGGGACACAGACGTCTTTCGATCAGGGATCTGAGTGAGACGGGGGCCCAGCCCATGATCAGCGCATCGGGGCGCTTTGTTATCGCATATAACGGTGAGGTTTATAACGCAGAGGAATTAAAGGCGAAGATGCCGGGCGTTAAGTACAGGGGCAGCTCCGATACGGAGGTGCTTTTGGAGGCTTTTGAGCATCTGGGGATAGAAAAAACTCTAGAGGCTGTAAAGGGGATGTTTGCGATAGCCCTTTATGACCGCTGGGAACGCAGTCTTACTCTTATGCGTGACCGCATCGGCGAGAAACCGCTGTACTTCGGCAGGGTGAACGGAAGCTGCGTCTTTGCGTCGGAGTTATCAGCCATCACACGTTTTCCCGGATTTGAGGGTAAGATAAACAGGGCGGTGATCAGCACCTATATGCTTTATGGATATATACCTGCACCGCATACCATATATGAGGAAGTGTATAAACTAAAGCCGGGCGGGATATTCAGGGTAAAAGAACCCTTCGCCGTGCAGGATGTTAAGATAGGCAAGTATTATAATATCAAGAAGGTGGCGCAGCGTGCCCTGGAGCAGCCTTTTACGGGCAGCTTTGAGGAAGCGGCCGATGAACTGCAGCGTCTTTTGACGGAAGCGGTTAAGGGCCAGCTGGCCAGCGATGTACCTCTTGGCGCCTATCTGTCAGGCGGCATCGATTCGGCTACGGTAGTGGGCATCATGAGCAGATTAAGGCCCGGAGATGTCAAGACATTCTCCATAGGCTTTGATGATAAGAAGTATGATGAGGCACCGGAAGCAGAGGCTATAGCAAAACATCTGGGAACAGACCATACACAGCGTTATGTGACGGAAAAGGATCTTAAAGAAGTGATACCGCGTATCGCCTCTATCTACGGGGAACCCTATGCGGATTCTTCGCAGATACCTACTTATCTGGTAAGCGCCCTGGCAAAGACCAAAGTCACCGTGTGTCTGAGCGGTGATGCGGGCGATGAGCTTTTCTGCGGTTACAGGACATATCCGCAGATGCTCGATCTGTGGAATAAGATAAAAGGCGTGCCTAAGCCGCTGCGTATGGCAGCGGGAGGCGTGGCCGGCAGTATAACCGGCAGTATCCCCAAGGCTTACCGTGCGGGGATGTGTCTTAAGGCCGGCAATATACTGGAGTTTAAGGAAGCAGTGGATCATTATGATCCTTATATCGACAAGCTTACGGATGGTCCTGTATCGATAATAAGACCTGCACTGCCCGGCGACGCGCTGCAGCAGATGATGCTGGATGATCTGATGAGGTATCATCCGGAGGATATACTGGTAAAGGTAGACCGGGCCGGTATGGCGGTATCATTGGAAAACAGGATTCCGATGCTTGATAAGGATGTTGTCGCGTTTGCGCTCAGCCTGCCTTCCGCGTATAAGTACGACGGCAGTACGGCGAAGAAGGTGCTTAAGGAAGTGCTGTATCGTTATGTGCCCAAGGAAATGATGGACAGGCCCAAGAAAGGTTTTGCGGTACCGCTTGAGCGCTGGCTTAAGGAGGGCGATACAAAGGAGTGGGCCGATGAGCTTATTACCAACAGCAGGGCGGCTTCCGATGAACTGATCAACAAAAAAGAGATGCTTAAACTGTGGGCGGAGTTTTTGAAGAACGGCCGCTCACCCAGACTGATATGGAATGTGCTTATGCTTGAACAGTGGTACAGAGGGGGTAACAACAAGTGAAGATCGCGATGATATTACCACATTTTTATCCGTACGTGGGTGGTGCGGAGACCATGTTCTATGAACTGGCAAAGGGTATGATAGAACGTGGCCATGAGGTGCATGTTGTAGCAGAGAAAGTTGATGATGAGCACAACGGTGCCATGAATGTGGACGGGATAGATGTATGGTACTGCAAATGGAAGAGCGCCTTCGGACATCCGTTCCCGAAGAAAAAGGATATTGAACCGCAGATAGAGTGGTGTGATGTGGTACACACCTCCATATTTACCACATCTCCCATAGTCAGTAAGCTGGCAAAGAAATACAATAAACCTGCTATGCTTACGGTTTTTGAAGTGCGCGGAAATAAGTGGTTCTGGTCTGATGCTGTTCACAGGGCAGTTCTTTATGATGTGGTGGAACAGTATTGCTGCCGTCAGAAGTTTGATGTTTACCACGCGATATCCGATGCAACTAAAAACGACTATCAGAAGTACTGCGGGAAAAAGAAAGATGTGCGCCGCGTATATCTTGCCAACGAGATGGGCAGGGAAGAACAGCCTGTAAATAAAGACTTTAATATAAGGGAATACTTTAAGGTAAAGGATCAGTTTATCTTCCTTTTCTACGGCCGCCCCGGCAAGACCAAGGGTGTGTATGTATATGAAAAAGCGATCTGTCTGCTCGTAAAGAGAGGCGTGGATCTGAGTAATGTGCGTTTCTGTTTCCTTCTGGGAAAGGAACCGGTCAAGCCCAGACGTCAGTTCTTGGAGCGTATGCGTAACGATCATCTGCGCGGACAGGTCAGGGTACGTCCTTCGCTTTCAAGGGAGGATCTGGCAGCATGTATCAGGCAGGCGGACTGTGTAGTGGTGCCGTCGCTTACCGAGGGCTTCGGTTTTTCCGCGCTTGAGACCTGTCAGAGCGGGACGCCGCTTATATACAGTGACGGCGGATCCCTTCCGGAAGTGGCATACGGTAAATGCCGTTCGTTTAAGAACAGGAATGCGGCTGATCTGGCTGATAAGCTGCAGGCCGTGATCGAGGGAAGGGAAGACGCATTTGAAGAAGTGCCCGAAAAGACCTTCCCGATGGAAGATATGCTGGGCGGCATAGAAGATATCTATAACGAGATGGTGACAAGATGCTGATGTTCGTATTTCTGGCAGGGCTTATGCTCAGTGCCGGTATAGTGGCTTTTGCACATAAGAAAGTGGATTTCGCAAAAGTACTGATACTGGGATGCGGAGGATATTTTGCCGCATATGCATTTGTCAGCGGCATGCTCTTTTTGCTGGAAATGTTCATGGTGGTACGCTGTGCGGTGATCACTGCGATCGTGCTTTTGGTGATATTCCTGATCCAGCTGGCGGTAAAGCGCTTTGAAGTGCCCATGATACGTTACCGCTGGAAGGAATACCTGCCGCTCGCAATAATACTGATACTCTGTGCATTCATATCTCGTGGGAACATTACGGGATACCACGGTACCGGACAGGATGAAGGCCTCTACCAGATCCGCGCCATGTATTATTACATGGATCAGACGGATACGGATGTTTTTTTCAGGGAATACGAGCTTATTACCGAGAGTAAGTACGAAGCGGAGCTGTACGGTGAAGAGATACGTGATCTTTTAGGTTATCATCCGGATTACGATTTCCATGAACAATACGGCACCATAAAGGGCGTGCTACACGGACTGGGAGTACTGCCTGCGATCATGGCATTGTGGGGAAGGCTCTTTGGCCTTGAATATATGAACCACGTGATGATGACATGCTATCTGATTTCCATCGGAAATGTGTGGCTCATATGCCGTAATATCAAAGAAGAAAAGAAGCTGTTCGCAAATATCGCGGCGCTTATATTTGCCGTATCGCCCATCGTGGTGTGGTGCGGTACCAATACATTGACAGAGATAGTACTGACCATGTTCGTCACCGGGTGGTTTGTGATACTGACCGCCTCGAGCGAAGAAGGCGTGCAGCTTTTGGCGCTGCTGCCTCTTGGAGGGCTGTGTGTACTGCATATACTTTCATCAGCCCTGATGCCTATGATAGTGCTGATATACTGGGGATCTTTCTTCATAAGGGGCAAAAAGAGCTTTTTGATGACCATAATGTTTGCGCTGGCACAATATGCTCTGGGCTTCAGTATGATGAAGCTTAAGTTTTCCAATTATACGGACGGTAATTATTTAAGGATCTATTACGGTACGGACTATGTGCTCAATAAGGATAATATCCTGACTATAGTGTGGACAGCAACCCTGATCTGCATGTTCTTAAGCCTGGTATTTATGATAAGAGGCCGCAGGGGGCTGCTGCGCAGACTGGTCAAAAGGATAGGCAGCAGCGAAAGAGGCTATACCGGCTGCAGGATATTTATGATAGTGTCAATGGCGGCGATGCTCATAGCCATAATCGCTGAGTTTGTGGAGCGTGCGGATAAAAGCTACTGCTACCCGCTCATGACTGTCCTGGGCTTTGTGTATATGCTGGGGTTTGTGATATTTCCGGCGGCGCTGGCGGTAATGGTGATAAAGGGCGGGGAGTTTCTTTCAGACCGGCGTTTCTTTGCGCTGAGTTTAGCCCTCACATATGTGGTATGGCTGTACTGCGTATTCGTTATGCCGGAGGTTTCGGTATATTATTATTACGTGCGCTACCTGGCGCCGTTTATATTTCTTCCGATAGTGATAGCGGGTCTGTACTCGTGGGTATTGCCTAAAAAAGCACAGATCGCCGCAGCCGGCATCATCGCATCACTGATGCTCTTTCAGAGCAAGGCATTATATAAAGGACAGGATCTTACATATTGCAGTTACCGCACCCTTATGGATATCACATCCTGCATAGGGGAAAACGATGCGGTGCTCATAAACGAACAGGGTTACCGCTGCCAGAGGATTTTCGCTTTCCCGATAAAGGCGCTCAGCGGCGCGGCTGTATACTTTGTAAGGGCATCTGAGATACAGAAACAGATGGACAGGCTTGATAAGGATTTCGATAAGGTATTCTTATTGAGTATAGATACAGGCGGACTGGTCGGAAAGCATGAAGGCTGGACGCCCATGCTGCATGTTTATGCGGAAGGCGGTTCGCTGGAAAGCTTAAACGATACATTCCCGCCCTATCCCAAGGACTGGGAAAAACTTAAAACACCTATAGTAATGATGATAAAAGAATAGGAACGGTCCTGAGCAAAGCGCGGACTGTCACCCTGAATGATCAACGGAGCCGATACATGAAACTAATAATACAGATCCCCTGTTATAACGAGGCGGAAACCTTAGAGATCGCACTTAATGATCTGCCCAAACACATAGACGGCATTGATGAGATAGAATATCTCATCATAGACGACGGCAGTACGGATAAGACTGTCGAAGTAGCCGTTAACTGGGGTGTGCACCATGTGGTATCATTTGCCCGCAATAAAGGTCTGGCCAAAGGTTTTATGGCCGGACTGGATGCATGCTTAAGCTACGGGGCGGACATAATAGTAAATACGGATGCGGATAACCAGTATTGCGGTGAGGATATAGCCGCGCTGGTAAAACCCATACTGGAAGGCAAGGCCGACATAGTGATCGGCGAGCGCCCTATTGATAAAACGCCGCATTTTTCCTGGTTAAAGAAAAAGCTTCAGCACTTCGGAAGCTGGGTAGTGCGTATGGCATCGCGTACGGGAATACCTGATGCGCCTTCGGGCTTCAGGGCATTTTCACGCGAGGCAGCCATGCACATAAATGTTGTGAATGAATATACATATACACTGGAGACAATAGTGCAGGCCGGACGTAATAAGATGGCCATCACTTCGGTACCCATACGTACCAATCCGCAGCTTCGGGAATCGCGTCTGTTCCACAGCATGGGCGGATACATCAAGAAGTCCATGCTTACCATACTGCGTGCGCTTTTAATGTACCGTTCATTGGCAGTGCTTACCGCGGTTGGACTCATCCCTTTCCTTATCGGTCTGGGGATAGGCATACGTTTCCTGGTATTTTACTTTAGCGGCAACAGCGCCGGCCATGTCCAGTCGCTGATACTTGCCTGTACACTTATGATCATAGGTTTTATGACCTTCGTCATAGGCCTGCTGGCGGATGTTATCTCTGCCAACCGAAAGATAATGGAGGATGTACAATACCACGTCCGCAAGCTTTATTATGATGAAGAAAACAGGATCAGAAAAGATGATGCCGGAAAAAGCGCCGACAGTGATCCCGGGAAAACCAAGTGATTCAGAGCACCCTGCCGGCGGTCATCCTGAGCGAATTACCGCTATCCAAAGAACTACCGCATATATAAAAAAGGAAAACCATAATGGAAATAATAACTTACAAACTACAGCAGCACGGAGACGAGCGCGGACACCTTGTCTCCTTTGAAGAAAAGATAGATGTGCCTTTTGAGATAAAAAGGGTTTACTATATGTTTGACACCAAGCCCGGCGTGGTCAGGGGCATGCATGCACACAAATCATTAGAGCAGCTGCTGGTATGTGTACATGGTTCCGTAAAGATACTCTTAGACGACGGCAGTGAGAAAAAAACACTCATCCTGGATAACCCCTATGAAGGTCTTTATGTAGCAAATAATATGTGGAGAGAGATGAGCGAATTCTCTGAAGGTGCGGTACTTATGGTATTTGCATCAAAGTATTATGATGAGAGTGATTACATACGCGATTACGACGAATTCTTAAGGTTCGTCGGGAAGAAATGAGGAAATAAGTGGACAGGATAGCAGTACTCATACCTTGCTATAACGAGGAGAAGACAGTTGCTAAGGTCGTGGCGGATGCGAAAGCCGCGCTTCCCGATGCGGTTGTATATGTTTATGACAATAACTCCACCGATAAGACAGCGCAGCTGGCCAAAGAAGCAGGTGCCGTAGTACGCCGTGAACCCCGTCAGGGCAAAGGCTTTGTCATGCGCAGGATGTTCAGGGAGATCGATGCCCTGTGTTATATCTGCATCGACGGTGATGATACTTATCCGCTTGAGTTTGCTCCCGAGATGGCGCGTCTGGTACTGGAAGAGCAGGCCGATATGGTAGTCGGGGACAGGCTTTCCTCAACATACTTTAAGGAAAACAAGCGGCCTTTCCATAATATGGGAAACAGTATGGTCCGCTCCACCATCAACGGTCTGTTTAAGTGCGAGATAAAGGATATCATGACCGGCTACCGTGCAATGAGTTATGAATTCGTAAAGAGCTATCCGGTGCTGAGCCGCGGTTTTGAGATAGAGACCGAGATGACCATACATGCGGTATTTAATGAAATGGTCATTGCCAATGTCCCCGTGGAATTCCGTAACCGTCCCGAGGGCAGTATATCCAAGTTAAATACATATTCCGACGGTGCAAAGGTATTGAGCACCATCGTAAGGCTTTACAAGAATTATAAGCCGTTTGGCTTCTTTTCGATGATAGCTTTACTTATGATGCTGGTCGCAGCAGGAATGTTCATCTGGGTATTTGCCAGATTTTTAAATACCCATCTGGTAGAAAACATGCCTACGCTCATAGTCAGCGGCTTTATAGCTCTGGCAGCGGTGCTGGCTTTCTTTGCGGGGCTTATACTTTCCGATATGGTTACCAAGAACCGCCGTGAATTCGAGCTCAGATTAAACGAGATCCATGCCGATAAGTGCGAGCGCATGAAGGAGCTGGGATGAAAAAGTCCGACACTGCCGGGGAGACGAAACCCCTGTATCTTCGGCTGCGGCTGGCAGGATGCATCGTATTCTATCTGGTCTTTTGCTTAATAAGCGGACCGGTGATCGGTGCGGATTCGCGCGGCTACATAGAGATGATATCTGCCAGAGAGCCGGTATATCCCATATTGCTGTGGATATTCAGGAGCATATTCGGAAAAGATATATATCTGTGGGCAGTGGTGGTCTTTCAGAATATACTGATGGGCTATGCAGTATGGTTCTGCACCGAGAAGCTGTGGAAACACTATTGCAAAAGTCTGCTCAGCTTGGGCGGGATGTATGCGGTGCATGCAGGTGTGGCGGTATTATGTCAGTTTGCTGCAGAGCGCGGCAGTATATATTCAAATAACATAATGACCGAAGGCATCACCATGAGCTGCTGGCTGATCTTTATGGCTCTTGTGTTTGATATAGTCGAGGAGTGTGATCATCGTAAGCTGGCCGGGGCATTGATACTGGCAGCTGTGATGACCGATACCAGAAAGCAGATGGCTGTGGCATATATCACATTGTTTGGAGCCATGGTAATAGCAAGGATAGGCCGTGATAAGCCAAAGCAGTATTTCAAAAGACTTGCTGTTCTGACGGGAGGCATAGTGCTAAGCGTGATCGTCGCACTGGCCGGTACGCGCCTCTATAATTACGTGCTGCGCGGAGAGTTTACACAGAATACCAGGGACATGAACCTGGTGCTGACCACAAGTCTGTATGTGTCCGATAAATCGGACTCGGTTTTAATAGAAGAAGATGCGGTGCGCGAGCTTTTTACCCGTACCATGGATATATTGGACGAGAGCAAGAGTAACTACAGCTATGCGGGGAAAGGCTGGAGTGCGCTGGAAGAGCATTATGAGGATCACTTTGATGTGATCACGGTGGATACAACAGGACCTTTGTTCGTGGAATACGCTATAGAGCGTGGCTTTGCGCAGGGCCTTGATGCAGAGCAGGAAGCGGACCGCATGAGCGGTGTGATAGTAAAGAGCCTCTTTGCCGATAATCTTGGAACTTATATTAAAGTATATCTGGCAAGCTTTTTAAACGGTATCATAAATACCGTGGCAAAGCGCAATACCCTGCTTGATATCTACGCCCTTGCGGCAGTGATCATCGTCGCAGTATTGTCAGTATGTATGCTTTTTGTAAAGAATATCCCGGAGGCCGATAAAAGGCGCTCCTGCGGCCGCGGCGGCATATATGTACTGATAGCCATGTGTGTAAATACCGGCGTGGCAGCAGCGCTTATCTTCTGCCAGAGCCGCTACATGATCTACAATATGGCGCTTTTCTACATGGCCGGCATCTGGCTGCTGGAAAACGTGATCGGTGTGATCCGTAGCGAAGCAAAAAAGTAAAGTCATCCTGAGCGCAGCGAAAAAGTGAGGCAGAAAATCTTCGATTTTCGTTGCCGAACTTTCCTACTTGGGGATCTTGACAGAAGTAAATAAAGCCAAAGAAAAAAATTCATAGCCAAAGAAAAAACCATGAAAGCAATCCTTGACATCCTTAAAAAACTGAATTACATCACCACCCCAAAGCAGAAGCGTAAACTGGTCTTTGTTTATATCGTAGCTTTTATAGGTTCCATGTGGGAACTTCTTGGTGTGGCATCCATAATCCCCTTTCTCACGACATTCATGACTCCCGAGAAAGCGGAAGAGCAGTGGTATAGCGCTCTGGTCACAGAGATGTTCGGAGCGACCGATCCGGTGCAGCGCATGACTATACTGGGTCTTATCATGATAGTCATATACATTGTCAAAAACATATATCTGATGTTTTCAACATATGTACAGGCTGCGTTTTCCACCGGAGTACAGAAAGACCTTTCTGTAAGACTTACCCGTACATATCTTGGCAGCTCTTATCTTTTCCATCTGGATCATAATTCTTCGATACTGATAAGAAGTGTTAACCAGGACGTGGCCGGAGTATTCGGTATGTTCTTTTATCTTTTCCGTATAGTATCGGAGCTGTTTACCCTTGCAGCTATCAGTCTTTTGATCATAGTACTGGATCCTATAATGGCGGTATCTCTTATCCTGATACTGGGCAGCTGCATGCTGCTTCTGATATTCGGCTTAAAGAAACTCATGAAGTTTTTCAGCCGGCAGGAGCAGAACTGTGAGGGCAGGATGCTGCAGTATCTTACGCAGGCCTTTAACGGTATAAAAGAGATACTGGTCAAAAACAGACAGAAATATTTTGTCGATGCCTTTGAAGATGCAAGCGCCACAAATGCGCGTGCGACAAAGATCAATTATTTCTTAAACAGCATCACGACAAATATCTATGAAATGGTATGTATATGCGGTTTTCTGGCTATAGTGATAATAAGGCTAAGGGTCGTAGACGATATCGGTGATTTTGTTACAAGGCTGGGTACGGTAGCTCTGGCAGCTTTTCGTCTCTTCCCCTCCATGGGAAGACTTACGACCAATACTAACGGTATGATCTACAACCGCGTGCGTCTGGATTATGTGTATGAAAATCTTAAAGAGATAGAGAATGATGAAGAATATGTTACCCGTCTTAAGGAAGATAAGGGAGAAAGACTGGGCTTTGAAAAAGAGCTTGAGATAAAAGATATCGTATGGAGATATCCGACAGGGCAGGAAGATGTGCTTAAGGGTGCCGGTTTTGTGATCAGCAAAGGTGAATCCATAGCTCTGATAGGACCCTCGGGTGCAGGTAAGACAACCATGGCTGATGTGATACTGGGCCTGCTTAAGCCGCAGAAGGGTAATGTCCTTTTGGATGGCGTGGATGTTTACGAGCATCCCGCGGCCTGGTCAAAGGTGATAGGATATGTTCCGCAGGCTGTTTATCTCACGGATGATACCATCCGCTGCAATGTTGCCTTTGGCATAGACGAAAAAGATATAGATGAAGACCGTGTATGGCGGGCTCTTGAAGAAGCGCAGCTGGCGGATTACATAAGGAAACAGCCGGAAGGTCTTAACAGTATGGTAGGCGAACGCGGTGTCCGTTTATCGGGCGGACAAAGGCAGCGTATAGCTATTGCGCGTGCACTTTATGACGATCCGCAGATACTGGTGCTCGATGAGGCGACCAGTGCTCTGGACAACGAAACAGAAACAGCAGTCATGGAAGCTATAGAATCGCTGCAGGGCAGTAAGACCATGATAATCGTGGCACACCGTTTAAGCACCATACGTAACTGTGATAAGATCTATGAGATAAACGGCGGAAAGGCAACGCTGTGTGATAAGGCGGAAGTACTTAAGGAGAGCTGATGCGCATACTCTTTATCAGTCACTACGATAATCTTTACGGAGCTAACAGGGCGCTCCTTTCCCTGATGCTGGGACTTAAAAGACAGGGGCGTCACGAGCCCCTTTTAGTGATACCTGCAGAGGGAGAAATGACAAAGCTCCTTAGGGCAGAAGGGATAGAATGCTTTATCTGCGGTGTGACGCAGTGGCAGGCTGTATACAGGGAAAGCATAAGTTTTGCGATAAAGAAACACAAAAGAGTCAAACAGATAGAAGCAGAGCTTTCAATTCTTTACGATCATTTTAAAGATAAGCATATCGATCTGATACATTCAAATTCAAGTGTTATAGGAACAGGTGCCATGCTGGCGGAGAAACTTGGATGCGCGCATGTATGGCATATAAGGGAATTTGCCCGCGAGCATTACGGCATGAGATATTTCTATCCGCAGGATACGGTTGACAGATACTATAACAGCGCAAAACGTCTTATACTGATATCGGATGCTTTAAAGGAGTATTATGACAGACTGTATCCGGCTGCACATACCGTAAGGATCTACGACGGGGTAGATGCAAAAAAAGAGACCGCAGCTTCGGAGACTGACAAAAGTACAGAGGATGTTGTTTTTGTTTATACTGGATACCTGTTCCCGAAAAAGCATCAGCTTGAGGTTTTAAAGGCAGCGGCAGCACTTAAAAAAGAAGGAGTATCGGGATTTAAACTGATACTTGCGGGCAGCGGGGAAGCAGCCTATACAAAGAAGCTTGAAGATTATATATCCGCAAACTCTCTTAAAGAAGCTAAACTGTCGGGTTTTGTGGACGATGTGGCCTCACTTCTTAAGAAATGCGATGTGGGTATCATTGCATCGGAATACGAAGGCTTTGGTCTGGTGACTGTAGAGTATATGTTAAACTCCATGCCGGTGATCGGTTACAGAAGCGGAGCTACACCCGAGATAGTAAGCGATGGGACTACCGGTATTCTGTATGATGATATCCATGGCCTTGCAGAAGCCATGAAAAAAATGATCGAAGATCCCGCGTTAAGAAAGAGTATGGGAGCAGCGGGAAAGGAGCGTGCGCTCAGAGAGTTTACGGCTGAGAATAACCTGTGCGCTGTCACAAAGCTGTTTGATGTTATCGAAGGTGAATAAAGGAAGCATATTAAGCATTATCGGGGAAGAATACAGCTATGAGCATTGAATGGAAGTATAAGCGCATTCAGTGGAAGGTGCAGATGTATCTGCACACACACATGGGGATGCCCATAGAAAAAAAGAAGTATTACGGCAAAGATATACTTGATATAAAAGGTACAGGAGCGTGGCTTAAAGAAGCATTGACATCCGGAAGGGTATTTACTGCGGCCCGGCTTGGCGGGACAGAGCTTAGGGCGCTGGTATCGGCACAGCCGGAGTTTAAGGATGCTAAGCAGAAGCAGGACCGCTACGGGCTGCTGCAGAGTCTTTCCGGATTCTTCGGGAGCATGGAGGATTACGACCGTTTCTGCTCTATGATGCTGGATCAGATAAAGGATATAGATCTGATGGGCGTATGGTTCAATCAGATGGAAGATTATATATTAAAGCACTACGGCAGGGATGATCTTAAGTATGGCAAGCTGGAGGGCCTGGAGCCCTGGTATGTTCCGGACGATCCCTGGACTGCCGCTCTAAAAGGTAAACGGGTGGTGGTCATACATCCTTTTGCGGAGAGTATAATAAGACAGTATCAGCGAAGGGAAAAACTGTTTCCGGGAAGTAATATATTACCGGAGTTTGATCTGCGCGTCGTTAAAGCGGTACAGACGCTGATGGGTGAAAGATCGGAGTTTGACAGCTGGTTTGATGCGCTCGATCATATGTATGAAGAAGCTCTTAAGGAAGATTTTGATGTGGCATTGATCGCATGCGGGGCATACGGATTACCGCTCGCGGCCAAACTTAAGCAGGCTGGAAAGAGCGCGATACATATAGGCGGGTCACTGCAGCTTCTGTTTGGCGTGATGGGTTCGAGATGGAAAGATATGAAAGAGCTTAAGCCTTTTTATAATGATGCCTGGGTATACCCGCTTAAGAGTGAAGGGCTTAAAGCAGGAGTAGAGAATGTCGAAAACGGATGCTATTGGTAAAAAGATAGGCGATGCAGCGTTCTGGGGGGCAATGGCCTGCGAGCTTATTGTCTCGCCGTCGGGTTATCTTTTCGGAGATTATCATGAAAAGCTTATCATCCTGCTTGGCATGTTTTTGTTTTCACTAAGCCTGTTTTTTGCGATGGATATTAAAAAGGATTGGAAAGCGATCCTTCTGATCTGTGCATTCGGTCTTTTGTGTTTTTATTTCCAGCGCAGGGCTCTGGTACTCAGGATAGGATTGTTTCTTTTATCTGCATCGCGGCGTGACGTTCGCAGTATGATAAAGTTTTTCTTTTACGGAAGCTTTGCCATCATAGCGCTGGGGCTTGTGTTTTCCTTGACCGGTACAGGTAATCCGCTGTATCTGGAAGAACTGTTCAGGCATGAAACTGAAAGACGTTATACTTTCGGCTTTTTCCACCCCAACGGTTTTTCTTTTTTCTGGATAAGACAGTTTATCATGTTTATATATCTTTACAGGGATAAGCTGCCGCTATACGGAATGCTCATAGCCGATGCAGTATGCGCCGCACCTCTGGTGCTCAGCCGTTCAAAGATAGCGCTGGCAATGTATCTGATGTTTGCAGCTGCGGATCTGATACTGCGTATACCGGCACTCAAAGATAAGGCAGAAGATGTGATATTTTATCCCGGATGCGTTATGTTAAGCGCTGAGCTTTTACTGATATATACATTGGGAATACTGCCCTATCCTCAGGTACATATAGGTGATGCGAGAAATTTATGGGACTATATGAATGAAGTGACCAGCGGCAGACTTTGGCATGCCAGGGACCAGTTCCTGCGGCAGCTGCCGGGAGTATTCGGGCTTTCTGAAGTGGAAGACGGAACAGAGATAGGTTTTGTGAACTCCTTATATAATGAGGGGATAGTATTTATCCTGCTGTTTGTGGTCTTATTGTATTTCCTGCTTTATAAGATGCATAAGGCAAAGGATAAATGCGGGATGCTGCTGGTATTGGGATTTGCATTCTATGCACTGGCAGAGAGCTTCCTTCCGTATATGAACAAGAATATGATCTGGATAGCGGCTGTAGCGTATCTGCCGCTCATTACGGGAAAAGAGACATACATAAAAAAAGATGAAAAAGAGTAAGCCTTCAACAGACAGAGCAGTTAAGGAGCATAATAAGAACTACGTTTATCTTGATGTGATGAGGGTAGTGGCGATCCTTGCCGTGCTTGCGATCCACACTGATGCAGGATCGCTTTATCTTAAGATGCCTCTTGGGAGTATTTCCTATACTGTGTGTATGTTCATATCCATGTTCATATCCTTTTCTCCCGTGATATTTTTTATGATATCGGGCGCACTTCTGCTTGGAAAAAAGGAGACTGTCGGGGAACTGTGGAAAAAGCGTATCCTTAAGATGGTGATCGTGCTCATACTGGTAAGTCTTATGTATCTTTTGTTTGATATGCTCTATGATATGGAAAAGGCAGCTCCCGCAAAGTTTTTTGCATCACTTTACAGTGAACCCAGGATCGCACCGTTATGGTATCTGTATGCGTATCTTGCTTTTTTGATAACGTTGCCGTTCCTGCGCGGGATAGCTTCGGTCATTGATGAGAAGACAGGGCTGTATTTTTTCGTTTTATGCATAGTATTAAGATATGTCATCCCTTCTGTTGAAAAGCTTTTTGGGAATGTATATCATATGGAAGGGGACCTGCGCTGGGACTGGATAATGAATACGGTCGTTGTCTTTCCGGTACTTGGATACTGGCTGCATGAGAAGGCTGATATGCGTAAGATCAAAAGGATCATATTGCCGCTGGCTGCAGCTGATATTGCCGCACTGATATATTATACTTATCTGGCGTATCAGAAGAATGTGGCACAGGGGATTAACGCAGTCAGCGACAGTTTCAGGGGAAAGATAAACCTTTTCCATGCTGTATGTATATTTGTACTGATCCGTGTTATATGTGACGGAAAGATAAGCGAAAACAAAAAAAGTATCAGCCTGATCCTCGGAGAAAGCGTATTCGGCATATACCTGATACACGGAGTATTTTTGGACAGGATCAGTATAATAGGCAGATTACGGGATAGCTTTTTTGGATACTTTAACGGCATCGCATTATTGATACCTTCCGTGATCTGGATAGCGGCAGTATTCGCATTAAGTTTTGTATCTGTCAGGATAGCTAAAAAGATACCGTTTCTTAACAGGCTTATATAGGTGGGATATATGAAAACGATCAAGATAGATTTTGTGGATTTCTGGTCGGACTTTATAAAGACCGATAATTATTTTTATAACAGATTGAAAAAATATTATAATGTGGAGATCAGCGATCATCCGGATTATGTTTTCTGTTCTTACTTTTCGCAGAAACATTTCCGTTACCGTAATTGTGTTAAGATCCTATACATGGGAGAAAATGTGATACCCGATTTTAATCTGTATGATTATGCCATGGGTTTTAATCACATCACTTTTGAGGACAGGTATCTGCGTCTGCCGCACTATGCGCTGTATGATAAGGATATCGAGCCTGCACTTAAGAAGCATACTCACAGTGATGAGTATTATCTTGCTAAAAAGAAATTCTGTAACCGTGTTGTTTCCAATCCGGATGCCTCCGGTGAAAGAGAGGCTATGTTCAATGCGCTGGATGCTTTTAAGAAAGTAGACAGCGGCGGAAGATACGGTAATAATATAGGCCATCCCGTTAAGGATAAGATAGCATTTGAGCGTGATTACCGCTTTACCCTTGCATACGAGAATTCGTGCACTCCCGGCTATGTTACGGAGAAGATACTGCAGGCTTTTGCCGGAGAGACCGTCCCCATCTACTGGGGGGATCCGGGAATAGAGAATGAGTTTAATCCCGCGGCGTTTATCAACTGCATGAAGTATAAGAATACCGCCGAAGCGGTCGGGGCCGTAAAGGCAGTATGGGAGGATGATGAAAAATATCTGGCTATGATGAAGGCACCCATGGTGCTGCCCGGCAGCATCGGTGATGCCTGCCTTAAGGAAGATTATACAGATGCTTTTCTTCGTAATATCTTTGATCAGGATCTGAAAAAAGCAAAGCGCCGTAATATGGTATATGCCGGAAAGATATATCAGGAGCGCATGTATGCAGCGATCAAAGTAAGGTCGGCAATGGATCTGGTAAACCGCCCGGTACATATGCTGGGCAAACTGCGCAAGCAGAAAAGAAAGAGAAAATGAGTAACGAAAGAAAGAGATTATTATATCCGGATATACTGCGGGTGGCAGCAACCATGCTGGTCATCTTAAATCATCTGCCGTCCGTGGATCTGCATACCTATCATGCGTTTCCGTTATCACTTTTTGACGGGCTTCTTTCGTTTGTGATCATTACTGATGTTCCGATATTCTTTATGCTTACGGGAATGCTCCTTTTGGATAAACAGGAGAGCATTTCCGAATTATTCAGAAAAAGGATATTAAGGATCGCAGCAGTGCTTTTTGTTGTCTTTACAGGCATGTATATTACCAATGCCCTGGTAGCGGTAAAGCATGGTTTTGAAGCGGACATAAGTTGGTGGGGATATCTAAAGGCCTTCTTTGCCAACGGTCTGGACGGTACGGAGTTTTACTGGTTTTTGTACGCTTATCTCTCGCTTCTGTTCCTTCTTCCGTTTTTGCGTCCGGCAGCAAAGAATATGGGGAGAGGGGAATTTCTCCTGCTGCTTGCGATACACATATTTTTTGAAAACCTTATCCCGGTACAGAATCATATTTTTGATATGGGCTTTAACGATACCCTGGGTTTTACCGAGGATCTGTTTTTCCCGCTTTCGCTCTTTGACGCGTTCTTTTTCAGCCTGTGCGGGTATTACCTGGATCGTAAAGTAGATATAGATTCGCTTAAAGCAAAACATTTTGTTTTATTATATGCAGGCTGCGTTGCAGGAATGCTGATATCCGGCCTATACTTTCTGCGGCCGCACTGGCAGATGTATTCCTGGCTGTATACATTCACCATATTCCTTACGGTAAAGAAACTCACGATGCACAGGGATATGGATGGCTCTGTCTTTGGAAAGTTTGTACGTTTTATCGCACCGCTTACTTTCGGGATTTACCTGCTGGACCCTTTTTTCAAGAGGGCGTTTTATGCACCGTATACCGACCTCTTCGGAGATTCTTATACCAATATACTTTTCTCACTTGGATGGCTGGTACTAAGTTTTACATTGGGGACGGTAATGACTTTTGTATTAAAGCGTATACCACTCGTTAAAAAGTTTTTATGATGATCAAGGGAGCGTATTATGAAAAGGAAATTCTTAAGAACCGGAAGTTTTATCTTAACAGCAGTAATGCTATGTGCGTGCACGGGTGATAAACCCGGAAGCAGGGGAATATACGAAGGTGATGATAATAAACCGACTCAGGCAGAAGTGAAGCCTGTGGAGACACCGGTACCGACCGAGCCGGCGCCTGAGCCCGGGCCTGAACCGGAGACAGAAGGTGAGTGGAGCAGTTTCTTCGCAAACGGTCAGGTGATCCATAACGGATACGAGACTGTTCTGATCGGAGATAAGCTGTATTTCAGAGAGTACGATCCGTATGCGATAGAGCGTACGGTAACAGGGAATGTCTTTCTGGGAGAAGATAATGCAGAGTACAGCTCGATGCTTTCGTATTATGATATCGGCCGTGATGAAGTAAAGACCATAGCCGGCGTATATGGCAGCGGGCATATGTATGCTACAGAGGATGGATTCCTTATAGCGGACGGCAGGGGAGGCTGCAATCTGATAAGGCCTGACGGTATTGAGGATTTTAACTATTATAATGGTGTTCCGGTGGGAGTATCGGATGACGGTAAATATGTAGCGATAGCGGAATTATCGGCAAATGGCCGGATGATAACGAATCTGTACAGCAGTGGTGAGCTTATCGCTGATACTACGGATGAGATCGGATATTCGTCATATTTCGTAGGGTTTGCCGGTGATACCATGCTTTATTCCCGTGCGGATGATTCGGCTACTACTTATCTTTACGGGGTCGATCCCGAAGGTGTGACTACAGAGCTGGGATACTTTCTTGATTATGACGGAGAAGCTTATCCCTTAAGACCCGAGCAGTACGGTTTCGTAAGTAACGGAAGTGATTTTGCGATAGTCTGCGGATATTACGACGGGGCGGTACATTATCTTAATGCCAGCATTGTATACACGGGCAATGTAAATGAAGAGAACAGCCTGCAGCCCATGGTTACTTTTGAGGACGGTTTTGAGAGAAGCCTGTTTCTGGATCAGCAGGGAAACATACTCTGGGGAGAGCATGCACCGGACGAAGTGGGCTTCAGTGACTATAAACATGGAACAGTCGGATATTATACAGATACCGAAAACTTTGTGGAAGCTTCTTATGATAATTTCATTACGTGGCCGGACGATCAGGAAGACCGGCTGTTTAACAGCTGGGATTTCGTTCAGGAAGCATTTAAGTACGGAGATAAGATCTTTCTGACATATGCGGAATGTTACAGGATACCCGAAGAGGATTTCGGATCGACAATGGCGTTTAACCTTACTTCAATAAACCATGTTATGATCGATATGGGTGAGCTGAAAGACGGAAGAGGTACGAATTATTTCTACAAGACAATATGGTCCGATGCCTGGGATCAGGGTAATTTTACCTTAAATGATATACAGGGTGAATGGATAGTAGACAGATATACGGTAGAAGGAAGCGAAGAGGTCCCTGCAGATAATAACGAAAGCATGAGCTTTATTATCGAAGACGATACGCTACAGCTTATCACAAAGGGTGCATACGGAACGAATGAGAGTGATATTGCACAATGGCAGACGGATGACGGACCGTATTATGAGGGAACGTATTTTAAGATACCTGATGATCCTTCCGAAACCGCATATACCGTAGTAAGTCTGCATAAGAATAAAATACAGGTGTTTGTATCGTATTTATATGACGATGGGACATACGGTTCCTGGTATGCATTCTGCCATAAGAAATAGGAGCAAAGGATGAAAAAGAAGATGATATGGCCGGCGCTGCTTACTGCGCTGATGCTCTGTGCCTGCGGTGAAACTAAGGCAGCAGATCCTGCACAGGATAATACTGCAGCAGGAGCGGAAGAGAATACGGATGACAGGCAGCCGGACACTGCCGCAGAAGATATTAATACAGCTCCGGCAGAGGAAGATGAGTTTGAGGAAGAGGTAACAGATGCAGATACAGAGGCAGAGATTACTGATCCTGATGAAGAAAAGGAGGAAGAGGGCATGAAAGATCCGGTACTGCTTTATATGGGACACGCCAGTTTAAGGATAGTGAGCGGGGACGATAAAGTGATCTATATCGATCCGTTCTGCGGTGAGGGATACGACCTGCCTGCGGATCTGATACTGCAGACACACGATCATTACGATCATAAAGATCTTTCAAAGGTAAGTTTAAGGAATGATGACTGTGTGGTGATAACGCAGAAGGAAGCGTTAAGCAGCGGAAAATATAACAGCTTTGATATGGGATATGTAAGTATCGAGGCTGTAGAGGCATATAATAAAAATCACGACAGGAACAAATGTGTCGGATACATACTTACATTTGAAAACGGCGTAAGCCTGTATGTGAGCGGTGATACATCAAAGACGGATCAGATGCAGGAACTAAGCAGCAGAGATCTTGACTATGCTTTATATTGCTGCGATGGGGTCTACAACATGGGAGCAGCTGAGGCAGCGGAATGCGCTGCTTTAGTCGGAGCAAAGGTGAACATACCCTACCACAGCGGAGCTGCCGACGTGACTCTGTTTGATATGGAAAATGCCGGGAAATTTAACGCTCCCGGGGCGGAGATACTTACCCCCGGAAGCGAACGGATACTCTCAAAGCCCTGAGCCCGACGTCTTCCCCTTCACTTTAATATACCCTGTATCTTCCCCCCAGCATCATCAGGCAGAAGAAGTACAGGCAGTTATCGTAGTAGCGTCGCACTCCCTTGCGAAGGGGAGTGTTCCAGAAGGTGCGAAGGTATTCATCCGCGTGTTCACTGCTGCTTGCGATCGATGCTGCAGCCAGTGTTGCGGTGATGGCAAGAGGATGCATGGCAGGTTCCTCAGTGGCTGTACCGTCGATCTGATATGCCTTGTATTCACCGGCGGGTATACCGTAAAAGAAATCCTGCAGATGTGTTGCAACGGCAGCGGTCTCTTCGCGGCGTCCGAACCACAGCGTATCCAGGGCGATATTCATCGCCACGCGGTAGGCATCTGAATAAAAGCTGAAATTTTTCCTGAACTTAAGTATAGGTGTACCGTCATATTCCGCATACTCTGCGCACATGCCGGTCTTTGGATCTGCGCTTAAAGCTATATATGCGCGGCTGGCTTCTGTAGCCTGCTTCCAGAAATCCCTGTCTTCATCGCCGGCACGTTCTGCAAACAACTGATAAAAATGCGGCAGATGATAGCTGGGATCGGAATAGTCTGCCTCAGGTACGAAGCGTATCAGATGATTATCACGATCCCACATGGCTCTGCCGCCGTTTACCAGTTCATCCTGGTGAACGCAGTGGCGCAGTATATCCTTTGCCTGTGCTTCATAATCGAAGATGCCTTCGCCGTTACCCCAGCGTTTTGCTGCAAAAAACAGTGCCATTGCATAGTATTCCTCACCGTCGGGTGCGGGACCTTCGGCGTTATGCTTTCCGTCAAGACCGACCGACCATGCAAAATATCCTTCGTACTTTCCGTCCTCATGATACATATAGCGTTTTGAAAACTGCCACAGCTTATCAAATATATCTTTCCTGTCCATCTGTACGCACATCATCATACCGTAGCTCATACCTTCCGTACGTGCGTCGATATTACCGGTATCCACCATGCAGGCGCTGTCAGGATCGGTATCATGTTCATGATAAAAGTTTTCTTCCGGGTCAAAGAATATGGTATCAAAGCAGGCGTTGATCCGTTCGTTCACTTCTTCATCGCTGATCCCTATGCGGGAAAACATATTGGGATAGTCACGGTTCATATCTTAAATCCTCCTTTATTTAAACCCTTTCCTCTCTTTTGCGACACCTATCAGTCCGATAGCTTCATCCATAGCCTCGGCCAGGTAGCTTTCCTGCCACTCTTTCCCCTGTTTTTCTTCTTTCTTTATCTTATCCCAGGCAGCTTTCCTTTCGGCGTCATCGGCATAGTCCACTCCGGAAAAGACATGGGGGTGTCTGCGTATCATTTTATCCGAGATGCCTTTTGCCACATCTTCCAGGGTAAAGAGCCCCTCTTCCTCGGCTATCACGGCATGAAAATACACCTGCAGCAGCAGATCCCCCAGTTCTTCCTTTAAGTTATCCGCATTTTTCGTCTTATCCAGGATGTTGATGCCGGCGACTACCTCGGCCGCTTCCTCTATGCAGGCTGCCTTAAGGGAAGTATGGGTCTGAGCCCTGTCCCAGGGACAGCCGTCCTCTGCGCGCAGTTTTTCTACCACTTCTTTAAGATGTTCTAATTCGGACATGGATCTCTACCTCTTCTATATAATAAGGATGATCCATTATACAATAGAAACGACCGTATACACAAGCGCCCCGGCCGGTGGGGCGGGCGTCTTGAAATACTTGTCGGTACCATATCTTTATTTTTCCGTGAAATAGGGATTGCTTTTTTATGGGGCTTTGTGATATTATCTACGTGCTTATGTAGTATCGGGGTACAGGCCCCGCAGTTAATAGGGAGGTTTTATATGAAGAAAAAATTGTTAGCAGGTCTGCTTTCATTCACAGTGCTCACCGCACAGATGCTGCCCGTTATCGCAGCCGATGACGCAGATGTGGTTGTAAGCGAAAATGCAGTAGTAGTAGAAGAGACTGAAGAGGAAGCAGGACAGGAAGCTGAGGCAGAGCCCCAGGTAGTTGAAGAGGCAGTTGATACTGTTGAGATCGAGCTGGGCGAAGATGATGAAGAGATCGTTTTAGGTGAAGGCGAAGAGATCAGATATGAAGTGGCTACAGCAGAAGATCTTAAAACTTTACTCAATGGGGAAGATGTTGTTACAGATGAGGATGCGATCGATGAAGCCGGTGCTTTTATAAAAATAGGTAACAGGACCACAGCTTCTATAGTAGCAGATCCTGTTGAGATCGCGGGTACCACGTATAATCTTGACATTAAATTATCATACTATAGCGCGATCAGCTATCGTGGCAGAAAGATCAAGGCAGTTGATGATGAAAAGGAAAGTTTAAGGGCGGAAGCAAGCAGCGCAAGTCTTGAAAAACTGGCAATGAGTCTGACAGGCGCTTCTAATGCTGCAGGACTGATCACCTGGAAGTATAGTGCTAAGAAGAATACAAATGCTAATTCAGGATCTTACTTTACTGTACAGGCTAAATTAAATAAAACTGTTGCGAAAAGCATCGGATTAAAAGGTAAGGCTCTTAAGAATTTTAATAAAGGCTTAAAGAAAGTTAACAAAGCAGCCAAGGCTAAAGAAAACAGGCAGTAAATT
>JAEEGL015842334.1_pt1 | contig 26980 bp, 20 predicted proteins | sample 9134231 | NCBI WGS metagenome assembly JAEEGL01 (sample SAMN16246548, study PRJNA631951) | gut metagenome | biome: gut microbiome; feature: rumen; material: fiber-attached | host: Bos | place: Iran: Karaj | collected 2018-10 | reverse complement strand
GATAACAAGGAAGGATCCGGATGGACTTAAGGAAGATACCATTACCCTAAACTGCAGCGGATCCGGAGGACAGAGTTTCGGAGCTTTTATACCTGCAGGACTTACGCTTCGTCTTTCCGGAGACAGCAATGATTATTTCGGCAAAGGTCTTTCCGGAGGAAAGCTGGTGGTACATGCTCCCGAAGAAGCAAAGTATGATCCTGAGGAAAACATTATTATAGGAAATGTTGCATTATATGGCGCAACTTCAGGTAAAGCTTTTATCTCGGGCATGGCAGGTGAGAGATTTGCCATAAGGAATTCAGGAGCAACAGCAGTTGTTGAAGGTGTAGGTGAGCATGGCTGCGAGTATATGACAGGCGGTATTGTGGTGATACTGGGATCTACCGGAAAGAACTTCGCAGCAGGTATGAGCGGCGGTATTGCTTATGTACTTGACGAGCACAATACACTATATAAGAATCTCAACAAGCAGATGGTCAGCATGGAAATGCTGGAGAACAAGGAAGATCTGGATAAGTTAAAAGAGATCATAAGTGAGCACGTGAAGGAGACCGGGTCGAAGAAAGGTATAAAGATACTGGAAGATTTTGAAAGCTATGTACCGCACTTCAAGAAGATAATACCCGGTGATTATAAAGAGATACTGAGGCTGATAGCAAAGAATACCGAAGCCGGAGCAGATGCGGAAAAAGCCAAGATAGAAGCCTTCAGAAGTTTTGTGACGGGAGGTGCACACTGATGGGAAAAACAACAGGATTTCTTGAATATAAAAGAGAAGACGGAAATGTAAGAACAGAGGAAGTAAGGGTAAAAGATTTCCTTGAATTTCATGAGAGACTGCCGATAGAGGAACAGAAGAAGCAGGCAGCGCGCTGCATGGACTGCGGCATACCTTTCTGCCAGGCAGGAAAGATGATAGCCGGTATGGCTTCGGGTTGTCCTCTTAACAATCTGGTCCCCGAAGTAAACGATCTGGTATACAGGGGAAGGATGGCAGAGGCTTACAGAAGGCTTTCCATAACCCACAGTTTCCCGGAGTTCACCTGCAGGGTATGTCCTGCGCTTTGTGAAGCAGCATGTACCTGCGGACTTCATGACAAACCCGTATCAACAAAAGAAAATGAAAAAGCAGTTATAGAGTATGCTTATGAAAACGGTCTCGTAAAAGAAAAGACTCCTTCAGTAAGAACAGGAAAGAAAGTAGCTGTTATAGGCAGCGGTCCTTCAGGTCTGGCAGCAGCACAGATGCTGAACCGCAGAGGACATGAAGTAACGGTATATGAGAGAAATGATCGTGTGGGCGGCCTGCTCAGATACGGCATACCGAATATGAAGCTGGACAAATCCGTTATAGACCGCAGAGTACATTTAATGGAAGAAGCAGGTATAAAGTTTGTAGTCAATGCAAACGTCGGAAAAGATATATCCGCGGATGAACTTAAGAAGGAATATGACGGTGTTGTACTTGCCTGCGGAGCTTCAAATCCCAGGGATATCAATGCACCCGGAAGGGACGCAAAGGGAATACGCTTTGCTGTTGATTTCCTTTCGGAAGTGACAAAGAGACTTTTGGACAGCGAGTTCAAAGATGTACCCCACGATCTTGCAAAGGATAAGGACGTGGTGATAATCGGCGGCGGTGATACCGGAAATGACTGTGCAGGTACCTGCATCAGACTCGGAGCCAAGAGTGTGACCCAGCTTGAGATGATGCCCAAGCCTTCAGAGGATAGACTTCCTTCCAATCCCTGGCCCGAATGGCCGAGGATACTCAAGGTTGACTACGGTCAGGAAGAAGCCATATGGAAATACGGCAGTGATCCGAGAGTATATCAGACTACGGTAAAGGAATTTATAAAAGATAAAAAAGGAAATCTGAAAGAACTGATACTTGTATCACTGGAAGCAAAGAAGGATGAGAAGACCGGAAGAATGAACATGGTACCGGTAGAAGGCACGGAGAAAAAAGTACCTGCGGGGCTGGTACTCATCGCAGCAGGTTTTCTCGGAAGTGAGAAATATGTAACGGATGCTTTCGGTGTGGAAACTGATGCAAGGAGCAATGTAAAGACCGAAGCCGGAAAGTATGCATCCACAAAGCCTTTTGTCTATGCCGCAGGAGATATGCACAGAGGACAGTCGCTGGTAGTCTGGGCCATAGCAGAAGGAAGGGCAGCAGCAAAGGAACTTGACGCAGCATTGATGGGATATACCAATCTCTGAAAGAGGTAAAGAGTATGTATAGTAAAACTGAGTATACGGGACATACAAAATACATTTTCGTGACCGGAGGCGTGGTCTCCGGACTGGGAAAGGGAATAACTGCAGCATCCCTTGGCCGGCTCTTAAAAGCAAGAGGCTTAAAGGTTGCGGCGCAGAAACTGGATCCCTACATAAATGTGGATCCCGGAACCATGAGTCCTTATCAGCACGGTGAAGTGTATGTGACCGAGGACGGAGCGGAAACGGATCTGGATCTCGGACATTACGAACGTTTCATAGATGAGGATCTTACCAAATACTCAAACCTTACTTCCGGAAGGGTATACTGGAATGTACTTAATAAAGAAAGACGCGGTGAATACTTAGGTTCCACCGTACAGGTGATACCCCATATCACCAACGAGATAAAGGAATTCGTATATCGTGCCGGTACAGAGACAGGCGCAGATGTGGTGATCACCGAGATAGGCGGAACCATAGGCGATATAGAATCCCAGCCTTTCATAGAAGCAGTAAGACAGATATCCTTGGAGACAGGCCGTGAGAACAGCCTGTTTATCCATGTTACACTGGTACCGTATCTGCACGGCTCGGATGAGCATAAATCAAAACCCACACAGCATTCGGTAAAAGAGCTGCAGGGCATGGGCATCAATCCGGACATAATCGTGCTCCGCTGTGATGAGCCTCTGGAGGAAAGCATCTTTAACAAAATCTCACTGTTCTGTAACGTTAAGAAAGATTGTGTAATCGAAAATATCACCTTAAAGAGTCTGTATGCAGCTCCTCTGATGCTTGAGAAATCAGGCTTTTCAGAAGTGGTATGCAGGGAACTGGGCATAGATGCGCCCGCACCGGATCTGAAAGAATGGGAAGAGCTGGCTGAGCGCATAGAAAATATGAGCAGTGAGGTGAACATCGCGCTGGTAGGAAAGTATGTACAGCTTCACGATGCCTATCTTTCGGTGGCTGAAGCGCTGCATCATGCAGGTTTTGCGCTGGAGACAAAAGTTAATATAAAATGGATGGACTCCGAGGAGATAGATGAATATAATTATATAGAGAAATTTAAAGACATTTCGGGTATAATAGTACCCGGTGGTTTCGGTGACAGAGGAATAGGCGGCATGATACTCGCTGCAAGATATGCAAGAGAGAATAAGATCCCCTATTTCGGCATCTGTCTCGGCATGCAGATAGCAGTGATAGAATTCGCAAGGAATGTTGCGGGAATAAAGGATGCATGCTCAGGTGAATTCCATGATCCTTCGGAACATAAGGTCATAGATTTCATGCCGGGACAGTCGGATGAGATAGAAAAGGGCGGAACCCTGAGACTCGGAAGCTATCCCTGCCATATAAGCGAAGGAACGCTGATGGAGAAGCTGTACGGGAAGACTGATATATCCGAAAGACACCGTCACAGATATGAGTTCAATAATGACTACAGGGAGATACTCAGCGAAAAAGGATTGATACTTTCAGGTATGTCTCCTGACGGAAAGCTGGTTGAGACCGTGGAGCTTCCGGAAAGAGATTTCTATCTGGGAGTGCAGTATCATCCCGAGTTTAAGTCAAGGCCCAACAGGCCGCATCCCTTATTTAAAGGTTTTGTAGGGGCAGCATTAAAACATTAAGGAGAAGATCATGAAGCAGCAAAGAAAGCTGATCCTGGAGGATGGGACGCAATACTGCGGTACCGGATTCGGAGGAAGTAAGACGGCAGTATGTGAGATAGTGTTTAACACGTCGATGGTCGGTTATCAGGAGATAGTATCGGATCCGTCATACACTGATCAGGCGATAGTGATGTCGTATCCTTTAATAGGAAATTACGGAGTGGCAGATGAGGACTTTGAGAGCAAGATCATATCCCCGTCTGCTTTTATAGTAAGGGATATTAATGATAATCCTTCCAATTTCCGCTGGGCCAAGACCCTGCCGGAACTGCTGGAAGAATACGGCGTTCCCGGAATAAGCGGAGTGGATACCAGAAAGCTTGTAAGGAGCATAAGGGATAAAGGATCGAGAAGATGCGTCGTTACCGATGAAGACATGTCGGCAGAAGAGGGAATGAAGCTGATAGCAGATACTCCGGTTCCCCATGATGCGGTAAAACGAAGCAGCTGCAAAAAGAGATGGTACAGCCGTACATCGAATCCTCTTTATAATGTAGTCGCGATAGACTGCGGAATGAAAACAAATATAGTAAGGATGCTGAATAAGAACAGATGCAATGTGACAGTGGTTCCTTATGATACCGACTATGAAGAGATACTTGCACTGAGGCCCGACGGAGTGTTTATTTCAAACGGACCGGGAGATCCCGAAGACGTTACGGAAGTAATAGAAACACTTAAGAATCTGAGAGGAAAGACTGCAATGTTCGGCATCTGCCTCGGGCACCAGCTGATATCACTTTCCTACGGTGCCAAAACCTATAAGTTAAAGTTCGGTCACAGGGGAGGCAATCATCCGGTAAGAAACATAAGGACAGGTAAGATAGAGATAACCAGTCAGAACCACAGCTATGCGGTGGATGAGAGTACATTGGAAGGTACGGGACTGAAGGTATCGCATATAAACATACTGGACAATACGGTTGAAGGTATATACAGTCCGGATGAGAAGGTGATGAGTGTGCAGTATCATCCCGAAAGTGCGCCGGGACCCCAGGACAGCAGCTATCTGTTTTCACAATTCACCGAGCTGATGAAAAGAGGTTGATAGAAAATGCCAAAAAGAACAGACATAAAAAAAGTACTTGTGATCGGTTCCGGTCCCATAGTGATCGGACAGGCAGCAGAGTTTGATTATGCAGGTACCCAGGCCTGTCTTGCGCTTAAGGAAGAAGGTTATGAAGTAATACTTGCCAATTCGAACCCCGCAACGATCATGACGGATCATGCGATAGCGGATAAGGTATATATGGAGCCGCTGACGCTGGAATACATGGCAAGGATATGCAGATATGAAAGACCTGATGCAATAGTGCCGGGTATAGGCGGACAGACAGGACTTAACTTATCGCTGCAGCTTTATGATAAGGGTGTACTCGAGGAGTGCGAGATAGAGCTGCTGGGAACCGATGCCGACAGTATAAGAAAGGCAGAGGACAGGGAACAGTTCAAGGAACTGTGTGAAAGTCTCGGTGAGCCTGTGGTTCCTTCTGCAATAGCGGAGAGCATTGAAGAAGGTCTTGAAGCTGCAGAGATGATAGGCTATCCGGTCATACTGAGACCGGCATTTACGCTTGGCGGAACAGGTGGAGGTTTTGCAAAAGATCCCGAAGAGATGAGGGATATGATGAAGAATGCCCTTGCGCTTTCTCCCGCGCATCAGGTACTGGTAGAGAAGAGTATCAAAGGCTACAAAGAGATAGAATACGAAGTAATGCGTGATGCCAACGATACTGCGATCACGGTCTGTAATATGGAAAACCTGGATCCCGTCGGTATACATACCGGTGATTCAATAGTAGTTGCACCGAGTCAGACTCTGACCAATAAGGAATATCATATGCTGAGAGATTCGGCTCTCAGGATAATACGCGCACTCGGAATAAAGGGAGGCTGTAACGTTCAGTTCGCGCTGGATCCCGAATCCTTTAATTACTTCGTGATAGAAGTGAATCCCCGTGTGTCCAGATCTTCCGCACTGGCATCAAAGGCAAGCGGTTATCCTATCGCAAGGGTTTCGGCAAAGATAGCGGTGGGAATGAATCTCGATGAGATAATGCTTGCAAATACTCCGGCATGTTTTGAGCCTACGCTTGATTATGTAGTTACAAAAATGCCGAGATTTCCTTTTGATAAATTTACGCTTGCATCAAATGTACTTTCTACACAGATGAAGGCGACAGGCGAGACCATGAGCGTCGGCAGGACTATGGAAGAGAGCCTGCTTAAAGCCATACGTTCACTGGAAGATGGTAAGAACCACATCCATCTTGCAAAGTTTGATGTGAAAAATCTTTCCGATAAAGCAGAACCCGAAAACAGAAAAGAAGCAATAGAAAAACTGCTTGAATATATTGAGGAAGGTACGGATGACCGTATATATGCGATATCCGAACTGCTGTGGCTGGGCGTGGATCCCCACACGATATACTCCAAGACAAAGATAGACATGTTCTTCCTCGATAAAATAAAGAACATAGTAGATCATGAGATACTGCTTGAACAGGATAAGGACGATCTCGGAAAAGAGCTCCTGTATCAGGCAAAGAGAATGGGCTTCTCCGATTCCTATATTGCTGAGCTTACCGGTAAGAAAGAAGATGACATATGGGAACTCAGAAAGAAATATGACATACGTCCGGTCTATAAGATGATCGATACCTGCGCAAGCGAGTTTGACAGCTATGTTCCTTATTTCTATTCGACCTATGAAGATGAAAACGAATCTCTTGTATCGGATAACAAAAAGATAATAGTTCTCGGTTCCGGACCTATAAGGATAGGCCAGGGTGTGGAATTCGATTATTCCACGGTCCATGCGGTTAAGACCATACATGAGATGGGTTACGAAGCCATAGTCATAAACAACAATCCCGAAACTGTGTCGACGGATTATACCACTGCCGATAAGCTGTATTTCGAACCGCTTACGGTTGAAGATATAATGAATATCATCGATATGGAAAAGCCTGTGGGTGTGATCACATCTCTTGGCGGACAGACAGCCGTGAATCTTGCGGAACCTCTGGCAGCAAGAGGAGTGAAGATCATCGGTACCGATACTGATGCGATCTTCGCGGCAGAAGACAGGGATGCTTTTGAAAATCTGATCAATAAGCTTGAGATACCTCATCCCGAAGGCATAGCAGTCACCAATATAGAAGACGGTCTGAAGGCAGCAGCAAATATAGGTTATCCGGTACTGGTAAGACCTTCCTATGTGCTTGGTGGGCGCGCAATGGAGATAGTTGCCAATGAAGAGATGCTGTCATCGTATCTTAAGAATGCGGTTGAAGTCGATAAGGACAGACCTGTTCTGGTAGATAAGTATATTGTCGGTAAAGAAGTGGAAGTGGATGCGGTCTGTGACGGTAAGGATGTGTTCCTGCCTGGCATCATGGAACTGGTTGAGCGGACCGGTGTGCATTCCGGCGACAGTATAAGTGTGTATCCTCCTTACTCCATCTCCGAACATGTAAGGCAGCTGATATGGAAATACACTTATAAGCTGGGCATAGGCATAGGCATAGTAGGATTGTTCAATATCCAGTTCATAGTTGACAAAGATGACAGCGTGTATATCATAGAAGTAAATCCGCGTGCATCAAGAAGCGTACCGTTCTTGTCCAAGTCAACAGGTGTTTCGCTGGTAGATATCGCAACAAAAGTAATGCTGGGTGAGAGTCTTAAACAACAGGGACTCGCAGATAAGATTCTTCCGGAAAAAGAATCCTGGTATGTAAAAGCACCGGCCTTTTCATTTGAGAAGCTGAACGGAATGGATGCGTATCTTTCACCTGAAATGAAATCAACAGGTGAAGCGATAGGATACGATAAGAGCCTGAAGAGGGCATTGTATAAGGCTCTGCAGGCTTCAGGCATAAAGATGAAGGAATACGGAACCGTAATGGTGACGCTGGCCGATGAAGATAAAGAAGAAGCCCTGCCGCTGATAAAACGTTTCTACGAGCTTGGCTTTAACATTGAAGCAACGGTCGGTACCGGAGTATTCTTAAAAGAGCACGGCGTAAGGACACGTATAAGAGGAAAGATAAGCGAAGGCAGTGATGAGATATTGAGAAGCATCAGAGCCGGCTATGTAAGTTATATTATAAATACCAGAGCGATACTTTCGGGTGTTCATTACAACGATGGTATAGAGATCAGAAGATGTGCGATAATGAACGGGGTGACGATGTTCACTTCCCTCGATACCGTGAAGATACTGCTGGATGTACTCGAAGACATATCACCGAGGATTTCCACGATTTAAAGGAGGTCAGCATGCAATATACAGAAGATGAAGTAATGAAATATATTGAAGAAGAGGATGCGAAGTTTATCAGGCTTGCATTCCGCGATGCTTTCGGCATACAGAAGAATATCTCGGTAATGCCGGGAGAGGTGAAGAAAGCCTTTGAAGACGGAACACCCATCAGTGCAAGAGAGATAGCGGGTTTTGAAGAGTGTCCCTATTCTTCCCTGTATCTGAAACCCGATCCCGACACACTGGCTGTCCTTCCCTGGAGACCTGACAGCGGTAAGGTGCTGAGAATGTTCTGTGATCTCTATACACCTGACGGTAAGGAGTATAAGTCCGATACAAGATCGATGCTTGCAAAAGCTCTTGAAAAGGCTAAAGAGGCAGGTATAGACTTCAGATTCAGCAACGAGATGGAATTCTATCTTTTTGTAAATGATGATGAAGGAAATCCCACAAAGAAACCTTATGATAACGCAGGCTACATGGATATAGCGCCTGCTGATAAATGTGAGAATGTCAGAAGAGAGATCACTCTTACGATAGAAAAGATGGGACTCAAGCCCGAAAGATCACATCATGAAAGAGGTCCCGGACAGAATGAGATAGACTTCCATTATGCGAGACCCTTAAAGGCTGCTGATCAGGTTACGACCTTTAAGATGGCAGTAAGTACCATAGCAAACAGGTACGGACTGACAGCGGATTTTTCACCGATGCCTATCCCCGATAAACCCGGTAACGGATATCACATCAATATCTATGCCGAGGATAAAGACGGAAATGATGTTGCAGGATATGTGGCAGCCGGTATATTGGAAAAGATAAGGGATATCACAATTTTCTTAAATCCTATGGATCAGTCCTATGCACGTTTCGGAAACAATACTGCGCCTGACCGTGTGAACTGGTCAAGAAGAGGAGATTCCGAACTCATGTATATAGAAAGCTATAAGGGAAGGACAAGGGCTGAACTCAGAAGTCCCGATGCCTGCAGCAATCCTTATCTGGTATATACGCTTCTTATATATGCAGGACTGTCGGGAATCGAGAGAAAGCTGGAACTTCCCGAAGAAATGGATGAAAAGGGAGCATCTCTTCCCGGATCACGGAAAGAGGCCGCAAAACTGGCTCTGGAAAGTGATTTCGTAAAAGAGTATGTTCCGGAAGAAATAATAAGATCATACACAAAACTATGACGGAGGGCAGCGCATGCCGAAAATAGAAGACTGCGCACATTCAGCATTAATTGTTTCAGCCTCCGATCAGTTTGATGCAGTAGCCAAGAAATCTCTTACAAGATTTATCACTATTGAGATTAAAAAGAGCGGAGCGCTGGCAAGAAGGGCAGCATTGGAAAGGGATTATGATCTGGTAATCATAAACGCACCCCTGCCGGATGAAAACGGTATAGAGCTGTCTCTTGATATTGCTGAAAAGAATAACGGAAACGTACTGCTGGTGGTACCTCAGGATAATTACGAAGATATCCTGGATACCGTCACGGATCAGTGCGTCCTCGTTATCACCAAACCCTCTCCCAAAGGCAGGCTGGATAAGGCCATACGCCTGATGATAGCCATACGTAACAAACAATATGCACTTGAGAAAAAAGCAGCCTCTGTGCAGGAGAAGCTTGAAGAACTCAGAGTTGTCAGCAAAGCCAAGATAGTTCTTGTGGAGAAAAAGCATATGACCGAGGATGATGCCCACAGATATATAGGAAAACTGGCAATGAACAACGGCGTATCCAGGAAATACGCCGCAGAAAAGATCCTTGATGAATACGAATAAAAAATTTACCCATTATACCTATTGACATAGTAGGTAAAAGGTGTTATAGTTTTAATCAGATGAGGTGTATATAAATGAACAGTAAGATTATCAGAAAAATGAACATGTGTTGTCAGAGCATACATAGCCGGGAAGCAGTCATTTCCGGGATGTCTGATACACTGTGTCCGTGTCCCGATAATAAACGATGTTGACAGTTAAAAACATGAACTGACTGATCCCGGAACCTGAAAATGGTTCCGTTTTTTATTGATAATATTCCAGGAGGAAATAAAAATGAGCTTAGCATTAAATTCAAAACTGATACATGGCGGAGTAGACGGAGACGAGACAACGGGAGCAGTAAACATTCCCGTATATCAGACTTCAACATATAAGCAGGACGGCCTCGGTGAAAACAGAGGCTGGGAGTATTCCAGAACAGGGAATCCAACAAGAGATGCACTGGAAAAACTGATAGCCGAACTTGAAGGAGGAAAGTACGGACTTGCTTTTGCTTCCGGACTGGCAGCGATAAACACGGTACTTTCACTGTTTAAGAGCGGTGATAAGCTGATAGTTTCGGATAACATTTACGGAGGAACTTTCAGGATACTTGATAATGTATTCAGCAATTTCGGTATCACTTATAAGATAGTCGATACTTCCGATCTTGCTCAGGTTGAAGCAGCGATAGACGAAGAGGTAAAAGCAATATATGTGGAAAGTCCGGCCAATCCGCTGCTTACGGTTACTGATATAGAAGCAGTATCAAAGATAAGCAGACAATACGGAAAGCTTCTGATAGTAGACAATACCTTCCTTACACCTTACCTGCAGAGACCGATAGAGCTTGGTGCCGACATAGTCATCCACAGCGGAACGAAGTATCTCGGCGGACACAGCGATACGGTATCGGGAATGGTGGTTGTTAATGATAAAGCCATCGCAGACAGACTTTATTATCTGCAGAATGCAATAGGCGGAGTACTGGCTCCCTGGGACAGCTTTCTTGTGATCAGAGGTATCAAGACTCTGGGTGTGAGAATGGACAGACATGTTGCCAATGCCGGAAAGATAGCCGACTGGCTGGAAAACAGCGGGTATGTGAGCAGAGTCTATTATCCCGGGCTTAAGTCAGATCCCGGTTATGAAGTACAGAAGAAGCAGGCTGACGGAGCCGGAGCGATGATATCCTTCGTACTTGATGAAAAGTATGATTATAAAAAGTTTTTCAAATCCCTGAAGCTTATAACCCTTGCTGAAAGCCTCGGCGGCGTGGAATCCCTGGTATGCCATCCGGCAAGCATGACTCATGCAGCCATACCTGTAGAGATAAGAAAAGAAGTAGGTATAGTCGATGAGCTCATACGTTTTTCAGTCGGAATAGAAGATGCAGATGATCTGATCGCAGATCTGGAGCAGGCAATAAAAGCATCCGCAAGGTAAAGGGGGATAAAACAATGGACGTATATATGAGCATAAGGGAAATGATAGGAAACACACCGGTTCTTAAACTGAACAATCTCGGTATAAAGAAAGGTGTATCGATATATGCAAAGCTGGAACTCATGAATCCGGCAGGCAGTGTTAAAGACCGCGTCGGCATGTACATGATAGATGATGCGGTAGAGCGTGGGGTGCTCAAAGAAGGAGGGACCATAGTTGATGCAACTGCAGGTAATACGGGTATAGGTATAGCGATAGCTGCACTTAACCGGGGATACAGAGTGATCTTTACCGTACCGGAAAAGTTTTCGATCGAGAAGCAGAAAGTGATGAAGGCACTCGGTGCAGAGATCGTGCATACACCCAGAGAAGAAGGCATGCTCGGTGCCGATAGAAAGGCCGACGAGATAATTGCATCAATTGACGGAGCAATATCATTAAGACAGTTTAATAATCCTGCGAATCCCAAAGCACATTATGAGACTACGGGACCAGAGATATATAAGCAGCTCGACGGTCAGATCGATTACTTTGTGGCAGGTGCCGGGAGCGGCGGAACATTCAGTGGGATAGTCAGGTATCTTAAGGAAAAGAATAAGGATATCAAAGGCGTGCTTGCAGATCCGTACGGTTCGATAATAGGCGGCGGAGAACACCATGATTACAATATCGAAGGCATAGGAAATGATTTTATCGCAGACACAATGGATATCAGCCTTGTAGATAAGGTGATAAAGATAAATGATGATGAAGCTTTTGAAGCATCCAGAGCACTGGCGAGAAAGGAAGGCATACTTGCAGGTTCATCTTCGGGAGCAGCACTGGCTGCAGCGATAAAGCTTTCGGAACAGATAGATAGCGGAAACATAGTAACGGTATTTCCCGACAGAGGAGACAGATACTTAAGTAAAGGCTTGTTTGACGGAGAATAAAAATGGAAAAAGTATACGAGCTGGAAAATATCTATAAGACATATAAGAACGAGGGTAAAGAGTTTACGGCACTTAAGGACGTGAGCCTGAGCGTGAATGAAGGAGAGATCTTCGGGATCATCGGAATGAGCGGTGCCGGAAAATCTACTCTCGTGCGTACGCTGAACAGACTTGAAGATGTGACAAAGGGAAGCGTAAAGTTCTATGGTCAGGATCTTGCTGCATTAAAACCCCGTGAACTCAGGAACGTCCGGCATTCGATATCCATGATATTCCAGAGCTTTAATCTGCTTAATCAGAGGACTGTCATAGAAAATGTTGAACAGCCCTTACGCATAGCAAAGAAGCCAAAGAAGGAAAGACGTGATACGGCAAGGGAAATGCTGAAGGTCGTGGGACTTGAGGAAAAAGAAAACGTATATCCTTCAAGACTCTCGGGAGGCCAGAGACAGAGAGTTGCCATAGCAAGAGCCCTGGCTTCCGAACCGAAGGTATTGCTCTGCGATGAAGCAACCAGTGCCCTGGATCCCAAGATAACCGGTGAGATACTTGATCTGTTAAAAGCTATTAATAAGGAAAGAAAACTGACTATCATCATCATCACACATGAGATGTCGGTAGTTGAAAAGATCTGTGACAGGGTGGCGATCATAGATGACGGAAAGCTGGCAGAGATCGGTCCGGTTGCCGATGTGTTCAGCAGACCATCTTCTAAAGCAGCGAAGAAGCTGGTATTCCCAAGTAATCCCTTTGATCCCTCCGATCCGGAAGGAAGATTGATAAGACTGGTATTTGACGGTCTGAAGGCCAGTGAGCCCTTTATAGCCGATCTTGTGGAGAAGACAGGTAAGAAAGTAAATATCCTTAGTGCCAATACCAGAAGTGTCGGTGGCATAGGCTATGGTCAGATGATACTTGAGCTTCCGAAAGATAAGGATGATCAGGAGACGGTTATTTCATTCTTCAGGGAAAGGGGCTTAAGCGTTACGGAGGTGGAACATGAGTGATTATATTATAGAAGCAATTAAGAACGGAATTGTTGAAACTCTGGAAATGACCTTTGTTTCCGCGATACTGGCATATGCGATAGGGATGCCTGCGGGAATCATACTGTATGCCACGTCCAGGGGGAGGCTGATGGAAAACAGGGCAGTGAACATCATACTCGGTTTTATAGTGAACGTAATGAGGTCGCTTCCCTTCCTTATACTTCTTGTACTTCTGATCCCCTTTACGAGGCTGGTGACGGGTTCATCCATAGGAACCGTGGCATCAATGGTGCCGCTGACGGTAGGTACCATACCCATAGTTGCCAGAATGGTGGAAGCATCACTTTGCGAAGTGCAGCCGGGAATAATAGAGGCAGCCGTATCCATGGGAGCCTCGCCTTTATATGTGATACTGCACTTTATCATACCTGAAGCAACACCTTCTTTATTACAGGGAGCAGCGATAAATACCGCCACGGTTCTCGGTTATTCGGCAATGGCAGGTGTGATAGGCGGAGGCGGCCTCGGAGCCATAGCCCTGCAGTACGGTTATTACAGATATCAGAAGGAAGTGCTGTGGACCACGGTAACCCTGCTGGTGATCATGGTGATGCTGATACAGGAAGCGGGCATAATTCTTGCAAAGAAGAAGAGAAAATGATGATATAACCTATTGACATAGTGGGTAAATGATGTTAGATTTGAAAAATGAGGGGGAGATTACTATGAAAGTATCGACAAGAGTAGAATACGGACTGATAGCACTGACTGACATAGTGATACACAGCGAGAACGGAGGCAGTGTATCGGCGCCTGATATAGCCCAGCGTGAGAATATATCGCACAAGTATCTTGAGCAGATACTGCTGCTTCTCAGACAGGCCGGCTTTATCACTGCGCAGAAGGGGATAAAAGGCGGATATTCACTGACCGTATCTCCTGAGGAGATCAGTCTCTCGGATGTACTTAATGCTCTGGACAGTAATATATTGGCCGGCATGGACGAAGAGAGCGGAGAAAACAAAGGACTCGCTTCAGCAATCAAAAGCTGCTTCTGGAACAGGATAAACGAAAATATGAACAGCTACACCGAAGGTCTTAAGCTAAGCGACTTTGCAGAGCAGTGCAGACACAGCATATCCGATAACTGGGATATGTATATTATATAAATAATTCATCAAAAAAGTCGGCGATCAAGCCGGCTTTTTATATCCTCAATATTCATCAAGAAAATTATGTCTGACGCCTTTTTTCTTATATTCGATGACGGTATCTATATTAACGTTTTCCACGCTTTTGAAAATGTTTGATTCCACATACTGATTGGATTTCTTCAGTTCTGCGATAAGCTTCTTTGTTTCCAGGCGCTTTGAAGAAGTGGTGCCGTCTTCATGGCAGGTGGTGCAGGTGTCGGTGAAATGGCAGGCACATTGCAGGAAATGAAGATCATTGTAATCACGCCATGCGCAGATATCACTTTCCCTTACGAGATAAAGAGGACGTATCAGTTCCATGCCCTCGAAATTGGTGCTGTGCAGCTTAGGCATCATGGTCTGTATCTGGCCGGCATGAAGCATTCCCATAAGTATAGTCTCTATCACATCATCAAAATGATGTCCGAGAGCTATCTTATTGCAGCCAAGCTCCTTAGCCTTGCTGTAAAGATAACCTCTTCTCATCCTTGCGCAGATATAACAGGGACTGTTCTCGATAGTATCAACCGCATCAAAGATATTGCTTTCAAATATGGTAACGGGTATGCCGAGAGCCTTTGCGTTGCTTTCTATAAGTGCACGATTTTCCTTATTGTATCCCGGATCCATTACAAGAAAAGTCAGTTCAAAGCTGCATTGTCTGTGATGCTGTATCTCCTGGAAGAGCTTGGCCATGAGCATGGAGTCTTTTCCGCCGGATATACACACAGCAATGTGATCACCTTCCTGTATAAGCTGATATTTTTTACAGGCCTTGGCAAAAGGAGTGAACAGCTGCTTATGATATTTCTTTCTGATACTTTCTTCGGCCCGGTTTCTCTTTTCTTCTATGTCGCCCTCATCAGTCATCTTTGAACGTACATAACCGATATAACCTTCCTTAAGGCTTGCACAGTTACGTCCTGCAAGGCAGGGATATTCTTCATCCAGCTCCCTGGACCTGCGGCCTACCTGGCAATAGAAGACTAGCAGCTTATCCCGCAGTATATCCGCGATCTTTCTGCTGTATGTTTCTTCAGTTTCATCAAAATTTATGGTCGTGGCACCCGGTATCTTTCCGTAAGCTATGAGGCCTTCATCTCTTATGTCTATCAGTTCGTAAGAGCCTTTTTCCAGCTTGTTCAGTTCTTCTATTGTTATCTCTTTCATCAGATATACATCCTATAATGCTTGAATTTTCAATACATTATAACAGATTCGGAGAAAAAATAAAATTTTTAAAAAAATATTTATAAACCTATTGACATAGTAGGTTAAAGGTGTTATAGTCGTTACAACGTTGAAGGAAAGGAGAGATAAAAATGAAGAATGTGAATTTACACAAGTCTGATATGATGATGTGTTGTCGAATGCTTATCTCCCGGGCAAATAATATGGCTGGGGCGTCCGACCGCGTGTCCATGCGCCGATGTATGATGTAAGAGCAAACATCAGATCAGTCACTTGCCCGGGACTATAACGTTAGCCCGGGTTTTTTAATTCGGTACATAAACACAAAAAACACATTTATCAAAAAGGAGAAAAATAATTATGAAAAAGAATATCATCAATAAAATAGTAACTTTGGCAGCAACACTCACACTGACACTCTCATTTGCAGCTTGCGGTAAGGAAGCTGAACCGGCTCTTGAGAAAGGTGAAGAAAATGTTCAGGAGCTTTCAGAGAGAAGCGCAGCAAATGATACGGCAACAACCGATACAAAAGAAGTAGTAAGCTTAAAGGTAGGCGCCAATATAACTCCTCATGCGGAGATACTTGAACAGGCAAAACCTCTGCTTGCTGAAAAAGGAATAAACCTTGAGATCGTTCGTCTTGAAGATTCCATCACACCCAATACCGGAGTTATCGAAGGAAGCCTTGATGCAAACTATTTCCAGCATGTTCCTTATCTTGATCAGTTCAATGCAGAGAACGGTTCGGATCTGGTTTCGGTAGGAGCTATCCACTATGAGCCTTTCGGAGTATATGCCGGCAGAGTAAATGATCTTAATGAACTTCCCGACGGAGCGCTGGTAGCTGTTCCCAACAATGTAACCAACGAAGCAAGAGCCCTGCTCTTACTGGCACAGGAAGGTCTGCTGAAGCTCAAGGATGATGCGGGCATCAATGCAACGGTTGAGGATATCGTAGAGAATCCTAAGAACATACAGTTCAAGGAGCTGGCTCCCGAGCAGCTTGTAGCAGCACTTCCCGATGTAGACGTAGCAGTTATTAACGGAAACTATGCGATAGAGGGCGGCCTGCACGTAAGCGGAGCTCTTGCAGTAGAGGCTAATGACGGACTTGCAGCTGTAACATACGGAAACATAATAGCAACTTCTCCGGCACATCAGAATGATGAAGCGATCAAGACCCTTGTAGAAGTACTCCAGGGACCTGAGATCAAGGCTTTCATCGAGAGCACTTATGACGGAGCAGTGGTACCGCTGAACTAAAAGAGGTGAGAAGCGATGATCGGATTTGAGTATTATAACCCTGCAAAGATAGTCTTCGGTGAAGACAGTGAGAAGAGTCTGAAGAAGCTGCTTAAACAGAACGGGGTCAGGAGACTGTTACTGGTATACAGCGGAGATTTCATAAAGACTCTGGGTATCTATGAAGTGATACAGGCTGCAGTGAAAGAGCTGGGTATTGAATTAAGCGAAAACGGTGAGGTGGTACCGAACCCTGATATAGACCTGGTACGCAGACTGGTAGCACAGGGAAAAGAAAAGAACGTTGACTTTGTCCTCGCTGTAGGCGGAGGAAGTTCGATAGATACGGCAAAGGCAGTGGCTATAGGCATACCTTACGACGGAGATGTCTGGGATTTCTTTGAAAAAGGCATATCACCGGAGAAGGTGCTGGGTGTCGGAGTGATCGCAACCACCGCATCCAGCGGATCCGAAACATCCAATGCAGCAATACTTTCAAGCGGAGAATGGAAGCTTGGCTTTGAAGATGACAGGATAATCCCGAAGTTCGCGATCATGAATCCGAGATTTACCGCTGGTCTGCCCATTTACCAGACCGTGGTCGGTATAGCCGACGTATATGCTCATTTGCTGGAGCGGTATTTCTCGGATGAAAAGAACTCGGACACGACGGATTATCTGATAGAAGGAGCAATAAAGGCCCTGCTGCTGAATGCAGACCGGATATTAAAGGATCCGAAGGACCTGAATGCAAGAGCAGAGATACAGTGGCTGGCAAGCGTAGCACACAATAATTTCCTGGATGCCGGAAGACGGGCAGACTGGGGATCACACAGGATCGAGCATGAGCTGTCGGCTCAGTACAATATCACCCACGGAGAGGGAATGGCAGTGGTATTTACAGCCTGGACTAAATACATGGCAGAGAAAAAGCCATGGAGGCTGGCTCTTCTGGCCAGCCGGGTATACGGGGCAGACAGCTATGATCTGAGTGAAAAGGAAAGAGCATATAAGCTTTCGGAGGAACTGAAGAGATTCTTTGAGAAGCTGGGTTTAAAGACAAGCCTTACCGCGCTTGGCATAGATGATAAGGATTTTGAGCTCATGGCAAAAAGAGCTACCAGGAACGGCAAGGTTGGTCATTATGAACCGCTGGATGCTGAAAGCATCGTAGAAATATTAAAACTGGCTGTTTAAGAGAGAGGAGAAGAAAAATGGCAAGAGTAGATTTAAAAGCACCCGAAGAGTTATCCGAGGAATCAAAGAAGGCTTATGAAGAGCTGAACTCCAAGGGCAAGATCACAAATATGAAACTGGCAATGCTTCAGGATTACGGAACATATCTGGCCTTCATGGGCTGGTATGATTCCTGGGCAAGTCTGGAGAAGACCGTGGGGCTGAGAGCTGCAACCATATATGCGCATTCGGTCTCCACTACCAACGGCTGCCTCTTATGCTCACTGTTCTTTATCAGTGATTTAAAGGAGCTGGGCCTGGATCCCAACAATCTGGAGCTGGAAGAGAACGAGAAGCTGCTTCAGCAGCTGGGCCGCCAGATCGTAAAGGATCCCACAAAGGTATCGGATGAGCTGCTTAACAGCTTAAGAAACTACTATACCGATACCGAGATTATCATAATAGTCGGTTTCGGCGCGCAGATGCAGGCAACCAACAACTTTAACTCAGTACTGGGCGTGGATGTGGACAAGCGCCTCCTTCCTTTAAAAGAGGAGTTTACGCCCCCTACCTGGAGAGAAAACATCAAATAACCGTATAGATCCTTCCTTTTCCCCCGGCTCATTTGTCGGGGGTTTTTGCTTGCAAATTCCTCAAAAAAATGGTAATATAAAGCGTTGGAAAATGCGATAAATTTGAGGAGTTTTTGACATGAGCGAGGAGCTTAACGACAGAGTATTTGACCGTATAAATGAAGTTGATATGAAGCAGACGATGGAGAAGTACTACATCGATTACGCCATGAGCGTTATCGCCTCCAGAGCCCTGCCGGATGTGCGCGATGGCCTCAAGCCGGTTCAGCGCCGTATCCTTTTCTCCATGATAGAACTGCATAATGAGCCTGACAAGCCTCACCGTAAGTGTGCGCGTATCGTCGGCGATACCATGGGTAAGTACCACCCTCACGGTGATTCTTCAATCTATGGTTCGTTGGTAAATATGGCCCAGGAATGGAACATGAGGTATCCCCTTGTGGACGGTCACGGCAACTTCGGTTCCGTGGACGGCGACGGCGCCGCAGCCATGAGGTATACTGAGGCACGTCTTTCTAAGATATCCATGGAACTTCTGGAGGATATCAATAAGGATACCGTAGATTTCACACCCAACTTCGACGAGACGGAGCAGGAGCCGGTAGTGCTTCCCAGCCGTTTCCCGAACCTGCTGGTAAACGGTACCACCGGTATTGCCGTAGGTATGGCTACCAACATTCCTCCTCACAACCTGAGGGAAGTTACCAATGCGGTAGTAAAGATAATAGACAACCGTGTCATAGAGAACAGGGATACGGAGATAGACGAGCTCCTTGATATAGTAAAGGGACCGGATTTCCCTACAGGCGCGCTGATCCTCGGCACCCGGGGCATACAGGAAAGCTATCGTACCGGCCGAGGCAAGATACGTATGCGCGGTGTTACCAATATAGAGACCCTGCCTAACGGCAAGAGCCAGATCATCATCACCGAGCTTCCCTATATGGTGAACAAGGCCAATATGATCCTTAAGATGGCCGATCTGGTAAAGGCTAAGAAGATCGACGGCATTACCGACATCCGTGATGAATCCAACCGTGAAGGTATGAGAGTCGTTATTGAGATACGCCGTGATGCCAATGCAAATATAATACTCAACCAGCTCTACAAGCATACACAGCTGCAGGATACCTTCGGCGTGACAATGCTGGCTCTGGTAAATAACGAGCCCAAGGTGCTGAATCTTCTTGATATGCTCACCGAATATCTGAAGCATCAGGAGGACGTTGTTACACGCCGTACAAAGTATGATCTGAACAAGGCTGAGGAACGTGACCATGTATTACAGGGTCTGCTCATCGCTCTTGATCATATCGATGAAGTGATCAGCATCATACGCAGCAGCCAGACCACACAGGAAGCAAAGAGCAGACTGGAAGAACGTTTCAACCTTACCGAAAAGCAGTCTACAGCTATCGTTGAGATGAGACTGCGGGCTCTGACAGGTCTGGAAAGAGAAAAACTTCTGCAGGAGCATGAAGAGCTGTTAAAGAAGATCGCTGAATGGAAGGCAATACTCGGTGACGAGAATCTCCTTCTCGGTGTAATAAAGACAGAGCTTATCGAAACTGCCGAGCGTTTCGGCGATGAGAGACGCACGGCCATTACCTATGATAATTCCGAGATAAACGAAGAGGATATGATCCCTCTAGAGAACTGCGTGCTGGCAATGACCAACCTCGGATATATCAAGCGTATGACAGTGGATAATTTCAAGGCCCAGGGCCGTGGCGGCAAGGGTGTCAAGGGTATAACCACCATTGAAGATGATTATATAGAAGACCTGCTGATGACCACCACCCATCATTACCTGATATTCTTTACAAATAAGGGAAGGGCATACAGGATCAAGGTATATGAAGTGCCCGAGGCGGGACGTACCGCAAGGGGTACAGCCATAGTCAACCTGCTGCAGTTGCAGCCCGAAGAGCATCCTACGGCTGTCATACCCGTATCGGATTATGAGGAAGGCAAGAACCTGTTCATGGTCACCAAGAAGGGTATAGTCAAGAAGTCCGATATCATGGACTTTGCAAACATCAGAAAGACCGGACTTGCAGCCATCACTTTAAGGGATGACGATGAACTGATAGAAGTAAAGCAGACCGATAAGGATACACATATCTTCCTTGTTACCAAGTACGGTATGTGCATAAGGTTCAAAGAGACCGATGTAAGATGTATGGGCCGTGGCGCAATGGGCGTTATAGGCATGAACTTAAACTATGATGATGAAGTTGTGGGCATGCAGCTGGATCATCAGGGAGATTCACTGCTGATAGTATCCGAGAACGGTATAGGAAAGCGCAGCGCCCTTGAAGAGTTCAAACTGCAGAATAGAGGCGGTAAAGGTCTTAAGTGTTACAAGATCACCGAGAGGACCGGCGACGTAGTCGGCGTTAAGGCTGTTAATGATGATCATGAGATAATGATGATCACTACGGCCGGAACCATCATCCAGGTAAGGATGGAAGAGATACCGGTACACGGACGCATCACTTCCGGTGTGAAGATGATGAATATCGGTGATGAGAATGTCAAGGTTGCCAAGATCGCTAAGGTACGTGAGAAATTAAGCGACGGCGTAACAGAGTATGATGATGTGGACAGCGCCGAGCAGCATATGGAAGAAGAGAAAGCTGCAATGCCGGTTCATGAACCCTCTGCCGATATAGATGATGACGATGATGAGGACCTGATCTATCCTACGGAAGATGAAGAATAAAGGATATATTAAAAATCTGTTCTTTGCCTTTGTATCACTGTGGGCATTGATGATAACTTATAAGATATCCATGCGCAGCCCCCTGTCGGTATTACTGATGGGCGGGCTGTTTTGCTTATTTTCACATGTGGAGAAGACAGGCAGGCCTGAAAGAAAGTGGCCGCTTATCCTTGCAACGCTTATCCTTACTTTTGTCATGCTGATAGTAAAGGGAGAAAAGGTGGTTGCGGAATACGACAGCTTCCTGTTCAGATCCGGTTTCTTCATAATAATGACAGCAGGTTTTCTCCTGCTGTTTTACAATGTGTTTCTTTTACTTGTTAATATAGAAGAAAAAGTTTTATTTGATGAAAACAGAACAGAACCCAAAGGTCTTAATCTGCTTCTGTTCTCTTTTCTTGTATGCCTTATCTGTTATCTGCCCTGGTTTCTTTTCAGTTTCCCGGGAATCTTTGATCCCGATCCCATAGGGCAGATCGAGCAGGTACTGGGTTTAAGGCCCTGGTCCAATCATCATCCCATAGCCCATACCCTGCTGATAGCCCTGTTTTATCATATAGCCGGGATCTTCACCGACAGCATAAACCTGCGTATAGGTCTTTATACTTTTTTCCAGTTATGCTTCTTTGCCTTCTGCGCAGCCTGTGTAGTCAATACGCTTTATAAGGTGGTGAAAGTAAAACTGGCCGTATGCATGGCTGTCCTTGCTTTTTATGCTCTCATTCCTTTTATGGCGGTACAGTCCATAATCGTATGCAAGGATGTTATATTCGCAGGAGTTGTGATGCTGTTTTGCTGCGAGCTGGTAAGGATAGTGTACGAAGGTCTTCCATATGGAAAGGATATGATATTAAGGATAGTATATTTCAATCTGCTGGGTATAATGATGAGCCTGTTCAGATCTAACGGCTGGTATGTCTTCCTGCTGATAGCTCTCGTATTCATCATCGTTTACCTGAAAGAATGGAATAAGATACTGTTTATGATAATGCCTGTCATCATTATTGTTTCCCTGATAAAGGGACCGGTGATGAAGGCCTGCGGCGTGGAACAGCCGGATCTGGCAGAGGCTCTGCATGTTCCCGAGCAGCAGATAGCAAGAGTGCTGTATTATCATCGGGATATATCCGCTGAGGACAGAGCAATGCTTGAAGCCCTTACGGATATAAGCCGGGTGGATGAGCTGTACTGCCCCTGGTTTGCGGATAATATCAAAGAACTGTTAAGATCGGGAAATCCGGAGATACTGGAACAGAATAAAGGAAAGTATCTGGGACTCTGGATACGCATTGGTCTACAGTATCCGGTGGATTATATACTTGCCTGGAAGGATCTGACCCAGAATATCATCTATCCCGAAGGCGATTATGATATAGCTATAATAGAAGGCGTATATAAGAACAGCTTCGGACTTACGGAACAGCCTTTGATTGCAGGTAAAGTTGCGGTAAAACTAAGGGAACTGCTGATCAAGCTGGGCAGCTATATTCCCGTTTACGGTTTCCTCTGGAGCATGGGATCCTATACCTGGATATTACTGCTTGCTTCAGCTAAGATACTGTCACGTAAAGGACATGAGAAGAGACTGATAATACTGATACCGGCAGCCGCCATAATCGCAACCCTTTTCCTTGCGATACCGGCAGCGAGGCTGTTCCGCTATGCGTATTCCTACGCAGTGCTGCTTCCCTTCTGTGTATGCGCATGTTCCGGTAAGGAGTAAACAGATGAAGATAGAAAGATACAAAAGAGAACACGATCATTCATATACGCTGGGAGCGACGCTGACTTTTGAACTGATGAGACTGCGTCCCGATCTGGCTCTCAGAGTGTTTATATGTTCCGATACCCAGATGACTGATAGCACAAAGGAACTCATAAGTCTTTGTGAAGAAAGTAATATTCCCGTAGAAAAAAATAACAAAGCCTTCAACATACTTTCTCCTAAAGGCAACTGTTATGTGATAGGCATGTTCAAGAAGGAAAAGCAAAAGATAAAAGAAGGAAATCACCTGATGTTTGTGAATCCCTCCGATGCGGGAAATATGGGAACCATCTTAAGAACGGCAACGGGTTTCGGATACAAAGATATAGCGATCATTACTCCGGCTGTGGATGTTTATGATCCAAAAACCGTGCGTGCCTCAATGGGAGCCCTGTTTCATGTGAGAGTGGAATACTTTGAAAGCATTGAAGAATACAGGGAACGTTTTGATTCAAATAACAGATATGCCTTCATGCTCACATCCAGCAGGGATATGGAGGAAGTGAAGGCGGTATCACCTTATACACTTATCTACGGAAACGAAGCTACCGGTCTTCCGGAAGAGTATGCATCCTTCTGCAAGACCGTGATAATTCCTCACAGTAAAGAAATAGACAGCCTGAACCTGCCTATGGCAGCCGGCATCAGCATGTATAAGTTCAGCAGATCAGTCTGAGTTCTTGATCATACTCTTATCATGATACATTTCGGAATCAGCGCGTTCGAATATATCGGACACTCTTTTATCATGATTTGGGAAATATTCGGACATTCCTATGGCTACCACAGGACCGTCGCCTGACTTGTAATTGTCACGGGAAGATTTCCTCAGCTGACCCACAAGTTCTTCTCTGTTGGTATAATCACTGCCTCTTAAGAATACGGCAAATTCATCACCGCCCACACGGAAAACGGGACTGTGATCAAAGATATCACAGATCAGCTTGGCTGCGGCTTTCAGGTATTCGTCTCCTGCTACGTGCCCATCAGAATCATTGACCTTTTTCAGATCATTGATATCGCAGACAGCGATCGCAAAGGGAAGGTAGTTGATGTCATTGTCGATATTGTACTGCACTGATTTCTCCAGCTCATTGTATGCAGTCTTGTTCTTCACACCGGTCAGATCATCGCGTCTGGCCAGTTCCTTCTCTGAGTTAAGAGCCTGCAGCTGTTCTCTTTTCAGCTTCTCGCTTTCCATATGCTCGGTGGCAGCCCTGGCTCTCATGATGAAGAGTTCACGGCTGTGGTCGATCCTTTCATCTTCGGTAACACAGACATGAACTATGCAGGTACCTATGAGAATTCCGATAGCGTAAAAAGGCAGAAGAGGAAACAGCGTCTGAACTATGATGAAAACGGTCATCACCAGACCTGAAAAGCCGATGGCGCTGTTGTGTATTTTTTCTTTGTCCTTTGTAACGGATGCGGTAAACAGGGTATATACCGAAGTGATAAGGAATAAAAGGACCTGTATGCCGAGAGTGATGTATCTGGCTTTGCCGGGGATATACTCTTTGTTTTCATTGAAGGTAAATACTATGGGATAGAAGAAATTGACTGCCAGGTTCAGTATTTCGTATATAAAGAGAGCATAACCTGCACAGGTAAGTATCTTGCCGAATAAGTCTTTCCTGTCAAGATAGGCTACCACATACCTTGTCCAAAGGAGTACGGATAATACCATGAAAAAGAAATATATGACCGTATCGGTATATACAAGGGGGATATTCTTGAGATCCATAAGGAAGCCCCAGCAGATATCGGAAGCATAATAGATCATCACGCCTATGAGAAACTGCCTGTAACGAATGGCGGGAACGGGCGAGTCACTTTTGATCTTGGTCAGAGCCCGGTAATTGATGATTATATGAAGTATAAGTGATAATAATCCAAAGCTGGCATAGTACATAGGGTAAGTCCTCATTGTATCAGTCAAATATTTAACGGAGATATTTTACCACAAAATCGGGACTTGTGCCATAAAAAATATACTGATAAAATATGCATTAATGAAATAATATAGCAGGGAGAAAGATTGTATGAAAAAGAGAAAACTGACATTTATACTGCCCTTAATGGCTGCAATGCTGTTTACGGGCTGCGGTGATAAGGAAGAGGAAGCAGAAGTATTGAATAAGCCGAGGATAAGGGAGGAGCAGGAGACTTCTACCCCGACTCCGGAAGAAATAAGCGAACCCGAGCCGACTATAGAACCGGCCTGGGATGGCCCGGGATCCGAAAAAGAGTATGATGATGCTATATATGAGCCGGTGCTGGATTGTTATTATGACATGATAATGAACGGCTATGATTTTGATAAGGATTATGATTATATGTCCACGGGCCTCATGGAAGAACTGATGTATTCCAAAGATCTGATGACGGATTCCTGCGGCTATATAATAGAAGATATCAGCGGTGACGGGATACCTGAACTTATTATCGGAAGGAACGAGCCTGCGGATTATGAATCACCGGATGAGGTAAGTACCGTGTATGCGGTATATACCGTAAAGAACATGGAGCCGGTAATGACATTTGAAGGAATGACCAGGAGTTCTTTCCGCTGGCTTGGAAACGGAAAGTTCTATTATTTCGGATCAGGCGGAGCCATGTTCACTCTGTTCGGTGAATGTCACTTAAGCTATGACGGAACGGAAAATGAATGGGATGATTTCTACTTTACCGATGAAAAACAGGGAGGAGAGCTCGGCTTTTATCATAATACCACAGGCGTGGCCATTGCGGATCAAGCCGAAGAACTGAACATTCCCGAAGCTGATTTCTGGAATCTTATGAACGGTCATAAATTCGTACTGCTTGACTGGGATCTGTTCAGGGACTATAAGGGAGGAAGCGTGCAGAGCACAGAACCCGCAGTTACCGCCGTCTGGGCTGACGACGTGGTGGATAACTCTACGGACTATATCTCCTACGAACCGGACAATATTGATCAGTATACGACACATATACTTTTTTCTGTTGATAAGACAGTAAAGAATTTCAGGATAGTGGAGCTGTTCATGAAAGATGTGGATGAGAACGGTCATGTGGAGTTCTTATATGAGGAAAAATTCAAGCTTGATGAGCTGACACCGGATAAACCTCTTTGTGCGGGTATGAACTTCCCCGGGGATACTCCCCACAACGGATATGTGATAAGCGATGATAACGGCAGGGACAGGCTCTTTATCATTGATGTCAGCGGCAGGGACGGTTCTCTTCTGAATTACGAATACGAATGATCAATCATCATTATCGGCAGCCAGCCTCATGCCTGCCGTAGCGGAAACGGGCAGTGAAAACACCACTGCCTGTGCTTCGGTGCGTAAGCCGGAGCTGTCCATGATAGCGCGCATGACTTTATCGCGGTCTGCGGAATTCACTACCATATAAAGCATTTCCTTTTTCTCGGCAATGACCATACCCATGAACTTGTCAGTGCCCTGTGCGCCGGTTCCCTTGGCATGGATGATGGTGCCGCCTCTTACGCCGGCGCTTCTTGCAGCATCCATTATGGTCTCCGTATGTCCGTTATTAGCAATGACTACTATCAGTTCGGTCTCGGTATTCTTCATAACACTTTCTTCTCCTCTTACATATTCCTGGGATCCTAATAGTATGCTCAGCTGTTTCTTTCCTCCTATGGATGACAGCGGTATCAGGAACACGACGCCTGTACCGGGAATATCGATATGAAAACGTCTCTGCAGGTCTTTCTTAATTGAAACGAAATTCTCCGAAGTAACAAAGCTTCCCATTATTGCTTTTTCCGATGCT
>JAEEGL015826569.1_pt1 | contig 26981 bp, 27 predicted proteins | sample 9134231 | NCBI WGS metagenome assembly JAEEGL01 (sample SAMN16246548, study PRJNA631951) | gut metagenome | biome: gut microbiome; feature: rumen; material: fiber-attached | host: Bos | place: Iran: Karaj | collected 2018-10 | reverse complement strand
CAGCGAAACTCTTTCCTGTTGAAGTCACAACCCTTCCGTATTCGGAATAAAGTTTATCCTCTGTAACATCATGTCCGCTCCATGTGCCAAACATTTCTATTACCGCATAACCGCAGGATACTTTCTGTTCAAAAACTTCCACACCGTCAACATGCACGGGTTCCGAGTATTTTTCATCCCGATAAATATATGAGTAATCATCCGATATCGCATCAGTCCTTATCTTAAGACTCACCAAAGGTGCCACAACTGCTGCCGCCATGATGATTAATACACTTACCAAAACTGCAAGAATTATCTTAATTTTTTTCTTTTTCATCTTAATTCCTCCATGATTTAAATCTGTCACAGAGTTAAAGATAAAAGAAAAACACATTCACTCTGTGATTATTTGATTCAATCATAGAGGCGCGATAAAAAAGATTCCATACAGCACGGCACTTGTTGCAAATCCAAATGCACATGTTGCAAAAACTACTTCTTTAACACTTCATTCATACTTCCGGTTCTGTAGCCGGTTAAATCCATCGTTACATATGTGAATCCAAAAGACTTGAAGGATGAAGTAATCTTTTCTCTTATTTCACTGCTTATAAGTTTTTCGAATTCATTCGGCATTACCTCAATTCTCGCCATATTGCCGTGAATACGAACGCGAACCTGACGGAAGCCTAAATCCAGCAAAAGCTGTTCAGCCTTATCGACCATTCCGAGTTTTTCTTTTGTTATCGTCTCGCCGTACACGAATCTGGAAGCAAGGCAAGCAAAAGAAGGTTTGTCCCAGGTCGGAAGATTGAACTTCGAAGATAATGCTCTGATATCATCCTTGGAAAAACCGATGCTTCGAAGTGGACTTTTAATGCCAAGTTCCGCTACGGCCTGAAGTCCGGGACGGTAATCCCCGTTGTCATCAAGGTTAGAACCTTCAAGAATAACATCAATGCCTTCGCCCTTTGCAATGTTTATCATCTTCATAAACAGCTCGCGCTTGCAGATATAGCATCTGTTCTTCGGGTTCTGAGAGAAGCCTTCAATCTCGAGTTCCTCTGACTCAAAAATAATCTGACGAATCCCCTGAGATTTGCAGAATTCCTTTGCTTCGTTAAGTTCTCTCTCCGGAAAAGAACAGGATTTGGCCGAAATAGCAATCGCTTTGTCTCCGAGAGCCTCTTTGGCAGCATATAAAAGAAATGTTGAATCAACTCCTCCGGAAAAAGCAACAGCCACACTTCCGAAGTCTTTTAACAACTCTTTTAATTCATCATATTTTTTCAACTGTTCTAAAGTTACTTCGTTTAATTTTCTATCCATGTTTTACCCTCTCGCTATCCGCGGCTCAGATCTTTTATTACCTCACCTGCAATAATAAGTCCCGCAACTGACGGTACAAATGCCGTACTTCCGGGAATGGCTCTTCTTGCAGCACTGTGGGAATCCGTCTCCGAAGGTTTACTGTCAGTTTCACTGCTTGCAGCCATATTCATAACAGGCTGAATCGGTTTCTCCTCCGAATAAACAACCTTTAATTTCTTAACGCCTCTTTTCTTTAATTCATTTCTCATTACTCTTGCAAGCGGATCCATTTTGGTTTTGTAGATGTCAGCTACACGAAACTGAGTCGGATCGAGCTTATTGCCGGCACCCATGGAAGACATTATGGGTATATTCAGTTTCTGACACTGCATCACAAGCTCTATTTTCGCCGTGACGGTGTCTATTGCATCAATTACGTAATCATACTTGTCAAACGGAAAATCAGCGGCATTTTCAGGCAAAAAGAAGCATCTGTACGTATGTACTATCGCATCGGGATTGATATCGTGAATACGTTCTTCCATAACGTCCGTCTTATACTGCCCGACGGTCTTTCTTGTCGCAATAATCTGTCTGTTTAAATTCGAAAGGCATACTTTGTCGTCATCTATCAGATCAAATTCACCGACACCGCTTCGTGCCAGTGCTTCGCATACATATCCTCCGACACCTCCGATACCAAATACTGCCACGCGACATTTAGCGAGGCGTTCCATTGCGTCTTTTCCCAATAATAATTCAGTTCTGGAAAACTGGTCTAACATTTATCTGCTCCTTAATACTCATCAAAAAATCAGAAGAAAATTTGCGGATTTAAGATTACCGCTTTAAATCGAATCAACACGAACGAATGCCTTTTTGCACCACTCGATTACGGTATCGAATTCCTTATCAAAGTCATAATCATCCGGCAATTCCGCCATCATCAAAATCTTCTTATCCTCATCGTTTACGACTTCTTTGAGTTCTCTTTTGGTCTTGATAAATACACCGTTCTCAAGGTAGTAAATATTCTGAATTAAAAAGAAGAAACCCTTCAGCGTGGCACGGAATTTCCTTATGTTCTTATCCCTGTCAGCATGAATGTAACGATGGCATAATTCATGATACAGATTGCCGAGACTCGTTTTCACATAAATAATCTCTTCTTCCCTGCCTGCTTTCGGCAAGAATTCCTCAAGGTTACCGTAAAGATCCTTCGTTGTATTTAAAAGCTGGATAGTTTCCAAAGGTGTCCATGTCTTCATTTCATCTCTTCCGCAAATGAATCCGCACGCCTTCTCGCTGTATCCGATTCTTTCAAGCATATCCCTGTAAGCGTTCATATCTTCAACGCAAAAACCGTCAATAACAACCATAACATCTATGTCGCTTTGTTCATGCGCTTCACCGCGAAGGTAACTCCCCTGAAGTCCAACGTACAAAAGCCGTTCTTTGTAAACGGCCTTTGCTTCATCAAGAAAGTTGTTAATATATTCATTCAGGTCAAACATATAATTCCTCATCACAATGGATTTTTCTCAAATTAATATATATAGTATTGTTTGCTAATTTCCCAAACTTTTTTGTCCAACAAAGAATTAACCATTTCTTCTGTATATAATTCTTCTATGTAATCATCATCAAGTGTAAACAGAAAGACGCCATCACAAATTGGTCTATCGTTACCTTCCTTTTCATCTCTTCTCCTCTATATTTGAATTATATTTGTATCTATATTCTTTATTCTCTTCTGCAAATATAATTAAGAAAAACTAATTATTTCTATCCCGAAAACTCGAATATAGCCGATTCACACTCTCGTCCTTTTTTCTTATCTTCAAAATAACTATCAACCAAAAAACAAAGAAGATATAAGCCAGATAATGCTGTTATAACATTTTTAAGACAAGCTTTCTCGTAAAAAGGTTGTCCACTTGAAGTAGTTGATGTTCGTCTATGTTTAAATTCATTATAATCATGCCACCAATCTGACAAATTATCTTTACTCAGTTTTGCATAAGGAACAAAATGTAACTTATTGTAAGGATACTTCGTATCAATACCATATGAATTAATATCCGGGTACGCCGTTTTTATCGTATCTATTCTCTTAATAATATTATTTGCTTTTATATCCGACTCTGTATCATAATCCTTTTTTACCATTTGACTAAATTCTACTGAAAGTGAATCTATTTCAGCGCATATTGTTAAAAACAATTTTGCGTATGCATTGGAAAATGTCGAATAATTCTTCTTATCTATAGAAACATATTCATCTGTTTCAAGAAAATCTTTCTCAATAGATAAGTATTGCCTCCAATACAGTTTAATAAATTGTTCTCTATTCATGCTCTCTCCTTTCCAATAGCATTAAAAACTAACAACTTTAGATTATATAATTATGTATGTTATTTTCGATATTTCCTTTGAGCTATTTCTTCTTTCTTTTGACAGAACTGAGTCCAGGACATTGTACCTGCTTCATACATTTCTTCATATTTAGCCAACTCATCTTCATCTTGTACAGTATACGCCACAGAATTACCTGATTTATAAATTGGAGGTGCCAATATTGCTACTCCCACGGCAATCGGAAAAAAGAAATAGCCGTACCAGAAAAATCCCAATTTGTTGTAACCCTTTTTCCCTGCTATCGACATGGTAATAATTCCAAATCCAACTTGAACAGCTATAGTTATTACGATTGGGACAACTATAGCAATAATCATAAAGCCACCAAATATAGCAAGTAAACTCGTCATAAATGTTTCAATCGCATAAAGTGAGTTTTGTGCTGAATTTGAAGTAAGAACTAACTGATACATTTTTTTCTCCTAATTATTTTTTATTGCTCAAAATAACATCTTTAGCTAACAAATAATGAACTCTCGAACCTTCCTGAATAAATTGAATTCGAATATTCTTGTGGTTAGTTAAGTCTACATCTAGTGTGTTAGATTGTCCGACAGCAATTTTATCGGTTTCAAGTATTACATCAAATGTATCTTTATCTATCACACGAACATATACGTTAGAATCATCGTAATAATATCCCGGTCGAGGCCCATAAGTAATTGTCAAAGTATTATACTCAGTGCCTACTCTATAATCCATGCATACAGGATCGGCATATATAGGGTGCATAAACGGCATGATACACTCGTTATACTCCGTATTGCTTTCATCAACATACCCACCCATATTAGTTACGGTACAATGACCAATATAATCACAGTAAAAAGTTATATCTCTCGTTTCAGCATGACCTGCCTTGATAATATCTTCTTTACTTGAACTATACTCTAAATTTGCATATTTACCCTCTACTTCATCTATCAAATCTGATATGTATGGAAATCCATTATGAGCATAAGAATAATTTGTAGTTGAATAAATGTTTTTACCAATGAAATCCGGCAGATTAACAGAAGGATAATCTATGTTATTTTCATCATATTCATAAAATCCATCTTTTTTCCTAACTAAGTTTTTAAATCCAACATAATAGAATATCGGCCTTTCAGAGGTAAATTTTCTTAGATTTACATCATCAATGGGTTCGTTAGAATCTTTAATTTGATATATAAAGAAAATCTCATTTCCATTTGTTTCATCATAACCGAAACAACACCCCAAATACTTATCAACCTCAATAGTTTCCTTTATTTTGTTTAAATTAATAGTGTTAACATTTATGTAATTTTCAACCTCCTCGTCAGCCTTTGCCTTAAGTTCATCAACAAAACCTGAATCGATTGTTTTAAAAGAAGTCACAATATCTTTGGAGAGTTGATTTTCATTCATATTTGTAGTCGCATTTGTGTATTCTCCCTGTCCTAAAGCAGAGCCCATTAATTTTGCAAAAAGACCAATTCCTCCGCAAAACAAAAACACGGTAAGCATTATAATTGCGAAAAATACTGATAAAATTATAAATGCGATTTTGGGTCCATTATTTTTATATCGTTCCTGCCTTAATCTATCTTCTGCTAATCTTTTTTGCCTTTTTTGTTCTCTTTGTCTCTGTGCTTCCTGCTCTTTTCTAATACGAGCCTCTCGTTCTTCCTGAATTTTTTCTTCCTGTGCTTTTATACGACCTTTTTCAAATTTATATCCGGCCTCCTCTGCAAAATCCACCTGAACATGCTTTATCTCATCATCCAAAAAGATAGGAGTACCGCAATACTTGCAATAATTCTTTTTCTTTTCTTCATCAATATCAAGCATACCTCCACAATTAGGGCAGGTGATTTTAAGTATTTTCATATTAAATCCTCAAACTAAATGCAAAACAAATTTATAGTAAATTATTTTAAACGAATAAAACTATTTATATGTCTCTTGTATATTTGCAATTCGGATAATTTGAACACCCGTAAAACTGACTGCCCGCATTGGGTCCTTTCTTTGCAGTTCTAACAATAAGTGTTCCGCCGCATTTCGGACAAATCAAATCATCCTTTTCTTCTTTTGTTTTATTTTGGGTTTGAATTTCTACTGTGCTTTTATTCTGCAATGAATAGATTTTATTTCTATCCCATAATTCAACTTTTAATTTTTGGGCATCTTCAATTGCCTGGGCAGTAAAATCCATATTCGACATTACAACAGCAACGTCAGCTTTATATATGTCTTTTCCTGAGTAGGCCTCTTGCACAGCCTTATTTCCGACAGGTTTCGAGTATCTTTTACACTGTATTGCGTACTTGATTCCATCTTTCTTAGCTAGAACATCGATTCCATGATCTCCGGAAGCTTTCGTCACCTCAACATCCTTAAATCCGTTTCCACGTAAGATATCAGCACAAAAATACTCAAAATCCTCACCTGACATTTTGTCATAATCATCTGTAACCATCGCTTTATCAATTCGTTTCCTCTTTAGTATGCGACTTATCGCAAAGGCCGCAACTAACAGGCATATTAAAAAAATAAAAACACAAGCAATAACTGCTTGCCAATGATTATGAAATTTTAAAAGAAAATACAACGCAACAAGTGTTGTAACCGATGAAGCCGCAGAGCATATTTCTTCTATTCTTTTATTTTGTTTTCTTCTATTGCTACTCATATTTACCCTATTTTATATGATAATCAAAAATCAAATTAATCATTATCGTAATCCCACACACCATATCCCTGAAGTCTTGCAGATTTATATTCCGCAGCCATATTAGTCTCAAGTATTTTTATGAATTCTGTTTCATCGTGCCCAGGATGATAAAGTTCTCGTATTGCCCAAAGCGAATGAAGATTATCTTTTTCACATGCATTGAAAAGCTTATGAATCTGCTCTTTATCATATATTAGTTCATATAAGCGATACTGATTAGAAGCAAAACGTTTAAAGAACGGATCCCACTTTGGAAGAAGATTGTTTTTTGACGAATTAAGGTTTCCGTCCATAGGCATCAGATTCCAAAGTTCATCATTCATCATAAATGACCAAGGTATAAAATGATCTACATCATAGTCAAAATCTTTAGTAATCAGTTCATCGTTAAATACATCTTTAATAGGTCCTAAGTCTAGAATTGCATCCCATAATTTATGTACCTGAGACAATTTGCGGATTTTCTTGTTATCGTCAATGGATTCAAGTTTATGCACGATACTCCTGACATCAGGATTGTTTTTTTGAAGCCATTTAAGTTTTTCATACTGTATCCATCCTAAAATTGCCACAGTGTTATCCTGTATCATATTAATCCAAAGTTCATTGAATACTATGGTTCTTTGAAGTCCTGTTCCGCCTTCAAACAAATACGGCAGTAGCTTTCGCTCGTTCATTTTTCTGGCATATTCCATAATACGTACGATTGAATTCCAATCATCTGCTTTTAAATCTTTTTCAAAGAAGCCTGCCAAAGCTCTGTACGGAACCATATGTGTAAGCTGCATCTTTTCCGCTCTTAAATCATCTGCATGCTTGATAAGTTCCGATTTAACTAGCGCTCTTGAAGCATTACCAGGTAAATTCGTGATAGCTTTAAGTTTGATTACTGCCCTTTCAAGGCCATCCCTAATTTCACCATCCGCTCCTATTCCACTTAAATGCACATAGTACTCCTCGACGGTATACCATGCCCTGGCTATCATCTCATCAATTATCTCTGAGAATGTTGCCTCTGTTTTACCTTCAGAAATCAGAATCACTATAGCTTCCATCCAATAGAACTTATAGCAGTATGACGGATCCTTCATCATCTGTGCGAACCCGTCCAAGTACAGATCGTTTTGATATGTTCCGTTGATTTGAAGTATTGAATTATCTTTAAGTTGATAGTCCATATATTCCTCTTTCGTGCTTACAGCTACATCAAAGGGTACCCGAGGTTTGTGGAATAACCGTATACAGTTATAACAAGGACTTGATTCTCCAAGGTAGTTTTGAAAAGCATACGACATCATTTTGATATCGGAAAGTCCTAAGCTTATCTTCCGTCTTTCACGAGAAGTTTTTATAGCAATAATTGCCTTAACCACATCTTCGCGACAGATGAAGGTATTAACTCTCTCGTTCATGTTGCAGGCTTTTAGTCTGCAACTTTCAACATCACAACAGCCTGCAGGATTTCTGATATTTCATCCGTGCATTTTCCCAATCACAGTTCCAATAAAGTTCGCCATTTTACGTCCACAAACCTCATTCAAAGTGCTCCATAAAGGATTACTTTTTAATTATACAAAAGCAAAAACTAAGATTCAATATTACTGTTTTCGTTTCATGAACTCGACTCTCAACTGCTCTCATATTATTCTCACTCAGGTAATATATATATATAGTTATTCTTTTTAAACATCATAGTTTACAATCATTTTCTCAGTATGCATTCTTTTTAAAAATCCTCCAGATAGATTCCTATATCAACATGCATCTTCAATCCCGTATCTTCTTTCCCTTTCACTTTGCAAAAAAGCATCTTTCCGCCGTCCATAAGCCTTGAAAACACGGCATTGTCCTTCTCAGGAACATAACCAAGCTTCCTTTTCTGGTTATCAAGCACAAGTATTGCCTTTTTATCAAAGCGATTCTTTGGTTCGCGCTTCAAAGTAAGACGTTCACCGTCCTTAAGATCCTCGAAGATGGACTTATCTTCTATATACATAGTTCCTGCTATGTACGTATCCAGAAGAAACAGTTCCTTCTGAAGCGGCTTTATCATTTTGCTTAAATCAAAGTTTCCCGATACGGCAAGGCTATTAACTTCCGATATTACAAGATTATTTGCCATGAAAATGTTCCTCCTCCCTCCATTGTCAGTTCCTGAAGTTTCTCTTCGAGGTTTACCTGATAAATCTGGATTTCTTCAAGTTCTTCCCGTAATTCCTGTTTCTTCTGGGCCATTTTCTTTTTGTCTGCAAGCAATTCTCTGTATACATACGGTTCGGATCCTATTATCTCGTTAATCTGCTTTTCAAGCCTTGCGATTTTGGTTCTTAAATCATCTATGTTGCTTGGAACCGCATCAATGCCCATAGCCTTAAGCATGTGATTCATCCTAACTTCAAGTTCCTCAAGTCTCTCGTAATCAAACACATAGTATGCGTTCATTACTTCATTCCAAAGATCAAGAAGTTCAGGGCTGTCAGCTGTTTTGTCATTTATATCCGGGTGGATTCTTTTCGCAATCCTTCTGAATATCTTCTTAGACTGTTCGAAGGAATAGTCATCGGCAGTTTTGCTTCTTTTCGCTCTTTCCGTCTCATCCATCATATCTTTAAGTTCAACGAAGTATGCCTTCATCTCGCCATCAATTTCTTTTTCCATCTCGTTCATATTGATGGGTTCACCGACGTTAATCTTTGTCATGCAGTATGAAATCGTTTTCTTAAGACGGATACATTCGAACTTGCTTGCGAGGATTTTGGTAAGAAGTTCGCCGAAGTTTTTCATGTACTCGATCTTATAAGCGCCGGCATCTTTAAGAAACTGTTCTTTTTTAATGACTAGCGCTTCATATTCTTCATAATCCGAATTAAGAAATCCGGAATTTGCTTTTTTCATTGCTTCATATCTTCTTAAATATTCAGGTTTCTTTGCCATTTCGCTACCTCCTATATTTCCCCTAATCTCTCTAAAGCCTTACAGTAATATTCGTCTTCAAATTCATCTGCCAGTTCATCTTCGGTAATGCTTCGATATAATTCCTTGGCTTTCTCTATATCCTTCTCAAATATGATTCCCTGACGGTACATTTCTCCGAGATAATAAGTTTTCATGTTCGAGCAATTTTCGTTTGCTTTCATGAAATACTCATATGCTTTCTCGTAATCTCTTTCCACTATCTCTCCAAGGAAATAGGCTTCTCCCAGGCATTCATATGCGTGTTCTATATCGTGGTCAGCTGCTATCTGGAGATACTCAAGCATCTTTCTGTTATCCTTCGGATAAATATCGCCGGAACCGTACTGATAAGCAACAGTTATGTACAGTGGCCACAATTCATTTTCCAGAAGGAAATCCATGTATTCTATGTAATATTTCTTCCCTTTTTCATTCTCGGCGATTTCTTCCATGGCATTGGTGATGTACTGTACTGAAATATAGCCAATCGAATCGTCTTCAGATAATTCAAAAGCAGTTTTAAAATACTGAAATGCTTTCTCATAATCCTTTTTCGGGTAATAGCCATATAAGTACATTATCCCAAGTCCCATACAGGCTTCCGGATCATCTCCGAGGGCGCCTTCCAGAAAGATTTCATAAGCCGCTTCATCATTATTGTCGGTAATAGCCCCCATACCGATTTCAAAAATAGACATTTCGCTCATTTTGCATCCCTTTCCTTTCCTATATACTTAATGCCAAAACTTTCCCACATGCTTACTTTTCTTTCTTCTCGACTTTGCAGTATTCGTAAAACTCACAGTTTCCGCAAAAGCCTTTGCATTTGAGCTGCTTCATATGGAAGCATTTCCAGATCCAAAACTTTATTTTCTTCATATTTCTTCCTCTTTTACGCTGTTTTGTTTCCTTTGATGATTAGAGTATAGCATTTTAAAACCCAAACCCAGTCCCATAAAAGTCCACGGGTTTTATCAAAAAAGAGCCACAAACCCTTCGGTTTATGGCTCTTCTATAAATTCCAATCATTCTAATAGTTCTTTAATGTATCTTTTATTACTTTCTTATATTCTTTTATGACATCTTCAGGAGCAGTAATCTTAACCTGAGGTCCGAGAGCAAACACCCAGCCAAAGAACTGGCGGCTGACCGCAACTTCAACAAAAGTCTTGTAAATTCCTTCTTCGCTGCTTTTGACAATCATGATGTCTTTACCGAATCTGTCAATAAATACCCCGACCATGCTTTCCGGGAACTCTATTTCAACCCTCTTGGTCTGACCTGAAAACATACCGAAACTCTTCATGGCATATCGCCCGGGATCAAAATCCCTGAATTTGTCTTTTCCTTCTCTTGCTTCGCCGTTTAACCGGATTTTATCCATCTTGTCGACACGGTAGTGCTTTATCTTCTGTTCAATATGATCGAATGCGATAAGGTAGTAGTTTTCATCATCCCATGTAAGCGCCCAGGGACTTACTATGTATTTCTTGGTGTCGCTTCCGTCATCATTCTTCTTGGGAACGAGTTTTTTGTTCGTTGACCACTGCATGTATTTGAAAGTAATCTGGGAATTCCTGTTTATTGCATTGTGAATTTCGTCGACATTGTAATAGATACTTTCGTTCATGGTCTTTATTCTGCCCTGAACATGTACCTGTCTCTTTAACTGATCTGCTTCATACATGCTGGCAAAGTCTGTTATCTTCTTAATAAGTTCTGCGGATTTTTTCTCAGTAATAAACTTCGAAGACTGAACAGAGTCCACGAGAAACTTAAGTTCGGCAATCTCAAACTGCTTCTGGCCTACGTGATAATAGTAGTTATTTCCGTCCTTAACACCTATTATCTCAATGTTCATGACATCCGTAAGCACCTTGAAGTCACGATAAATACTCTTTCTCTCGCTGATTATGCCCTTCTCGGCAAGTTCCGCCAGAATCTCATTCATGGTCAAACCGTGATATTCATCCGTCTTTTCGAGCATAATCTTATAAAGATAATAGAGTTTAAGCTTCTGATTCTCAGACTTTGGCATAGCGATACCTCCAATACAATAATTGAAACCCTGTCCCAATTATACCACTATGCTTTTGGATATTGAATCACTATTCTGCCAAAGTTGCGGTTCTTCCCGTAAACACCAAAAATAAATCTCACCGCTTTCGATTTCTGCAAGTTCAAGCATTAACCTATCAGATAAAACATTGCCTGACAGTATCTGCATTTTCCCGTCTTTGCTCTGACATCAATTTCAATACTTGCACCGCAATTAGGGCATTTAATGTTCTTTAGTTTTTCTTCGATGCATCTTAATCTTTCAATCGGGAAATCTAATTCATCCAAAGAAGCTTCAAATGTCTCTGTAACCAGTTTAAGTTTACTATCAGGAACAAATCCGTTTCCTGTAGGGATAACAACCGCATCTCCTTCTTTAATCGTTCTGTCTTTAGCTACATATGTGTAAAGTTTGTGACTGTCAGGAAAAGAAACCTTGCAAAAATAAAACTTCTTGCCATTAAGTTTTTTGACGTAATAATCCCTTGATTCCTTAAGCATAGAATAGCCAACTTCATCCATCTGATATAAAAGCCTGTCTTCTACACCTTTTTCGAAAAGCCTGTCGATAAAATGATTATCAAACGCAACCTTGCTTCTATTATCGCTTAACATGTGGTATATCTGCTTACAATTCATTCCACGCCAGATAATATTTGGTTCGCTTTCGCAATACATAGCTTTTTCCAAAGAAAGCTTTTCGCGTGAGAAAAATGTGCTGGGGTTAATAGTCTTCTCCATGAGTTCTAGACTTTCCTTTAAAATCATCATATGCTGTCCCGGAGGATTCCACACTATAACCTCTTTGCGATGATATTTATCAGGTAACTCTGAATTATTTTTCAAAAAATCGAACAATCCCATATTTTTTCCACCTTATCAACGTTGGTTTTCAACTGAACTGTCCTCATTTTACCAGTTATTCCCTAGAATTGCTGTCCCATAAACATCTCTTGCTTAGCCTAACGACCACTTTTTAGTTCAACAAGTGTTTTGATAACTTCCTCATCGTCTATAAATTCAGCAAATATTCCCCAGAAATATGCAATCATATCTTTATTTCCATTCTCTTTTGCATCTGCACCCATGGTATATGCTATTTTCAGGATATTCTCATCAACCAGTTCAGGAATATCATTTTTCTTAAAGTATTCAGTTATTTCTTCTATTCCGGGCTGATAATCTGTTCCGCTTTTGCGAATTATGTAATATAATTCCGCAGGTACAAGCTCACTTTTCTCAAATTGCGCACTATACATATAGCAGCAAACTGCGACTTTATAATCCTCTTTTTCCGTGTAATAATATCCTAAATTTCTGTAAAATCTTGCCAGATCACGATACAAAAATATAAATGGATGTACTTTCATCGTTTCCTCATAAAAAGTTTCAATATCACCTACTTTTTTGAACACTTCGGCATACTCAAATCCAATACTGGTATCAACAGGATTCCATCTTCTTGCTTTTTCCAAAGCATTCTTCGCCTCATCCATCCTTCCAATATCAAAAAGCGCATTACCGTAAAGGAAATATAATCCGGAAAGATTAGTTGGACATCGCCGAATCTCTTTTCTTGATTCAAATGTGGTTCGGAATATTAATTCTTCCATCACTTCCGAAAAACTATAATATTCTGTAACAGCATCATCTTCAAAAGGCTGCGTTATTTCAACTTCCTCTATCATTTTTTCTAATATCGGAAGAGCTTCTTTTATTTGTTTCTTGTAAATTAAATACTTACATTTTTCAATTTTTACATCGAAGCCTTCTTCATTTTTGCTAATTGTTTCATTCATTTCACGCTTTTTTTCTTCCGGTAAAAGAGCATAAATCATTCGTGCGATTTCGCGAATTATCTCTTTGCTGAATTTGTGATCCTTGTATTTGTCTGTCTGCATTTTCAAATAGGCCATATCTACACGCGGATCTCCGGTCAAACCTTCTTTTATATCATTTATAGCAACTTCATAACTCTCGTTGTTGTTAGTACCTTTATAGTAAAAGTTCATTACTTCTCCTTCCTCAAGGCCCTCATAATAATCCTCCCATATGTTCATTAACGCCTCGGAATCCAAACGATTAAACCATCTCTTAGCAAATCTGTATGCTTTCTCCGGAATATAATTTAAAATTTCCCTAAACTCATCTTCATCCATGTAATCAGTTTCAACCATCTCAAAAAAGTATTTATAATTCAAAATATTATCTTCATCAAAATTAAACAGAATATCTATGATCTCATCATGATCAAATTTCAAATTCTTACATGCATGCGCAGCCAAATCAGGAAAAGGGATATTATCACAATCAAGTAATACATCCTTAATAGTATTTTTACTTAATGTGCCATGGTAATTCTCTAACATAAATCTCAAGAAATCGTTTGATCTTTCAAAATGATAATAATCCCTTATATCCTCTTCTTTTATTACATATCCATCTTCAAGAAATATTTTCAGAACCCTTAACATGTTTTCCTCAAAGTTCATTGAACTTAAAACATCAGATAAATCAAAATGATCGTAATCAAACATATTCTACCCCCATAATCCGTTCGCCGATAAAATAGCTTCATTTTTATAAATATCGACAATCCCTTCATGATACTTATTATTTGCCGAAGACTTGAACGCAGGTGAAGCCCTCAAAATTCATATACTAAAGTAAACCCTAGCCTCAGGTGTTCTTCCACCTTTACTCTACACGTTTCTGAGGCAAAAGATTGTCCCATAATAGGTTCTCGGTTTGAAAACATAAAAAATCGCCTTTCGGCGATTTTTTTAATGCCCTGATTTTGATTCTCTTCAAATATCTGAAAATAGCAATATGCAGCAAGCGAATATCACTTTGCATGTATGAGATGAAATTTAAATTCTCCCTGCCTTCTTCTCATGCATTACCTTATAGGCTATGAGTCTTAGTACATAATCCGGCATGGCTCTTCTTCCAAGTTCCCACTCCTGCATCGTCCGGTAAGGTACCCCGAGCCAGACCGCAAAATCCTTCCGACTCATCCCGGACTGTTCCCGAATGGCTCTAAAAAGATAAGACATTTTTCTCTTCTGATCTTCATTATCGTTACCATCAACCTTCTCAATTTCAATCTGTAATCCTTCAATTAAGTAAGCTTCCATATCCATAATCTGCACCTCCTTACGTAGTCATTGCGTATATATGTATTTTTATTATATGTAGTCATTGCGTGTTTGTCAATGGGATAAAAAAATAGCGACTCGATCATCGAGGCACTATTTATCATTAAGTTGTATTTATTTATGCCTATTAAATTTAATGCAAATGTGCAAATTGTTAAATCCTGATTTAATATCATTAATTCGAATAGTATTTCACTTTCAATCGCCATTCAGGTTTACATAAGATTGTCATGGATACATTTTACTTCTTCCGTTTTATGCTATTCACATTATACTCTGTTTTTCTATCTTTAGTTCGTTTTGAAGAAATATCCACGTGATATTTTGGCCTGTCAATCTTCTCTCCACTTATCTTTTCTTTTTGCTTCTGCTTCTCAATATCGTTTTCCGCCACATCATACGTTAACCGATGTTTTTCATCCTCTGTCGTGCTTTCTCTATACTTGGGCCGTTCAGTTCTGTCAAATATTTCTGCATCAAAAGATTTTATATCCGGAACATAATTCCCATCTTTATCCCATTTGTCTTCATAATTAAGATTGCTGATAGAAATCCATTTGTCATTTGTATTAATATTTGCATCAGAAATACGATCCCTAACTAGTAGCTTTGCCTTTGAATCTGCATACCTTGCTCTAGCTATCTCATCATCTGAATATTTGGCCTTTTTATTTCTAGCGTTGATATCAACTTTAGTTTTCGTATTTCTATTCACATTTTCATTTTTATTGTTGCTTGTTTGGTTTCTCCTCTTCATTGTTAAACCACCTCAATAATTCACGTCCTAATTCGTTTATTTCCCATGTCCAATACTCTTCTTTCCCGTTAGGTGCCTCATTTCGCACTTCTGTAACATCTGGTAAAGAATATTCTATTCGATTAAAATTATACCAGTCTTTGAAGTAGCCAGCCTCAACTCCTCTTTTACTAAGATTGAACATCTCAATAATGCCATCTTTTACTTCTTCAGGAATATCTTCCCTAACAGGTTGATTCTTTACCCTTTTTCCATCTGCTAAATGGATTTTTCCGTATTTTTCAAGAATAGGTAACATTATTTTTGAGTCACGCATTTTTAAATTGAATCTCAGCCCATCCTCTTCATCGTAGAAATCATCATCTGGCTCAATTTCGTTATAACCATTATCAATAAATTCACAAATTAATTCTTTGGGGAGTTTTCTGATATTAAATTCAGTATCAGGATACAATTTCAAAACCTTAAGCAAGAAAGTGCTTTTTACACGTTTTAGTACTTTGAATAGGTAATCCGCTTGATTCATGAACTGTATAATGCCTATATGACTAATGAATTCATACGGCACTTTTCTTAAATACGTTTTAAAACTCTCTCTGTCAACGTTAGTGTCTTCCAAAATACCCCTTGAATATAAGCAAAGCAAACCAAATAACTCCTGTTGAATCAGGTTTAGATGAAGCGTATCTATCAAATCATTCGTATCACCATCAAACAAAAAATCCGGCCAGTTATCTTCTTCTTTCTTCTTATCATCATCAATAACCATCTCTTTAATAAGAGTATCAATCGGAATATTAAGTATTAATGACAATTCTCTATATCTGTCCTGGTTAATCTTTGTTTTGCCTGCCTCCCAATTTTGTACCGCAACAACCGAAACCTTCATTCTTTCAGCCAATTGTGCTTGTGTAAGACCTGCTGCCATTCTGTTTCTTTTTAAAAATGTACTCATATTCATCACCTAAAGCCTAACATACTCAAAAACAAAGTAAAACATATTTTTTCTTTATTGTAAATAAAGTTTCACTTGGTGTCAATCTAGGCGAGGATATCATACATAACAGTAAACACTATAATTTAGTATTTTGAATTCTCCATATTATAAAATTTTTCTTCCTAATCTTTTCATAAAAATATCCCCCTGAATTAATGTTTTTTCTATCATCAATCCAGGAGGCTGTCTTACTTCTCTATCGTTTAAGCAAAGTTTCACACCGTCTCATTTGTAGCTTATAATTCTCGTAAAGCACGGATTTTCCTTTTTTCTAACTTTTTGCCAAATATTAGAAAGGCATATCATCTTTTACACCATCAGCAATTCTCTTATAATCCCCTTCATCTATGAAGATATTCCTTGCTTTTATTTGAGTCTTCTTTCCTCTAAGATACTCTATATCACTTCTCCATTTTCTAATGCTTTGACTCATATTCCTCTTCCCATAAGGACGGTCAATTAAATACTGAAGGAAATTAATCACACGAGATTTAGACAAAATATCATTTTCAATAATTCCGTCTAATATAGCTCGTCTTTCTATGTCAGACTTATCTTCCTTTGCATTTACATTGTATCCATGAATATTTAAAGTTGATTTCTCATTGTAATTATCAAAAGACGTATCACGATTATCAAATTTGCTTTTAGAAAGAACCTTACATAAAATTGTTCCTTGCGCCTTTAGTTCCCTATATGTTATTTCAGAAATATAATACGCATTACAATCTTCGCACCACATTGCAGGAAAACTAGCACTCCTTTTAATTCCATTCGGTGTACAAATATCAACAACCGCCGTTAATTTGCTTATTTCGTGTCCTTCTCTTTGACATTGAAAATCATCCGTATAAACTAAAAAACTTTTAAATTCAATAACTTCTTCGTCTTCGTAGTCCTCCTCTTCTTCCTGATTTTCAACTTCTATTTCGAGTAAATTATCAAAAAGATCAAAACTTAAATATACATTTTCAGAAGTTATTAACGCTTCTTCTTCCTCATCATCTATTTCAATATCAAACGATATTTCATGATCTTTAAATATGTTAATATCTAAATCGACAATCATTGTTTTCTCTCTTTGATTTTCTCCTATGCAATCAATAAAATGGTATTCCTCGTATTTTCCATCAATATCCAATTCATGCAAATAAACCTCAAGGTTATCATCAGTGTTATTTGAAACTAGAAATCTTAGCCCAACACTTTCTCCTTCTATATATAATCCGTCAAATTTTACAATCACACCTTCTTCGTTTATAACTTTTCTCTTAATAGAGACATCGTCAACTGCAAAAGAAAAACGCTCTTTATAGTATCCGTTCAATTGGCTGTAAAGTGAATACAATTCATTATAATCAAGGGTAAATCCTTTTCCTTTGCCATCAGATTTCCACGATCTAATGTCATATTTTTTCCCATAATTATTCCATTCGCCATAATTAACTTCAATGGTTTTTCCAAACCCACTTTTTACCGACGCAAGTTTTTCTATTACATTAAATTCTATGTCTCCCATAAGTTCTCCCACTTTCTTCTCCAATAATATAGTTCCATAATTATATATCGTAATTTTACCCTTAAATAATTACTTTTCAAATTAGCAGTAACCCACTTGGTCTTTGCAAAGCAATAATATCTTTTTGACTAATGATCGTTAAAAAGAAAAGGAACCCAAAGGTTCCCATTTCTTTAAAACCGCCCGCACAGGCTTATTTTCTATATGAACTATCTTCATCATACTCATTTTCTTCGTCATCGTACACAAATTCTTCGTCATCATTTAGGAATAATGGCATTCCCCTTGTCATATGACGCATAAGCGGATCTATATCACATCCGGAGAACTGTATCTCATCTTCTCCCAATCCTAACAGATTAACTTCTTCTCCGTTTAGTACTTTCTCTTCAATCTTTTTATTTAAGTATTCCAGTTCTGAATCACATACGGGGCAGGTTCCTCTGCATGGTTCAGTGTTATGGCAATCCGTTGTTTCAAACGGAATATCATTCGCTTCCGCTATTTTTCTTCGAATATTACGCAAAGAGTTGCATATCTTCTTTCCCGGATGATTTTCTTCTGTGAAAACTTCACCCTTTCTTTCAATATCATCCCGAATAATCAGGTTAATCTTATTTAAAATCTCTTCAGAATTAAAATCGTATCGTTTTTGATACATCAGCAAATCTTTTAATTCTAAAGTCAATAAATCCTCTAACGTATCATAATCGTTCTCATAAAAGAATTTCTTTATATTCGGATTTAAATCCATATCCTCTAATTTGCTTTGAAGAATACTTAGTCTCAATCCTGTTTCATAGTCACACTCCTCAACTCCCAATAATTCAAGCCAATTTCTTATTACCGTTCTAGTTTTAATTTTTGAAATCAAAGGAAGATCATCTGACATCAGCATTTTGTTGAAGTATTCGACATCGCTGTTGTTGTAATACTCCATTTCAAGCATTTCCCTTACTATCCCCTTTTCGACACAGGAATAATACAATGCAATTATCTTTAACTCTGACTTTGGAAGGCATTCAAGAAGCAATGCCATCATATCTTTTACATCGTCCATTATTTCCGGTTCATTTTTTAACCGTTCTTTTAACTTGTTTTCTGACATTAAAACTCTCCTCTTTTTCTTTCTTCTTCATTCGAATCCATAAATGTTACAGTATCCACACTTTCCCAAGTCTTTTTACCCGTTTTCGCAAAAATATAGGCCTCTTTATATGTACAGTTATTCTCCCTGGCGTACACTTTAAGTTCCCTGTCCAAATCCGGATACTTATATGGATCTACATATCCTCTGCCCGAATCCACCCAAGCTCTTTGATATGTATCTATAAGCCTTGTATCATTTGTTCCGAATAATATATTTAAGAATCCCATATTAGTTCCTCAATTTATTCTAATACGCCAATATCACAAGGATATTGGCATACTTTAGTCAACATAGAAAAAATATTAATTCATATATTATATCGTGATTTTCTCACGTTATTTTAGAAAGGATCCGAGTCTGATTTCGTTTATATCTTCCTAACCCGGGAGGTATGCGCGTATGGCGCGGTATTCTTCTACTACTCAGGAAGAGAATCATTTCATTCGATAGAATACCCATTATGAAAGAAAAACATCAACACGCTCGATGCAATAGAGGACTTTTTATCAGCAAGCACTCTCTATGTAGACCTCGGGCTTGACAACGTCATAACACATTACTTGCGCTAGAGATATCCGAATTTAGTATGCTAACAGATTTCTCTCTCGTAAGTTGTTGACATTATAAATCTTTTTTAACTATAAGGTTGTCCCATAAACGCACCTTAACAAAAAAGAAGGATACGTTACATCCTTCTTTCCATTTATTTTAAAAATATAAAAATAATGAGATTTCATCGTTTCAGAACAAACCTTTCGTTTGATTCTAAAATATCACCCTGGTCCAATTCAATTCTTTCTATCGAATTACACTCTATTATCATAAAGTTTTTCCTCCGCTTGGATCCGTCAGTTCGTCTAATTTTAATGAAAGCTTTTTCATCTGAAGTAATACGATATTTACCTTCTTCTATGTCCAAACCACACTCATACTGTCCTGCCTCTAACTCAATCTCAGATTCTTTTGAAAGAGTTCTTTTTACCCCTCTCATTGATGCTTTTCGTCTTTTTATTCTTTTCTTCTCCAATTCATTGAAGTCTATATCATATCTTTTTTCTAACTCTTCTAAGACTTTGATTATTCCTTCACCAATAAATAATTGATTTGCTCCAAATACATATTGAACAGTTCGAATCTGTTTCTCTGATAATTCTTTTATATCCGAATCTGCTTTATATAAATTTTTATCCTTTTTGTTTTTCCTATATGACGCGGGATATCTATATTCCAATCCTTCTTCTCCCGTATAACCATTATATGAATCAGGATTATAGCATTGCGATCCAATAATATATTCAATATCCGAAATTAGTTCCTTAGATTTCTTATCAATATTCATACATTATCTCCTTCCATGCTTTTCGACCTTTTAAGCTTTGGGGTAGTTTTACTAAAACGTTTTTGTTATTCTGAACTATGAAACATTTACAAAATAAGCATCAGTAATATTCTTTTAACTACTCAAAATCATCAGCATCAAATCCCGCATCTTCCAGCGCTTCTCTTAGTTCGTCAGCATCCATCAAATCCAGGTCATCAGGATCTAAACCTGCGTCTCTAAGCATTTCTGTCTGTTCATCGGAAAGATTATTGCTTCCAATGTATGAATAATCATTATAGTCTTCATCGTCTTCCAGAGTATCGGAGCCGGGATAGAAACTGTCATCTCCCACAAGGTCCAATGCTTCTTTTCGACTGTGCGCCATAAACTGCGCTTCAACGAAGAAATCATCTTCCAAAACATCATTACATTTATCATCAAACCAATCCATATGAGCCTCCTTCTGAAAAGTTCTTTGCCCTCTTTTTATAATTATTTATCAAAACAATCAATAAATATATGGCTCAATCTGCGAATTAATGTTATGTATTTTTCTTTTTATGCGAAAAGAGATTTTACTCTACTGCTTCTTCTCAAACAAAAGCTTCTCCAGCATATCCATCATCGCAGGAATATCGTAAGGCTTTGCGAGATGGCCGCTCATGCCGGCTTCCATTGCGGTTTTCTTGTCTTCTTCGAAAACATTTGCCGTAACGGCTACAATCGGAACGTTTGCTTTCTCTTTATCATCAAGCGCACGGATTTGCTTTGCTGCCTCATATCCGTCCATTTTTGGCATCTGGATATCCATCATGATGATGTCGTAATATCCTGCGGGAGCTTCTTTTATTTTTTCAACTGTTTCCTCACCGTCGCCTGCTATTTCAACCGTGAATTTTGCCTCTGTCAAAATCGCCTCGGCAATCATCTGATTAAGCTCGTTGTCTTCGGCAAGAAGAACTCGTTTTCCGCTGAAATCGGGAAGTTCGATTTTTTCTTCTTTTTTCTCTTCTTCCTTAATCTTTCGGCTGCTTATCTTGCATGGTATTTCAACCACGAATTCGCTGCCTTCGCCTTCTTTTGAAGAGACTGTAATCGTGCCTCCCATCATGTCGACGATATTCTTTGTGATTGCCATTCCAAGGCCTGTTCCCTGAATACCGCTGACGGTACTTGTTCGCTCGCGACTGAACGCATCGAAGATGGTTTTACGGAATTCATCGCTCATGCCGATTCCGTTATCTTTTATCCTGAATTCCAGTTCTGCAATTGTACCGTCGGATTCTTTTTCAGTAACTTCGAAATTTATTTTTCCGCCTTCGGGCGTAAACTTTATTGCGTTGGAAAGAATGTTAAGAAGCACCTGCTTTAACCTTAACTTATCGGTTACGATGTCTACGTGAACAATGTTTTTGCAATCGACAGATAATTCCAGTTTTTTTGAAGTAATATTGGACTGGATAATCGTCTGAAGATCCGAAATCACATCAGGCAGATGCACGTCAGTTTCCTCTATGGTTACGTTTCCGCTTTCAATTCGGCTCATATCGAGCACGTCATTAATGAGCGAAAGAAGATGCTGACTGGATACGGAAATTTTGCCGAGATAATCTTTTACCTGTTCTTTATTGTCAATGTGTGTTTCAGCCAGTGAGGTAAAGCCGACAATCGCATTCATGGGGGTTCTGATGTCATGCGACATATTGTTTAAAAATACCGTCTTTGCACGGTTTGCACGCTCCGCCGAATCCAGCGCTTCTGCAAGTGCTTTTCCGGCGATTTCTTTTTCTTTTACTTCCTTTCTTGTTCGCTGAATATCACGAATGAGAAGGAATAAAATAAGCGCAACTATAAGGCCGATAACTATAGTGAACAAAAGAATGTGGTCACGGATAACATCGACGAAATCGTATTTATACAAACCGCCCGTATAACGGTAGGAAATGCTTTGCGCATAATCGCTTCCGAGCACGTTGATTCCGCGGTTTAAAATTTTCAAAAGACCTTCGTTACCGATTTGCACACCAAAACACCTCGAGTCGTTAAAACTCGTCTGGTATGCGGACAGATCCTCGAATTTTCTGTTTCTTAAAATGTCATTTGCACGAAGACCGTTTAAAGTCACGCACCCTGCCTTGCCGTCAAGAACGGCTTCTAAGCATTTCTCGCTGGAAGGATAGAATGTAATCTCCGCATCAGGATAATTTGTTTTGATAAAATAAAACTGCATGCGGTTGTTTTCATTTACAGCAAAATGAGCGGTTGTTTTCTCGCTGAAATCGCCCTTGTAAATAAGTTCCGCGGGCGAGGAAGAAACCGCATTTGACTGATAGATTCCGTTTTCTTCGGAATAATAAAGGCCGCCGCCTACCGGGAATGCCAAGTCGATTGCTCCGGAGTTTACTGCTGCAATCATGTCGTCATAGCTTTTGTATCCGCTGTAAGTAACCGTCATATCGTTCATTCCGACGCTTTTTAAAATATCGGGAATGATGTCTTTGACAATACCCGTTACTTCGCCTTTTTCATCGGTAGCACTATAGGGAAGATAATTATCAAGGAAGCCCACATGAAGCGTGTCATGCGTATCCATCCAGACGCGCTCTGCCTTCGAAAAAGCCTTTGCCGTAACGCTGACCGAGTAGTATTTTGCACTCAGCGAATTAAGGTAATTAGGCTCTTCTGCTGCCAGCATTGCCTGTGCGGAATTTAACTCTTTTAAAAGATCTGCTCTGTCTTTGTTCACGCAAAGATAATAATCTGATGTTCCGAAAACGGTAAGTACTTCCGAATGTTCCCTGCCGTGTGCGCCGTCGCTTTCCGCAGCAAGAACGTCCACGCTGTGTGAATCGAATGCATTGAAAAGTTCTTTGTGTTCGGGATATGCAATAACCTCTGCCGTTACATTATTATCCTCGAGATATTTATTGAGAACGCTTACCATCGCACTGTCCAGAACGCCGATTTTACAGCCGTTAAGCGTGTCGGGATCTGCAGTAATTTCCGTATCCGCCTCATGCTTTACAAGATAGTAGGATTCGTTGCCCATGATGTCTTTGGGATACCCGATTAACTCCGCACGTTCCTCTCTGTACGCAAGTCCTGCCAGAAGGTCGATCTCTCCGTCAAGAAGCATCTGATAAAGATCCCCGAATCCTCCGTAAACATACTCGTACTTCCAGCCCGTATACTCGGAAAGTTTGCAGTAATACTCGTAAGCATATCCTGTCTTTACCGCACCTTCCTCGGCGCCTTCTTCGAATACTTCATTCTCATAATATCCGACGCGCACTGTCTTCGTTTCGATTTCATCTGCTCTGACTATGCCGGGAAATAATCCCGCCAAAACAAAAATCGCGCATACTGCTGCCAGAATGCGGATTATTGGATTTATTTTTTTATTGTATATTTTCTTTTTACTTTTCATATTTTCTTTCCCGAATTACACATTAGTTTACAACCTCTTTATATTTTACCATAAAAAATACCGACCTCCAAACATCTTTGGTGGGCCGGTAAATATCTCTTTATTTTTTATCTGTAATGCTAAAGTTATGCTCTTGTTGCTTTAATCGCACCCTTACAGTGAATCCTCACAACATCATTACTGTCCGTTTCCGATATCTTCTTTAGCTGCTCTATATAAGGTCTGACGAACTCTGGTTTTCGTTTGCCAAGTACCCGGAAAATTTCGGGTGCTTCCATCCTGACTTTGTCATTTGGATCATAAAGAAGTTTTTCGAATATCGGCATATGATTTTCATATACGTCAGGAGTATTGGTTGCTATATTCTCGGAAGCCCAGATGAAGCTGAGTCTCACCTTCGGCTCCTCATCTTCGGCAAAGCGGAAAAGATCCGGCCAGTAAAGCTTAACCGATTCATAATCTCCTCGTCCGATTCTTCCGAGAGCATTTACTGCACGCTCACGTAAAAGTGGGCTTTCGCTGTTGCAATATGAAGCGATTTTCGGAACAAACTCTTTAACTTTTGATGTATGTTCAAGTCCCATCTCTCCGAGCATCCAAAGTACTTTTGCTTTTATTTTTTCTGAATCTGTATCGAGAAGCGAAGCCACATATAAAATGTTCTCTTCCCACTTATCTTTATTCTTTGTTAGTGCTCCCAGTTCTTTATAAAGTTCTTCCTCTGTCACTTCTTCTTCCTCAGATATTTTCGGCAAAACTCTCAAGAGTTTTTTTCTCCATTCTTATGATTTGAACCATTCTGTCGATGGCGCAAATCTCTCTGTAAGTCACCTTATTCTTTTGCATAATCTTCTTATTTTCAAGCGTTCCTTTTTCGTATTCATCAAGAAGGTTTCTCCGGATTGCGATTTCTTTTTCGAGTTCTTTTTTGGTCAAAACACTTGAATACATTACCGCTAGGCAAAACCATACGGAGTCAAAATCAACTCTTTCGAATATCTCGCAAATGGCGCTTTTTAATTCCTTCATACCTGCATCCGTCAGCTGATAAATAGCCTTTTTATCGGATTCGCCTGTATTGAGAATGTACTTCTTTTTTTCGAGTCTTATGCATGTTTCGTAAAGCGTGGTTGCGCCTATTGGAAACCAGTATTTCATATTCATTCTTTCAATCATCTTAAGCATGTCGTAGGCATTCATTTCACCTTTGCTAAGCATTCCCAAGATTACTATTGATGTTTTTGACAGCATTTTTATTTTTCCTTTTCTTCCTGTATATAATCCACGAAACAGATGCGGCAAAAATGATTAATGCAATGATAAACGAACCCGGATTCTTAATTTCGTCGCCCGCTTCCGAAGAAACAAGCACGTCCCATAATGCTCCGACACCCCAGAAAAACGGGAATATAACGAGCATGTTTTTGGTAATATAGAATACCGAGCAATACATTAATCCGACTAAAAACAAATGAACAAATTCCGGCTGAAAACCTGCGTGATGCAGCGAATAAAAAACCGATGTCAGTATAATTGCGGGTACGATTCCAAATGCCTTCTCGAAGCTCATTCTTAAGAATCCGTATATAAAAGTCATTTCAAATATTCCCGCCGCAAGTATATAGGACGCGCCGTACAGATTCTTAACGGATAAAACATTCTCGGGAATCTGCTCCGTTAAAAACATGGCTAGGAGTCCCGCAGCCAGAACCACATTTATTATAACACTCGCTATGCTTTTTCGCTTTGTAAATCCTAAATCTTTGAGAGTTTCCCCACCTTTTTTCTCAACATATAAAGATACAAACACCACTCCCAGTCCGAAGATCATAAGGAAATCCCTGAGAATAAAGGACATCACGGTGTTAAAAAGGGAATCACCGCCAAAGGGTATCATCATAAGGCTGAGTAAAATCATAATTAATCCAGCTATGGCTGCTATACCGGTTTCCTTTGTTACATTAAATCTGAATAACTGTTTTATTATTTTCTTCATTTTATTGTCTCCTCGCTTACTACGTATGCGTAGTATACTACGTGTACGTAGTAGTGTCAAGAATATTTATTCTGATTTGGGGATTTTGGCATGCGAATGATGTTATTTAGGTTTTTGTTGATGCAGGCATAAACATACAAAAAGCTATGATTTCAGAAGTTTTCCACTTTTGCTTAAACAGGAGGCATACAAAAAACGCCGCAAGTTATGCTCTCTGCGACGTTTTCGATATTATCATATTTATTCCCTTAATTGTTAATCACTGATAATCATATTGTATCACGCTATTCTTTTAAAGAGAATGGGCAGAGTTGGACTCGAACCAACGAAGACCGAAGTCAGCGGATTTACAGTCCGCTGCAATTGCCGCTATGCGACCTGCCCCTATGATCCCCGCCGGATTTGAACCGGGCATTCCAGCCGTGAAAGGGCTGTGTCATAGCCTTTAGACCAGGGGACCGTCAGAACCGGCATTAAACCGGTTCTTTTTAGGCGCTGATTGTTGCTTTTGCACCTGTATCAACGACCAAAATCTCGTCTACTGATACATCAAAAATCATCGCCAATGCAACTAAGTTATCGATGGTAGGCATTGCCGTGCCGTGCTGCCATTTGTAAATGGCCTGAGGTGTTGCAAATCCGAAAAAGATCTGCAAATCTCTGACAGACAAACCTGCCTCTTTTCTCATTTTTGTGATATTTCTTCCCGTTGCATTCATGTCAATAACGGGTAAATTTGTTATCATTTCATCCTCCGTTCCGGCACTCCGACCGGAACGGATAGTCCCTTAGTCGGATGCCTTAAAATTATAAATAGGTTTCATTACGTCGATGACATCAACAGACTCTTTGATAACATCGATGATGTCTTCGAGTCTCTTGTATGCCATCGGTGCTTCGTCCAATGTATTTTCGTTTATTGAAGTGGTATAAATACCCTTCATGGTTTCTCTGTATTCGTCCATGCTTAAGTTTTCTTTTGCCTTGCTTCTGGACATAATTCTTCCCGCTCCGTGTGGTGCGGAATAGTTCCATTCCGGATTTCCTTTGCCGACAGCGAGTACGCTTCCGTCTCTCATATTAATCGGAATCAGCACTTTCTCACCATTATGGGCAGCTATTGCGCCCTTCCTTAAAATCATTTCATCTGTATCGATATAATTATGAATATTATTGACAGCATCCGTGCCCGTCACTCCTGTTCTTTCAAGAATGATTTCGCCCCTCTTTT
>JAEEGL015313710.1_pt1 | contig 26981 bp, 29 predicted proteins | sample 9134231 | NCBI WGS metagenome assembly JAEEGL01 (sample SAMN16246548, study PRJNA631951) | gut metagenome | biome: gut microbiome; feature: rumen; material: fiber-attached | host: Bos | place: Iran: Karaj | collected 2018-10 | reverse complement strand
TTTGTCATTTTTTTATAGTATAAAATGATAATTCTATATAAAAAGTTACCTAAAAAAGGGAGGTAACATTAAAATATTAAAAATTTATTGAAAAATAAAGAAAAAATAATTGGTAGTGTATAAAACATTGCACACTACCAACATTATTAGGGAGGTTACAATATGAAGAAAAAATTATTTATTTTAAGTATAATTAGTTTAGTATTATTTACTGGATGTAATAGTAGTAAAATTAAACAAGATAAAAAGAATGCTAAAAGTGAAAAAGAAATTCGAGAGGAAAGTAAAAGATTAGAAAATGCTGAAAAGTTTAAAACAGAATATGAAAGTTTAAATGGTAAGAAAAATAGTGATGGTAAAGAATATCGTAAAATAGAAATACCTAGTGATAACCCATTTATATATAAATCTGCTAAGGATATAGTTAAAGCAATGGAAAATAAAAAGACATTTTTAGTATATTTCGGTTTTCCTACATGTCCATGGTGTAGAAGTATTATGTCATCTTTTCTAAGTGTATTAAAAGATAATGGTGTAGAAGAAATATATTATGTTAATATAAAGGATATTAGAGATGAATTAGAATTAGATGATAAAAAAGAAGTAAAAGTAAAAAAAGAAGGTAGTGAAGATTATAAAGTTTTACTTGAAAAATTTGATAATGTATTGGAAGATTATACTTTGAAAGATAAAAAAGGTAAGGAAGTTGAAACTGGAGAAAAAAGAATTTATGCTCCAAATATAGTAGCAGTTATAGATGGTAAAGCAGTTAAATTGACTTCAGGAATTAGTGATAAACAAGATGATGGATATATGGAACTTACTGATGAAATTAAAAAAGATATGAAAGAATCTATTGAAAAAGTAGTAAGGGAATATTCAACAGCATCAGCATCTTGTAATATAGAAAGTAAAGATTGTTAAGAAAATAAAACATTAGTTTTGTTTTTTTATGAAAAAATTTTGAAAAAATAAATAATTATGTTATAATTATGCTGTGTTGTAAATGAAATAGTATTATTTTATGGGAGGAATAAAATGAGTTTATATAGATTTTTAGCAAGTGCTAGAGAATTAAAAGAATTTTCTAATGATGAAAAAATAATGAAAGTAAATGTTATTGATGATTTATCTAAAATATCAAATTACACTGATAAAAAAAATTGTGCTAAATTTGATTGGAAATATAGTGAAGAAAATGCTCAAGTATTAATTTCTTGTATTAAAGAACATTTAAAAATATGTCCAAGGATTGAATTATGGAGTACAACTTTTGATAATAATAAAGATGCTGTTATAAAGAAATGTTCTAAAAATATATTAACTATAGATAAAATTAAAGATATTTGGGGAAAAGATTCATTTGAACAACCTGAATGTTTAGTTGTATATAATTCATAATAGCCTTATTGGCTATTTTTAATTAATTGAGAATAATATTATAAAGAAGAGGTGATTGGTTGAAAAATAAACATAAAATTATTGTTGTATTAATAATAAGTATATTTTTTCTTAATCCTATTTCTTTAAAATATATATTTAATTCAGTAAATAATATTATATATAGTGATTCTTATTTCTTTTTTCTTAAAGAAAAAAGAAATGAAAAAGTAGAAAAAACACTTGAATTTAATGCAGAATATTATCCTTATTATGGTTTTTTAAATAATGATGAAAAAAAATTATATGAACAAATATTTATAAATGCTAATAATTTAGTGGAAACTTTTGAACCAAATGTTGATGTTAATGTTCAACAATTAAAAAAAGTATTTGAAGCAATGTATAATGATCATCCTGAATTATTCTGGATTGATACTAATTATACATATAAATATACAGCTACTAACATGTGTGTGCAAATAACACTAAGTTATAATGATACAATAGATAATATAGAATATAATAAAAAAATATTTAATGATGAAGTTGATAAAATAGTTAGTGCTGCTAATAAATTAGATAGTGATTATGAAAAAGAAAAATATGTACATGATACTATATTGAATAATGTTAAATATGATAAATCATCAGATATGAATCAAAGTGCTTATAGTGCCTTGATAAATAAAAAAAGTATATGTGCAGGTCTATCAAGAGCATTTCAATTAATTATGATTAGATTAAATATACCTACGTATTATTGTGTTGGAATATCAAGTGTAAATCATGCTTGGAATATAGTAAAACTGGACGATGGATATTATAATGTAGATTTAACATGGAATAATTCTGATATTACAGAATATAAATATTTTAATAAAACTGATGACGAATTTTCAATTACTCATACACGTACTGGATTATCACTAAATTTACCTAAGTGTGAATCTACAAAGTATAGTGTGAGTAATATAAAATAAAATATGTGTAAACTAATCACATATTTTTATTTTTATGATAAAATATATAAAAGAGGTGTGAAGATGAAGAAGTATATATTAATTGTTTTATCAATTTTATTTTTGATAGGTTGTACTGATAAGAAAAAAGAAGAAATAAAAGAAAATTCTAATGATAATTCTAATATTGAATCAAATAGTAATTCTAATAGTGATTCAAATAGTAATTCAAATATTGAATCAAATAGTAATTCTAATAATGATTCAGATAAAAAGGAAGAAAATTCAAATAAAGTAAGTAATTCTTCTAGTAATAAGAGTAATAGTACAAGTAATAAAACTAGTAATACAACAAGTAATAAGAGTAATACCACAAGTAATAAAACTAGTAATAATACAAGTAATAATACGAGTGGTAATATTGGTAAGTCAAGTAAAGGTTATGATATTGTAAAGAAAAATGGTATATATTATGTTAAAGGAATATTAATTGCAAATAAGACATATGACTTACCTAGTACATATAATCCAGGTGGATTATTATCTGAATTTAATAGTGCATTTTCTAAAATGAAGAGTGCAGCAAGTAAAGATGGTATTAGTTTATGGGTAAAGAGTGGTTTTAGATCATATGCTACTCAAAAAAGTTTATATAATAATTATGTAGCACGTGATGGTAAAGCTGCTGCAGATAGATATTCTGCAAGACCAGGTCATTCAGAACATCAAACTGGTTTAGCTGCTGATTTTAATGAAATAAGTGATACTTTTGGTGATACAGCTGCAGGAAAATGGTTATCAAATAATTGTTGGAAGTATGGTTTTATTCTTAGATACCCTAAAGGAAAAGAAAGCATTACAGGATATATGTATGAATCATGGCATTTTAGATATATAGGTGATACTGATATTGCTAAACAATTATATAATAATGGCAATTGGATTGCTCTTGAAGAATATTTAGGTATAGATAGTAAATATAAGTAGAAGGACATTATGAAGCAAGAAGTAATTGAAGAAAAGGAAACAAGTTTGTTATCAAAAGTATTATATTTCATTTTAGTATTCTTTTTAAGTTCGTATATTCAATCGATTATACAAATAATTCCAATAGCAATATATTTATTTTTTAATTTAGATTTAAAAAGTGCTGAAAAGATTCTTTCAGATAGTTCAAAACTTAATGAGTTTTTTAATGGAGATTGTATTGTTACATTAATTATTTTATTTTCTACTATAGCGATTATTATTACAACTATTATATGGTGTACAAAAGTAGAAAAGCGTTCATTAGATTTTATGGGATTTAAAAAGAATAATATTTTAAAGAATTATTTAATAGGATTATTAGTAGGTTTTATAATGTTTTCTATGGTAGTAATTATTGAAATAATTACAGGTAGTTTAAAATTTAATGGTTTTAATAGTTTAAGTATTATACCAATAATGATAATATTGCTATTCTTTATTGGATTTATTATACAAGGAGCTAGTGAAGAAATATTGATTAGAGGTTACTTTTTTAGTAATATTAAGTCACAACATAAAACTATTGTTGCAGTTTTAATATCATCTTTAACTTTTAGTCTTTTACATATTTTTAATAGTGGATTTAATTTTATTCCATTTATAAATATATTATTAGTGGGAATATTCTTTGCACTTTACTATTTTTGTTTTGATAATTTATGGGGTGCATGTGCAGTACATTCTATATGGAATTTTGCACAAGGAAATATATATGGTATAAAAGTTAGTGGAATTAATACTTTTTATTCTGTATTTAATACTACTCAAGTAGAAGGACATGATTTATTAAATGGTGGTATTTTTGGTGCTGAGGGAGGTTTAGTTACTACATTTGTAATAATAGCTTCAATTATAATATTATATTGCTATATGATAAAGAAAAATAAATCAATATTTGGAGACTAGAAGTCTTCTTTTTTTGTTATAATATATTTTATGGGGGATAACTATGACTATAAATGAAAAAAAGATATTAAAAAAAGAAATAAAAGATTTACATATATTAAATATATAACAAGTAATTCTTATATCAAAATATATATTAGATGCATATATAAAATCTATTATTACTTTTGGAATTAATAGTGTGGTAACAAAAGAAAATATAAGATTATTAAACAAATATATAAGAATATATACCAGAGAGAAAAACATATATAATTATTTATTAAAATATAGTACATTAATTGATTTAGATGAATGCTTTAATCTAATAGATTTATTAGATAATCTTAATGCTAAAACAATAGATTTTTTTATAGCGCTATAGATGATATTATTGATGCATGTACATTAAAAGAAGAAATTAGAATGGTACATAAAAAAAGATTCTTTAGTACATTAGATGAAACAGATGAATATGAATTTATTACTAAATGTTTGACTATAAATTATTGTGATGTAGTAGAGTATTTAAATTATCCTAATGAATTTTGGAATTATATAGAAGAAAAAATTATTGAATCTGATTCAACTATAAGTCATAGTACATTTATTAGAGATGATAATAATATATTAAAGGACTTAGAAGTATATATTCCAAAAATAAAAAATAAAGATACTGCTAGTAGAGTTTTATATGAATTGAAATATGCTTATTGTTTATATAATTCATTAAATAATTATGTTGATGGAAAAAATATATTTGATAATGTTGATAAGGAAGATAATGATTTTAAACAATATATTATTAATAAAAAGATGTAATATTTACATTTTTTTTTGGTTTTTGTATAATTAATATGGTGGTATTATGAAAATATTAAAGAATAGTTTAACTAGTGATTTGAATTTAAGAACTGAGATTGATTATCCAACAAAAGGAATCAATTTTATTGATATTAATCCTCTAATAATTCAAAATACTACTTTATTAGAAATAGTTGATAAATTTGTTAGTGAAATAGAGGATAAACAAATTGATTATATAGTTGGACCAGAAGCAAGAGGTTTTATATTTGGTTCTATAGTTGCATATAAATTAAATATTGGGTTTGTTCCAGTAAGAAAAAAGGGTAAGTTACCCCCAACAACTGTTGAGGTAACATTTGATTATGAAAAAGAATATGGTAAAGACAGTTTAGAATTACCTAAATTAGTTGATGGTGATTATGCTAATAAAAACTTTTATATTATTGATGATATATATGCTACTGGAAATACTGTAAAGAGTATAAAAAACAATATAGAAAAATTAGGTGGAAATGTTGTTGGAATAGGTGCTGTTATAAATATTGTAGAATTAAATAATGATGAAGTATTTTCTTTAATAGATATAAATGAGTGATAGATTTTATAAGGCGGTGTATTTAAATTGTTTGATATAAGTAAAATAAAACTATTTAGTAATTTTAATAATAGAAAGTATAAATTGATTAGTAGTATAGGATATGATAAAAAAGGATTAAGAAGCATATACAAAACTTGGGATGATGTTCTTAATATACCTTATGAATTAGGTAAGTATTTAGAAGATTTAGTTGTGGGTCAGGAAAATGGTGATTATTATATAGGTGTTCATAGTAGTGGGATTATTAATAATTGGAATGCATCTAATGATGATCAAATAATGAGTAATGAAGTTATACATGATATATTTAATAATGGGTTAATTAATAATGGAGATTTATCTTCTGGTATAGATAATAAAGGTAATTATAATGATATTTCAAAAACTGTCATAAGAGTAAAAGATATGTTTCATTTAGTTTTAGATATTAGAAGTGAATATAAAGGTTCTAGAGGTGGATTTATATTAAAGTTTCCAAAGCAATATGTTGATGAAAATTTGAATGTAAAAGACGGAATGGGTTCAATGTTATATGATGTAAAAGATAAAATCCAATATATTAAACCTGAATTTATATTAGGTTATGTTGGTCTATGTGAGAATGATAAATTTGTTTGGTATTCTAAAGAACAATTTTTAGAAAAAGAAAGAAATAGATAATTATTAAAATTTGATAAAAAGAAGATTTTTTTATAAAATATACATTAATAAAACGAATTTTTTTGACGAGTAAAAGAAAGATATAATTAGGTGGTTTGATGAAAGAACTATATAAAAGATATATAAATACAGATATTAAATATGATAAAATGACGATGATAAGTATTATTTGTTTAATAATAGTAATATCTGGAATATTTGGGTTTGTATATGAGTTTATATTTTATTATTTTAATAGTGGAATGAAACAATTCTATTATAGAGGTGGTAATTTTTTACCTTGGATTAACATATATGCTATCGGAGCGTTAATGATATTTTTATTAACATATAAAGATAGAAAGAAACCATTAAAAGTTTTTTTAAAAAGTACAATTATATGTGGAGTATTAGAATTTATAGCCGGATATATAATGTATAACTTTTTTGGTGGATTTAGATGTTGGGATTATAATACAGAAATATTAAATTTTGGTAATATAGGTGGATATATTTGTTTAAGAAGTGTGTTGTTTTTTGGTGTATCTAGTTTATTATTAATATATGTAATTGTTCCTTTTTGTTTTTTCCTTTCTGAAAAAACAAACAAAAAAAATTTTTTTAGAATTTGCATTTGTATTTGTTCATTAATATTATTTGATGAATTATATAATTTGTTTTTTGCAAGATTATTATATTTACCTAGAGCATCAGATATATATAAGCAAATAGGCATTCATTATGTGCAATTTAAGTGATATTTTATGGTATCACTTTTTTTATTTTGTAAACAATATAATTAGGTGATGATATGAGTAAAAATCTTAAATATATTGTTATAGAATTATTATTAACTATTATATTTTTTATATCATTTGAATTATATTATAATAATTTAATATTTTATTTTTTCTTATTTATAATAATATTTTTTATTTTAGTATTGTATTTATTATCTATGCTTTTTCTTAGAAAAAATAAAAAGTTAAATGTAATATTAAAAAAATATAGTGATATTTTAGTTCAAATAGATAATAAATATGATATATATAGTCGTAGTATAATATTTGTAAAAAAATTTAGTAATTTGGTTGTAGCACATAAAAGATTGGGTGAACCAATATTATATTTTTATAGAAATAATTTAGTAAATTTTTTAGTAAATGATGATAATAATATTTTAATATATGTACTATCAGTTAATGATATAAATTAAAATATTATTTTTTTTTTTTGAAATAAAACTGATAAAAAAATACTACAAATGTAGAAATTTATGTATAAAAAGTGGTATAATTGTTATTGAAAAAATATATGGGACAGGTGAGTATATGAAAAATAAAATCCAAGGCATTAAGAATGTGATTACAAAAAAGAATATAGAAAACAATTTAGGTATAATTGGTTTAGGTGTAATAATATTTATTTTTATTGCTTTTACAGCAATTTATTTAATAGGTACAAAGAATATATCTGGGATAGAAAGAAAAGAGTTAATGAGAATTAGTGATGAATTAATTCCTTATATTGAAGATATTAAAGATTCACAAAGTAAAGATATAGATAGATATATTATTTATGCATTAGATTATGCATATAATAATGAATCAAAAAATAGTATGACTTGTGATGAAATATATAATTTTTTAGAAGAACATTTTACACTAAAGACTAGTGTTGAGGATATAAAAAATACAGGTATAACTCCTATAATGTTAGAGAAAAATATTGTATATGATGATTCAAAGCAATCATATATGTTAGTAGTAAATAAAGATGCTAGAAAGATTGCAGAAACACCAATTACTTATTATAAGGTAGATAAAATAAGTAAATCTAATAAAAAGAAATTTGTAATTAAATATAAAAAATATGTTATAGAGAATCCATATGATATGCTAAATTATTATATTGATAAGAATACAAATACATCATCAGAGGATGATAAAAAAGATAATAATACTTATGAGTTAGTTGATATTTTACCTATAAGAAATTATTTATTAGGTAATGGAAAAATATTGGATTATAAAAAATCTATAAATGATAATGATGTAAGTAAATATGGTAAAAGTAGTGGAACTATGAAGGTAACTTATGTTGTAAAAGATGATAAAATATATATTGATAAAATAAAATAATTTATTGAAGGGAGTAATTATGAATAAAATAAAAGGAATACTAAATAATAAAATAGTATTGGCAAGTATAATATCAGTAGTTGTTATTATAATAATAGTTATTGGATTATGGATGAATAGCAAGAGATTAACCAATCTTGAAAAAATTAAAATAGAAGAAACATGTAATAAAATATCAAATTATTTAGACGAAGTTTATATGTTTGATGATGATACAGGAAAGTATATAAATTTTGCCGCAGAATATTTATATAATGAAGAAAATAAAGAAGAATTTTCATTGAATGAAGTATTAAATATTATAAATGATACTTTTGATATAGATTATAGTGAAGAAGATTTGGCTAAAGTTGGTATTTCTTCTAGAATGTTAGATAAAAATATTATTTATGATAATACAAGTAATTCATTTAAATATAAACAAAATAAAACTCAAGCAGATATTGCTAATACACTTATTGTTAAATATGAATTGAAAAAAATGAAAAAAATAAATAAAAAGAAATTTGAAGTTACTTTAGATAAATATGTTGTGGAAAATCCATATGAAGTATTAAATTATTTTAATGATTATAATATGAAACAAGAAGATTCATCAAAAAGATTTAATACTGATGATATTGTAAAATATTTAAAAGGAAAAGAAAATGTAAAGGTAATAAAGGATTTAATAAATAAAGATAATATTGAAAATTTTGGTAAAATTGACGGAAGTATAAAAATTACTTTTGTAATTAAGGATAATAAATTAAAGATTAAATAGTATAAAAAAACTTATTTTGAGATAAGTTTTTTTGTTTTATATACTTTTATTGTAAAATTTTTCTTTTATGATATAATTAATAATAGGTGGATAATATGATTAATAAGACAAAAGTTATTTCAACTATTGGTCCTGCAACTATGGAAAAAGAACAAATAAAGAAATTAATGATAAATGGTACTGATGTAATTCGTGTAAATATGAGTCATGCAGATTACAATTTTTGTCGTAATGTAGTTGAATATGTAAATGAATTGAATAAGGAATTAAATTTGAGTATAGCACTTCTTATGGATTTATGTGGTCCAGAAGTTAGGATTGGAGAGTTCATAAATGGACAAGCCTTTTTTAGAAAAGGTGATAGGGTAAGAATATATATGGATGAAGTAATGGGAGATAATACTAAGTTTTCCGTTAGTTATCCAAATTTATTACAAGAGGTTACATATAATGATATTATAAGTATTAAAAATGGTACAATGCTTATGGAAGTAATTGAAATATTACAAGACTTTTTTGTATGTGAAGTATTAAATGATGCTAATATAGAGAGTAATCAAAATCTTATTGTACAAGGTAAAAAACTTAAATTACCATATTTAACAAATAAAGATGAAACTAATATAGCTATTGCAAATAAATTGAAATTTGATTTTATATCTGTACCTTTTGTAGAGTGTTCAGAACATGTACTCGCAGTTAATGATATATTAATTAATTTACATAATGAACATATAGGAATTATTTCTAAGATAGAAAGTGAAGATGGAGTTAATAATATAGATGAGATATTAAGAGTAAGTGATGGAATTATGGTTGCTAGAGGTGATCTAGGTGTATCGGTATCTATAGAGAGAGTTCCAGGTATTCAAAAGAAAATAATAAAAAAATGTCATAGTGCTGGAAAAGTAAGTATTGTATGTACTGAATTAATGTCTTCAATGGAGCATATGGCACGTCCAACTAGAGCAGAAGTAAGTGATGTAGCAAATGCTGTATTAGATGGAACTGACGCTATTATGTTATCTGGTGAAACTACAATAGGTAAATATCCAATTGAAACATTAAAAATAGTAGAAAAAATTATTAATTCAGCTGAACAAGATATAGAATATATTGATTATTTAAATGATACTATATCGAATGATATAACCAATATTATTGCACAAAATGTTACTAATGCCGCTTTAAAATTAAAATGTTGTGCCATAATAGCACCAACAAATAGTGGTTATACAGCAAGGATGATGAGTAGATATAGACCTGTTTGTCCTGTTATTGCGGTTAGCCCAAGTGAAGAAGCAGTTAAATCTTTACAACTTCATTTTGCAGTTACTCCAGTTTTAATAGAAGATTTAAAATCTTTTGATAAAATTATGGATTTATCAAAAAAAATAACATTTAAATTAATATCTACAAAACCAGGTGATAAAATTATTATTACTGGTGGGTATCCTTTTAATGAAGTAAAATATACTAATTTTATGAAAATAGAAGAATTATAGAAAAGGGTGATTTTATGTACGACTTAGGTGAACAATTTGTAATGAATATGGCAAAAGCTAGATCAAATCCTGCATGCGTATTGCAAGGTGAGAAGTATCGTATAACAATTTTAACAGAAAGATTAGTTAGACTTGAATATGATGAACATGGAAAATTTGAAGATAATCCAACAGAACTTGTTTGGTATAGAAATTTACCAAAACCAGAATTTAATTTAATTAATAATAATAATAATTTAGTAATTGAAACAAAATATTTTACACTTAGTTATGTTAAAGAGGCTAAATTTGCTGGTTCTACCTTAAATAAAACTGCTAATTTGAGAATAGATTTAGTAGGTGTAGATAAAACTTGGTATTATGGACATCAAGAAATAAAAAATTATTATACTCCTCTATTACAACAAAATGGTGCTTCTGATGATGATTTAGAATATAATATGAAAGGATTATATTCAATAGATGGTTTTTCATGTATAGATGATTCTAATTCATTAATATTTGATGCTAGAGGTAATTGTGTTGAAAGGGAAAACAAAGAAATAGATTTATATGTATTTATGTATGGTAAAGATTTTTCTTTAGCACTTAAAGATTATTATTCTATTACTGGATATCCTTCTTTAATACCTCGATATGCACTTGGAAATTGGTGGAGTAGAAATGATACATATAATGATACTAAATTAGATGATTTAGTTGAAAACTTTGATAATCATAAAATACCAATTTCTGTATTAATGCTTGATAAAGATTGGCATATACGTATTTTAAAAGATGGTAAAAAATTAAGAACAGGTTTTACTTTTAATGGTGAACTATTTAAGGATCCTTCTGATTTAGTTAAGAGAATACATGATTTAGGAATTAGAATTGGTGTTAATATTAATCCAATAGAAGGTTTCTATCCTACAGAAGCATTTTATCAAACAGCAGCTAAATATATTCTTGCAAGTCCAGAAGGTTTTATTCCATTTAATGTTATGGATTCTAAAACATTAGATGTATATTTAAAGGTATTTATTCATCCACTTGATAACTATGGAATAGATTTTTTCTGGGTAGATTGGTATGACAAAACTAGAAAAAGAGATTTAACTCTTTTGAAACATTATCAGTTTTATGATATGAAAAGAGGATTTAGAAGAAGACCAATGATATATGGTTATAATTCTGGTGTAGCTGCACATAGATATCCTGTATTATATGCTGGAAAGAGTATTGTAAGTTGGGATACTTTAGCTAATATACCTTATTTTAATGGTAGAGCTGCTAATTTAGGAATAAGTTGGTGGAGTCATGATATAGGTGGATATTTTAATGGTACAGAAGATAATGAATTATATGAAAGATATATTCAATTAGGAACTTTTTCTCCTATTTTAAAACTAAGTGCTGATGCAGGAAGATTTTATAAACGTGAACCATGGAGATGGGATGTTAGAACATATGCTATTGCAGGAGAATATTTATCATTAAGACATAGATTAATTCCTTATATATATTCTGAAGCATATAATTATCATAAGTTTGGTGTACCTCTAATTCAACCAGTTTATTATCAATATCCTGAATTATATGATGATGCTTTATATAGAAGTGAATATTCATTTGGAAGTCAATTTTTTATTAGTCCAATTACAACAAAGAAAGATATAGTAATGAATCGTACAATACATAGATTTTTCTTACCTGATGGTGTATGGTTTAATTTTAGAACTGGAAAGAAATATTTGGGAAAGAAAAAACATATTTCATTCTTTAGAAGTGAAGAATATCCAGCTTTTGTTAAAGCAGGTGCTATTATACCTATGGCATTTCATTCAAATATAAATGATACAACACCACCTAAGAATATGGAAATTCAAATATTCCCAGGTAAGAGTAATACATATAGATTATATGAAGATGATGGAGTAAGTGATTTATATACTAAGGGTTATTCATTAACTACATTAATTGATTATAATTATTTACCTAATAATTATACTGTAATTATTAGACCTATTGAGGGTAAGACAGGCATTATACCTGAAAAACGTAATTATACTATAAGATTTAGAAATACAAAAAGATCAAATGATGTTCAAGCATTTATTCAATCAGATAAAACTGAAGTTAAAACTGCAATAGATGGACCAGATTTTATTGTAGAATTAAAAGATATACCTACAACAAAACAATTAACAGTAAATTGTAAGGGTAAAGATATAGAAATAGATGCTATTAGAATAGCATTAGAAGATGTAGAAGAAATCATTAGTGATTTACCACTTAAAACATCTCAAAAAGATAGAGTATATAATTTACTTACAGATAAGAGTCTTACTAAAGATAAGAAAAGAATTCAACTTTTGAAACTTACTAAAGGTAAAGAAGCATATGAGAAAAAGTATGTACAATTATTTATTCAGTTATTAGAATATATGGAACAAATACAGTAGAACAATCTACTGTATTTTAATTTAAGTATTGTATTTTTAAATAAGTTATATTATAATATGATTACTGGCGATGAAAAAGAGTATTAGTAATAGATTATTATTTAGAGAAAAAGTGTTTGGTGAAAACTTTTAATAAAATATTATGAACTTGCTTTGGAGCTTTTTATATGATAAGTATAAAACGTATATCTGCGTTAAAGATTTGAGTGCATAATAATATTATGAAGTAAGGTGGTACCACGAAATCTTTCGTCCTTATAACATAATATTTTTTTTTGGAGGTATTATGATTTATTTATTATTTTTTATAATTTCATTCTTTTTAATATATATAATCTATGACTTGTTTGTTATTAGAAAAAAGAAAGCATTAAAAAAGATGAAAAATAGTAAGGATATGTTACTGCTGTGTAGAGTTGGTAAGATAGATATTGACAAAGTAGATATAAAGAAAGTAACTAGATATCTGTGTTTAACAAATTCTTTTATAGTATCATTTGTGTGTACACTTGCTTTATTATTAAATAATGTTATTAAAAATTTTTACATATGGATATTAAGTAGTTCTTTATTAGCAATAGTAGGTTTGATTCCTATGATATTATTATTATATAAATTAATTGGTAAAAAAATTATGAAGGAAGGTAGATAAAATGTATAATTTTAGTGAGATAGAAAAAAAATGGCAAAAATATTGGTTAGATAATAAGAGTTTTAGTGTAGATGTAGATGTAAATAAAGAAAAATTTTATATGTTAGTTGAATTTCCTTATCCATCTGGAGTAGGATTACATGTAGGACATGCGAGAGTATATACTGCAAGTGATGTACAAGCTAGATATAAAAAATCTATTGGAGAAAATGTATTATTCCCTATGGGATGGGATGCTTTTGGTGCTCCAGCAGAACAATATGCTATTAAAAATCATATACATCCAAGTGAAGCAGTAACTGAAAATATTAAAGTATTTAAGGGTCAAATGCAATCATTAGGATTATCTATAGATTGGGATAGAGAATTTTCTACTACTGATCCAGATTATTATAAATGGACTCAATGGCAATTTTTACAATTCTATAAAGCTGGTTTGGCATATAAAGCAGAAAAAGAAATAAACTGGTGTCCTAATTGTAAAATGGGTTTATCTAATGAAGATGCTGAAGGTGGAGTTTGTGAACGTTGTGGTACAAGAGTAGAAAAGAAATTAAAGAATCAATGGGTATTAAGAATGAGTAACTATGCTGATAAATTAATTGATGGTTTAAAAGATACTAGATTCCTAGAGAAGGTTAAAACAGCTCAAATTAATTGGATAGGTAAAAGTGTTGGTGCATCAGTAAATTTTGGTATTAAAGATACTGATGATTTTATAGAAGTATTTACTACGCGTGCTGATACATTATATGGTGCTACATTCATGGTTATATCACCAGAACATCCATATATTGAAAAGTATGCTGATAAAATAAATAATATTGATGAAGTAAAAAAATATCAAGATGAAGCAAAAAAGAAAAGTGAGATTGAAAGAACTGATGTTACTAAAGAAAAAACAGGTGTTAAAATAGATGGAATAACAGCTATTAATCCTATTAATGATAAAGAAATACCTATATATATAAGTGATTATGTATTGGTAAACTATGGTACAGGTGCTATAATGGCTGTTCCAGCACATGATACTAGAGATTATGAATTTGCTAAGAAGTTTAATATTGATATTATACCTGTTATAGAAGGTGGAAATATAGATGAAGAAGCATATGTAGGAGATGGAGTACATATTAATTCTGATATATTAAATGGATTAGGAAAAGAAGATGCAATTAATAAAATGATTGAATATTTAGAAGATAAAGGTATAGGTCATAAACAAGTAAATTATAAATTACAAGATTGGATATTCTCTCGTCAAAGATTCTGGGGAGAACCAATACCTATGATATATTGTGAAAAATGTGGATGGCAACCAGTACCTGAAGAAGAATTACCAGTAGTATTACCTAATGTAAGTTCATATGAACCAACTGAAACTGGAGAATCTCCTTTAGCAAATATAGATGAATTTGTAAACTGTAAATGTCCAACTTGTGGAAAAGATGCTAAAAGAGAAACAGATACTATGCCTAACTGGGCAGGATCAAGTTGGTATTGGTTAAGATATATGGATCCTAAATGTGATACTGGAATAGCTAATATGGATGCTTTAAAGTATTGGGGACAAGTAGATTTATATGATGGTGGTATGGAACATGCCACAAGACACTTATTATATGCTAGATTCTGGAATATATTCTTACATGAACAAGGTTTAGTACCATATAGCGAACCATTCTTAAGTCGTATAGCTCATGGTATGATATTAGCTGAAGATGGAACTAAAATGAGTAAATCTAAAGGTAATGTAGTTAATCCTACTGAAATGATTAATGAATATGGTGCTGATGCTTTACGTACTTATGAAATGTTTATAGGTGATTATAGTAAAGATGCTGCATGGAGTGAAAATGGATTAAGAGGATGTAAAAAATTCTTAGATAGAGTATGGAGATTACAAAATAAATTAAATGATAGTGAAGAATATACTAGGGAATTAGAAGTATTAATTAATCAAACTATTAAGAAAGTTACTAATGATATAGAAAACTTAGATTATAATACTGCAGTATCTGCTTTAATGATATTATTAAATGAAACTGATAATTATGAAACGATAAGTAGAAAAGATTATCGTACATTAATTATTTTATTAAATCCTTTTGCACCTCATATTACTGAGGAAATAAATGAAGTATGTTCATTAGGTGAACCATTATGTTATAGTTCTTGGCCAAAATATGATGAGAAAAAGACAATTGATGAAACATATGAAATGGTAGTACAGGTAAATGGAAAAGTAAGAGGTAAAATAGAAGTTGATACTGATACAGATGAAGAAAAAATGAAAGAATTAGCTAAGCAAATAGATAATGTTAAAGTACATATAGAGGGAAAAACTATAGTAAAAGAAATAGTAATACCTAAAAAATTAGTTAATATAGTTGTAAAATAATATTATAATAAATGATTATAGAAAAGTAGAATTTTATTATTTATAATGTTATAATTAATATGGTGATATTATGAGTAATAATAAAAAAGCAGCAAGTAAGAAAGAGGTAAAAAATAATTCAAATAAAAAGATTAATTCTAATAGTAGTAAAGATAAAATAATAAGTATATTGAATAAAATTAAAGTAATTATTCTAAAATTCTTTAGACAACATTGGGATTTAATACTAATGAATATAATAATTTTTATACTAACTGTATTTATAGAATCACAATATTTATATAATTTAAAACTATTAGTGTGGTTTTTCAATACAATACTATTTATTGTAATACCTACAATAGCATTTACAATACTTAGACCAATTAAAAATAAAGATATATTTATAAGTATTCCAATATTATATATATTATTCTTAATATTTTTAGATTATTGTACTATAAGAGAATTATATGGTATTTCATCATTAGGATTAGATAAAACACCAAATTATATAGATGCATTATTAGTTGTATTTATATTTACTTCTTTTGAATATATTACTGCTTTTATAGTAAATAAATTAAAGTTAAAAAAGAAAATTAAAAAATAATTTTCTTTTTTTTTATTTAAAAAAAGGAAATTGGACTTTAATCAATAATAATATAGTAGGAGGTTAAAAATGAAAAAAATATTTTTTATGTTGTTGTTAATGTTGGTTATTTTTCCTGTTTATGCTAAAGAAGAAGGTTTTTATTATAATGATGAAAAAGTAGAAGATATGTGGATAACGCGTAGTAATTCTAGTTTTACTCGGTCTGCTAATCCTTATTTTGTTAAGAGAAAAAGTGATAATGCTTATGTATATTGTGTAGAACCTTTTGCACTTGTTGATAGTGAGTCTTCTTATATAATTGAAAATGATTATACTAAGTATGGTATTACTAAAAAACAAATGGAAAGAGTAAGTTTACTTATGTATTATGGATATGGTTATATGAATCATACTGATGAAAAATGGTATGGAATAACACAATATTTAATATGGAAGACTATAAATACAAATGATGTATTCTATTTTAGTGAGAGTAAAAATGGTCCTAAAAAAGATATGTATGTAAATGAAATTAGTGAAATAGAAAAAATGATTAGTGAGCATGAAAAAGTACCAAATTTTATAAATGATTATATAGTTTCAAGAGGAGATAATTTAGAAATAGAGAGTAATATTGATTTAAGCTATTATGATATTAGTTCAGATTTAGATTATAAAGTTGAAAATAATAAATTTATATTTAGTGATTTAAAAGTAGGTAATTATAAGGTTAAATTAACGTCTAAGAGTAATAAGTATAAGAATAGTTTTATGCTTTATTATAGTAGTGATAGTCAAAATGTAATAATACCTGGATTTAATAATGATAATATCAAAGTGTATGAATTTAATATTAGTGTTAAAGAGGGAGAAGTAGTTATAAATAAGAAAAATAGTATTACAAAAGAAAAGTTGAAGGGTGCTACTTACGGGATATATAAAGATAATATATTAATAGAAAAAATTATAACAGATAGCACAGGTACTATAAGTACTAAATTACCTTTTGGTAAATATACATTAAAAGAATTAGAAGCACCAAACGGATATAAATTAGATGACAAAGTATATGAGTTTATAATAGATGAGAATAATTTATCAGTTAATTTTGATTTAGTTGATGATAAGATTGTTATTAAAGTTCCAGATACAGGATTATATTATGACAAAATAGCGAGTGGATTTATAATAGTTGGTTTAATAGGGCTAGTATATGGTAAAAAAAAGTATAACATGCATTAGTTTATTATTTATTGGTTGTGGAATTAGTTATTTTTGTTTAGATAAAACTAATAGTATTATTGATTTAAAAAATAATGAATTACTTGTTGGTAAATATTTTAGTAAAGAAGAAAATAATAAGGAAAGTAATGTAAAAAAAGAAGAATATATAGCTATACTTCAAATACCTAAAATAAAATTTAGAAGAGGATTATATAAAGAGAATAGTCCTCAAAATAAATTATCAAAAAATATTATTTTTTTAGATAGTTCAGATATGCCTAATAAAGATAATAGTAGAGTTATTATTGTTGGACATAGTGGAGCACCAAGTAATGCTTATTTTAAAAATTTATATAAACTTGATATTAAAGATGAAGTAATATTATATTACGATAATCGAAAGTATATTTACAAAGTAAGTGATATATATGAAATAAAAAAGACTGGAAATTTAGCATTAGAATCTAATAGAGAAAATAAAACACTAACACTTGTTACGTGTAGTGGATTAGATAAACAGTTAGTAATTGTATCAACATTAACAAAAGAAGAGAAGCTTAATTAGCTTCTCTTTTAATATCCATAATAACAGGTAATATAATTGGATTACGACCTGTTTTTTCATATATATATTCCGATAATTGACTTACAATTTCACTTTTTACTTCATTATAATTAACATGTTTTGATATTTTATTAATTATTGCTTTATTACTTATATTTTCAAGTTCTTTTAAGAATTCTATATTTTCTTGAATCAGAACAAATCCTCTAGACGTAATATTACAACTACCTAATAATTTATTATTTTTAGTATCTATATTTGCAATAATTACAACAATACCATCACTAGACATTAATTTTCTATCTTTCATAACAGCAGAACCAATTTCACCAATACGGCTACCATCTATATATACATCTCCAGCAGTAACAGTTCCATCTCTTTTAATTTTTCCTTTTGATATAGAAATTACATCTCCATTTTTTAATACAAATGTATTTTCTCTAGGAATACCACATTCAACAGCTAAATCTGCATGTTGTTTTAACATACGATATTCACCATGGAAAGGCATAAAATATTTTGGATTAAACAATCTAATCATTAATTTTAATTCTTCTTGGTTACCATGTCCAGATGTATGAACTTCACTTAATGATGTATTAGTACATACTTTAACACCTTGTAAATATAATTTATTTATTACTTTAGATATACTTAATGCATTACCAGGTATAGCAGATGATGAAAAAATTACTAAATCATCAGGTTGTAATCTTATTTGTCTATGATTACCATTTGCTATTCTAGAAAGTGCTGCTAGTGGTTCACCTTGTGAACCTGTACAAAGTAAACATACTTTATTTGGTGGAAGTGCATTGGCTTCTTCTGGTGTAACAAATATTTCTTTGTGTTTAATATATCCTTCATTTAAAGATATTTCTATATTATTTTCCATACTTCTTCCAAATATAGCTATTTTACGATTATTACGTTTACAAGTATCAACTATATGTTTTAAACGATATATATTAGATGCAAAAGTTGCTATTATAATACGACCATGATGTTCTAAAAAGATTTCTGATAAAGCTTCATCTACTTGAGATTCACTTACACTAAATCCTGGATTTAGTGCATTAGTACTATCACTTAATAATAATGTAACTCCTTTAGCTCCTATAGCAGCCATTTTTTGTAAATTTGCCATAGGTCCAATAGGTGTTAAGTCGAATTTAAAGTCACCAGTTGTGACAATAGTACCATTTGGTGTTGTAATAGCAATACCATGTGAATCTGGTATTGAGTGTGTTGTTGTAAAGAACTCGACACTCATAGTTTTAAATTTTATTTTTGTTTTTTCAGTATATACATATAACTTGTCATAATGCATATTTTTATCTTCAAGTTTTTTTCTAATCAATCCTATAGATTGATTTGGAGCATATATTGCAGGAATGTTTACTGTTTGAAGTAAATATGGAATTCCTCCTATATGATCCTCATGCCCGTGTGTAATAAAAAGTGCTTTGATTTTATTTTCGTTTTTCTTTAAAAATGTAAAGTCTGGAATTATATAATCAATTCCCGGTAGTTCATTAGAAGGAAATGTTATACCGACATCGGTAATAATTAACTCGTTATCGGTCATAATACAATACATATTTTTTCCTACTTCACCTAAACCACCAAGGGCAAATACTTTCGTATCTCCACTTTCAAATAATTTCAAAAAATTCTCTCCTTTCTTTTCAGTTTCAAATTCAACTATAACATTATACCTTTTTTTTCTTATTTTGTCTACTTTCTATATAAATACTTTAATTTTTCTTTAAAATATAGTAAAATAGATATGTATAGAAATAGGAGGTTTTGTATGGGACTTTTTGATAAGTTTAAAAATATATTTAAAAGTAATAAACCACAAGAAATAAAAGAGGAAGTAAAAGAAGAAGTTGAAGTATATGATAAAGGATTAGAAAAAAGTAGAAAAGAATTTGTTTCTAAAATTTCTTTATTAAATTTAAAATATAAAAAAGTAAGTCCTGAATATTTTGAGGAATTAGAAGAAATACTTATAATGGCAGATATTGGTGTAAATACAGTAATGGAGTTTATTGATAAGTTAAAGAAACGTGTAAAACATGAACATATAGAAGATAGTGCAGATTTAAAAGAAGTAATTGTTGATGAAATGTTTATAATTTATGTTAATAATTCTATTATGGTTAATAAAATAAATTATGCTGAAGAAGGACCTACAATAATATTATTTGTAGGTGTTAATGGAGTTGGTAAAACTACAACTATTGGAAAACTTGCTAATAAACTAAAAGATGAAGGTAAAAAGGTATTATTAGTAGCTGGAGATACTTTTAGAGCAGGTGCTGTTGAACAATTATGTGAATGGGGAGAAAGAACAGGTTGTCCTACTATATATAAAGAAAATGCTGATCCTGCAAGTGTAATATTTGATGGAGTAACTAAAGCTAAAGAAGAAAATTATGATGTAGTTTTAGTTGATACTGCTGGTAGATTACAAAATAAAACTAATTTGATGAATGAATTAGAGAAGATTAATAAAGTAATTGGTAGAATTATACCAAATGCTCCACATGAGACACTACTTGTTATAGATGCTACTACAGGGCAAAATGGTATAAGTCAAGCAAAAGAATTTCAAAAGATTACTAATATAACTGGTATTGTATTAACAAAATTAGATGGTACAGCAAAAGGTGGTATTGTTCTTGCAATAAAAGAATCAGTGGGAATACCAGTAAAATATGTTGGATTAGGAGAAACAGCAAAAGATTTACAAGTATTTGATATAGAAAAATATATATATGGATTATTTAAAGATATGTGAGGTAGAATATGAAAAATATTGAAACTGTTGAAATAAAGACATTTTCATTTAAACGAATAAGTTTATATGTACAATTAATTTTAGTTATATGTGTTTTTATAACTTTAATTGCTGGTTTTTTTGTAAAAAATAGTGATTTAATTACTATGATTTTAAATTGTTTTTTAGCATTAACTATGTTTGTTATGGCATATAATAATGAAAATTTTTATAAAAGAAAGGTTTTAACCTATATTTATTCTGTATTTGGTGTTATACTTATAATTAGTATAGTAGTGGGGTTGTTATGGTAAATATTGAAATTGGAATATTATTTGATTATTATGGTGAACTATTAACTGATAGACAACAAGAAATATTCAAGGATTATTATTTTGATAATTTAACAATGCAGGAGATAGCTGATAATAATGAAATAAGTAAAAATGCAGTGCATAAAACTATAAATGCCATAAACAATAATTTAAAATATTATGAAAAAAAATTAAGATTATACGAAAAATCAAAAAAAATTAAAGAATTAATTAGTGATTTAGAAGAGTCAAAGAGAGAAAGAATAAATGAATTGATATAATAAGAAGGGTGAGAATATGTTTGGAAGAATAGTTTATATAAGTGATAATTTAGCTCATGTTGAGGTACCAAAAACTGCAGAAACTTTTGTTAATTTAATGAATAGACATGTAGTTTTTGAAGATGAAAATAAGAAAATATTAGGAGAAGTTGAAGATGTATCTGCTGAAATAATGAAAATTAGATTCCTAGGTGAATTAACTGATAATAAGTTTATTGGTGGTGTACTTAGAAAACCTAATTTAACAGCAACTACGAGATTAATTACTCCTGAAGAATTAAATATTATAATGGGTACTGAAAATAAAGAGGGAACTTTTATGTTGGGTGTAAGTCCATTATATGATGAAAGAGAAATAAATATAGATATAAATGATATATGTAGTAACCATTTAGCAATATTTGGTAATACTGGTAGTGGTAAATCATATGGTGTTGCAAGATTTATTCAAAGTTTATTTTATAGTCCAAATTTTGTTCCATTTAGAGCAAATTTCATGATATTTGATGCTTATGGTGAATATCATAATGCGTTTAGAGAATTAAATAGAATAAACCCAGCTTATAATTTTAAGTTTTATACTACAAATAAATCTCAATTAAGAGAGGGTGGAGAACTATTACGAATACCTCTTTGGTTACTAGGTGTTGATGATTTTGCACTTTTACTTCAAGCAGAAAAACATTCTCAATTAACAATTATTGAAAGAATGATTAAATTAGTAAGAGTATTTGCTACTGAAGGAGATATAAGTACTAGATATAAAAACCATTTGATAGCAAAAGCTATAATGGATATCATGTACACAAACCAAACATCTGCTAGTAAAAGAAATGATATATTCTCAATACTTGCAAGTTGTTCTACTAAACAATTTAATTTGGAAGCACCTGTACAAGGTATTGGATATGTACGTAAATTCCGTGAATGTTTCTTAATAGATACAGCAGGCCAATTTACTGAAAGTGTATTAATAACTCAATATATTACTTCATTTATAGATGAAGATTTGGAAAGATATGAACCAACTGCAGATCATTTCTTCACATTAGATGATGTAGAGAAAGCTTTACAATTTACATTAATATCAGAAGGATTACTTCGTAATGAAAATTTATATAATGAGGCAATAACTTTAAAAGTTAGATTACATGCACTTACAATTGGAGAAAATAAAGAATTCTTTAATTATCCACAATATATTACAATGGAAAACTATATAGCATCTTTAGTTACATATAATAATAGTAAAGCACAAATTATAAACTTCAACTTAGAAGATGCAGATGATAGATTATCTAAAACAATAGTTAAAATATATTCAAAGTTGTTCTTCGATTTTACAAAGAGATTAAATGAACGTGCATCAATACCATTTCATTTAGTACTTGAGGAATCACATAGATATGTTCAAAATGATATTGATAATTTCTTATTAGGATACAATATATTTGAACGTATTGCTAAAGAGGGACGTAAATTTGGTATGTTACTTTTCTTAATATCACAAAGACCAGTAGAAATATCTGAAACAGTTATTTCACAATGTAGTAATTTCTTGATATTTAAAATGACACACCCTAGAGACCTTGAATATATGGAAAAGATGTTACCTAATATGAGTGCTGAAATAATGGAAAAACAAAAGAGTTTACAACCAGGTACTTGTGTAGCATTTGGTAGAGCATTTAGTATACCAATGATAATTAAGATGCCACTTCCAAATCCAGAACCATATTCAACAAATGCAGATATTGTTGGTCGCTGGACAAATTAATGTAAATAGAAAAGAGTTTTACTCTTTTTTTATTTACAAAAAAATGTGTAAGTGATACTATATATATAATAGGAGGAATGAATATGGAAGAGAATAAAAATGAAGAAGTAAAAGTAGATAATAATGTTCAACCTGTAGAGAATAAAGATAATTGTAATTGTGGAGATAATTGTAATTGTGGAGAAAAATGTAATTGCAACGAAAAAAAATGTAAAAAGGGTAAAATTGCATTTTTATTAATTTTGGTAACTATTGTAGGATTTGCTTTAGGTTTTTGGGTAAGTATGTGCAATAATATGGATAAAGATAATGATAAACCAGAAGAAACTACAACTGAAAGCAATAAAACAGATGACAAAAAAGAAGAGAAAAAAGAAACTAATGAATTAACAGATGAAATTAAAAATGAAATGTTTAATAAGGTTGCAACTTTATTAGGAGAAAAAAAATATAAGAAGGGAACACAAATTGATGCAAGTATTGCATTAGGAGGCGCTTTTGAAGAAATAGTTAATGGTAAATTTTCAGAAGAGAATAAAACTCTATTGATTCTTGGTTCAGTTGTTCCTGATAAAGATGGTAATTTTTCAGGTGAAGAATTTACAAAAAATTATAAATATGTATATGGTGTTGAACCTAAATATGTTTCAACAGGATGCCCAGCATATAAATATGATAAAACTAAAAAAATGTATGTAGATGGAGAAGGAGGATGTGGTGGTGTATCAGTTTCATCTGATTTTGTTTATGTAGACGATGTTGTAAAAACAAGTGATAATGTTTTATCAATTCAAGTATATGTTGGTTCTGAATATAGTTCATATGCTGGCGAAGAAGATATTCATCTATATTTTAGTGATTATTTTACTTATAGTTATTGGGATGGAGATAATTTAGTAAAAAGTGCTCCTGTAACTAAAGAAACAAAAATAACTGAACAAAATAAAACACAATTTACAAAGTATATCTTTAACTTTGAAAAGTCTACCGATGGTAATTATTATTATAAAAATGTAGAAAAGGCTAAATAAAATATTAATATCACTTCAATTGAAGTGATATTTTTTTGCTTAGTTTTGTATACTTTAATATGAAATACCTAATAGCGCATAGGGGTTTAGATAACCATAAATATAAAGAAAATAGTATTAATGGTATACTTAATTCATTAAGTAAAAATTATATTAGTGGAGTAGAAATAGATATTAGATTTACTAAAGATAAAAAGATAGTATTAAATCATAATATGATTAGTGATTTTAAAATAATAAGTAATACGAATTATAACGAATTAAGTAATATAGATTTATTAGAAAATTTATTGAAGAAAATAAAAAGTAATAAAATAATATTACTTGATATTAAATGTGAAAATAATAAATATGAAGTATTTATGGAATATTTGTTAAAGCTAATTGATAAATATTCTCTAAATTATTATTTATGCTCATTCAATTATAATTTAATTAAATATTTAATAGATAAAACTAAATACCCATTAGGTATATTTATAACAGATATTATAAATAAACATAAAGATTATTCTAAATTATCTTTTTTAGCTCTTTCTAAAAATAGTTATGATGATATAAAATTTAATACTAAATTTGTATGGACTATTAATACAAATAAGAATATTAATAAATATAAATATATAATTACTGATAAGGCTTATTTATTATCAAAATAAGTAGCAGTTTCACTAATGATAGTTGCTTTATTATCAATTAATTTAATTAACTTAGATATTTTATATTTTTTTCTTCTAGGTACCATTATTAACAAAACTTTTTGGTTATAATCAATACCATATCCATCTATTACAGTTACCATATATCCTGCTTCTCTGAGTTTGGGTGCTATAAAAGAATCTTCACTTGTAATACATGTTAACATATTATCTCCGAGTGCTAATTTTTCTTCTATATATCCACCTAAATATGATCCTATAAAACAACCAAAAATATAGATAACAATAGTAATTGGTTCTTTAGAAAAGTTTCTAAGTACTGATATAGTAGATAATATCCAAATAAATGCTATTATAGAATTTAGTGTAGCACCTAATAATTTTTTATGATTAGATAGTACTATAATTCTAAGTGTTGCTAATATATTTTCTATTGTTTTTGATATAAAAAGAAATATATACGACATATAATCACCAGTAATATTATTTGAATAACTACAACATATATACTTAAAAAAACTATTTTTTGGTATAATTGTTATAGATGATTCTAATGAAAAATAGAAAATACTTAATAATTTTGTTTATAATTCTTTCTTTTTGTTTAATAGGATGTACTAAAACTATTGGTTATGTTGATAAAACTAAGAAAAAAACATTAGAAGAAGTAAAAGAATATACAATTAATGAACTTAGAAAAAAATATAATATAGAAGTTGATATAATAAAAGTAGAGGTACAAGATATATGGTTCTGTAATGGAAGTATAGATGGAAGTTGTTTGAGTAAAAGGGTAATTAAGGATGCTAAAAAATATATAATGAAGTGTAAAGCTAGTAATGGTATTGAATTTGAAGTGGTTTATAATGATGCTTATATTAATAAAGAAAATGCTAAAGAATATAATGATATAGTATTTAAGGATACATATGAGGATAATTATGAAGGTTTTAAACTGAATGAAGATATATTATACAATATAAAAAGAATAATGAGTGAAAATAATATAGAAGGATTAGTTTATAAACCATTTGAATCTGAGACTCATCATGACTTTACTATATTAATTAATATACAAGATATAGGCAAAATAAAAAAATTTACAAGTGAATTAAATGATTTTATACCAAAGACTTATAAAAAGGATAATTATATTTCTTATTTTCTATTTATAGGTGATGATGATTTATTGGATAGTATAAAAGAAACTAATGCATTAGATGTTTATGATTCTATAAAGAAATATGAGTTTAAAACTTTATATACCAGTGGTAAAATTGTTACTGTAAGTGAGTATAATAAATATATTCAAGATAAAAAATATAATAAATATTTAGTTAAAATTCATTATGTTTATAACAAAAGTGAAAATGAAATTTCAAGTTATATATATGGTGTAGAAAATAATAATAGTGTACAATAATGAATAATTTCGTTTGTTAATAAGCATAGTAATTTAAATAATAAAAATGGGGTAAAAATAATTTTCGCCCCATTTTTTGTATGTTTTTGCCTATTTTATCAATGTTATTTAAAATTTACGTCCAGGTATTATGTATAAA
>JAEEGL012973986.1_pt1 | contig 26981 bp, 23 predicted proteins | sample 9134231 | NCBI WGS metagenome assembly JAEEGL01 (sample SAMN16246548, study PRJNA631951) | gut metagenome | biome: gut microbiome; feature: rumen; material: fiber-attached | host: Bos | place: Iran: Karaj | collected 2018-10 | reverse complement strand
TTTACCTCAGCTAATAGCTCATACCCCGCTTATCCTGTCCCCTCAGTTCTCCGCAGTTTCCGCGACCTCGTTGTAATAGTCGCGGATCGCCGTGATCATTTCATTGCGGAAATCGTCGTAATTGTCCGGCCGGTAGTTGGTGGAGACGTAGTAGGTCTGCCCGTTTTCATAATAGGCCGTGATCTCCCAGTATTCGTCCGGACCTCCGGACTCATGGTCTTCCCGCTGGTTCCAGCTTCCGAGGTCGTATTTCTTTAAGATGTCCTGGAACTGCTCCAGAGGGAGCACCCCGTCTTTGACGTAGCCGTACTTGGAAATGTCACTGCCCTTTGTCATGAACTCACCCTCCGGATCCGTGAAACGGATGATCCACTCATTCCCCCAGGACTTGTGGAGCTCGATCTGGTAGTTCGGGACCTTGCCGAAGTGGTGCGGATCATAGAATTTCACGATCAGGGTGGTAGGTGCTTCCTCCGGGAAATCCGTCGGATAGTACTGAGAGTAATCCTGATGTTCTTCAAAGAAGTCATAGATCACCTTGACCACTGCACCATAGTTTTCAGGAAAAGTATCGATTCCATGAGCCTTCAGATGTTTGCCGTCGGAAAATAACAGATCAAGATTAAATGTTTCGCCCGTATCCGTAACTTCCATTCCTTCTGGGGCTTCCCATATCTCATCATAGCCGTCCCATTCCAGAATGTTTTCAGCCATCAGCTTGTCGAAAAGCTCCTGCATTTCACTGTCGCCGACAGTGACCGCACTGTGTGTGCCGGCATCGGGTCCGAGGGGATCAGGCCCGCTGAAGGAGTCCCAGGCATATCCCCGTTCTTCATTGATCTCATAATCTTCTTCAAGATCATCGCCGTCCATGGCAGGCCAGTAGATCTCATCTCCTGTAATTGCGCACTCAAAGCCCTCCGGCACCTCGCGGATACTGTAGCTTGGCTGCATCATCATGCCCCAGGCAGTAAAACGGAGGCCTGTCAGGGACAGATCCGAACCATTCATATCTGCGCCGGTATCCGTGGGCTCCTGCATATTTCCTCCTTCGTCAACCTCTGCAAAGAGATCTGCGCCATCTGTATCTTCAGCAGCTGACTGGGCTGTTTCGGCCGGAACGGCCGAGGTGCTCTCCGCTGTTTGTTCCTCTGTCTGCTCCACTCCGGTGGATGGGGGCATTGGACCCGACGTGGATTTACTGCATCCGGATAAAAGAAGAAGGAAAACCATCAGGACATTCAGGAATACAGTAAGCCTGTTTCTATCGTTTCTTTTCATAATCATACCCATCATTATCGCGCCGCACGGCTTTGCCGCTTCACTACGTTTCTAATTTCAAATTTCCAATTGCTAGTTTCAAATATCTAATTGCTAGTTGCTTAAGTTCTTTGCCGCCTGGCAGAGATCCTTTTCATTTCCCTTCAGTTTTGAAGCGAAAACCCTGCAAAGCGGGACGGTGACTTACGTCATCATTATATGTGATTGTAAACACGCACACAATCAAAAATACAGGAATAATAGCTGAATGCGAATGGTATTCCCCTGGATGCGATCCGTGTCATTCTTGGTCACTCAAATGTCCAGACGACCATGTCTTATCTCTACAATCCTCTTACAAGTGATGAGACCTATAGCAAACTATCAGCTGCCTTATAGGATAGCCGTCAGAATTGGGTTTTGTGTAAAGTGTCTTTTATGTCTCTTAAATGTCTTTTGACTTAAGAGAAACGAAAAACAGCGGAAGTGTCCATCAATCGGACATTTCCGCTATATCTTAAGAAGCACGATACGGGAATCGAACGTTTCCCTAATAAAAACAGTGGCTCAGAATAAGGCTTTGCGCATTCTTCAGAACCACTGTCGTCAAAGGTGTCGTCAAATTATTTACATATTTGCCTGCTGAGGTTATCATCAATCATCATACACGAAAGGAGAAAGCCACAGCAATTCTTCACCTTAATATATGACACTATTCTCATATAATTCATGTGGCGCTATATCCTGTCCTTCTACCCACTCTATTCCGTTCCCGCCGTCTATAACATGAACTGTCTTGAAGTACTCAGGGTTTTTCAGCATCCCGTACCAGCTTCCATCAGCATACGGAGATACATCGAACAATCGTTTCTCACCTGTTTCATAATGCAGCAGAATATGCATATTATTCTGTGGCTCTACATATAATACTTGTATTTATTTCCTGTGTGAGCATATTTAATGAAACCAGTCAGCGGACACCCGTCTTTACCTGTTTTCCCTTTCATCAAAGGAAGGTGTCCTGTCAGTGCATATCTTCCTGCTTCCGATCCTTCACAAGTTCGATCGCCTGCTTGCCGGTCATATGCTCTATAGCAATCTCAATGCATCCCATTGCATGCAGCTGACGAGCGATCGATGCCTCTGCCTTTTCCTCGAATCCGGGAGAATACTTTCCCGCCACGAGCCGGCAGCAATGTATCTTCTCCTCTTCATCCGTCAGTATCCGGGCCCTCCCGAAACACACCACGCTCCTGAAATAGATCGTCAGCTCCGAAGGTACGTTCAGATCCTGATCCACCACGGTAAAGGAGACCTTGTCATTGCGCCGTATCGAGTCAATTTTATGACCAGCTCCCGCTCCGTGCATATAGATCCTTCCATCTTCATAGGCATAGCTTATGGGCAGCGCGTAAGGATACCCGTCATCTCCCGCAAATGCCAGCACACAATGACTTCCCCTTTTGAGAATGTCCTCGCATTCTTCTTTGTCCAGATACTGCTTTGATCTGCGCATCTCTCGAAACATGACACCATCTCCATCCTCAGTTTTCATCCACATAGATCCTGGCGATGCGGTCGGTCAGGTACAGCTGCAGGATCGTGGAATTGCCGTCAGCGTATTTTGAGACCTCCGTCGGGGTCAGATAAGCGTCACTGTATTTGTCTTTTCCGTAGATCGTCACCTCATCCCCCACTTTGCAGTCGATCCCCGTAACATCAATGATCGTCTGGTCCATGCATTCATCCAGATAATGGGCGTACTGCCCCCGGATCAGCAGGGGACCGCCGTGCATGGTGGACGGCCGGTAAAGCCCGTCCCCGTAGCCGATGGAGATCGTAGCTGTTGTGGCGGGCTTATCCAGTACCACATTGGAATACCCCAGCGAGTCCCCGGCCTTCAATTCATGCATGTCCGTGATAAAAGCCCGCAGCGTAAGGGATGGTCTGTTCCCGTGATAATCCGCCAGATATCCCGCCGGTGTATAGGCAATATAGCCCCAGCCCACCCGCATATGGGTGGAGATTTCATCCGGGCGGTCGATGTCCGGGGAGCAGCCGATGGAAATGTATCGGGGCGTGATCCCCCGCGCCTTCACATGAGCCACCATCTTTTTGAACAGTTCATACTGCTCCGGCGTTTTCTCTGAATCCGGATTATAGGAATCCGCGTAATGAGAACATACGCCGGCGATCTCCAGATTGCCCGCCGCCTCGATCGCGTCCAGCAGTTCATCCAGCTTTTCCGGCGGCACGCCGATGCGGTGGAATCCGGTATCGATCTTGATCTGGATCGGAAAGCGCTCCAGCCCGGCCTTGCGGACTTCCGAACTCAGCCGTTCCACGGTCTCGCAGTTGTAGACCATCATCATCAGGTCATACTTCACCGCGTAGGGGATCGCGTGAAACGGCATGCCGGAGAGCAGCATGATGGTCTGATCCCGGAAACCCGCTTCCCGGATCTCCGCCGCTTCGCTGACATGGGCCACCGCCACTACGTCAAAGCCGGCTTTTTCGAAAAGCATCCGCGCCACCGGGACAGTCCCCTGCCCCCAGGCATTGGATTTGACCACTGGAATGATCCCGCAGTCCGTCGCTTCCTGTATATGACGAATGTTTTCCCTTATCTGCCGGAGGTCGACTTCTATGTAAGAATACTTATACCCGAGAGCATTATCCATCTTATCGTTCTCCTTCTCTCTGCGCCTCCTCAGGGCCCGCTGGCATTTACCATTGATCACTGCTCCACAGTCCGATCCCGTCGTCCTCCATGCAGAAGGAACTATGAATTTACGGGGTCGAGGACAGAACGAAGCAGTCGGACCACATTTGTAGATCTTCATCATCGTATCTCGGATAATGTTCCTTGTCCTCGGTTCCGTCATCTCTGCGATTCGTCATATCGATCAGGCACTCCAGATTTAACCGGGCTCTCTTGACTCCTCCGTTTCCGTCGAACTCGATGAACTCGGCGCCTGACATTTTGAAATTCGGCTCGGTGAAGACGATTTCCCTCGTCCCGCCGGGTTCTGTCTTCGAAGGATATATGTCCTTTCTGAGATGCTCCTGATACGTACAATATGATCGGAAAGTCTCCGGCCACGACTCCAGCACGATGAAGACGCCGTTGTCTTCCCGTCTGAAAACCTTCCCCTTCAGGGTCAGGGCATCCCTTTCGATGGAGCACCTCTCATCGGAGCGCTTCACCGCGGCTATTTTGACCGTGACCGTACCGTCCTCATCGATGACGATCGAGTTTCCGCCGAGCGGCGCCGACTTTTTCAGATCGTTCACAGGGTGGTGTGCGGACCGGAAAAAGTCATCCAAAATCGTCCTGTCCTCCGTCAGGTAGAGGTTTTCAAACCGATACGCCGTTGTATTCTCCCTGGGCGTGAACAGGATCGGTACGCAAAGATCCTTGATGATGTACTCCCGTCCGGCGCCGTTGCCCTGCAGATGTTCCGGCAGGGCGTTCCACATCGATTCCGGGTCGGCGACAAGATCGACAGAATCCCAGATTGCTTTGCCATCGGTCGGTTCGGCCTCCCCGCCGGAGCTTGTGCATTTCACCTTCGTGGGGCAGCCGAAACGCAGATAGTGATAGACGTTCGTTTCGAGCAAAACCGGCGTCTCGTCCTTGCAAATGAGGTTCAGCCCGAATCCGGTGATGCGCTTCGCGTCCGCGTTGGCCGGATCAAAGAGAGGCGTATCGTCGCATTCGAAATCGAACATGTCGTATTTCGTATCCTCGCCGTTGACCTTTCCCTTCCTTGCGTCCTGCATGTAGAAGGTCACGCGGGTGTTCAGCCAGGGGAGAGCCTCTTTGTAGAGCATTTCGTGCTGTTTCCTCATGGCCTCTTCGTAATATTTGCGGTAAATGCCGTAGACGATCGGGTTCGTGTTCTTATACAGTACGCCGAGTGCCTTTTTCTTCATCAAGAAGATATCCGACGGGCGGTAGTGATGTACGGTTTTATCGCCGTCCTTCGCTTTCTCGTATTCCGAAAAGCGGACGTAATCCTGCCAGTTGAGCGAGCCGTCGTCGAAAAGAGTTTCGACAGTCTTGCCGTTGTCGATATAGTTCTGGAGGATCTCGCGTCTTGTGAGTTCTTCCTCCGTTATGCCGAGTTCCTTAAGGACTGTAGAGCGCGATTTAACGTTTTCACCGGTGTTCTGGCGTGGACGGTAATACGAAGGCAGGTTTCCGTCACTCAGCACTTTTTTAAGGCCCTGTTTCCAGCAGTCGTACTTAATGCCCGAATTGACCTCATCCGACCAGAACTGATCGATGAAACTATTATAGAGCTTGTCCAGCTGCTCAGCGAGTTTTTTCGGATCGTCCTTGTATTTCTGGAAAAGGTAATCGAGCGCTTCCGCCCAGCCGTTGCCCCTGATATCGAGCCTGATCCTGCCGGGATGGTGGTCATCGTCGTAAGCCGTCCAGTCCTCCTGCATCAGACGGTTGAAGATGCGCGCGGAGGAATATTTGTAGTTTTCGTTCTCTTTCGTCGCTTTTTCGGGATCCGTCGCGTAATCGGTCAGGAAATAGTGATACGCCGCTTCTTCGAGCGTGATGGGATTGCCGAGGGGTTTGCGCTCCCGGTCGTAGGACTCCTTCGCCTCCTGCATCTTCGTCGCGCAGAAAAAGCACGCTCCGACACCCGCCGCGATCCCGCCGACCGTCACGAACGCGGTTCCTCCGCCGAGAGCGGCCATGCCTGCGCAGAAAAGCTGAGCCGCGGACGCGCCCGCCGAGAGGAAATTCGCCCCGTTCGACGAGAAGATGGTATCCAAGCCGACCCCCCGCTCCCACTGATCGACGATCCTCCAGTACAGGCTGTACAGACCCAGCGCGGAAAGCACATGACCCGCTCCGCCGTACAGCTTGCTCACAACTTTTATTTTGTCGATGGCTGCGCCGAGTTTCGTTTCTCCGATTGCCAGCATCGCAGTCCCGCCGGCGTCCGTCTTTGTTCCGAGTGCTCCGTAAGCCTCTGCTTCGCCCGCTTCCGCCGGGATCCCGCCCGACTTCTTCATCAGGTGCTCATAGGTTTTGATCGACGCGAGAGTCTCCTTCCGCATGAACTGTTCGAGATTCGGCATTTTCGTAAGCCCGATGCCGTAGAGCCAGGTATGGGAATTCGGGTACTTTGCTACATCCTCATACGGCATGATGCGGAACAGGGTCTGGCCGTTTTCCCTGTAAAACGCCCGGATCTGCTCGCCCTGCGCCTTCATCTGCTCGGTCTTCGAGGAAGACGGCTTTCCCAGTGTAACATCGGAGAAATGGGTCGTATGGACGATACAGTTCTTCCCGTCGTCGGACAGTTCGTAATACAGCTCCTCCCATTCGCCCCTCGCGTCGCTGTGATGCAGCGCGCCTTCAAAGAGATCGGGATCGCCCTCGATGGGGATCGTGATCAGAACCGGCGTATAGAATTCGTGCTGTCCCGACCCAAGGGAACAGTCGTAGGTGTACAGCTCCAACCCGGTCGCCTCGTCGGTCTTCACGGGGAGCTTTTTGACGGTCAGAGTATCCGATTCGCTGTCCAGATTCCACCATTTCAAATCGACGTGGATCCCGAAATCGGAGAAATCCGCCTCCGGATTCTCCCGACTGATCGCCGCGCTCTGCGACGGAGCAGCTGCACGCTCTGCGTCGGTATAGCTCACCTCGATGAAAGCCGGATTACCCGGAGAATTCTCCGGTGTGACCTCGATGGGATCTTCATAATAGGCGCGAAGATCCTCTTCTGTCATGCCGAGGCTTTCGCAAAACTCCCTGACATAGCCCGTGAACGCGAATTCATCCGAATTGTCCGTGAATGCGGGTTCGCCCGAATAGCCGGAATTGCCGGAATTACCTGAATTCCCCGAATTATCTGACGCGGGGAAGGACGCGCTGTTTTCAGCTGCGTCGGATACGATCTTCTGGTCCCTCCGAAAGAATCCCGGATACTTGAATCCGGCTATGCAGAGTTCGACGACCATCAGGAGAGAAAGAAAGACGCAGAGCCCCCTCTGCCCCGGTTTTGCCGCCTTCGTGGATCGATCCGTCGCGCTTTCCGCATGCATCTGCTCCCGGATCTGCCTGTCCTCTTTCCTTGCGGGAGCCGGTCTTTCAGCGTATCGCTTGTCTTGTCCCGTTATTTCAAAAACCTTCTCGCCGCAGGAGCTGCAGAATTTCGCTCCGGGATTCAGTTTTGCACCGCATTTTCTGCAAAAGTTTGCCATATCCCTGCCCTCCTTACGGCCTGACCAGCATCAGATGGCCCGAAATACCGTCCGGCCACATAATGGTGCCGAAAGCGTACTGGTGATCATCGATCCTGTAAAAGTCCGTCAGTACCACTTTTCCGGCGCCCGTGGCCTCTACATTGCCCTTGAGCGATCCGTGGTAAACGGAGTCCGGGGTACTGTCATCATAGCCCTGGTCCTCCGATCCCAGATGGATATAATTCCAGTCAAATCTCAGCGTGAGTGCCTCCTCCGTACCGGAAAAGTCCATATTGGCCAGCCGCTCTGTACCGGCGGCGTCCCAGATATAGCATTTCCAGCCGCCCAGGGCTTCGATAAACACCATATCCTCCCCTTCAGGCGGGCATTTGCCGGCTACGATCTCCGAGGTCACCCAGTTAAAGTCTTCCAGTCTGGCCTTTTCCCTGGTGTCAAAAGGCGTAACGTCAAAAAACGGCGCAGCGGAAGCACCGGCACTTTCTTTTTCTGTAGATACCGGTACTGCCGGACTCATCAGTGGTTCATAGGGCGCAGCAGTCTCCGTCACGGTCTGAAGAGGTGCTTCGGTTTCTTTCTGTGTTTCCAACGTAGCAGGAATTGAAAGAGACTCTTCTGCTGTTTCCTGCGGCCTGTTACTCTCGGATTCCTCAGAAGGAAGGACAGCAGAAGTCATTTCCTGCCCTGTTTCGTTTACGGCTGTATATGTTTCCTGTGTTCTCCCCGCAGAAAATCCTGCAGAAACAAGGATCACTCCCAAAAGAGCAATATCTATTGCCGCCAGTATCGGCACAAGCTTAGAACTGATCATATCTTTCAGATCCTTTCTAGTTTTTAATAGACATATATTTCCATATTTATAATTATACTATAGTTTTTTTGTGGATAACAGCGGCCGGTCAAAAGAGTCAATGACAAGCTTCATGGCATCTTACGGACAGCCGCCGCATTCGCATTCCGGCCTTTGGCTAAATCAAAAAGAGAGGATGCTGGCATCCTCTCGGCATCCGTACCTATTGAAAACAGTGGCTCAGAACAAGGCTTTCCCCGTTCTTCAAATATGCCATGCTTCTCGACCCGGTATTACCAGGCACGCTTTCTGCAACACCGGTATATCATTAGTGATTGTCTCCCAAACAGCTTCCAGATCTATTGCTCCAATTGTTGATATCTTTCTTAAAATGTTTCCGGATTGTAAAAGCCTTATGGGAGCTAAAATGGCTGTGCATAAGGCTTTTAGTACACATTTTTTTAAACTTTTTTCAGGATCTCAGTCACGCCATTCATATGTAAAAGTCGTGGTGACCGGAAACAGATCTCCTCTGTGATACTTGCAGGAGAACTCCAGGGTTTCTCCTGGCTTTCCTTCCGGGAACTTCGCTTTGACCTTCCACTCAAAATCGCCATATTTGCAGTTGTAGCTGGACGGTTCTCCCTCTTTGACATTCTCCCAGGATTTGTTGTAATCGCTTGGATAGTGACCTTTAACAAAATCGTACTCGATATAACTCATTTCGAGGAGACCCCATACATTAGATCGGTCGGTAAAATCGGCCGCATACGTTCTGAGATTCAAAGTTGCGTACTGATTGGGGAGCAGATACGAGGGAATGTCCGTACATTCTCCGATCGCTACATAATGTACATAATCTTTATCGAATGAGAACGTATAGTCGATAGTATAGCGTCCGCCGTTTTCGATATCCTTATAGTCATATTTCCATGTTCTGTTGTTCCCCTGCTCATTCTTTTTAACATCGTGTGTCGTGTTGACCAGAACCCAGCAATGCCCCGGAATCTCTTCATCCGGAACGTTGCCGATATAGAATGCATTTTCCTTCTTATCCCATTTTGTGTCCTGCCCGAGCGTTTTCATCAGTGATTCGGCAGGGAGATAAATTGTTCCGTCTTTGATGATCGGCTTCAGAGTATTACCCTTGTCATCCGTCAGACGAATCTTCTTTCCGTTGAAATACACACTGAGGTCGGAAAACGAGAATTCGTCACCGCCGGAGGAAGAACTGTCCGGCGCCGGGTCCTGGCCGTACAGTTCGAACATTCCGCAGTCCCCGGAAGCTTTATTCCAGCTCCAGCTTTCATTATCAGAGACTTTCACGGTGTATGTATGATCCGGATAAAGAACGACATCGGTCTTCGCATCCCAGTGTACGTTATTAACACCGCTGCCGGATCTCCCTGTTGCTTTCCAGGAACCTATTTGTTTGTCCCCTTCATAAAGATAGATCTTCCCTGGTTCTGCACCTTTGCCATTGTTCCAGTGGTAAGTTGAAATCCTGGTCAAAAGAATTGCGTTATCCCTGAGAGTAAGATTTTTTTCTTTAGGCGGATTGTTCTGCACAGCCCCGGCATTCATGTTTGACCATAGCATTTCTTCAGAGTTTTGTTCCGCGAAGACAGTGTTTGCGGGAATTATAATTAATGAAAACAGTATTGCTGTAAAAACAGCCAAAAGTGAAATGATCTTTTTCATATCTCTCTCCTTTGAAAATGCTGTACATCTGATTTTGCAGTTTCATTATACACCAAGCAAGGATAATATTTATTTCATATTTATAATTTCTTTTTAAATCAGACATCCTGATCCCTTTTGCTTTTCGATTATTAATGATTCACTGCTGTGTAATCCTTTATTGCATTAACGGGAAACTTGCTTTTTACGACTTTGAAGTACGTACTCTATATTTAACAAGGCCAGACAACAGTTGGTTCAGTCTTACAAGTGATCACACGCTGGCAAAACTGTCGCGAAGACCTAAACTGTCGGCTCCTGATTATATAATTGACGGACATTTTCTTCGCCAAAAGACAGTTTGATCGCTTCTCTTTTATAAACCTATAGCGAAAGGAGGTGGGCTGAGGTATGGATGAAAACCTGTTGAAAGAGGCTGCCGAGCTTGATATCATTAGTTTGGATTCACTTCAGAGCCAAGTACAAATGGCTAAGAAGAAAGCTGTTCTTAAACAGCACCATTATGCTATATCTCAGCTCCCCAACGGCCAGTTTCAGACATATCTTATTGACCCGTTGACAGGGAAGAGGAAGGAAATCCGGGCAATCAGCAAAGAACGTGTTGAGGACAGGATCTACCAGCTTGTAACGGAGTTTGAGAAGGCTAAGCACAATGACAACTTTACTATGACAGATCTCTATAACGAGTGGTTGAATTACAAAATGGCAATAACCGAAAGCTCGAATACAATCAGGAGACACCGACAGCATTATAGAAAGTATTTTGAAAACACGGAATTGTTTGGCACCACAGTCTCTGCTGTTGACCATCTTTCACTTCAAGCTTATTGTAATGAGCTCGTGAAAAAAAATGGAATGACAGCAAAGGAATGGACAAATGTCAAGACAATTCTAAAGGGTATGTTTGAATTTGCTTATGATAAGCATTATATAACTATAAATCCCATGGAGAGAGTCAGAATCACTGTGCGTTTTAAGCAGGTGAAAAAGAAAACAGGTAAAACTGAGACATACAATACAGAAGAGTTAAATGAACTCAGGGAATACCTGGAAGAGCAATTTGCTGAAACTAGCGATACTATATTCCTGGCAATTGAGCTCAACTTCCTTATCGGCTTAAGAGTCGGGGAATTAGTTGCTCTCCGATGGTCCGACTGGGTGGATATGCGTCATCTTCATATTCAAAGGGAGGAAGTCCACAATCAGGATAATGGTCAGTTTATCGTGGTAGAGCATACCAAAACCAATCAAGACAGATTTGTCCCTCTTGTTCCTAAAGCTTTACGGTTGCTCAATCGGATCAATGAACACAGAGATTTAAGCGAATTCATGTTCACGCGTGAGGGAACACGCATCACTTCCAGACAGGTGGCATATGTTTTGCAAAAATATGCCTATAAAAAAGGGGTTTGTGTTAAAAGCAGCCATAAGATGAGGAAGACCTTCGCAAGCAACCTGAACGCGAACGGCGTTCCGATCGACGAGATCAGGGAGATACTTGGTCATTCAAGTCTGTCAACGACTTTAAACTATCTTTTCAATCCGCTCACAGAAGAAGAGACGTATGAGAGGATAAAATCGGCACTCTGATATAACATCTTCATACATCTTCAAAATCCCGTAAAAAAAGAAATCACGGAAATGACCATTACAGGCCACTTTCGTGACTTCCACACCCAGCACGATACGGGAATCGAACTTGTCCACCTCAAAAATGATGGCTTAAAACAACGCTTTCATAGGCATGATTCTAAAGTGTCTTTTGAGTGTCTTTTTTCAATTCCCATATAATTTATTTCTAACGGAAAGGAGCGTTTCAGCGGCTCTCATTCTTGAGATTCCAACCTCTTATGCATATTCTGATTGTTCGATTTTATTATTTTTAATTCTGATGTGATAGATCTCCCCTATTTCTGCACGAGAGCAAAGCACTAAGATCGTTAATCGGAAGATTTCATATGTATCCTAGTCCAGAACAACGAAGTCCTTGCCATTATCGCGTGGTTTTCTTATACAAGAAAGCTGGCAATAATTTGGTTGACTGCTGTGTTGTATGTGCTCTCATTCGGTTGGTGTTATCAAATGCTTCTATTGTTGTGACAATAACCGTAATACCAGCATTCGTAAGGGCTTGTGCACTGTTTCCCTGGGGCAATATCTATTTCTTCTGCTTCCTTCTGCATTCTGTTTAGATCCCATATATTGTCGTTGACCCATGTGGCGTATTCTTTTGCTTTCTCAGTATATCAGCAGATCGCTGTATTCGTGACAGACTCCAGCTAAAGCAGAAAAAGAACATGCAAGCATGTTCTTTTTCTGCTTTATCTTCAGTGAAAGGAGACGTCGCAACAATTCTTCACCTTTGATGCTGATCAGACGATCACGCGTCTATTCCTGAAGCCTTGCAGTTCCTCGTCCGTGATACCGATCGCCTTCAGGACTTCATCGGTATCTGCTCCGACTTGAGCCATTTTCGCAAACGGCTTTCTTTCATAACCAGAAAAATGCATCGGAGGAACCGGAATGGAATAGTTGACACCGTCATAATATTCCACATCGTCGAGATATCCATTTGCTCTTGCCTGCGGATCTTTCGGTATATCGACAAAATGCTGCGCTACCGCATTCGCTACATCATTTTCATCCAGGATTATCTTCCATTCGTCTGAAGTCTTCGTAGCAATGATCTCCTCGACTTTTTTGACAAGCACCGCGCCCTTGCCGGTGGCATTGACCTTGTCCAGGGTCTCCATATCCGGATCCGTCATCAGCTCAGGCAGGTCGAAGATCTTCGCAAACTTCGGCTTATCACTGACATAATGCTTTTCCATTATGGCGATCCACTTCCCGTCGGAGCAGCGGTACTGGAAGGAAAACGGATCCCAGGTATCATAATGGCTGCATGGGACGACGAATGCAGTCGGTCCCTGTGTCTCAATGATATAGGAGGAATTGCTCCACATACCTGTGTTGAACAGCGAAGTCGAAACCAGTGTTCCTTTTCCTGTCTGTTTTCTTCCGATCAACGCCATCAGGATGCCTGCCAGAAGATTGGATGCAGACGTAATATCTCCGAATCCGAAGGATGGAAACACAGGATGCGCATCCGGCTCCACGCTGTCTGTCGCTCCGCCGGTCAGCATCCAGAATGCGGTAATATCAAATCCCGGTGCATTCACTCTTGGGCCCTCAAGACCGTAACCGGAAAGATGCGCCCAGATCAGACCGGGATATTTCTCCTTCAGCGTGTCATAATCCAGCCCGAGGCCTTCGAGTGATTTCATCCGGACATTGGTGATAAATACATCCGCTTCTGAGAGAAGCTTCATGAAAAGCGCATGCCCTTCTTCGTTTTTCAGATTGATTCCTGCCAGCTTTTTTCCCGTATTGATCGTATCAAACACAGGATTTTCTTCTGTCGCAGCCCGTTTCATCTGCCCCGCCGCCATACCCCGTAGGATGTCACCATGCGGGGGGCCTTCTACCTTGATCACTTCTGCGCCAAAACTGGCCATGATCCTTGCTGCCATCGGAGCCGCGACGGCAGATGCAAGCTCTACGACTTTAATGCCTTTTAAAGGATAATTATCATTCATGTTCATACCCTATCCCAGTAACTGAAGCAGTTACCTGTTTTGAAAAGTGTCAACCAGGCCGGATGCAGAAATAAGCAGCGGTTCGAGAAGGATTTGGGCATGCTGCTCTGCTTCGAGAGCGGCAAGATGCGAATCCTGCATCAGGATCGCTTCATAAATACGCGTATGTTCCTCATAAACCCTCCGCTTCATCCCCGGTTCCTTTACGCCTGACGCGGAAAGATAACGGCTGCGGATCAGTTCAACGCTCAGCTCGTCATATATTCGAAGTATATAGCTGTTCCGAGCTGCCATATAGATGGTTTTATGGAACTCCAGATCCGCCTCCGTCTTCAGATCGATGTTCTCTTCCAGAACCCGATCAATTGCCTCCTTCATTTTACGGAGATCTTCATTCGTACGCCTGAGCGCAGCCAGACGGGATGCATATGAATCCAGCATACATCTGATCTCCACGATCTCACGGTAGCTTCTTCTGAGCATCGGTGAGATCTCGACCCGGCCGTTTTTCCTCCGGAGTGCTATACCTTCCAGAACAAGAAGATCGAATGCTTTCCGGACAGTTGAACGGCTCACACCAAGGCTTTCCGCCGTATCAATTTCCTTAAGACGTTCACCCGGATGGAGGTGGTTGCAGGATATCTCATCCCGTATGAAATCTGCAACCACAGAATATACCGGGAGAAACGGATTTTTGTGCAGTTGCGCTTCGATAATACTGTTGGCGTTTCTGTCAAACATATTTCTCCCCTCCAAGCGAGCAACTAAATTTCATTCTGCTGTTACTTACCAGCTGATTTTATCAAGCACTTCTCTGTTGACAATGTTTTCGGGCAATTCTCCGTTCAGGACACGGATAATGTTTGCAACCGTCAGTTCGTTCTGGTTTTCCAAAGATTCGACGGAATAAAATCCGGTATGCCCTGTACAGATGACATTGGGAAGCGCGATCAGCTTGCGGTCCTCTTCCTTTGGTGGCTCATTTTCAAGAACATCGAGTCCGGCTCCCGCGATCTCGCCATTTACAAGGGCATTGTACAGATCCTCCTGCACGACCAGCTGTCCTCTGGCCGTATTGATCAGGAAAGCGGTCTTTTTCATTTTCCGGAACACATCTGCATCGAAAACACCATAGGTGGACGGCATCAGGGGTACCTGGACGACCAGGTAATCTGACTGTTCAGCCAATTCGTCAAAGCTGACCGTTTCCGTCCCCATCGCTTTTGCAACAGCGGGGTCGATATACGGGTCATGTGTGATCAGTCTGCAGCCGAAACCGGACAGTTTCCGGACAGCCTCCTTCGGGATCCTTCCGAATCCGTAAAAACCGACTGTACTGTCAGAAAAACGGAACTGCGGAGCAATCGTGGGGAATCCCCATTTTCCTTCTTTTACGGCATTTCCCATCACAAAGATATGCCGTCCCAGGGAGAGGATCATCGCACAGATATGTTCAGCTACTTCGGAAACACAGTATGCCGGATTATTGGCAACGACAACACCGTGTTTTGTCGCTTCCTCCACATTCACAAAATTGTATCCTATGCTACATACTATAAAGGCTTTCAGATCTGTCTGGTCATATATTTTTTTCGTCATTTCCTGATAACCTGACATCAGGACGTCATATCCCTGCATCAGCCTTATGGCATCGTCCTCAGAAAGGATCTCCTTCGTCAGAATATCCACCTGAGCCCCGGGGCAACGTGTCTCGACCTTTTCCTTATAAGAATATAAGTTTTCATCGCTGACGCCGATCATGCCGCTGATACATACTTTGTTATACTTCAGCATATCTGCATCTCCTCTTTCTTTACGCCGTCAGACCAGCCCGGAATGCCTTTTTATTAAGATCCTGGAGTTTTTCCGGGACAAATCTGCAGATGATTGCTTCCCAGTCGATCTCTTCCAGGCCGAGAGCCTTTACGAGAACGCCGAGAAGAACAATATTCTGTGCTTTGGAATTGCCCAGATCTGCCGCGATCTTATTTGCGTTGAGAATGATCACATCAGGAACCGCCGCCGTTATCAGATCCTCCAGGTGTTCCGGATATTTCACGGCACCTGTCAGTACCGGAAGAGAATAAATCTCCAGATCATTTACGATCAGTTTTCCTCCCTCTTTGAGATTCGGCAAAAAACGCGCCGCCTCCGCTTTCTCAAAAGCAATCAGTACATCCGCCTCTCCGGTATTGATACAGGTGGAATAAACTTCCTCTCCAAAGACGATCTGTGTCGTAACGCTTCCGCCGCGCTGAGCCATTCCGTGGATCTCGCACATCTTAACGTCATATCCTTCCTGGATGAGACCTTCGGAAAGGACCTTGGAAGTCAGGATCGTTCCCTGACCCCCGACACCGGCCATAAGAATTCTCTTGGTCATTTCTCAAATCCCTCCTTTCTGATCGCATTGAAAGGACACTGCTGCAGGCACAGTGTGCATCCGTTGCACTGCGTTTCATCAATCGAGACCCTATTGTCTTTGCTGATGACCGCCGGACAGCCGATCTTCATGCAGGCTTTGCACTTTTTGCACTTTTCCTGATCTACAAAGCAGCGCATACCCGCGCGCGCCTTCATGTTCGATTTGAGCAGGGCGCAAGGCTGTTTGTTGATGATTACGAAAACGCCTTCCGCTTTGGCAGCATCATCCACCGCCTGCTGAACCTCGGTCATGTCATAGGCATTCACTTCCCGGATATGATCCTCCGGAACACCAAGCCCCAGTACCAGTTTGCGGATATCGATCATAGGCGCTTCTTCACCCATCAGGGTATGTCCGGTACCGGGGTTTTCCTGGTGGCCGGTCATGGCAGTCGTCCGGTTGTCAAGTATGCAGATCGCCATGTTGCTGCCGTTCCATACTGCATCGAGCAAACCGGTGATACCACTGTGGAAGAAAGTGGAGTCGCCGATAAATCCGAACACTTTCTTATCCTGTCCGGTCCGACGGAACAGGCGCTCCATACCCAGACCCGCCGTAATTCCGGCACCCATGCAGACGATGGTATCCGTCACATCCAGCGGCGGAACGAATCCAAGCGTATAGCACCCGATATCATTTGCCGCCACGGCATTCTTATGCTTGCTTACAGCATAGAAAATGCTGCGGTGCGGACAGCCTGCGCAGAGCACAGGTGGGCGCGGCGGAAGATCCGCCTCAACTGTATAGGCAGCAACCGCTTTCTCATCCATCAGACTTTCCTTCAGGATCTGTGGTGTGAGGTCATAGAGAGGCGTCAGTTTATCCCTGCCGGTGCACTCGATACCCGCCAGACGGATCTGATCTTCCATCATGGGCTCGTTTTCTTCTATGACATACAGTTTCTCTACCTGCGATGCAAATTCCTTGATCAGCTTCATGGGGAGTTTATTGGAAAGCCCGATCTTCAGATAAGATGCGGAATCCCCGAAAGCCGCTTTTGCATGCTGGTAGGAAGCACCTGCAGTGATGATGCCGATTTTTTTATCTCCCCATTCTATCCTGTTGAGACGGGAGGTATTGGAGTACTCCTCGAGCTCCGGCAGCATCTTTTCCAGCTTGGCGTGGTTTACGCGTGCAGCAGCCGGGCTGCTGCAGTATTTTCTGGTACGGACGTACGGGGTCACTTCTACCTCGGTTCTTTCTCCGAGTTCAACAAGACTCTTGCTGTGGCAGGTTCTCGTCGTCATTCTGACCATAACAGGAACGTCAAACTTTTCGCTGATCTCAAAAGCATCCTTCATGAAATCCTTGCATTCCTGGCTGTCAGAGGGTTCAATCAGCGGTATCTTCGCAAATTTGGCAATCAGACGGTTGTCCTGCTCCGTCTGTGAACTGCTGCATCCGGGATCATCCGCGACCACAAAGACCAGGCCTCCCCTGGTTCCCAGATAACTCATCGTCATCAGCGGATCCATGGCAACATTCAGTCCTACAACCTTCATCGTCACGATGACGCGTCCGCCTGTGGCACTGACTCCGGCAGCGACCTCGGCTGCAACTTTCTCATTGGGTGCCCACTGAGACAGAACTTCTTTATATTTTGCGAGATTTTCAAGGATCTCTGTACTCGGTGTACCGGGATAACCGGTAGCAATGTGGCAACCTGCTTCGTATGCTCCACGCGCCAAAGCCTCGTTGCCGGTCATCAGAACTTTCATATTCTTCACCTCCGGTTAAAACACATACATATATTTCGTTTTTGGTGATTTTTCCTATATGTTTGCACTTAAATTATACTATTTTGGGGAAAATGGTCTTAAATCAGGACATTTTATATTGGTTTACATTGCTGATTGTTTTTTTGTGCAAACAATTAACACTTAGACATCATAATGTAATCAGAAAAACTGGTGATTTTTCTTATGTTTGCGTAAATGTCCTTTTACATTCTGTATTTAAATTTCGAAGAGGTGTTTTATGCCGATACTCAGTTATGAAAAAGAAGTGGCTCTGGCCAAAATACTGTTTCAGGGCTGCGGCGTCCCAGAAGAAGGTGCAAGATATTGCGGTGAGGGAATTGCTCACTCCGATTTTATCGGGAGATACTCGCACGGTTTATCCCGGCTTACTTTCTTTCTGAAATTGTTTGAAGTGGGGTCATTGAATAAGAATCCGGTTTATAAGATCGTGAAGGAAGACAGCAATACGATCAATGTAGACTGTGACGGAGGACCGGGACTGCTGTCAGCAAGATTTTTATATGAAAAAGTCCTGGAAAAAGCAAAAAAAGGCGGAATCGCAATGGGAACCGCTTTCCACGGAGCCAACATCGGATGTGCTTCCTTCTATGGCCTGCAGGCTGTAAAAGAAAACATGATCTGTGTAATGGTCAGTAATTCCTATCTTACGATGGCGCCTTTCGGAGGTGCGGACAGACTGATCGGAACCAACCCGATCATGGTCGCTGTTCCTGCAGGTGAAGAAGATCCGATCTGTCTGGATATTGCAACCAGTGAAGTTGCGATGGGCAAGATCCTTGCATACGCCAGAGAAGGCAAGGAACTTGCACCCGGCTGGGCGAAGGATAAAGACGGTAATCCAACTACAAAAGCCGACGAGGCTTTCACCGTCTCGCCGTTCGGCAGGCATAAGGGATATGGCCTTGCAGTGATCGTAGACATCTTCAGTGCCGTATTGTCCGGAGCAGCTTACTGTCAGGACCTGGGCAATCATGAAAAGCTGGAAGCTGAGCACCTGGGATTCTGCTTCCTGATGGTCGATCCTTCCCGCTTTATGGACTTGGACGTCTTCAAAGCAAGAGTGGATGATTATTCACGGCGGATCAAAAACAGCCGGAAAGCGCCCGGATCAGACGCAATCTATCTGCCGGGCGGTATAGAAGCCATGACACTCAAAAAGACCATGGAAACAGGTTATGAGATTTCGGACGCCCTTGCAGCCGAGCTGACGGCGGCCGCAATAAAACTCGGCATCATCCCCGAGGGCTCTGATTTTGACGCGCTCCTTAATGCAGCAGAAGGATAATTTGATGGTTTTTATAAGGGGATTTCCGTGTTACATCCCGAAATGTACACGAAACGGAGCTGATTAAGCAGACCCGGTTACAGAAAGACTTACAAATTAAGTAAAGGAGGAAAGATATATGGCACTCGCGGTAATTATCGTATATCTGTGCGCACTGTTATTTACGTCATGGTATTCAACGAAGAAACAGAAAGAAGCCAGTGTGGAAAGCTTCTTATATGCGGATAAAAGCCTTTCGACCCTGTTGGTCGGCGTCACCGTCGCCGGACTTGCGGTAGGCGGATCCTCCACCACGGGCGTTGCACAGAACGCATTCAAAGCCGGAATGTCGGCAGGCTGGTATGATACCGCCTGGGCGGCAGGCGCGCTCCTGATGGCATTTGCATTTGCAGGAAAACTGAGAGAGTCCGGTCTGAAGACGATCAACGGAATGTGGAACCAGGTGTTCGGCACCGGTTTCCAGAACCTGTCCCTGGTCGTTCAGCTTGCAACTCAGCTGACGATCGTGGCACTGCAGATGGTTGCCGGCGGAACGATCCTCTCTGCTCTTATCCCGGCGATCAGTTTCAAGATGGGTATTCTTCTCTCAGCTATTGTATTTATCATCATTGCATATGTCGGCGGCATGTGGTCGGCAGCCCTGTCGAATGTCGTCAATGTCGTTGTCATCTATGTTGGCCTGATACTCGGTCTGATCGTCGCAATATCTCATTTCGGAGGCCTTGAAACGATCAACGCCAATCTTCCTGCCGGTGTTTCGGGCGACGGATCTCACTGGTATGACCTGATCAGCGGTATGGGAACCGCAGCTATCACGGCATGGTTCCTGACAATGTTGCTGCAGGCTTCCCCCAACTCCGGACTGATCCAGATCGCTCTGAGCTCAAAAGACGCGAAGACAGCCCGCAACGGCTTCATTCTTGCTGCCATCCTGATGATCCCCGCTGGCTTCATTTCCGCAATGTACGGAATCATCGCCGCAGCATTCTTCCCTGATCTGCAGAACTCCGCCATGGCAATGGCGACGGTAACCGCACAGATCAATCCGCTGATCGCAGGTATCCTGCTGGCAGGTCTCTGGGCTGCTGACGTTTCCACCGCCACTGGCCTGATGGTCTCTCTCGGAACCATGATCACCAACGACCTGATCGTCAAATTTATCAAACCGGATATGGATAACAGCACACAGCTGAAGACCTCCAAGATCATGATTCTGGTTTGCGCGATTGCAGCTTTTATAGCCGCAAACACGGTACGTTCCGTCCTGGGAACCCTGATGACGGTTCTGACTCTGTGGGCACCGTATACGATCCTGATGCTGGGTATTTTCTATTTCCCGCAGACGATCAAAAAGTCGAGCGGCTGGCTCGTCTTTGCCTCCGGTATTGTTGTGTTCCTGCTTTCTCAGTTCTTTATGCCGTCACTGGCGATCATGGGACAGCCAATTTATACAACTACTCTCGTATGTCTGATCGTTTATGCAATCGTGGCAGTCTGCGACAAAAATCGTGCATTTGAAGGCGATTTCGTCTACAATGAGGCACTTGCCAAAAAATGATGATACCTATCCCGAAACTTAAAATCTAAAGTCCATTTCAAGTTGCTTAAAAAAGTCCTTATCCAAAGCTTTACGGTTTGGGATAAGGACTTTTTTAAGCTTAGTATGGTCAATTCAGGGGCAGATTGCTCCTCGTTCCTCTGAACCAGTCAGCGGACAGCTCTCGCATTCGCATTTCGGCTTCGCCTTCATGCTCATGCTCCTGCTGTCTGCCAAACGCAGATTGCTGCGCAATCAAAAAGAAAACATGCAAGCATGTTTTCTTTCCGCTTACGCAGCATCCGCTGACTGGTTAATTCTTCAGCACGATACGGGAATCGAACTTGTTCACCTTGAAATGAATGGCTTAAAATAAGTCTTTCTGAGACTTAACTAATAAGGACAACCCGTTTTTTTATTCGTTCGACTATTTATACTTACTTGCCACTCATGTCCGCACTTTCCCAGCCACCATACAGAAAGTGTAGTGCCCTTTGTTACATCCTTTGGCAATAAAGTGCCATTTTTAGTAGGGTGCCACTCTGAAGCCAATTCCGGATGTGTTATTTCTAAATTTGGAGTGTCAGACTTGTTATTTTTCATAATGATCGTTTGATTAAGTAGAATTCAATACATTACTGTGAATTATGTTTTCTATAGTTTGGACATCCATGTCCTTTTGCCCGGGAAGCTATAACAGCAGACCATTCGTTTCCGCATACAGGGCATTTCCAGAAAGCTTTCTTTCCATTGCCAACAGATACCTGTTCAGGAAACAAACCTATTTGGGCGTTCTTTTCATAATCCCATTCCTTAAGTAATTCTGGTTTAAGTGTGCCTATATCATTTATCCCAGGAATAACTACTCTATGGGTGCAGTACGGACAGCCTCGTCCTCTTACCCTATGGTCAATTGCAGCCTCCCATCGGTAATCACATTTATGGCATTTCCACCATACTTTTTTCCCACTGCTCGGAGAAAGGGATTCTGGAGAAACTCCTATATTTCTCTTATAATCCCATTCCTGTAATAATTCAGGATATAAAGCCGCGAAACTACCATATTTTTCAATTCTGTTCCGTATCCTTACTTTTGCAGCCCTTTTCTTTGCACATTCGGGGCACCCTGTACTATCAGGACGGGTTCTGTCACCGATAGATGCTTCCCATACGCATCCACATTCTCGGCACTTCCAGGATACCTTTTCATTCGAATGAGGCGGGAAGTTTTCTGGAACAAGCGGATAATTTGCTTCATAATTCCACTCGCTTGCAATGATAGGATACTCCGACGCTAATGAGGTATTCCGCAGATTAAGATATGCAAGTATCTCCTTTCGGTCTTTTCGTACATCTGGCATGACAATTTTACCCAAATGATAGCAAAGATTATTGATTGCCCAGTTTAAATACTTATCACTGGCATCTGGTATTTCAATCTTTCGGTCACATAAAAGGAGCGGCACATAATTCGACATCTCCCGTATGCGAATCAGCAAAATCCCATGTTCTTTACAGATTTTATATTTTTGTGAATCTCGAATTTGAATTTTAGAATCAGTATGATAAACTCGACCGTCATACTCAATTCCTACATTAAGCGAAGGGATAAATATATCAAGCTCCATGGAAGACGAGAATATTTCCTTGTATCCATTTACAGCATCTGGAAACACCTGTTTTATGTAATAAAAAATAGCTTGTTCCGGAAAAGAAGTACGAAGCATGTCTGAACACTTTGGGCACCCTCTCCCACCAGCCCTATTACAAACAGTTGATTGCCATTCATGGCCTTTCGTACATTTCCACCATACTTTTATTCCGCTACTTGATGTAACATCTGTCGGCTTTAACTGGCCATTTTTTGTCGGATGCCATTCTCTTGCCAATTCAGGATTTACAGTTGCAAGATCATTATATCCAGCTAATACTTTTTTATTAGAACAATATGGGCATCCTACTCCGGTAACACGGGATTTGACTTCTGCTTTCCATTCATGTCCATTGGAACACTTCCACCATACCTTTTTGTGCGTTCCAGGCATGACTTCGGATGGTTTAATATTATTCTTCGTTGGATGCCACTCTTTTGCAAGCTCCGGGTATAAGGTAGCAAGATCTGTTTCTCCCGGAATTGGAAGTTGATGGGCACAGTATGGGCATCCTCGACCATGTTCACTTCTATTGCTGATCATAGCTAACCAAGAATGCCCTCTAGAACATTTCCACCACACTTTCTTCTGACTCTTCAACCCAATAGTAGAGGGATCAAGCAGCAAGGGATTATTCTTTTCATAGTCCCATTCCTGCATTAGCAAGACATTTTCTATTATGTAGTGTTTCGGCTTCATTGTTTCAGGTGTTATATATTTAATAACTACTTAGCTATATTTTGATCTTTATGCTTTGACGTATTACATTTTGGGCAACCTGTCCCCTTTATTGAACGATTATAAACCGTAGTGTTCCACTTATGACCACATTTCATGCATACCCATCCAACCTTTCTGTTACTGGTATAAACTATTTTATCTGGATCTAAATTAGTATTGACTTGATAATCCCATTCCTTAATTAATTCAGGACATATTGATTCTAAATCATTATACCCTTTCCATACTCTCTGATTGGCACAATAAGGACAACCATGTCCTTGAGTGCGACTATATATAGGAGCCTTCCAAAGGTGTCCTGTTTCACATCTCCACCAAATTCGTTGACTGGATGACTTTGTAAACATTTTCGGCGTAAGCAATCCATTTTTATTCTTATCCCATTCACTTATTAACTCAGGCATCGTATCCTGTAAACTATTCTTATGAAGATAAGAAATATACATGGATTTAATTGCCAACTCATCTTGTATACAATCATGCGGTGGCACCTTTATATAATTGGAAATATTATCTAATACTTCGTCTAATGAATGATAATCATCCCTGGTATACCTAGAAATAATAAGAAAGTCGCAATCATTATTCACAGATTCATGAGTTTCTTTTATCCGTAAAAGCTTAATCCCATTCTTTTTACAAACAGCGTACTTCTCAGCCTCTCTTATTCTCGATGAACCCGATGAATGCCAAGCTTTTCCATCATATTCGATTCCCAGCTTTTTTGAAGGAATATAAATATCCAATTCCATTTTGTTATCGAATATCTCTTGATAGTGTAATTGGGCATCCGCATGTAGCTTTTTTATATAATAATAAATTGCTTGTTCCGGAAAAGATGATTTGTTTCTTGCTGAACACTTTGGACAAAAACTCCCTTTTATTCGACTTCCAATCGCAGCTTGCCATGAGTAACCACATACAGAACATTTCCACCATGCTCTTTTTTTTGATGTAGGAAATACTTGTTCGGCTGTTATTTCATTCTTTTCTGTATCCCATTCCTCTGCCAATAATGGACTTACAGCTGCAAGACTTGTCTCATTTGGCAGAATTGCTTTGTGGGAACAAAACGGACAACCTAGCTGATTACACGTTCTTTGATTGGGCGTTGTCTGCCATTCATGTCCTTTATCACAGATCCACCATACTTTCTTTTCACTCCCATATGAAATATTATTCGGGTATAATTCTCCATTTTTCTCATAATTCCATTCTTTTGCAATTAAAGGATATTTGCTTTGTAAATCATTATATCCCTCTAAAACCTTTTTACCCGAACATATTGGGCAGTCTCGCCCCTGTGTTCTTCCATTTAAAGACGCTTTCCATATATGGTTGTTGTTACACTGCCAAAAAACTTTCTCTGTGCTTCCATATGATATTTCTGAAGGGTTTATATGTTTATTCAGTTCGTAGTTCCATTCTTGTAGTAATTGTCTACCCCGGTCCCCTTTCTGCTCACACCAACTTTTGAAATCTGTTTGGTCATTTTTAATTTTTTGCTGTATACGAGTTCTGGCTCCTACTGCTTTTCGACATTTTGGGCAACCTGAACCTCTTCCAGTTCTATTTGATATACTTGCCATCCATTCGTTTCCACAATGGGAACATGTCCACCAGACTTTATTGTGACTCTTTGCTGCTATTGTTTCATTCTCAAATTCACCATTCTTTTGAGTATTCCATTCGGAAACAAGATCAGGATAAGCTTCAAGAAATGTCCGTTTCACAGTCTTCACCTTTTTTTGAAAAATTGCTCGTAACACATTTGCAATTAGCGCTTAATGTCAAAACTATTATATCGATAAATAACAAATCCTTCTATCATTACTTGACAAGCAGGACATGCTTATTCCCTTCACTACTGCGCAAGCAGTGCATAGATGGATGTTTTTCCATCTATACGCCTGTTGGGAAAATCCCAAACCCTTAAAAATCACACTTCGTGTGGCTGCGCGCTTTTATAAAACGCTAATCTTACCTTTCTGTTTTACTGTCCCTTTTCGAAAAACCTAGACCCCCTTCGGTTCAGAAAACAGACTATACACCGATTCCTTATGCCGGTCTTTTGCACAGCCTGTTATCTTTTTTGTTGTTCAATTTTGAATTTCCGCTATGTCTCCTCTTCTCCAAAAAGACCTTCCGGACACGGCTGAGTGCCCTGCTTTCCGTGTTTTTCGCACGGCTGTCACTTAGGTGAAAGTGTTCCGCAGTCTCTTTCCGGTCATGCGGGATATCATCTATGAAGCCGTATCGATAATGAAGGTATGCCCGATCTCGAGGCCTGACCTTCTGCAGCGCATCCCTTACTTCCAGTATCGCCTCTTTCCTGATATATAGCTGCTCCGGGGTCTTGGAGCATTCATCCAGAATGATATCCGCGTAGGTCACCTTGCTTTCCGGACCAAAGCCGGGCGGGGTTTCATCCAGGCTGATCATTTTCCCGGTCTCCGGAATAGCCGCGATACATTTCCGGACATAGTCCATCATCGCGTTTTCTGAGATCTTTGATACATAGGTCCAAAAGAGATTCCCGGTTTCGGGATCATAGCTATCGACCGCTTTTAAGGATCCTAACAGGGCTTCCTGTATGAGGTCGTCCTTTTCAACGAAGACACCTGTATAACGCTTCCTGATCCTTCCGGCGGTCATCCGGATGGAAGGCAGGATGTTTTCGATAAGCTTATCCCTGGCTTCACGATCCCCGTCCCTTGCGAGATGCACCAGTTCCTCATTCGTCATCCGTCTTTACCCTCATCTTATCCAGAAGATCCCGGAAAGCAGCCCCAAGGTCCTGTAAGTCTTTTTCATCTACACCTGCGGATGTGACGGTCCGTATCACGGCAGCCGTAACGTCTTCCGATGTCAGGTTTTTCAGGTCGGCGGATCCCTTCCCTTTCGATAATTCACTTCTGAATATTTCCATCACTTCCGCAGTTGCTTTCACCTGTTCCGAACTGATGGCCTCTGCCTGGCCTTTGATGTCCTTTACGATCTGCATGAAACATTCCTGTATGGCAGCCGTATCCGCGCTGACCGGCGGTGTCCGGATCGCCCGGATATCTTCCGCCACCTCCCTGGCATCTGCCGATGCCTTAGGATCTTTCTCGATCTTCGCCTGCTCTAACAAGACCGCACTGACAAGGTTCAGCTGCAGGTTCATGGCGGAGATCCCCGATCGTATGATCTCCTTCTGGTATCGTGACAGCATTGCGGTCAGCCATGGGAAGCGCTCATTCTCCAAAAGCAGGTTCAGGATGTGTGCGTCGATCCTTCCTGTATAGAGGAGCCTTGCCGACTTTGCCGACAGTCCCAGTTCCTCGATATCATAATTCTTCCTGTCCGGGATATCCGTCTCCCCCAAAAGGAAATCTGTGGAGACATCGAAGTATTTCGCGATCCGGATGATATACCCATCGCCGAGCATCTCCGTCTTTCCTGCAAGATACCGGCTGAGCGAACTCTCAGAAAGGCCGATGTATTCCGCAAGGACTGCCTGCTTCATGTTTTTGCTTTTGATAAGGTCCTGGATACGGTCCCTCGTATCCCCGGGAAGCCATGTTCCTGCCATCTTATATCCTCTCTTGATCTTCAGATCTTTGATCGGTCTTATATCTGCCACCACCCCTATTAGACATCATCACCTGTCCTGAAAAACTCCCTTCTTGCATTTTTGCAATTATTCCTTTTTTCAGCACTCACTTCTGCGAATTTCGCCCAATTTTTCATTTGATGCCGTTTTCTTCCGTATAAGACGGCAGGATCAAAGATCCAAAACAAATCTGTAAGGAGGAAAACAAACATGAACCTGTTTGAAACTGTGAAGGCAAGCGTAAGCGTGCCGGATGCAGCGAAGCAGTATGGGATCCGGTATGACCATAACGGGATGGCCTTGTGCCCCTTCCATGAGGACCACCATCCGAGCCTGAAGCTCAACCCGGACTACTTCTACTGTTACGGATGCGGCGCGACCGGTGACGTTACCGACTTCGTATCG
>JAEEGL011894948.1_pt1 | contig 26983 bp, 20 predicted proteins | sample 9134231 | NCBI WGS metagenome assembly JAEEGL01 (sample SAMN16246548, study PRJNA631951) | gut metagenome | biome: gut microbiome; feature: rumen; material: fiber-attached | host: Bos | place: Iran: Karaj | collected 2018-10 | reverse complement strand
TGACAAAACCATCGGTGGCGCGCAAGTCTTACGTCGCAATTTGCCTAAGCCATTTGGCAGCATGATGTATGTTCCGCGTGGACCATTTTGCGCACCAGATTATCGTGCCGAAATTCTCAAATCCCTCACAAAATGGGCAAAAGTCCAAGATGGCAAATTTGTTGAACTAGTTTGTGAACCAGAATGGACCAAACAGCCTGAGGAGAGTCATATGTTTGGTTGGCGTGCAACTAAGAATCATATTTTACTTCCTGGCACAGTTCTTATTGACCTTACTCAAAATCCAGACAAAATGCTTGCCGATATGCCAAAAACGCGTCGCCAAGATATTAAAAAATATCTTCGCAATGGTTTTCAGCTTGAGCCGGCAAAAACCGAGTCGGATTTCAATGCTTGTCTTGATATCTATAAAGAAATTGCGGAGCGCGATAAATTCAATCTTCATACTGACCAGTATTATCGCGACATCTGGCAAAAAACTGGCAAATACAATCGCCTACTAATGCTCAAGAACCCTGAGGATGGGGAAGTGATAGCATTTCAGTGGGCACTCGTTTCTAATGGTTTTGCTTTTGCGCTCTTCGCGGGTGTTGGTGCGCGCGGTCGTAAGATGCGCGTAAATGCTGGCGCCAAGTGGCAGTGTATGCAAGATTTACATAAAGATGGCGTGGACAAATATGATCTTAATGGCCTTCTTAATGACGGCATTGATGCTTATAAAAAAGCTTTCCATGGCGAAGAAATCCATTACATTGGCTCACTCGAACTCCCGCTTTCTAAGTGGTACGGCTTCTATACCAAAGTTTTGCCAGCTGGCAAAAAAGTGCTTCACGCGCTCGATAAAATTCGTAAAAAATAAATACCTTCACAATGGTAGCACCGACTGGGATCGAACCAGTGACCTTAGGCTTATGAGTCCTACGCTCTAACCAGCTGAGCTACGGTGCCACTATTGAAAAGGTATTTACTTGGAAAAGTATATCATAAGATGGCGACCTTGTCATCTTATTTCTTTTTCTTGAATACGACTGCCGTACGGCATGGTAAGTAGATTTCGAATCCTAGACCGCGCTTTTTGTCGTTTTGTGTGTAATAGACATATTTTTTACTAATGCGTTCTTGGCCGCCAAAATCCGCATCGTCGGTGGAGAAAATTGCCGTATACTCTCCAGCGCCCGTTGTGTGCGTATGTAAGAAGAAATTCGTTAGCGAATTACTTGGATGAAAATTAAAAACAAACAATAAATCGCCGCGCGCAAACGCAATTACTTTATCTTTTTCGTCCAACCATAGATTTTCGGCGCCAGGTTTTGTCATAATTCGATATTTTTTCGCGAGCTTAATCATGGCTTTATCGAAATTCTGCAACCATTCATATTTCAAGAACCCGTTATCAACTAAAGACCACTGGCGGCGCGCATATTTAAAGTCCCAACCATTACCTTCGCGCGGGAAGTCAATCCACTCTGGATGCCCAAATTCATTACCCATAAAGTTTAGGTAGGCTTCGCAGCTCATCGAAAGTGTCGCGAGGCGCATCAATTTATGCATTGCGATTGCGCGGTCAATTACCGGCGAGTGGTAAGTCTTGTTCATGCCAGTATACATTTCGGCATCGGCCATGCGGAAAATTAAGGTCTTATCGCCAACAAGCGCTTGGTCGTGCGACTCGGTATAACCGACGCTCCTTTCGCTTGGGCGACGCGTCGTTAATTCGTGCCACATCTTGTGCATATCGCGCTTTTCGTCGCGGTCATCCACGACGGTTTTTGCCCAATAATCTGGAATTCCCATCGCCAAACGATAATCGAAGCCAATTCCGCCCCACTTTACTGGCAAGCACATGCCTGGCATGCCGCTCATATCTTCTGCAATCGTAATCGCATTTGGATTTTTTCTATGAATTAGCTCATTTGCAAGCTGCAGATATGTTAACGCATCGACGTCGGTATTTAGGCTGAAATATCTATCATAGTTCATGAAATCTGTGCCTAAACCATGATCGTGGTAGCACATGCTGGTTACGCCATCAAAGCGAAAACCATCGAAGTGGAACTCGTCCATCCAATATGCTAAGTTCGAGAGTAAGAAATGAATTACCTCATATTTAGCATAATTAAACAACTTCGTTCCCCAGGCCGGATGGTTGCCCGCATTGCCGCCCAAGAAAAATTGCGTGCGTGTGCCGTCGAACATATTAATGCCTTCAGCAGTGTTAGCACTTGCGTGTGAATGCACTACGTCGAGCAAAACTGTTAATCCAAATTCATGCGCTTTATTAATTAGATATTTCAAATCATCTGGCGTTCCATACCAGCTTGATGCAGCAAAGAAATTCGTTACTTGATAGCCGAACGATGCGTAGTATGGATGCTCTTGAATTGCCATCAGCTGCACGGCCGTATAGCCATCGTCTACGATGCGTGGCAAAATCTTATCGGCGAACTCGCGATACGTTCCAATCCCACCTTTTTCTTGCGCCATACCGACGTGTGCCTCATAAATAAACAGCTGGTTGTTTTTATTATCCTGATAGCCAGCATCCGTCCAACGAAAAGCTTTTTCTGGCGCCCAAATCACGCCGACAAAACTTTTGTCTTTTTTATCTTGTACAACACGATGGATATAAAGCGGAATCCTATCAAAAGTGCGCCCATTTCGGATAATTTGCACTTTAACTTTTTGGCCATGTTTGAGAGCGTTTTTACCCTTTAACTGAATTTCCCAAATGCCACCCGGTTTTAGTTCGAGCGGATGGGAAGTGCGGTCCCAATTATTAAAGTCGCCAATCAGATTTACCGCATCGGCACCCGGTGCCCATTCGCGATAAAGCCAGCCGTCCTTAGTGCGGAAAAACCCAAATTTTTTATGACCGTCTGCAAAAGATATCAAATCATCATTTTTGCCCAATAATCCTGCACGTACCTCATCATAGCGATCCATACGGAGCTCGATGTCGTTCGTATATGGCTTTAGCCATGGATCGATTTCAAATATTTTGTAGTCGGTCTTTTTAACTTTAATTTTGCCCATAAATAATCATCCCACTGACAAAAATGGCGGAAGGAGTGAGATTCGAACTCACGGTGGCTATTAACCACGCCGGTTTTCAAGACCGGTGCCTTAAACCGCTCGGCCATCCTTCCACTAGGGAAAATTATACCATAGAATGCTACAATATCTTCAGTTATGAAGATGAAAATCACTAAGTTTTACGACGACGCAATAATTCCGCAATATCAGACCGCTGGCGCGGCGGGTTTTGATTTTTGCGCGCACATTTCCGAGCCGTATATCCTTAAGCCGGGCGAAATTCACGCCTTTGGTACGGGTGTCGGCGTTGAAATCCCAGAGGGCTACGAACTTCAAATCCGCAGCCGTAGCGGTCTCGCTTATAAACATCAGATTTCGCTTCTAAATGGTATTGGTACAATCGATTCAGACTATCGTGGCGAAATGAGCGTATTACTAAAAAACCATAGTAATAAAGATTTCGTAGTTGAACCAGGCATGCGCATCGCGCAGGGAATTGTCGCCAAGTACGAGCGTATCGATTGGGAAGAAGTCTCTGAACTGTCCGAGACTGACCGCACGGGTGGTTTTGGCTCTACTGGACTCAAATAAAAAAGACAGTCCCAAAAGGGACTATCTTTCCATTATAACACACTTTGGCTAAAATGTCAATGCTTATTCGGCATTCGTATGAACCGCAACAACATCGTCGAGGTCATCAATAGCATCGAGAATCTTCTCGACTTTTTCGGATGTCTCTTCGTCAATCGGTACAGTGTTGTTTGGTACATACTGCAATTCCGCAGAATCAACCTCGATGCCACCATCAATCAAAGCCGAGCGAACTTTCATTAAATCGCTCGAAGCGGTATAGATTGTCGTACCATCTTCTTCATCAATGACATCTTCGGCTCCCGCATCGAGTGCTGCCATCATCAAATCATCGCCCTTGGCCTTGGTGAAAATTACGCCTTTGCGCGTAAATTGGAACATCACCGAGCCCGGATCAGCCATGCGGCCACCATTCTTCTCGAGCGTATGGCGAACTTCTGGCATTGTGCGGTTTTTATTATCGGTCGCGACCTCAATGATAATACCTACGCCACCAGGACCATAGGCCTCATATGTTTCCTCAATCAACGCAGCAGCATTCTTGTCTGCTACGCGTGCGATTGCGCGCTCGATGTTTGCCTTTGGCATATTTGCAAGGCGAGCCTTCTCGAGCACCATTGCTAGCGATGGGTTCATAGCGGGGTCGGTACCACTACGTGCAGCAATTGCAATTTGGTTACCGATTTTTGTGAACAACGCACCGCGCTTAGCATCAACAACAGCCTTTTGGCGCTTCGTGGTTGCCCATTTACTGTGTCCGCTCATTGGAACTCCCTTTAATTAATATCTATTATTATCTGTTATTTTAACATAATCGCACGAATAACGCAAAAGTATCAAGCTGATGCTTTTTCTGATTTTTTCTTGGTGTTACCTTTTTCGTATAAAAATAAAAGGAGAAAAAATGATATACCTAAGAAAAATGCAACTAACAGAGGAGGAATTGAATAAACTACGGGATGAATTCGGCGGATACTTATGGGCCGCCATCGATATTCATCGGGGGATTATTACTGCCGGCGACGAATATCTTGCCGATTTGCGCGATTATCTGCTTATGAAACGCAGCAAACCGGAAGATATTCTTTGCGCGGGAGTCAATCTTGAGACGGGGGAAATTTTTTATCCAGCGCTAATTAATCGCCGTAATCCGTTCGTTAATCGCGATGGTGTTCCAGATGTATTTCGTGAGCGCGTCGACACTCTTATGCGTTACTTTTTTGAAGCTATTCCGAATTACCGCGCTGAGCGCGAACGTCCACGCTATTCTCGCAAGCCAACCCCTCTAGCCTTCAACTAGATTTTAAAGTAATAATCAGATAAAATAATAAGTAATAAGAAGGAGGTTTTAAGTGGCTAAGAAAAGTCAGGAAGCGGTGGGCGCAGATAAAGATAAAAAGTCTAAGGATGCTGCTCAAGATGACGGAAAGAAGCAAGCCCTTAATTTAGCATTGTCTCAAATTACCAAGCAGTTCGGTGATGGTTCCATTATGAAATTGGGTGAGCAGTCCAAGATTGATGTCGAGCTATTTTCATCTGGTTCGCTTGCGCTCGATTTAGCGCTTGGCGGTGGCTATCCAAAAGGCCGTATCATTGAAATTTATGGTCCAGAGTCTTCAGGTAAAACGACTTTGGCACTTCATGCTATTGCCGAGATTCAGAGACAAGGCGGTCAAGCGGCATTTATTGACGCCGAGCATGCTCTCGATCCATCTTATGCCCGCAAAATTGGCGTTAAAACCGATGATTTGTTAATCTCTCAACCGGATAACGGCGAGCAGGCGCTTGAGATTTGTGAAACTCTCGTCCGCTCTGGCGCAGTTGATCTCATTGTTGTGGACTCCGTTGCGGCTCTTGTTCCACAAGCGGAAATCGACGGCGATATGGGTGAGGCCCAAATGGGTCTTCAGGCTCGCTTGATGTCTCAAGCTATGCGCAAGCTCACCGGTATCATCAGTAAAACTAAGGCGACCGTTATATTCATCAACCAGATTCGTATGAAGATTGGCGTCATGTTTGGTAATCCAGAGACCACTACTGGCGGCAACGCGCTTAAATTCTATGCTTCAGTTCGCGTGGATATTCGCCGCATTGGCCAAATCAAAGAGGGTGAAAACATTTCTGGTAACCGCACAAAGATTAAAGTTGTTAAGAATAAAATTGCTGCACCATTCCGTACTGCTGAATTCGACATTATGTATAACGAAGGCATCAGCAGAACTGGCGACGTGCTTGACCTCGGTGTTCAATATGGCATCATTGAAAAATCTGGCGCATTCTTTAAATATAATGGCGAGACTATCGGCCAAGGCCGTGAAGCCGTCAAGCGTCTCTTTAAAGAAAAACCGGAACTTATGGATGAAATTGAAGCCAAAGTTCGCGAAGCCGCCAAAACCGACGAAGATTAATGCTCGATACGATTACGATTTTTGACGATGAGGCTCTTAAAGCAAAGTCTCATCGTGTCACGGATATAAAACAAGCCGTGCGCGATCAGAATCGCGTAAATATTTACGTTGACGACAAGTTTTTCTGTTCACTAGACATTTCTCAAGTTGTCGATTTTCATCTTAAAATTGGCAAAGAAATCAGCGAAGAAGAAAAAACTCAACTTAAACATGCCTCCGATTTCGGCAAGTTTTATGCGCGTGCGCTAGAATATGCGCTTATCCGTCCGCGCTCTAGTCGTGAAATTCAAGACTATCTCAAAAAGAAAACTCTTAGTCGCAAAATCCGTGTCAAAAATCGCAAAACTGGAGAGTATCAAACCAAAGAAAAACCAGGCTACGATATTAGTTTAGTTCCGTTAGTTTTTCGGCGCTTAGAAGAACGTGGTTACGTTGATGATGAGCGCTTTGCAAAAATCTGGGTCGAAAATCGCAATGCCAGTAAAGGAACCAGCATAAAAAAGCTTCGTCTAGAGTTGCAGCAAAAGGGAATTAGCCATCAAATCATCGATCAAGTTCTTGATGAGTCTGAACGAAATGATGAGTCTGAACTCAAAAAAATTATCGCCAAAAAACGCAACAAGTATTCCGATGAACAGAAATTCATTCAATACTTGTTGCGTGCCGGCTTTAATTATTCGGATATTTTAGATGCGCTTTCTGAGCTTTCTTCTGGCGCATAACTAGGTTTTCGGAATGGATTTACGAACTCGCGTTTTGGCGGTTCAATCTCTTCAATCTTTTCCTTCTTTTTCTCTGGTACTTTAACCTGTTCTTTGTCGTGTTTTATCGTGACAGTATAGTCGTCAATCTCGATAATTTGCGAACGATTAATCGTCAATTGCGGGTCATTAATTGCAATAAACCCAACTGGACGTTGCACAATTAGCTGATAAATCATGAAACTTTGCGAATCAAAGGTATAGTCTATGACCTTACCAATTTTTTTGCCTGCCTTCGTAACAACTTTCAGACCAATTAAATTAAAATTGAGCTTCATCACCTCATTAATTCGAATCACGTCTTCGCGATTCACAAAAATATCTGTCGAATCGATAATCGAACCGTCCATATTTACTTCACGAATATCGTCAGTAACCAAAATGTCGCCAACGTCAGGATCATTCTGGATAATTGGTCCAGAAAGAGTATAGGCTAAGATGTGCAAATCCTCTGGGTCGATAACTGCGTCTCTTATTGATGCTACCTGTCCGCCAACATGCAGGCTCAATACGCGGCCTCCAATCATTTTTGAGCCAACTATAAGCATTTTATTTCCACTCCTATTACTGATAAAATTATAGCACATGAAGAAAATCTTGGCGGTCTCTGGCGGTATCGACTCAGTTGTCATGCTTCATCTTTTCAAAGATGATGCTGATGTTGTTGTGGCTCATTACGACCATGGTATCCGTCCGAATTCCGCAGAAGATTGCGTATTTGTCGAACAACTAGCTAAAACATACGGGAAACAGTTTTATACTGAACACGCTCAGCTTGGCCCAAATTGTTCCGAGGAGTCGGCTCGTGCCGCTCGCTACTTATTCCTAAGACGCCTGGCAAAAGAACTTGATGGTAAGATTTACACCGCCCATCATTCCGACGATGTCATAGAAAGTGTTGCTATTAATTTACTACGCGGTACTGGGTGGCGCGGTCTTGCCGCGCTAAACAACACGGAGATTGAACGCCCGCTCATATCTTGGACCAAACGCGATATTTATCGTTATGCTACGGAGCATCAACTCCATTTTCGTCTAGATCAAACTAATTCCGACGACAAATATCTCCGCAACCGCGTCCGCGAAGCGTTGTTGTTTGAAGACTCTTCCAAAAAACAGGCAATTGTGGAGTTAGCTACTAAGCAGCGTGAGATCGCTCGTCAAATTGATGCTGAGCTTGCAATTATTTCAGATGAAAAATACCCACGTGCGCTCATGAATATTGATTCAAACATCGCTCAAGAAATATTGCGCGCCATCCTAGCTCGTCAAGGAATTTCGCAAACTCGCCCGCAGCTCAAAAGAATTATCAAAGCTATCCGCAATTATGCGACGGGCAAACAATTTCCGCTCAATAAAAACTACACTATTATAATGGGCCGTTATCATTTTTGGATCGCGCCCGCCAAGATTGTTCATAAGAGATAATTATGGTAAAATTTAAGTGCATGAGAATACGTAAGATGAGGTTCAACCTCTCTATACTTATCCTTGGATTAGTCATTTTGACTCTGCTTTTTTGTATCATTTGTAAAAAGCAGTCGATTTTTGCCGCTACATCTAATACTCCAGCCGCTGCCACAGAAGAAAACTCCGAGCACTACATCTCTTTTTATGATAGTGGCAATGTCCTTACTGTGCGTAGCGACGCAAAAACTGTTGGTGAAGCCCTTTTGCGCGCAAGTATTAAGATTAGCGAGTATGACACAGTTGAGCCGGCTCTCGACGAAGAAATAGAGGAAGAAGATTTCAATATTAATATTTACCGTGCTAGGGAAGTGATTGTTATTGATGGTCATACTAAAAAGTACATCAAAACCGCAAAAAGCAATCCGGCTGAAGTTGCGATTGACGCCGGCGTGAAATTGCTTGGCGCCGACACAGTTGAAATCGTCCACCAAAATAGCATTCTTGAAAGTGGCATGATGGTTGCATATCAAGTTGTTCGCGCAAAAGTTGTAAACCTAAATTTCTACGGAAAACCAACTCAGATTCGTACGCAGGCAAAAACTGTCGGTGAGTTCCTAAAAGAGCAAAATATTAGCACCGATAAAACCAAAAACTGGATTTCTGTGTCAAGCGAAACGAAAATCACGGATGGTATCAGCTTTGCCGTGTATCATCAAGGCAAGCAGACGTTAACTACTGAAGAGGATATTCCGTTCATCGAAGCATACACCTACGACTATTCGTTGGACTATGGTACCCGCATTGTTACCCGTGCCGGCAAACTCGGTAAAAAGGTTGCCACTTATGAAGTTGATATGAAAGATGGTGTGGAGATATCGCGTGTATTTGTATCGGAAATAATCACGCAGGCCGCCGAAACCCAACAAGTTACTATCGGTATGAAGTTGAATCTTCCTGCTGGCTCTCACGAGGATTGGATGGCAGCCGCTGGCATTTCGCCGAGCGATTATGGCTATGTAAACTTTATTATTGAACACGAATCGCACTGGAATCCGCTTTCGCGCAACCGCACGAGTGGTGCCACTGGCCTTTGCCAAGCTCTGCCTGGCAATAAAATGGCCTCAGCAGGCGCCGATTGGGAAACAAACCCAATTACTCAGCTTCGTTGGTGCAATGGCTATGCCGTCGGTCGTTATGGCGGCTGGGCAAAAGCATATCAATTCTGGACTCAGCATCGCTGGTGGTAGACTATGGCTCTCAAAAATAAAAAATCACTTGGTCAAAACTGGCTCAAAGATCGCGATATTCTCATTGATATCGCTGATTCCGCAAGCTGCGATGACGTTTCTGAAGTGCTCGAAATTGGCCCTGGCCTCGGTACGCTCACGTCGGCTCTTTTTAAGTTTTTCGATAAAGTTACCGCTATCGAACTTGATGAACGTTTGGCAGAAAACTTGCCGAAATCATTTCCGGGCAAAAACCTAGAAGTGATTAACAAAGACATCCTTTCATTAGATCTAAAAGAAATAAACCTGCCGGAAAAATATGTTGTTGCCGGGAATATTCCTTACTACATTACTTCGCCAATTATTCAAAAATTTTTGCATGCAGAGCACAAACCGCAAAAAATCGTGCTTCTCGTACAAAAAGAAGTCGCCGAACGTCTTGCGGCGGGGCAAGGGGATTATTCCATTCTTGGTCTTTCGGCACAAATATATGCTAATGTCACACTTGGCCAAGTTGTTGGACGCGAATTCTTTACGCCACCGCCAAAAGTCGACAGTCAAGTTGTTATTTTGGAGCCACTTGCAACTCCACGCGCCGACGAATCAGTTTTAGCATTGATTAAACTTGGCTTTGTTGCTCCGCGTAAAAAACTTTGTTCAAACTTGTCTACTACACTCCAGCTTCCGCGTGAACAAATTCTTTCTTTCTTCGCCGAACATGGTATTTCCGAAAATGCGCGTCCTGCCGACCTCTGCATAGAGGATTGGTGTGCACTTGAAAAAAATATACATAAGCGTTAAGATATAATTATCTAAGTATATTTTTTAATGGAGTATCGCGCCTATGAACTCAGCTGACGAAACTGCAGCACCAAATCAACCAACAGATGCCGCACCTAAGGTATCCGTACCAGAAGGTATGGACCTAGAGGCTATTAACGAAGCTATCGTTGAATCGGCAAATGAGGCTGCAAAAGATCCCCAGAATACTTTTGACGTAGAAGATATCAGCCTAGATAACACTCCAACGACCGATGCCGAACTTGAGGCGCAAAAGGCAAAGGATCCGAGTATGAGTCTTGCGGGCACTCCGGCAACTAATGAAACTCCGATTGATTTGTCTGAATCAGCGACTACTCCAGCTCCAACTGCACCAGTCGAAAAGCCTGCTGAAACTGCCGGTTTTGTCGATGGCGATCTCATGGATGATCCAGAGGCTCCAGTTACTCCAGAGGCAAAACCAGATTATGACGCCATTAAGGCTGATCCTGTAGAATCGTTCGACGAAAACGCAGCTCCAGCTCCAGTAGAAGCTCCAGAAGAAAAACCAGCCGACACCGCCCCAGCCACTGACGCAAAAGACGAGAAGCCAAAAACAGTCAAAGCTCCAAAAAAGTCGATTGATTTTAATGCTATTCTCCATAATAATGTTGCCGTCGCAGGCATTGTAGCGGGCGGGATCGTATTAGTTATTGTTATTATTCTTATCATTACGCTTGCTTCATAGTATTCGCTATAATCTATAAAAGATGTTAAAATATGATTCATGAAAGAATCATATATCACTACAGCTATTCCATACGTCAACGGTAATCCGCACCTTGGCCATGCTATGGACTATCTTCTTGCGGACACCCTCCGTCGATATATGATGTACTGCGGGCAAAAGGTCCGCTTCCAAGCCGGCACGGACGAGCACGGAAATAAAATCTATAAAAAAGCCGCCGAGCTCGGTATCCCAACTCAAGAATTTGTCGATCAAAATGCCCAAAAATTCCAAGACTTTATTCATTCATTGGGTGTAGAGTATACAGATTTTATTCGCACGACTAATCCAGATCACGAGCGTCGTTGTCAAAAAATCTGGAAACTTCTTGGCGACCACATTTACAAAGATAGCTACGAAGGTTGGTATTGCGAAGGCTGTGAGGGTTTCGTTACTGATAAAGAGCATGATGAAAATGATGGCGTTTGTCCAGACCACAAAAAACCATACACTAAACTTAGTGAAGAAAATTATTATCTTCGTATTTCCGATTTCAAAGATCGTATTCGTGAAGCCATAGAATCTGATGAACTCAAAATAACTCCGACCTTTCGCAAAAAAGAATTCCTAAATCTTCTTAAAGATATGCCTGACGTATCCATCTCGCGTCCAAAAGAGCAAGTAGCATGGGGTGTTTCTGTTCCTGGAGATGATACTCAAGTCATGTATGTCTGGATTGACGCACTTGCGAATTATATTACGGTGCTTGGTTATCCTGATAATGATATTTCTGATTACTGGCCTGCTTACACTCAAGTAGTCGGTAAAGATATTCTTCGTTTTCACGCTGGCATTTGGCCAGCAATGTTGCTTGGTCTCAATTTGCCACTCCCGCACAATCTTCTTGCTCACGGCTTCATTACCGTCAATGGTGAAAAAATGTCTAAATCAATTGGCAATGTAATCGACCCTCAAGAAATTCTCGCTAAACACGGTGTCACGCCATTCCGTTATTATTTCCTTCGCCACGCATCTACTACAGAAGATTCAGATTTTACTTGGGATAAATACGAGGCATCGTATAATGAGCTCGCCAATGATCTTGGCAATCTCGTTCAGCGTCTTGCTGCACTCTGCAAAAAGAATGGCATCGTTGGCCGCACAACCAACAAAGTCGATAATGCGGACTTTGATGCCCGCATGAAAAGATACGAGTTCAACTTTGCTTTTGATATTTTGTGGGATGGCATCACGGAGCTCAATAAGCGCATAGATTCCGAAAAACCATGGGCTGTCGCTAAAGAAAATCCGACCAAAGCAAAATTAATTTTAGAGACTCTCGTCGACGATTTGTTATCTATTAATGATCGTCTGGCTATCTTCTTGCCGGATACGTCGAAACAAATTGAAGAAATATTTACGGCCGCAGATATTGTTCCGCCATCCACTCCGCTATTCCCAAAGAATTAAAAAGAGCTCCCATGTGGAGCTCTTTTTAGTCTATTTCATCCAGTATTTTTTGCCACCCAAAATATCATAAGTTAACAATTCGTAGTCACGCAATGTTTCTGCATGTGTAAGTTCGCGATCCTCAAGCCAAGTTGCGGTCAAAATTGGTTCAGCCGCACAGACGTCATCTAATAAGTAATAGTATGAATCTTTCTTCCAATTCAGAATATTATACATAGTATTTGTCATGCAGTTTGGCGTAGTAGTTGGCAAGTACTTTGTACTAAATTTTGCGTCAAAGTTTGCATAAATAAAATACGGAGTCACGCGTGAAAGATCACGTATTTCTTTTGTATCATTATTATTTGTAATATCGAACAAACCTGCCGAATGATCGCCATAAAATAGTACGACGACTTTTTTATCAAGTCCTTCTAGGCCACTAATAAACTCGCCGAGATAGGCATCTGAATTGTGCATACTTTGATAATAAATTGAAATATCAGAACGTTTTCCTTCCTCAATGTCTTCGTTTGTAACGGCGAATTCAGTTTCTTCATAAATATCTGCGTTATATGGTGTATGATTTTGCATCGTAATCAGACCGATTATCTGATTCTTATCGCTACTTTTTAGAACGTCGAGAGTTTCTTGATATGCGGCACGATCATTGATATATTGCGATTTCCCATCGTGTTCTTGATTTTTCATGTCGTGCTCGTCATAGAACGTATCAAAACCTTCATTCTTCAGAGCAATATTTCGCTTGTACATTCCGCCATTATACGGATGTATTGCGACCGTTTCGTATCCAAGTTTCTTATAGGTTTGTGCGATACCAGGCATTTCGCCCGCTTTTGGAATTAATGCAGTATATGGAACAGTATTCACCCAGTAATTTGTTAGACCGGTAAACGTCTCGAATTCGATATTCGCTGTACCGCCGCCGTAATCGAGTGTGTACATATATCCGCTTGGATATTCACGCATAATCCTATGTAGATTTGGCAAAACATCGCCACCAGTGTGTGGATAATAATCTTCGAATTTTAGGCCCTGAAATTCGACGCTCGGATCAAATAAAGATTCGTTTAGAATTATTACTACACTAACGTTTTCGTCAGCTGCCGAAATGCGTTCTTTATTGTTTGTTTCGGCGCGATCATCATATTCGGCTTTCAGCTCAACTATTTTCGATTCACTATATTCATCTGGCTTTGCGAGCTGTAATTTTTGCAAGTTATACAAAAATCCGAGGATGAAACCATTGTCGTCATAGTTGCGATTTTGGTTCCAGGCCGTAAAATGCGTACCAAGGAAAATGTCCTCATAACGGCTGCCGTCGTTGTGACGTACGAAGTCTGTCGCGAAGAAGAACGATAAGCCCGCTATCAAAATAATTGCCACGCGAGTCGATATAAAATGACGTTTTGAAAAACTCGGGCTCGGGTTTTTGTATTGTAAATGGATTTTCTTTGCAATTTTGCGGTTAAAGAAAATTGTTAAAGCGATTACTAGTACTATTGCGCCGACTAATTTCGCGATTGAGGCGCCCGTAACGAATTTTGATAATGATGATGCTTCGCTCGCGAGCTGAAAATCTTCCGGCAACAATGGAAAGCCGCGCGAATTAAATTTATTAATATGCGCATAAGTGATGGCAATAATGACAATCCACATTACGCCTACGGCAGTGCCGGGTTTTTTAAAAATCCCCCACAGAACAAGCAAAATCAGCCACATTAACAATGCATTGTAAAAGAACGGGGCAGGGCTACCAATTGCGAAACTCCATGTACGACTAAAATCATTAATGAAATAACGATATTCTAGGAACCAGGTCAAGAAAATTGCCGCTAGCGAAAGAAAAAGTATAGAGCAAATGAAATACGCCTTTCTATCATCTGGACGTTTTAATTTCGGTATTTTTAATTTTTTAATTCTAAATTTTTTCACCTATCAATTATAACACGTAGGCGTCATTTAAAGATTACGCTCGCGCTTTTTTATAGTATGAGAATGGCTCAGACTAGTGCAATGAAATGAATGAAAAAATCGTATCATCCATCGGTCATCCCAATCATATTTGGGTTCTCGTTCGTGTTTGGAATTGTTTTGTCAAAAATAGCATCTGTTTATTATACGAACATAATCATCATAATTATCGCTATGGCATGTTTGGCGCTTAGTTTTTGTTTTTGCACACCATTTAGAATTATTTTTGCAATTTTCGCTGGGTTGCTATGCGGTTGTTTTCGGCAGGCGCTCATAAATAAGGATCAGAAAAGTCTCGCGGGTTATTATGGGCGAGACGTAATTATATCTGGAACTCTTATCGACGATGGGGAAAACAAGGAATCACAAACCGAACTCCACATTGGGAGCCTACACATCAATAATAGCATAAACGCTTTGGATTGTCAAGTATACGTAACGCTAAAAGAGAAGCAGAACACTTATCGTCGTTCAGATATTATTACTATACGCGGTTTATTAAAAGAAGGTTTTGGAAAATATGATGGCTACATACGTTCGCCGACTTTAATCTCGCTTGGAAAACCGAGCCCTCCAGACATCGCCTCTGATATGCGTCGATCTTTTGCGAACAATATTCGCTCACTTTTTGATGCTGATTCTGCCAATCTCGCCTTGGGCTATCTTGTGGGTGATAAAACTGGCATGACGCCAGATTTTATTGAAAAACTTAGAGTAGTCGGACTTTCGCACCTAGTAGTTACTTCCGGATTTCACTTATCAATTCTTGTCGAAATAGCGAAAAAAGTATTTGGGAAAATATCACGCGCCCTAACTATTATTGGCACAATCGTCATGGTAATCGCATTTGTTTCCGTGACTGGTTTCAGTGCAAGCATGGCTCGCGCCAGTTTGATAAGCGTCCTTAGTTTGATAGCTTGGTACTCCGGCCGCAAATATCATCCTGGTCGCCTATTGCTTTATGTCGCAGTAATTACACTCTGCGTTTCGCCCAATAATCTAACTAATGTTGCTTGGCAATTGTCGTTTGCGTCGTATTTTGGGATTATCTTTTTTGCGCCAATCATAACGAAGTATCTATACGGTAGTCAGGCCCCAAGCTACATCATGGGCGGAATTATTGTTTCATTAGCGGCGCAGCTGTTTTGCCTTCCAATAGGTATTTTTAATTGCGGCATGCTCTCCATCATTGGAATTGTAGTAGGGTTAATAATATCGCCAAGTATAGCTATCATTATGGCGCTTACTATAGCGAGCGGTAGCATTCTTCCTTTTCTGTCGACAATTACTCAAATAATTCTAAAATTCCATTTATTTCTTATAACTTTTGCTTCGAATATTCCATGGGCATCAATCAGCATCACTCCTGGGGACGCAAGAATCTTTTTGGTATATATTCCATTGCTAGTAATCATGATTCTTCTAAAAAAACGCATAAAATATAGCTATCGCCCTCTCTACGCCCTAGATAAATCGTAAAAATATGGTAAAATATGTACATGCTAATTAATTCCGAAACGGAGATGCTTGAATATGGTAAAAAGCTAGGCGCAGAACTCCAAGCGCCGGCCGTTTTAGAATTGCTCGGCGACGTTGGCGCCGGTAAGACCACACTCGTGCGAGGAATCGCTCGTGGTCTTGGCGTCAAAGAAGATGTCACTTCGCCATCATTTACTATTTCAAAAGAGTACCAAGGCGAGAAATATCGCCTTGTGCACTATGATTTTTATCGCCTTGGCGATCCGGGCATAATGTCGGATGATCTTGCGGAATCAATTTCCGATTCATCAGCAATAACAATCATAGAATGGGGCGATAGCATAAAAGATATTCTTCCGGAAAATCATAAAATCATCGAAATAAAATATATCGACGAAAACACTCGGGAGTTAATCGAAAAATGAAACTTTACTTAGATACATCTTCGCCGCTTACGATTCTAAAACTCGATGACCACGCATACGAATGGGAATCCGGCCGCACGCTTGCGCGTGATTTGCTGAAGTTTATACACGACAAGCTCCAAGAAAATGGAAAAGATTGGCACGATATCACGGAAATTCAATTCATGTCTGGCCCAGGCAGCTTTACGGGTTTACGTATAGGTGCCGTCGTTGTAAATACGCTCTCGAACGACCTAAAAGTACCACTCTATAATCATCGTGGCGAAAAAGTCGATGTTATTTTGCCGGAATATGGCCGTCCAGCCAATATTACGCCACCACGAAAATAATCTCTGTGATAAAATATTTATAGGGGGATTCCTATTTTTATCAACGATTTTAATTTTCATAAATAGAAAAGAGAGGATGTCATGGAATATATTATTCCAGCAGTCATCGCGCTTATTGTGGGCGCGGGTGCTGGCGCAGGTGGTATTTTTGCCTACAACAAACACAAAGAGAACGGTGGCAAGAACAAGGCCGATGATCTTGTCCGTAAGGCAAAACACGAAGCTTCTGAAATTGTTCTGAACGCTAAGAAAGAAGCCTCCGATATTAACGAAAAAGCCCGTCGCGAGGAAACTGAGCGTCGTAAAGAATGGAAAAAGACTGAGGACCGTCTCGCTGAGCGCGAAACTTTGCTAGATACAAAGCTCGACCAAATCGACAAAAAATCTGAAAATCTTCGCAAACAAGAAGGCGAAATCGAAGAGCTCAAAGATGAGGTTCGTGCAATTCGCACAAAGGCCCAAGAAAAGCTCGAGAAAATAGCTGGTCTTAGTAAAGCAGATGCGAAAGAGAAGCTCATGTCTATGACTGAGCGCGATATCAAAGACGACCTTACTAATCTTGTTGTAAAACAGCAAAAAGCCTACAACGATCATATCGATGAAACCGCAGAAGCTATGCTTTTGACTGCTATGGAGCGTATGTCTTCCGAGGTTACGGCAGATCGTACCATTACGGCTCTCAAACTGCCAGATGACGATATGAAGGGTCGCATTATCGGAAAAGAAGGTCGCAATATTCAAGCTCTTCAACATGCCACTGGCGTTGATGTTCTCGTCGATGATACTCCAGGTATGGTAGTCTTGAGCAGTTTTGACCCAATTCGCCGCCAAGTTGCGCGTTATGCGCTTGAACGCCTCATGAAAGATGGTCGTATTAATCCAGCTAGCATTGAAGATGCTGTCGCAAAAGCTGAACGTGAAATTGAAAAAGAAGTCGTTCGCGCCGGCGAAGATGCTGCTCGTGAAGTTGGCGTTATTGGCATTCCTTCTGAGATTCTCCATCTACTCGGCGAGCTAAAATTCCGCACTAGCTATGGCCAGAACGTGCTTCTCCATTCAATTGAGATGGCTCATATGGCCGGCATGATTGCTGAAGAAATTGGCGCCGACGTTAATATTACGAAGACGGCCACGCTCTTGCACGATATGGGCAAGGCTGTCACTCACAAAATCGAGGGTAAGCATGCTGATATTGGTGCTGAATTAGCTAAGAAATTTGGCATGAAAGACGAGATTGTTCATGCGATTGCTGCTCATCATGACGATATTGAGCCGACTACTCCGGAAGCAATCATTGTAAAGATTGTTGATGCCATTTCTGCAGCTCGTCCTGGTGCACGCAATATTTCGGCCGAGAACTTCGCTGAACGTATGAAGGCTTTGGAAAATGTCGCTACAAGCTTCCCGGGTATCGACAAGGCCTATGCAATCTCTGCTGGTCGCGAAATTCGTGTCATTGTTGAGCCAAAACAAATCGACGATCTTTCCGCACTTAAGCTCGCCCGTGATATTGCTGATAAAATTGAGGCTACGATGCAATATCCTGGCGTCGTCAAGGTTAACGTCATTCGCGAAACTCGCGCGATTGAATACGCAAAATAATACAATTATAGCCGGCTCCATAGTCGGCTTTTTTGTGTTAAAATATAAGCATGAGCGATAAAGGTGTAAAAGACACTAATGTTGATGGACCAAATTTTGATTCACCTAATATTTCTGACTCATTAGACGAAGAGCTTGAGGCTATTGAGGCGGCCGAAAAAGAACGCCGTGCTAGAGAAACTGTCGATATTGACGGCGTGCCTATTGAAGAACAAGAACAAGTATTCAAGTCTACAGACATTTCAAAAAAGAAGAAACATGAGTTTTTTGTAAACATCGAAGGCGAAGAAGAGCGCAAGCGTGAAGCTGAGCGCAAGCGTCACGAGGCCGCACAACGCGAAATCGATAAAGCTAAACAAGTCTATCAAGAAAAAGAGCGCCTCGCGCAAGAGAAATTAAAACAGAGCCAAGCGCTTCAGAAACGTGCTGAGCGGCTCAAAAAGAAAGCCCGTCGCAAGCAAATTTTTTGGACTGGCTGGCGCCGAATCCCATCCACAATCGTCATGCTCGCCATTCTTGTCGGTGTGGGCTATTTGATGTATTGGGGCATATATGGCTATCCGAAGATGATTGAAGAGCAGAAAGCTACCGAATACGCAGAGCAGGGTAGCAAAATCACTATTTCGCTCTACGACACTAAAGAGCTATACGAAAAAGGCGACATTGAGGCTGGTAATAAAGCCATTGATGACATTATTAATTCCACGGACGACGATCACTATAAGGCAAATTGTTATATTTATCGCTCTAGAATTTTATCTGAATTAGGTGAGGCCTATGAAGAAGCCGCCATTTCCGACGCTCTAATGGCCGAGCAGTATGATCAGTCATATACTACGGCTGAATTAATATGTCTTCTGGCCGTAAAATTTCACGACGATGAGCTATTAGAGAAGTATGAGCCAATTCGCGACGCCAGACTTGCCGAAGTATCAACTGATGGAGGAGAAGGATGAAAAAAATTCACTACGCATTATTAGTTATAGTATGTGTGTTTTTCGCGACTACTTTAGTTACGACTAGCGATGCGTTTGCTGGGCCTACTGCTGCGCAGACGAGAATGTGTTTTGAGAACGCTCGTAGACGGTTTACTGTTAATCAATTATCTTCACCTTATGTAAACGTTTATTCCACAGATATCGTGAGCGTGTCCCCTGGCGATAGGATGTGGGGCGTAGATGATGCCTGCCGAAATTCCACGGATGGTCACCGCGGTCTTTTCTGGATTGTAGATAAGGATGGCTACCATAAAAATTCAGAAGGCAAATGGGTCATCCATGCCAACGCCTACATTAAGCGAACCGGAACGAGCACGATTGCAGTTATGGGCGTAGTCATGGGAGAAAAGCAACATAACGTATATGCTACCAACGTGCAGTTATGCGCATCCCAATCAGTCAGTAGCTCTAACTGTTGGGGTGGTATTGGGATTTCGACGGGGAGTCATGGGTGGCAGTGGAGTAGTAGCTGGGGAGATTACTTCTTGCGCTCCACTCAGAGGCCGGACAAATATATCATGAGTGACCCAGAGAACTATGCGACTATCAATATTAATGCGAACAAGTTGTTTGAAAAAGTCTCACTCTATACCGGTACGACGGCTAGCGGGGAAACATATTATTACACATACATTTATGCATATCGCTATTGGAATGGTACTAGTCCGGGGTGGTCAGAGTTCAAGATTCTTGTTGAGGACGATGCATGGAGTGATCCACCAACTTTGACTGCACGCAGCACAATTAAGAATAAGACGCGTAATGGCAGTGAAACTGCATATAATGCAACTAGCGTGCAGACCATTAATGCACATATCGGCGAAACCGTTACGTACAAGCATTACTATACCGGTATCGATAAATGGCAAAGCAGTACTTCTTGTACTCCTTCTTTCAATAATAAATCCAATAGCGCCACTTTTAGCACCGGCCGCTCAATAAGCTGGGGCAGAGCATGTACATATTCTGGTATTGGCACGGCTAGTGATGGCGTCAAGCGTTTCACGAATGCCGGCGGTAGTTTTGATAGTAATGGCTTCGCATCTGGTGACTTTACTATTCCAACCACAGCTACAAACCGCTCGACTTTCTGTGAGCAAATTAGTTATAGCAATCTCGGAACCAATGGCGATTCCGGTAGCTCTGCTGGTGTCTGCGCAAAAGTATATCTACCTAGCACCTTCGATTCAAAGACTAAAGTGACCGTTAGCGATAAAAGCAAAGAATCTAGCTGGGACGCGGAAGATGGCAACCTAACCCCAACGGTAGTAACCGACCGCAGCTCTGTAACTGTCAAATTTGATCATAGTTTCCGAAGACAAGGCGTAACAGATACCGACGCTGAAATGAATTACTCAATTGATTTCTATAAGAGCGCCGGAACGGTGACTTCTAGCAATAAGCGCACCAATACTTCGCCGTATAAGTTCACTAAAAATACTACCACTGGTAGTTTAACTCAAGAGGAGTATACCGTAACGTTACGTTATGATGAGGAAATTACAGTCTGTGAGACGATTACACACAGTCCAAACTATTATGAAGATACCGGCAAAAGTGCAGTTTCCGAAAAATCAAAAGCATGCGTAACAATTAAAAGAAATCCGGCAACCTGCGCCATAAATAGTCAAAACTTCGGTATTTACTCTGGATATAACATTGGCCGCGCCGGCGTAGAAGTGAATGGCAATGATTTTACTTACACATCTACGAATACGGCAGACTTCACTCGCGCCAATCGTTATAAGAGTGTTGTTAGCGTCTGGGCTCGTCCGAACGATTCTCTTCGTTTCACTTATGATTTATGCGCCGGCGCACAATATGCTTTGAATAACAATGGTATTACTGGTTATGATGCGACATATACCGTGTCTGGCATGAGTACAAAAGGCAATACTGGATATCTATTTGGCGATACTCTGTCTACCGATAAAAACACGACTACGAAAACTTTCAATAAATCCAATGCAGGCGATAACGATGGTTTCCTTACAAGCAAATTTGCTATTAGCCGCCAATCTCCTAGTGATGGTATAGGCGAAAAGTATAATTGTTCTGCAGCTGGATCAACTGGCTACAAACCAGATCACTACCGTATCCCAAGCCTTCCGAATACAAACAACTGTAGCTCCGCGACTTACACAAATCCATCGGACGTCGGTAATACTATTACGCAAACAATGACTTGGAATGATGTGGAGGTAGTCGGCTCTAAGACTGAGACCCCACATGTATCAACAACGCACAATGGTACTGTTTTTACCGCTCAAGCAGATGCATATATTCCATATAACTATGTAATTACTCCGTATGCCACTATGGGAAGTTCGACGCAAGTGGCTATCCCTGGCGGAGAATTTAGTGTAAATACCTACGTTCCAGTTTTGACTCGTAACAATGCACAAGTCGGTAGCTCCTATGCTACTCATACTAAAGCGACTAAGATTCGTGTCGTATCATTCATGTTGCATAATGGTCAACCAATCAGTTCTCAAACAACTCATTCTGGGAACGGTTCAGAAACGGCCTCATCGATATGCAGTTACGCGATTTCTGGCGGTACTGTACGTGGCTGTACGAATATAGATACAGGGTTAGGCAACAAAGACTATGTACTTAATAGCTCCGCATCCGGACAACTTGACGGAACGGCTTCTGACACAGACGCTATAAAGGACAAAAGCTCTGAATATGGCGGAATAATGTATGCCAGAGGTGGATCGGCAGTCAAGACGGTCAATATCACGATACCTTATAGCGATATATACATTGGCGATAAAATATGTGTTGCCGTAGCAGCATGGCCGAGCGATAGCCATAATATTGGCTTAGGACGCAGTGTTGATTCTCTGAATCAAGGTATAGCCCTAAATAGTGCTGCTGGAAGCGGAGCGCGATGGGCAATCTCCGCGCCAAACTGCGTCACTATTGCAAAGAAACCGAATTTCAGCGTAGAAGGATCGCAATTAGTCGTATCTGGCGACGTCAAAACTTCGAGGACCAAATACGTAAGTGGTTCGAGCTCAAGATATTACGGTTCCTGGTCTGAATATGGTCTCATCGCTGGTGGCGACGTAAAAAATATGGCCTCCGGCGCAGCGAGTTCATATATTGCCGCTCAATCACTAATGTCTTCTAGCACTAAGAAATATGCAGCATATCTCAATAATGTTAATCTTCCAAATGCTAACGCTGGCACAAAAGTCGGTTCGAGTGTCTGCCTATATACGGCTCAAACATATTTAAGTGGCGGTGACTGTTCTAGACCGGGTAATGCATCAGCTATCGCGTCTAAAGAAAATATTGAAAACATCCTAGAGAGAGTGCGCGATGTTTACACTAGAAAAGCCGGCGCCACATATCATTCTGAGGCTGGCATTGACAGCTTTAATAATTTGAAGAGCGTGTACGATACTAGCGGCAATAATCACGTCGTGAAAATGACAATCGGAGGAAAAACATATTATGACATTACGCCACGAACAGTATACGCGTGCGAATATGATGAAGACCTCGGTTTCTATAAGCCAGATTCGAGAGATGCTGCCAGAGGCGTAAAATATGATAATACTCGCATAGCTCCATTCTATTGCTTATCGAATGGCTCCAAGTATTATTATGCAAATGGTAATGCTTATCTTGGTCCAGGCTATAACACTCTTGGTTCCCAATTAATAAAGTATGTCGATGATTTAACGAATCCAGATGGCCAAGAAACGTATCGCAGTCAGACGCACATTTTTCATGTTACAGGCACACTTGTTCTAGATGCAAATATTGTCACTGGCCGAAATTATAAAATAGGTAGCTCAACGCATAGCGTTGATATATTTGACGATATTCAGCAAATACCACAACTTATCTTTATTGCCGACAGAATATACATTACGTCAAATGTGTCGCGTGTTGATGCTTGGCTGATTGCAGATGGTGCAAATGGCACAGTTAATACTTGCGCATACGAGGACTACAGCGCATTTGCTAATAATAGGTTTATCAAAAACCCTGGTAGCCATAGTATCTTGAATGCGAAAATTTGCGATCGCCCAATATTGTTTAACGGCCCTGTTTTTGCGAAAAATATGGTTCTCAACCGTACGGCCGGTGCGGGAACAGAAGCTGTCGCCGCAGATGAATATTGGGGTTCCGGAAAACCAACCCTCTACATTAATCAAAATAGCTACTCGCAGCGTGGCGAAATCTTTAACCTCCGCTCCGATGTGTATTTGTGGGGTTATTACCAAGCTCAACGCAATGGTATTCTAACGACCGTATTTACCCAAGAAATGCCAACCAGATATTAATAATAACTATTTTTGCATTGTTATAAAAAATGCTAGAATATAAGCATGAGCGCTTATGACGCAAAGGGTGGTGATTCTAGTAACCCAAATTTTGACTCTCCAAATATCTCAGACGAGCAAGATCAAGAACGAATTAGAGCTGAATTAGAGGCCGCAGAACGTCGCGAAAGAGAAACGGCAAAAATTGACGGTATGCCAATTGAAGAGAAAGATCAAAAGTTCAAGTCCGAAGATATCGGCAAACGTGAGAAAACCGAATATTTTATAAACGTTGAGGGCGCCGAAAAGCGTGCTCGTGCTATAAGACAAGCCAATGACGAGATGGCCGCCTATTTGTACGTCACGGCGGAAGAAGAGTACAAAGAAGGTGTCCGTAAAGCCCGCAAAGAGAGTGAGGCTAGTAAGAAAGAGCAGAAACGTGCCGAAGGGGCTCGCAAGAAAGAGCAGAAACGTGCCGAAGAGGCTCGCAAGAAAGAGCAGAAACGTGCCGAAGAGGCCAGTGAAAAAGAATTCCGCAATCAAGAGCGTCTCGCCAAATTTGAAAAGAGACGAAACTTTTGGGAGCGCAACGGCAAAAAAATAATCATAACAGCTGTTGTTTTAGTTGTTCTAGCAACTACGGGCGGCATTTTAGCGAAGGTTATTCGCGATCGCGTAATCGAAGAAAAAAAGGAAGAAGTGGCTATTGCTACATATGATAAGATTTCAGAAATAAGAGATCTTATGTATTCTGGATCCAAAACAGCTTCAGATGACGTGATAAATGCTTACGAGATGGCTATTGAGGATTCGGAAGATGCAGATGAGCGCTTTATTCTGGAAATGAGCTACGTCGAGTATTTAATTCATTATGAAAAGCTCTACGAAAAAGCCTTGGAAAAACTGAATGTCTACGTCGATGAATACGATGATAAAGATCAATGCGCGATAGTCGACAATTACATTGAAATTTATTCGGCGCTTGGCGATGATGACAACACTCTAAAATATGAAAATATTCGAACTGCAAAATGCACAATAGGGGACAACGAAGATGGCTACATGTAAAAATAATAGAAAAGCGCTGTATGCAATTTTTGCATCAATTACTGTTAGTATAATTTTTGCTCAAAATATCTTCGCAACCGGTTGGGGCGGCGGAAACAATACCGGCGGCGGCGGTTCGTGTGGCGATTCGAGCGCGAGCGGCTGGTTTGATACTTGTTTTGGTGGTGCGTGGGAATACTATACTTACAAAGATGGTTTTAGCGGGGATGTTTATACCTACTCACGCGGTAGTGTAGATGGCATGAAGATTCCGAGTACGTGCGCTGAAGTAGGCGGTTTTTATAATTTTGGATTGATACCTTACAACCCTAGTAAAAAAGGCGTGGCAAATAGGATTGAAAAAGGATACAACGGTAACTTCCCGAATAAACAACAAATCGGTTCGGCACGAAAAATTGGTAGTACTACTGTTAATATGTTGAAATATAGTGACATCAAGGGGATTACGCCAAAATCGAAAGCTAGAAAAAATAAGTCATGGAAGAAGAACAATATTTCGTCGAGCGAAGTTGGTGCTGTTTCCCAATATTATGCGGACCCAGATGTCGTTCTTCAGCACTTCAATATTGCTAAGGCAGCAGGCGTTATTGCAAGTAATATTAACACTTCAAACGTTACAGCTTTTTGTTATGGTCCTGGCCTTAATAAAAAAACCAGCACATTTGATTCTTCCTCTAAAGTAGTTGTCAAAGATACTACCACTGGCTCAAGTTGGTCCGGTTGGGATTCTAGTACTACCGCTGCCGGTGTCTATGAGACAAATAGCGCCAGTGTCACATTGACCTTTGATCACAAACTTCGTAGGAATGCCGATGACAACAACAAGGGCGAAGAAGTCAGCATCGGCTGGAGTATAAGTGGGGATTATGCTAAAACTGGTACGACTACATGGGCCACTAACGTAACTGGAGAAAAAACTAGCGTTGGCACCCAAGACGTTTCTGTGTCGTTGAATTTCAATGAGGAAAAGACGGTCTGTGCAACTATTACGCATCCATCGAAAATTGAAGGTGGTAGTACGAGCGGTTCAGAGACTTCGAGCGCGTGTATGAAAGTTAAACGTAAACCGGCTAGATCTAGTACTTTCGATTCCGCTTCCAAAGTAACGGTCAAGGATACGACTACTAGCTCCGGTTGGTCTGGCTGGGACTCAAGTGTCACTGCTGCCGGCGTATATGAAGTCACGGATCCAAGTGTCACGCTATCTTTCGACCACAAACTTCGTAGGAATGCCGATGATGCTAATAAAAATGTATCGGTAAGCCTAAGCTGGAGTGTCAGTGGTGATTATACTGATTCTGGTACCACGACTTGGGATGCCAATGTGACGGGTGAAAAAACTAGTATTGGCACGAAAGATGTTGCGGTATCTCTAACCCCTGGTCAGGAAAAGACTGTTTGTGCGACGATTACGCACTCTTCGACTGTCACCGAAGTGGCCGCATCCGGCTCGGAGACCTCAAGTGCCTGCATAAAAGTAAAACGCAAAAACCGATATGGCGAATTTTCTGGAGCCGTAAACGTATACGTTAATGGCACTCAGAAAAGTATAGATTCTGACAATGAAATAATTCCTATTACTACGGATGGTTATCGTGTGCGCTTCGATCATAACTTAACGAGGGTTGCGGGCGACACAGCCGGATTCATCGTTACCGAAAAATACTACACCACTGTAATCAATGACAAAATACAATATGATCTTGGCAGTGGTACAGCATATGGCTCAAGCACTGATCTTAAAACTTGGGCATCCACCGATGCTGCCACTGCGACCGTCCATCAGAATGAATTTATTGGCAAAATCTATCCTGGCCAAACCGTAAAGTATTGCCAAACAATCTACTATTATCAATACGCATATGAAAGTGGTGATGTCGGCACTATACGGAACGCCAGTCGCTGCGTAACATTGACGCGCGCAGATGGTCTATGTGCCCTCGAAAACTATAAATGGACAATTTACGGTGGCTATAATATCGGCCGCTCTGGAGTTGAGAAAAACGATGGTGCTTTCGGATACACTAGTGTGGACAGGTCAAAGTTTACGAGTAGTAATAACTATACGAATGTAGTTAGTATTTGGGCCAAACCAAACGATTCTATTCGTTTCCGTCATGAAATGTGCGCTGGCGCTCAATATGCTGTTGCAAAAAACTCAATTAGCGGTAAAGACGCGTCCTATACCATCTCTGGCAGTAGCGCATATGGTAATACGGGATATCTATTTGGTAATAGTTTATCGGCAGACAAAAACACCACATCAAAAACATTTTCTGTCGGTAATGCCGATAGTAACGGGGGTTTTCTTAAAACGTCATTCTCGTTAGCTCGTCAATCTCCAAGTGACGATGCTGGCAGCAAATATAATTGTTCTGCGGCCACTTCGAGCTCATTCAAGACAAATCATTATCATGTTCCTGGCCTATCTATCACCAAG